>Ga0153933_1000507_pt1 | contig 13746 bp, 12 predicted proteins | sample TSNJ017MetaG_FD_102275 | JGI IMG/M metagenome (GOLD analysis project Ga0153933, IMG submission 102275) | Attine ant fungus gardens microbial communities from New Jersey, USA - TSNJ017 MetaG | ecosystem: Host-associated > Fungi > Mycelium > Unclassified | place: USA: New Jersey, Wharton State...
AGCAATGCGCGCTTTGCGCATGAGACGCTGTTGCAGAACGCCGCGCAAGGCGCCGCGTTCTGGCCGCTGGTCGACACCACCCAATCGCTCGAGGCGCAGGTCGCTGCGCTGAACGCCGACCCGCGCCGTGCGCTGCCGGATGTCGCCGTGCTCGGGATGGGTGAGGACGGCCATACGGCGTCGATCTTCGCGGATGCGCCGGAGTGGGACTTCGCCATTACGACACCCGAGCGCTTTGTCGCGGTGCATCCGGGCAGCGCTCCGCATGCGCGGGTGAGCTGGTCGATGTCCGCGCTGAAGCAGATGGGCCGCCTGTTTTTGTTGATTGCAGGACCGCGCAAGCTGGACGTGCTGAATGCCGCCGCCGCTGCGCCACAAAAAAATGCCATCTCGCAGTTGGCAAACGACAAGGGAGTGAGACTCGATGTCTACTGGTGTGAAAAGTAACGCTGTCCCGGCTGCGGGTCAGCACGCCGACGGACCGCGGCTGTTGGCCGACATCGGCGGCACCAATGCGCGTTTTGCACTGGAGACAGGGCCGGGCGAGATTGGTCAGGTGCAGGTGTATCCGTGCGCCGACTATCCGGGCGTGGCCGAAGTCATCAAGAAGTACCTCAAGGATACGAAGATTGGCCGTGTGAACCACGCGGCGATTGCGATTGCGAACCCGGTCGACGGCGACCAGGTCAGCATGACCAACCACGACTGGACCTTCTCGATCGAAGCCACGCGCCGCGCGCTGGGCTTCGACACGCTGCTGGTCGTCAACGACTTTACCGCGCTGGCTATGGCGTTGCCGGGCCTGACGGATTCGCAGCGGGTGCAGGTGGGCGGCGGTGCACGGCGGCCGAACAGCGTAATCGGCCTGCTGGGCCCGGGCACGGGCCTGGGCGTCTCCGGCCTGATTCCCGCCGACGACCGCTGGATTGCGCTGGGCAGCGAAGGCGGCCACGCCACTTTCGCGCCGGCCGACGAGCGCGAGGATCTGGTGCTGCAGTATGCCCGCAAGAAGTGGTCGCACGTGTCGTTCGAGCGTGTGTCGGCGGGTCCTGGCATCGAGGTGATTTACCGGGCGCTGGCGGCGCGCGACAAGAAGCGCGTCCCGTCGAACTTCGACACGTCCGACGTGGTCAAGCGCGCGCTCGAGGGCGAGCCGCTGGCGGCGGAATCGGTGGATGTGTTCTGCGGCATCCTCGGCACCTTCGCCGGCAATATTGCGGTGACGCTGGGGTCGCTGGGCGGCATCTACATTGGCGGTGGTGTGGTGCCGCGGCTGGGCGAGTTCTTCGAGCGTTCGTCGTTCCGCGAGCGCTTCGAGGCGAAGGGCCGTTTCGAGGCGTATCTGAAGAACGTGCCGACCTATGTGATCACGGCGGAGTATCCGGCGTTCCTGGGGGTCTCGGCGATTCTGGCGGAGCAATTGTCGAATCGTACGGGCGGGAGTTCGTCGGCGGTGTTCGAACGGATTCGCCAGATGCGCGATGCGTTGACGCCGGCGGAGCGGCGCGTGGCGGATCTGGCGTTGAATCATCCGCGTTCGATCATTAACGATCCGATTGTGGACATTGCGCGCAAGGCTGACGTGAGCCAGCCGACGGTGATTCGTTTCTGCCGCTCGCTGGGATGCCAGGGCCTGTCCGATTTCAAGCTGAAGCTGGCGACGGGTTTGACCGGGACGATTCCGGTGAGTCATAGCCAGGTGCATCTGGGCGACACGGCGACGGACTTTGGCGCGAAGGTGCTGGATAACACGATCTCGGCGATTCTGCAGTTGCGCGAGCATTTGAACTTCGAGCACGTCGAGCGGGCGATCGATCTGTTGAACGGCGCGCGGCGCATCGAGTTCTATGGGCTGGGGAATTCGAACATCGTCGCGCAGGATGCGCACTACAAGTTCTTCCGCTTTGGCATTCCTACGATTGCTTATGGCGATCTGTACATGCAGGCGGCGTCGGCGGCGCTGCTGGGCAAGGGGGATGTGATTGTTGCGGTGTCGAAGTCAGGGCGTGCGCCGGAGTTGCTGCGCGTGCTGGATGTGGCGATGCAGGCTGGGGCGCAGGTGATTGCTATTACGTCTAGCAATACGCCGTTGGCCAAGCGGGCTACTGTGGCGCTTGAGACTGATCACATTGAGATTCGCGAGTCGCAGCTTTCCATGATTTCGCGGATTTTGCATCTGGTCATGATTGATATTCTTGCTGTTGGGGTCGCTATTCGGCGCGCTGTGCCTAGTGAGGATGTGGCTGAGACTGTCGCTAAGGCTCGTAGTGGAGCGGATGATGATGCCACCGCTGTGCTTGACTGGTTAAGTCATGGGGCTGCTTCTTCTGCTCGGGATTAGTGTGTGCTTTTTTTTGCCTGCGGCGGCCTGGTTTTGTCGTTGTTCTTGGGGGGTTGGCCTTTCCTTGATTTCTTAGTGGTCTATTAGCTTCGCCCCTGTGCGGGGCGGCACCTACTTTCTTTGCCGCCGCAAAGAAAGTAGGCAAAGAAAGCGGGCTCACACCGCTAGCGTTTAGTGAGCCATCCCGGTCTACTACTGGGAACGGCCCAAAACGAGACCTGCCATCGCATTTCCCCCCTCAGTGACACAGCGCTCATCCATCCCGCCTTCGCACTCCGTGCGCAGCGGATGGGTCCGCCCATAGTCGGACGCAGATGTGAACTGGCTATGCATGCGCTAAAATGTTTGGATGCCTAAATAGTGTACGGCAAGGCGCAACAAGATGAGCGTATCGAAGAATTGTTATGCCCGACGGCGGAGCGCGCAGCGCAACGCTGGAACGGATGAGTGCTGTGTCACTAACGTAGATGGTGCGAGAGCGGGTCTCGTCTTGGGCCGTTCCCGGTGGCAGACCGGGATGGCTCACTAAACGCTAGCGGTTGCAGCCCGCTTTCTTTGCTTACTTTCTTTGCGGCGGCAAAGAAAGTAAGTGCCGCCCCGCACAGGGGCGACGCCAATAGACCACTAACAAAGCAAGGAAAGGCCAACCCCGCAGGAACAACAACCAAAGCGCCACCCAGGCAAAAAGACAGCCCTAAGCAACACCCCCAGGCACCCCCCGCCCGTGCCAGCGAACAACCAACAGCTTGCCACAATAACAAAGCCCGCCGGCAACGCCAATAGCAACCCCCATCCCTTTAGGCGAAGCCCCCTCCCAAACTCCCACAGCAAGAGAAGCCCCCGCCCCCAACGCCAGTTGCACCGCCCCAAACACCGCCGCCGCAGCCCCAGCATTGTTCGGATACCGATGCATCAAATCCGTCGTGCAGTTAGCCGACAACAACCCCACCACCCCAACCACAAAAAACAACCCCGCCACGATCGACCACAACCCACCCCACCCGGTCAGGCAGACCAACGACACAAACAGCGAAGCCACACAGCTAACCGTCGCCGAAAACGAAATGATCGGCAACGACCCCAACCGCCCAATCAGCCGCGTATTCATAAAGTTGCCGAACATGATGCCGACAATATTCAACGCAAACAGAAACCCATAATGCTGCGCGGAAACATGGAAGTACTCGATGTACACAAACGGCGTCGCCGTGATGTACGCGAACATCGATGCAAACGCCATCCCGCCGCATAACATATGCCCCCATGCCACCGGGTCACGCAGCAACTTCCCATACGCCGCAAACGACTGCAGCACCGCCGAATGCTTGCGCTTCTCCCGCGGCCACGTCTCCGGCACCTTCAGGTACGCCGTCACCGCGCACACCGTGCCAAACAGCGTCAGCGCAACAAACACCACCCGCCATCCGCCCAGCAACAATAACTGGCCGCCAATCAGCGGCGCCAGCAACGGCCCGATCGACGTCACAATCGCCAGCATCGATAACACCCGGGCCGCATCGGCCGGCTCGTGCGCATCCCGTGCAATCGCGCGCGCCAGCACCGACGCCGCACCCGCGCCAAGCGCCTGCACGAAACGGAACGTCACCAGCGATCCAATCGAAAACGAAAAGCCGCAAGCGATGCTCGCCAGCGCATACATGATGATCCCGCCCAGCAGCACCGGCCGCCGTCCGTACGAGTCCGAAAGCGGCCCGTACAACAACATGCCGATCGAAAAGCCAAACATGAAACTCGTGAGCGTCGTCTGCGCGGCACCGGTGCTGACCAGAAACGCCTGCGCAATCGATGGCAGGCTCGGCAGGTACATGTCGATGGAAATCGGTCCGCACGCAGCCAGCGCGCCGAGCAACAGGATCAGCCGGCCATCGGGCCGGCGTCGAGTGACGTGAGACATGGGAATCCAGAAGAAGCAGCCCGCTGACCTACGCGTCGGACCGCGGAAAACAGTGAAGACCGCTGCATTGACAGCCGCAATTGTACGCGACGGTCAAATGGATCGTCGCGCGTACGCCTGGTCAGCATGGCCGCCAATCGGTTAAGCTCCCGCCTAAGCCATCAACGGTCCTCCCACCCATCTGCCCTAGTCCGTCATGACCGCCTTCCTGCTGATCTGGAGCCCCAAGAAATGGCCCTGGCCAGAGCTGCCCGATGTCGTCAAGCGGGTCGCCGCCGGTGAAGCGGTGACCGATGTCTGGGGCTGCGGCGTCGCCCGCAGCATCCTGCCCGGCGACCGTGTGTTCCTCCATCGGGTCACCCAGGAACCCCGAGGCGTGTTCGGCTCCGGCTACGTCACGCGCGCGCCGTACGAAGTGCCCGATCCCTACTCCAAACGCGGCTATCGTCTGTGCATTGACTTCGTCTACGACTGGCTCGTCGACGCTCATCAGGAGGTCGTCGTCACGCGCGACGCCTTGCGCGTCCATCCCTTCTCCGTGCAGACGTGGGATGCGCAGGCATCCGGTACGTCGATCAAGCCGGTCGCCGAAGGCGCGCTCGAAAAACGCTGGGCCGAACTGACCGGCAAGCGCAAACCACCGCCGCTTGCCCCGCCTACGGGGCCGACGCAGTCCTCCAAGTTTTCGGCCCATGCCGCGGCAAAGCGCGCCGGTGAAGCGGCGGCCGTCAGGCACCCGCCCTTCAGCACCGCGCTCTCGCTGACGTCGGGGAATGGTGCCGCGAGCCCCGCCGGCGGCGCCGGGCGATCTGTCCGAAAGAAAGCCTAAACCCGGCCGAACGGGCGTCGCAGCCCGGCCCGTGCGGCGCCCGCCTACCGCACCGCACCGGGACAATCCACCGCAAGCCCCTCTGCCGCCGCGGCCCGCCGACTGCGCGTGACTCCGGTACAATTTCAGATAACCATTCATCTGCCGCGAAACGGGCATGCGGGCCGGCCGTCCGCCGGCCGTCGGTCAATCCCGCGCGCCTCTGTGCATCCCTATCAGACAGGTCCACGTCCATGTCCAGCCATTCCAGGAACGAAGCGCTTTTCGAACGCGCCCAGCTCACCATCCCCGGTGGGGTCAACTCGCCCGTGCGCGCCTTCCGCTCGGTCGGCGGCACGCCACGCTTCATCGAGCGCGCGCAGGGCGCCTACTTCTGGGACGCCGACGGCCAGCGCTATATCGACTACATCGGCTCCTGGGGCCCGATGATCCTCGGCCACGTCCATCCGGAAGTGCTCGAAGCCGTGCAGAAGGTGCTCGTCAACGGCTTCTCGTTCGGTGCACCGACCGAATCCGAGGTCGAGATCGCCGAGGAAATCTGTCAGCTGGTGCCGTCCATCGAACAGGTGCGCATGGTCTCGAGCGGCACGGAGGCCACCATGAGCGCGCTGCGTCTCGCCCGCGGCTTCACGAACCGCAGCCGCATCGTCAAGTTCGAAGGCTGCTATCACGGCCACGCGGACAGCCTGCTGGTCAAAGCCGGCTCGGGCCTGTTGACCTTCGGCAATCCGACTTCGGCCGGCGTGCCGGTGGATATCGCGAAGCACACCACGGTCCTCGAATACAACAACGTCACCGCACTCGAAGAAGCCTTCAAGGCCTTCGGCAACGAAATCGCTTCGGTGATCGTCGAGCCGGTAGCGGGCAACATGAACCTCGTGCGCGCCACGCCGGAGTTCCTCGGCGCCCTGCGGCGCCTGTGCAGCGAATACGGCTCCGTGCTGATTTTCGACGAAGTGATGTGCGGCTTCCGCGTCGCGCTGGGCGGCGCCCAGCAGGTCTACGGCATCAAGCCGGATCTCACGTGCCTCGGCAAGGTGATCGGCGGCGGCATGCCGGCTGCCGCATTCGGCGGTCGCCGCGACATCATGGCCTACCTCGCACCGCTCGGCGGCGTCTACCAGGCGGGTACGCTGTCGGGCAATCCGATCGCCGTGGCGGCCGGCCTGAAGACCCTGCAACTGATCCAGGCACCAGGCTTCTACGACACCCTCAGCGCGCGTACCACGCGTCTCGTGCAAGGTCTCAGCGAGGCGGCTCGCGAAGCGAAGGTGCCGTTCGCGGCGGACGCGCTCGGCGGGATGTTCGGCCTCTACTTCGCGGACAAGGTGCCGGCAAGCTTCGCCGAAGTCACCACCAGCGACGTGCCGCGCTTCAACGCGTTCTTCCACAAGATGCTCGACGCGGGTGTGTACTTCGCGCCGTCGGCCTATGAGGCGGGCTTCGTGTCGATTGTCCACGACGACGCGATCATCGACGCGACGGTCGACGCGGCACGCGGCGCCTTCGCCGCGCTGGCGGCCTGAAGCATCTGAAGCCATGGATGCAAGCGTAAAGACCTCACGATAGAACACGCCACAGCACTTAACGACCGGACGCCGATGTTCTCGCAAACCGATTTCGTCCATATGGAACGCGCGCTCGCTCTGGCGAAGCGCGGTATGTACACGACCGATCCGAACCCGCGCGTCGGCTGCGTGCTGGTCAAGAACGGCGAAGTGATCGGCGAGGGCTTCACGCAGCCGGCCGGGCAGGATCATGCCGAAGTGCGGGCGCTGAAGGACGCGCGTTCGCGCGGCCACGATCTGCGCGGCGCCACGGCCTACGTCACGCTCGAACCATGCAGCCACTTCGGCCGCACGCCGCCGTGCGCCAATGCGCTGATCGAAGCACAGGTGGACCGCGTGGTCGCGGCCATGGAAGACCCGAACCCGCAGGTGTCGGGGCGCGGCCTCAAGATGCTGCGCGACGCGGGTATCGAAGTGCGCTGCGGTCTGCTCGCCAATGAAGCCGCCGAACTGAACATTGGTTTCGTGTCGCGCATGACGCGCGGCCGGCCGTGGGTGCGCATGAAAGTGGCCGCCTCGCTCGACGGCCGCACCGGACTGCCATCCGGCGAGAGCCAATGGATCACAGGCGAAGCCGCGCGCGCCGATGGCCACGCCTGGCGCGCCCGCGCGTCGGCGATCCTGACGGGCATCGGCACCGTGCGGGAAGACGATCCGCGCATGACCGTGCGCGCCGTGGACACGCCGCGCCAGCCGCAACGCGTGCTGATCGACAGCCAGCTCGATGTGCCACCCACCGCGCAGATTCTCGCCGGTGCGCCGACGCTGATTTTCTGCGGCAATCTCGACGAGCGTCACACCGCGCGCGCGAACGTGTTGCGCGACCATGGCGCGGAGATCGTGCAAATGGCGAACGCGGCCGGCAAAGTAGATCTGCCGGGCATGCTGAAGGCGCTCGGCGAGCGCCAGGTCAACGAACTGCACGTCGAGGCCGGCTACAAGCTGAACGGCTCGCTGCTGCGCGAGGGCTGCGTCGACGAGCTGCTGGTTTATCTGGCGCCGAGTCTGCTCGGCATCGACTCGATGGGCATGTTCAGTCTGGTCGCACCGCAAGCGCTCGATAACCGGGTACGCCTGACCTTCCACACCGTCGACCGGATCGGCGACGACGTGCGGATTCTGGCGCGCTTCGCGCCGCAACCCGCGCCCCACCCTACTGCGAACTAAAAGGAACCAGCACGATGTTTACCGGAATCGTCGCGGCGGTCGGCCGCATTGAATCAGTCAGGCCCCTCGGCAACGATGGGATTGCGGGCGTACGCCTGAACGTCAACGCGGGCGCCCTCGACCTCGAGGACGTCCAGCTCGGCGACAGCATCACGATTCAAGGCGCCTGCATGACCGTGGTGGCCAAGACGTCGAACTCGTTCGAAGTGGACGTCTCGCGCGAGAGCCTGAACTGCACGGCGGGCCTCGGCGAGCCGGGCGAGGTCAATCTCGAGAAGGCGCTACGTGCGCATGACCGGCTGGGCGGCCATATCGTGTCGGGCCATGTGGATGGGCTTGGGACGGTCACGCATTTCGCGCCGGTGGGCGAGTCGTATGAATTGCGCGTGCTGGCGCCGCGTGAGATTGGCCGCTATCTCGCTTACAAGGGGTCGATTACCGTCAACGGCGTGAGTCTCACGGTCAACTCGGTGAAGGATCGCGATGACGGCTGCGAGTTTTCGATCAATCTGATTCCGCATACGGTTCAGGTCACCGCGCTCAAGCATCTGCGTGAGGGGGTGAAGGTGAATCTGGAGATTGATTTGATTGCGAGGTATGTGGAGAGGATGCTTAGTACGTCGCCACAATAGTCGTGGCCACCTTAATAAGGCTGCGGGTTCCAATCACTTGATGCGGATCAGATCGCGTAGCGCAACCGGTAGCTGGTCCGTGGGCGTGCTTTCGTCCGGCTGCCCTTTACCCGCTTCGTATCGATAAACGAGATACTTCTTGTCCGTCTCATCACCCTCGTTGGGAATAATCACCAACATCTCCTTGCGCCCGGAATACAACCAGCGAGGTAAGGCTTTCTCTGCAAAGTAAATTCGTTCGTCAGCGTGCGTTACCGGGTTCTGTCGAATTGCGACCCCCTTCAGGTAAGGTGGTCCGTAATTCAGCGCAAAAATGAGCGTCTTGCCGACACATTTTGCCAGTGCAATGTGACCGACAAAATCGGTACGTGGCATGTCAAGAAACGCACGCTCGGTTTTACCCCCCACCTGTACGAATAACGAATCTCCATCCAGACCGTGCGAGCTTGTTTCAAGTTTTGCGCGACTTCCGTCTTCGAGGACACACGAAAGCACTGGCCGCAGGGTGCCAGCATCGCCGGCGTCCGGCGTTGCGCCGAGTGCGGCGGTAGCGACCAGTACAAGGCTGAGAGCGAGACTTTTCATTTCGTCGTCACCATATCGCGGAGAACCTGCATTGAGTCAGGGTCGGCGGCGAGCTTCGTCGCAGCAGCACTAATTTTCTTGTAGTAAATCCCGTTATCTACGCCTCGATACGCTTTGTACGCATCTTCGATAGAACTGGAACGATCAAGCCAATATTGCATGTACTCTGTCCCGAGCTGTATGTTCGTTGCTTCATCGAAGATTTCAGGGCTGTCATGCATGGCAGCCCCGTCACTAAAAGCCTGCTTTGTTTGCGCGTCGCTAGGCATGCGCCCACCGCGCTCTTTCTGCTTCCTGTATTTGTAAACCTGCTGGACACCCCCGAGTTGCATCTGGAAAAGCCCCTTCGCATCGTGCGAGGCGCCAGCATGCGCGTCAAATCTTGATTCCATGTATATCTGGCAAATGATCAGATTCTCATCAAGGGTCGAGTGATTGTTAGCCTCGACCAACTTTCGGATTTCACGCAGTCTTGCTGAATCATCGACCGGCACGGTAGCCGGATTCTGATCCGACTTGGGTGTCAGCTCCGCCTTTTGCGTCTTGATCGCCTTCTTCCCATCTGTCATAGGTGTCGATCCCAGTCGGGGTCCAGCGGCGCATGCTCTTCGAACACGTCGATAGTGGCGGTCACGGCACTGTCTGCATACGCCTTTTCGGTGTGTCCGTGTTCATCGGTGCGACCTTCGATCTCTTCCCCGTCGTCAGTCACGATCTTGTAGGGCGTATTCTTGAGTGGATGACCAGTGCGCTCGTCTTTCAAGAGAAAATGCTGATCGTAGGATGCATCGCCGATGTATCTGCCCTGAGGCGTGTACCCCATCGTCGCGAGTTCGGCCGAATCGAAATCCATGAACGCGTTGCTCTGCGACGCAATCAGCTTGGGAGGCGGGTTACATTTGCAGATACAGAGGTCGTTTTCCAGCGCGACCTGCTTGCCCATCAATACCATCGGTCGGTTCGGGCCGACGTTACGGATGTATCCCTCCGACTTGCAGGCGTGACAATTGACCTTTGCTTCCTGATACGCGAAAGGTTGCCCACGCGCGGTCGAAACGGGTTCGCCTTCAAGCACGACACCGTCCGCCGTCGTCTTGTCACCCAGCATAATGAGGTAACGCCTCACACCATATACTCCCATCAACTATTTGAAGCCGGAAAAATCAAGTCACATATTAAAAGACGAGAAATTGCATTTCGCTACCATGCAAGATTCTGGCAGCCTATTATTACGTGACCACCCCCATTATTGTGACCCACCGCACTAAAGATAGTATAGGGAAACTGCTCTTTTCCACTGCCCAACTTCCGAATATAGCTAGCATCGAAATCCTCGAAATATCCGTACCCGTCCGGATTGCCCCTGGGAACGGGATTGAGCTTCAATTTTTTATTAATCGCAGCCAACTGATTCGATTCAGTCCGCAGAATTACAAAAAATAATGTGGTGCTCGAGTCAAAATAACCCACCTCACTTGCCTCATAGCCAAATACTTTCACGCCCGGTGGGAGGAGATATCTCATCCCGCCATGTTTGTCCTGGCTAACCATCTTCACCCCTAAAGCTTCGAGTGGCTTTTGTGGATCGTCAGGACCACCATCAAACTCACCTCCACTGAAAATTCCAATCGCTTCCGTCTTGCACATCACCGCATTTTCCAGTGCGACCTCCAAACTCTTCTGAGATGAAATTGCCTCCTGTGCAAATGCAGTTAAAGAGAAACTTAATACGCACATCAGCATCACACCAAAAATCGCTCTTGGCAGCCTTCCATCCATGTCCAGATGCATAGCAAGTCCATCCTCGCGTCAATCAATTCACTATTAAGAATAAAGTACACACAATCAACCAAACAACTCGACGCTCATTCATACTTCACCGTAATGTGCATATGAGTGTCGTGTGGTTCGACCCAATTGAGCCACGGCGTATAAACGTAAGGCGCATCCACTTCATTGTCGCCGCGCAACTCTTGATAGAGTCGAGCGAGCTTCTGCCCACCAGCACTGGTAGGGAATGGGGCCTTACGCTCTGCGTGGCTGTGATTGTGAATTTTAAAATCGAGACTCTCCGCCGAATCAACGATCTCCGTAACATCCAATCCAACACCCATCTTGTGCAGTCTGGAGCCGAGCATCGGTCGCCACGAACTTGAGAGATCGACAGTGTTGATATTAAGACGCCATGCTGCTTTCAGAATCGCCGCAAATGCACGAGGCGACGTCCGCTGAAGGGCTTGTTGCACAGTAGTATTGGCACTTGTGTTAATAGCATTCGCGACGGCTCGCGCGGCAAATTTAAGTGTGATGCCCAGTTGGGAAATCTGGACACTGAATGCGTCCATGGAGCGGGAATCTACTCCTGCACTATAAATGGGCTGTAGCGTGGTCGCCCAATCGATCGCTACACTTTGAGGCGCGGCAACGCTTTGGGCCACATTTTGTGGCGTGACTCCGTTTTGGTCCGCACCTTGAGGGATAGTACCGCCTGCTGTTGCACTTTGAGGAGGGGCACTGCCGCTCGGGGCCGAACTGCCAAGCGTTGGCCGGGATAGCGTTTCTGGCGGGCACAGCCGTGTAATTTCATCATCGGTGAATTCGTGGCTGAGTTTTAGCCACAGGTCGCCATTCAGATAGCCGAAGTATTCGTTGGTCGCCCCGGGTTTCGCTACGATCTCGTTTTCTGCCGGAGTGCTTCCGAGACTATTTTCTGTTGAAAATTTGTCCTGTAAATCCGCTCGTATCTCATAGATATGCACCTTGATGTGCGCGACATCCGGGACGGTCCACGGGAACCGTTTGAATGCCAGTGTGGTTTTGCTGACCCGTTATACAGACGCGACATCACCACCGGCCGGTCACAATCCCCACCGATGTGATCGATCAGTACCTCTTCGCCAACCCGCGGCATATGCACGCCGCCATATCCGTTACCCGTATCGGCTTGCGCCACCCGCACCCAGCAAGATGCCTTCTCGTCGCCGCCGTTAAGTCGATCCCAGACGAACTGCACCTTGATGCGGTTCAGTTCGTCCGTGTAGATTTCTTCGCCCTTCGGACCCACCACTATCGCCGACTCCAGATGCGTCTCCGGCTTCTGATGGTCGAACGAGCTGCGATACGGCACGCTTGTGCGCTGCGCCTCGATCTCAGCCAGGTAGAAGCCTTCCGAGCCGTCCGCGTGCGTCACCTTGAGCCCGGTATCGCTGGCGTGGCTCGCGCGTACCTCATCGAGCGTGCCCTGCAGGCTGTGCGGATAGTCCGGCCCCGGGTTGCCGGCCGGCACGTTGTTCGCGATCACCCACGACGCCTCGATCACCGCGAACTCCTTCTGGCTCGACTGATCCCGGTCGTGGTCCGGGTGGCCGCTGAGGATAAAGCGCCGTCCCGCATCGATTCTTCGAACCCCACCTACGCCCTTAAAGCGCTTGGCTCGCGACTCCCACTCCTCCATCCGGATCCCGGAGAGCTGGTCGCCCCGGTCCTGTTTCGGATAGGTGTACGCGCCGGTGTATTCGTACACCTCCGCCTGATCAGGCAACGCGCCCTGGTTGGGCATCGTCGGCACGTTGGTACTTTTGGGGTTGAACTGCGTCGAGGGGCTTTTGTAGTCGAATGTACGCGTGCTCAGCGACGTGCTTTGCAGCGTGCGTGTGCCCGACCATTGGGTGAGCGCATCCGTCTCGCTGCCAGTGCCCGCCCGGTAGAACGGCACTGTTTCCGGCGACAGTGCATCAAGCGTCGCGAGACGGTCGGTGATCACCAGCGTGTGCGATTTGCCATCCTGCGCCTGCTGCCAGAATCCATATAAGCCTTCGGATTCGAGCAGGCGGTGTACGAAGTTCCAGTCATCTTCGTCCTGGCGGCAGTACGAGCGCGAGGGCAACGGCTTTGAGAGTGCGAACTGGAATAAACCTTGGGCCTGGGGATGCGTGTTGAAGACGTCTGTGATGATGTCGTCGGCGGTCTTGTCCTGCCAGATCCGCTGGTCGCGGCGAAACTTGAGGAAGTGCATCCAGGAGGCGAAGCCGAGCTGGTAGCTCGTCAGTCCGCTGTTTGAACCGAGGCGGCGTGCCGTATGCACATAGCCGTTGTGGGGCAGGTAGGATTTGTCGGCCTGCTGGATCCACAACGTGACCGGTTGCGCGATCAACGTCTTGAGTTCGATATAACTGGAGGTCGATACCACGTCGACCGTGAATTCGAAGTGGCGGCCGAGGCGCGAGCGGCCCACCACGCGTTGCGGGACCAGCACATTCGACCCCAACGGTGTATCCAGTTTCAGCAGGCGGTCAGTTTGTGAAACGCCGCCCGTTATTGCGCTGATTAAATCCTGTGCTCACATGCCACCCCGCCTTTCGTCTTTCTTGTGTTCAATACGCGCTCCCGCGTTACCGCGCGATAGTACAAAACTTCAAATTTATTCGCCAGCGTCAAAACATGTAAAACCGCCGTATGGCATGTATTTCCACAGTTTGCATATGCGCCGGGCATATCGGTAAATATCGTCGAGTCAATCCAGCCGTTTTCCAGTTTGCACCCGATTGTCATGCGGGTTTAAAAACGCAGCATTCAGACTCATGTCGTGAAACAGTAGCAAATGGCCAGCGCCAAAGAAGTCGAATCGAAAGCGTCTGACTACACCGTGCTGTTGCTGCACACAGTCACCTATGTGCGGAGACCCGTTTTGCACAACCGCCTCTCACTGG
>Ga0153933_1000508_pt1 | contig 13657 bp, 8 predicted proteins | sample TSNJ017MetaG_FD_102275 | JGI IMG/M metagenome (GOLD analysis project Ga0153933, IMG submission 102275) | Attine ant fungus gardens microbial communities from New Jersey, USA - TSNJ017 MetaG | ecosystem: Host-associated > Fungi > Mycelium > Unclassified | place: USA: New Jersey, Wharton State...
ACATCTCAAAATCGAGATGTAGGCACCCGAGTGAGTTGGGCGCGTGAGTCCGCATAAAATGCGGATATGCCTGTGAAGAAAAAATCTGCTGCAACCAAAGAAGAACCGCAGCCTGCAAAGCCTTACTTCTCCGAGCGCGGAATCAAGTTTCTGCGCGACCTGAAGCGCAACAACCGGCGTGAGTGGTTCGAGGCGCGGCGCGATGTTTACGAGAGCGAGCTGAAGCAGCCGATGCTGGCGCTGATCGAGAAGGTGACGCAAGGGATGATGGAGTATGCGCCAGGGCATATCCGGCCGGCGCAGAAGAGCTTTTTTCGCATCTATCGCGACACGCGCTTCTCTGCCGATAAGACACCGTACAAGACACATATTGCGGCGTGGTGGACACACAGCAATCTGGAGAAGACATCGGGCGGCGGTTACTATCTGCAGGTTTCTCCGGAGCAGGTGGTGATTGCCGCGGGCGTGTATATGCCGCCGAAGGAGCAGCTGTTTGCGATTCGCATGCATCTGCGCGAGCACCATGCGGAATTCAAGCGGTTGATCGACGACAAAAAGATGCGAAAGGCGCTGGAGCTGCACGATCCGTTGACGCTGACGCGTCCGCCGAAGGGATTTCTGCCGGATGAGCCGGCCGCCGAGTGGATACGCTGGCGGCAGTGGGGGATCATCGCCAATCTGCCTGCGGGTGAGGCGTTGAAGCCGGCGCTGGCGGCGGTGGTGACGAAGCATTTTCGCCTGGCGCAGCCGCTGGTAGATTTCCTCAATGCGCCGCTGCTGAAAGAATCGAAAGTGCGAAAGAAACCGCTCTTCGGCCTTTACTAACGCATGTCTGCGCGCCTACACTCACGCAATACTCCGGTAATGCGGCAGCCGCTGCGGACAAGGGTTTAAGCGCGGCGAGCACACAAAATCAGCCCAAATTCGTGAGAAAACCCAAAAAACCCGAGAAAAACAGCAAAAAACCTGTGGAAACTGGCCTTTTGCTGTTGACAAAGCTTTTCGAAAGCCGCAAGGTAAACGGCGGTGGGTTCTCTTTTACCCGCATAAACACAGGGTTTTCCGGGTAATACCGGAAAGTGCAAATGGGGTAAAAGAGGCCGGCAGCAGGCAACCTGAGCGAGCTAATGCAGTCCGTCTCCGGTGGCAGCAAAACGAAATCAGGAGGAAACACAATGGCAACAGCACTGACCAAAACCGCTCTCGTCCGTCACCTGGCGGAGAAGCTCGAATTGACCAACAAGCAGTCGGCAGCATTTCTCGATCTGCTCGCAGAAACCGCAGTGAAGGAAACCAAGAAGAACGGCGTATTCATCATCCCCGGCCTTGGCCGCCTGGTGAAGGCAGAGCGCAAGGCGCGCATCGGGCGCAATCCGCAGACCGGTGAGCAGATCAAGATCAAGGCGAAGACGGTTGTAAAGTTCCGCGTTGCCAAGGCAGCGAAGGACGTCATCGCTCCGCCGAAGAAGTAGTTTTTAATCTCACTGGCAGCCGCCGCCATAGACCATAGAACGCGGCATTACCTAATTAGGGAGAGGGAGACGGAGTGAGGCTCGTCTCCCTTTTTCTTTGAGGACTGGCCGTCCAGGCGTCCGCGCCTTTGGCGCCATTGCTTTGCTCGATTTATCTATGCGGCTTGGGCCGCTCTCTTTGGTCGCTTGCTTCTTCTTTCCTCTTCTTGAATGACACCGCTACTCAGGGGCTGAAGCCCTAATCTATTTCCAATTGGAACGGCACGGCTTAAGCCGTTCCCTGACACAAATCTTTGAACTGACACAAACCTTCGACCCGATGCAAGCCTTCGGCTTGATACGAACATTGTTGATATCTGATCGTAGTGGCGTATCCGGTGCTGTTATTCCACATCTCGAAGGCGAAATGTGGGTGCTCGGATCTTGCTACCCAATAGTCAGGCTTTCTTTACGAAGAGGGCGCGGACTACCAGCGAGAGTCCGAAGCATACGATGACTGCTTGGGTGAGCAGCTGCGCGTTGTAGCGCCAGGCGAGCGCCAGGAAGCACGCAGTTGTTCCCCAATAAAACATCTCCGAGATAATGGCGATGCCCCACTTTGGCGCGACGTGAGAATCGGGCACGCGGGGCGTGAGGCTGGGTATCAGTCTGGGTACGCGGGCTTTGTACGCGAGATAAGACTCGCCCTGCTGCCTGGCGAGGTAGGCCTCTTCGCCGAGGATGAGGCGGATGATCTGCAGAAAAGCGGCTACGACGAAGAAGAGCGCCCCGGCGGGCGGCATGAGGATGGCGATGGCGAGCTCGTTCATGAAGCTGCCGAGGTAGAGCGGATTGCGCAGCTGGCGGAATGGTCCGGAGGCGAGCACGGTGTTTGCGTGCATGGAACTTGAGGTCACGATCGATGGTCCGAGATAGGCTGTGCCGTAGATGCGCAGCGCCGCTCCCGCGGCAAGCAGTACGATGGCGGCGATGGTGATGGCGAGAGAGGCAGTTTCGAGCGGCAGGATGCGGCCGAGCTGGCCGGCGAGCTCAAGCCATGTGCTGGTTACGTGGCCGGCGCTGCTGCCGAAGCGAATCCATGGGGCCCAGAAGCCGAGGATGTAGATGACCAGGCCGATCCACATGCGGTAACGAAATTCAAATTGTGTGGCCTTCACTGCGCGGCTGCCTCATTTTTGTAAACGACTCCGGCCTTCATGACGAAGCTCACGTACTGGAGGATGCGGACATCCTGTAAGGGATCTCCGTTGACGGCGATGATGTCGGCCCACTTGCCGGCTTCGAGAGAGCCTACCTTATCGGACCACCCCATAAGATCGGCGGCATTGAGCGTGCCGGTCTGCAGAGCGGCGAGCGGCTTCATGCCGAACTGATTCACGTAGACATCGAGCTCGTGAGCGTTCAAACCGTGGGGGTAGACGGCGGCGTCGGTGCCGAGTGCAACTTTGATCCCCGCGGCGATGGCTTTCTTCGCGTTCGCTTTTTCGACTGCACTTACATCTTTCATCTTCTGAAGATAAAACGGCGGGAGGTGTCCGTTCTCCTGCATCCAGTCGATGAGGTAGGCGGTGGGGACGAAGTAGGTGCCATGCTTTTTCATCATGGCGATGTCTTCGTCGTTCATGTAGGAGCCGTGCTCGATGGAGTCGACGCCGGCTTCAGAGGCCCAAAGGATGCCCTGCGCGCCGTGCGCGTGTGCAGCAACCTTACGGCCGAGGCGGTGCGCGTCGGCGACGATGGCCTGCATCTCTTCGAGGGTGAATTGCGAGGCCTGGGGATCGTCACCCTTGGAAAGAACTCCGCCTGTGGCACAAATCTTGATGAGGTCGGCGCCGTACTTGATGTTCTCGCGGGTCTTGTGTTGGACGGCTGCGATGCCGTCGGCCACGCCGTCGCCTTGCAGGTGGTATGCGATGGGCAGCAGGTTCTCGTCGCAGTGACCGCCGGTAATGCCGATGAGCGGGCCGCTGACCTGCATGTGGGGTCCGGGGACGAGTCCTTCGTTGATGGCGTCGCGAAGATCAACGTCGGCGTAGCCGCTGGCGCCCACGTTGCGCACAGTGGTGAAGCCGGCTTCGAGCGTGACCTTGGCGTTGCGGGCTCCGATGAGCGCGCTCTTGGCTACGGAGGTTGAGAGCTCGTGATAGGGATCGAAGTTCGTATCCATGGTGAGGTGGGTATGCACGTCGATGAGGCCGGGGAGCACGGTGAGCGCGCGCAGATCAATTTCCTTGTCGCCTGATTGCTTCGGGGTGGAGGCGGTGGGGGCGATGGCGGTGATGCGGTCTCCGGTGACGATGATGGTCTGGTCGGCGGGCTCATTGCCGGTGTGCACGTCGACGATATGTCCGGCGCGGATGAGGGTGCGGGCGGTGTCCTGTGCGGCTGCGAGAGTTGGGATGAGCGCAGCGGCGATGGCGGCTGCGATGAGGCGTGTGGCTTGCATGATGAACCTCGTGTGCGGTGAGTGGGGCAAGTTTAAAGCATTTCTCCGGGCCGGTGCGTTGTTTTGGATCTGTCGATGAGTGTGGTCTTTCATCCTTTGCCGGGTTTCAGTCGTCCCTTCGGGACTTGGGTATTTTTCGCTGTGTACCCAGCACTTCGTGCTGGGCTATTTTCATGCGTCCGCTTTGCGGACTTCACCAGGACGTGGGATGAAGCGGTGACTTGCCGACCAAGCATCCGCGCCTTTGGCGGGACGCGACGTCCGGGCGCAAAGACGGATCCTTCGCTTTTGCTCAGGATTTTCCCGTGTCTCAGACGCGAGACATGGGGCACCCCGCCATTCTTCGACAGCCATGGAAGGTTGTTCGGTTGCTCCCGATGGCCGCTCTCCCGGAATGAGGAGCCTCAGCTTGTGGTCTCCCACATCTCAGAGTGGAGATGTGGGGCAGCCTTCGATTGCTATCTTTCAGGGGCTGATCGGCACGGCGAACCACCCCATCGCGCCAACGTCAGGCGGGCCGGGACCGCGGTAAAGTCGTGCCCTGACGCGAACCCTGCATTGCCTGGAGTTAAGAGCGCCTTACTGCGGAGGCGGATAGTACGGCAGCTTGTCGTTGCGCTGTTCGGTGTGTTTTACGGTTACGTCGTCGAAGAGGATGGGAGGGGCGATGACTGTGGTGGGGATGTCTCCGAAGGTGTTGAAGACGTAGGGCTCGTTGCCGACGGCGAGAATGCCGGAGCGCAGCAGGCGCAGATTGACGTCTTCGAGCTCGGCTCCGCGGACGAGCTCGCGGGAGCCATCGGCGACTTTGATGCGGTAGAGGGTGCGGGGGCGTTCGGCTCCACCGACGGTTTCTACGAAATAGACGGAGTCCAGGCCCTGGTCTTTGCCCATGGCGATGAGCTTCTTCGTCAAATCATCGGAAGAGATGGTCTCGGAGGACTCCACGTGCATGACGCCGATCTGCGGGTTGGCGGGCTGCGCGGTTGCGGCGCGGGCGTGGCCATTGGACGAAGGGAAGTCGCGGATGGGCTCGCGGCCGGTGAGGTAGTTGAGCAGCTTTCCGCTATCGACGAGAGTTACAGCCGCGGCCGGTACACCTTCATCGTCGACGGTGTAGGCGCCGAGCATGGGCTTGCTGCCGAAGGTGGTGATGCCTGGGTCGTCGGTGACCTTCATGAAGTCAGGAAGCACGCGGGTTTTGTAGCTCGACGCGAAGGGGCCAACGGTACGCGCGGTAGAACCGAGCTGCGGGCGATGCGCAGCGACGGCGCGCGCGAAGAGCTCATCGAAGGTGCGCGCGGATGCGGCTCCGGCGAAGAGAACGGGACCGTGATACTCGTCGGCGATGACGGGGGCCTGACTGAGCTCGTGAATTCCGGTGAGGATGCGCAGGACTCCGTTGTGAAAATGTTCCGCCGTGCCGAGGTCGGCTGCGGTGAGACCGGTGACGCCATAGGAGCGCTCGAGGCGCATGCCATCAGCGGCCTGCGCACGGACGTTGACTTCAGCACGATATTCCACGGTGCTCTTGCGCACGATGGTGCCTTCGCTGTTTGCCAGATACAGAGTGCGGCTGCGCGCCTGCACCGAGCCTTCGCTGGTTTCGATATCGGATGCGAAGCTCTTCACGGTGTCATCGGTCCGGTAAAGGCCGGTGGCTTCGAGGAGGCGCTTCTTCCACTCGTCGCGATCGAGTTCCGCGTGTGCGAGCGGGGCGATGGAGATGACGGCCTTCTCCTGCGAAAAATCATCGGCCTGGGGCGGTGTCTGGACGGATTTGAGCGCGGCCTGCTTGGCGGTGAAGTTGTTGAGCGCGGCTTTATAGGCGGTGTCGGTAGCGGACCAAAGGGCGTAGCGCAGCGCCATGGTGTCGTCATCGGTGGCCGCGATCTGCAGCGATCCTTCGCCACGCTCTCCGGAGCTGTCGAGTTTGTAATCGCCAACGCGCACCGATACGCGCACGATACGGCGATGCAGATTGCGTTCGCCAAGGGGCGCGCCATAGCCGGCGGTAGCCTCGTATTCGGTTACATCATCGATACGATACTCGATGAAGTAGGGCTTGGCGAAATCCTGTAACTGTAACTGTTTCTTACTGCGGTCGAGCTCCTCGAGCATGGCCTTGAGCACCGGATCTTTCTGTGCGTCGGCGGCTGAGGAAGATGGCTGCTGTGCGATCAGCAGCGAAGGCGAGAGCGCGAGCAGAGCGGAGAGGATGGTCTTCGAGAATACGCGGCTCATTTCTTCACCTCCCCGGTGTTTGCCGCGGTGGGCGGCGGCAGGATGGGCGGCCGCGATGTTCCCTGCTGCTGGCGCTGGGTTTCGATTTCACTGACCAGCATGGCGGGAGCGATGGCTGAGACGGGGACGGTACCGGATTCAGCGCCGCATTCTCCGTTGAAGACTTCGCGCTTGTCTCCGGTGGCGAGGATGCGATTGAGCGCGGCCTGCGGCGTGCCGACGATGCTGACGCCGCGCACCAGCTCATCGGGGCGGCCATCGGTGTAGACGCGATAGACGACGAGCGGGATGACCTGGAAGGCCTGCGGCGCGTTGCGCGTGGTGACGGCGAAGCCCGAGGAGATGTCTTCGAAGTAGAGTCCGTAGGGCTTGTTCTGCTTCTTCGCCTCGTCGATGAGCATTTTGCGCAGGTCCTTTTCGGGGACGGTTTTTGTCGAGGTGACGATGAGGTTGCCCTGGCGGCCGGTGGGCATGAGGCCGGGTTGTCCGCGGCCATGTCCATTGGAGTTGGCAAAGCTGGCGATGGGCAGGCGCGACATGAGGAAGGTTTTGAGCACGCCGTCCTGGATGAGCTCGACCTTCTGCGCGCGCTGGCCTTCATCGTCGTAGCTGTAGTAGCCGCTGAGCGATTTGCCTTCGAAGCTGGCGAGGGTGGGATCGTCGGCGACGGAGAGAAAGCTGGGCAGGATGGGCTTGCCGATGTCCTTGGTGAATGTTTGACCCTCTTCGTCGCCACGCTGACGCTGGCCTTCGAGGCGATGGCCGAGGACTTCGTGAAAGAAGACAGCGGCGGCGCGGCCGGAGAGGATGGCGGGTCCGTCGAAGGGCTGGGTGATGGGTGCGTCGCGCAAGTTCTCGAGGCTGGCGCCGAGCCTATGCATGGCGGCTTCCATCTCGCTTTGTGAAGGCAGACCGGCGATGGTCTTGGCCTCATATGTCTCGGCGCGGAAGAGGTCCATGCCGTCCGCGGCGCGGGTGCTGGCGAAGACTACGAGTCGCGCGGACTCATGCGGATCGATGACGTGCGAGCCTTCCGAGGAGACAAAATAGTTTGTCTCATTCTGAACGTTGAGCATGACGAAGTTGGAGTAGACGTGCGGATATTCGCGAAAGATGCCGGAGAGCGCGCGCAGACGGCGGCTCCACTCCCGGTTGTCGACGGTGGGTGCTGGTGCGGGCTGAGCCGACGCGGTCTGTGGCGGGTCCTGCGAGAAGTCGGGCGAGGTGTCTTCTTCCTTGGCGCGGACGCCGTTTTCGGTTTTGACCTGCAGGTAGGTTTGGAGAGCCTTGCCGTATCCGGTGTTGGTGGCCCACCAAAGGGAGCGGGCGATGGCCTTGCGATCGTCGTCGAGTGGAAGCGGCGTGGTTGTAACCGCCGAGGGGCGATGCTGCCCATGGGTGTTGTCGAGCTTGGGATCGCCCACACGCACGACGACATCGACGACGCGCTGATGTGTACTATCGTCTCCGAGAATCGCGCCCTGCTGGGCGGTGATGGAGACGCTGTATGTATCGTGCGCGGAGTAGCTGAGGTAGTAGGGCGGCTGCGCGTCTTTGGTGTTGGCCGCGGCGCTTGCATCCTTGCTGGCAGCGTCTTTGCCGAGATCGCCGGTGGCGCGGTTGAGCTCGGCGCTCATCGCGTCCATGAGCGGAGATTGCGCATGGGCAGAGGCGGAGACAGCGGCGAGCAGGAGCGCCGAGGACAGGAGACGGGAGTTACGCAGCATGAGAAGAAGGCGCTCGTTTATAGATGGTCTACTTGGGCCAAGTGTACTGGGAGACGGATGGCAGGGCAATTGGGGTGGGGCGGAGGTACTTCAAGACATTGAAACGGGCTAAAGGGTAAGGACTAAAGTGAAGGCCTGGGGTGAGACGCAGGAGAACAAGACAGCCGGTTGCCGCCGTGCTGATAGAATCCCAGCTTCCAGAGGAACGGGTGATGAAAAACTTCAACTCGCCCTATCGGGCGTTTCGCATTACTTGCATCGCGTTCGCCGCACTTTCCATGATGGCTATTGCGGAGACAAGGGCTAGCGCACAGAATTCCACTCCGAGTGCTGAGCCCGAGTTTCATCTCAAAGCGGAAAGCCGCCTGGTGCAGGTGAATGTGGTGGTGAGGGATAAAAAAGGCCAGACAGTTGAGAGCCTGGGCAAGGATGACTTCAAAGTTTTCGATCGCGGCAAGGAGCAAACGATCCAGCAGTTCGAATTCGAGAAAGGGGATGACGGGCCTTTCACACCCACACAAAATTCAAAGCCGTCAGGTCAAACACAAGACAACACAGCTGCGGCCACGAGTTACACGGCCATATTCTTCGACAACCTGAGCGATTCAGAGGCAGACCTGATGCGTGCCCGCGATGCGGCACGCCAATACCTTGAAGGGAATCTCAATGCGGCGAACCGGGTGGCCATATTCACTTCGGACAGGATTATTTCGGATTTCAATTCCGATCTTCAACATACACGGGATGCGCTTTCCCTGGTTCAGCCGAGTGCGAGATCGCGGCATCGCGGCAACGACCAGCTTTCCGTGGAAGACAATCTTTCTGACTACCAGGCGATGCAAATGCTGCAAACCGACGATTGCGAACATAGCAATGCATGGCTGGTAGCAACGGATCGGAGTGGAGGGTGCTACACCACGCCGCAGCCGGGTATGCAAGGATCGACGAGACCTACCAATCCTCACATTCCACAGTTAAAGATGAAGGCCAGAGATGTTGCAGATGTGGCGGCGGGCGATACCCGAGCCGATTTTCAGCAACTGCAAGCTGTAGTTAAGTATCTTTCCGCGGCCCCGGGACGGCGAACCCTGATCGTGATCTCGAGCGGTTTTCTTTCGCAGGAGCAGCAGAACATGCTGGATGAGATCGTCGTGCTGGCGCTTCGATCACAAGTCTTGATCAATTGTCTCGACCCGAAAGGCCTGAATGTTTCGAGCGTTGAGAGCGCTGCGAGCCGTAGTGCCAGCGCCGACCCACGGATCAACTCAGCTCGAGTTGAATTGGATCGAGCCGGACAACTGGCTGCCACAGATGTTCTTCAGGAATTCGCGGGAGGAACGGGAGGACAATTCATCCAGAACGACAACGATCTTAATGCGAACCTTCAAATACTCGGCGGCAGACCCGCTCACTACACCCTCAGTTTCAAACCGGGGAACCTGAAAGAAGACGGAAAATACCACGAACTCAAGGTCACCCTGCGTGATTCGTTCAAGGGGATGAGGGTTCAGGCTCGCAAAGGATATTTCGCTTCGAACATAAGCTCAAGCAACGCAGCGAACATTTCGGCGGATAGTCATAAGTCTATTGAGCCGAATGCATCCGCGGCGCCGTCCGGAGGGACGGAAAGTGGCGGTGCAGATTCCGCAACGCGGCTGCAGACCAGAATCGACTCTGCTCTCAAGTCGCAGGAGGAAGTCACGGGATTGCCTATCGGAATGGAGTTGAAGTCTTCCGCCAGTCCAGCGGCAGGTCGTGCGCTTTCTGTTTTGACTCATCTGGATGTAACTCCCCTGCATTTTCTTAAGGAAGGCGATCGTAACCTCAACACTATCGTTTTCACGATTGCGGTTTTCGACGAGAAAGGCACGATGGTATCCGCGAAACGACGCAGCGTAAAGATCGATGCCACGGAAATGGAAGCTGAAAATCTTCGTCAAGACGGACTGGAAATCACGACTGAATTTGCGCTGCAGGCGGGAACGTATCGTGTGCGCGCCGTGGTCGCGGACTCCGTTGAGGGAAGGCTGGCGGCGATGTCCCGGGATGTTTCCACACCGTAAGCGGCAGCCGTTGCCGATGGGGCGCCTCGTGATGTCCTCAGGGGAAAAGTCTTCGCGGCATCGCGAAGCGTGGGGTAGGATTGGACCGCGTTTGTAATCATTCCTGTGACAAGGGCCCGGCATATGCGAAACCTGGCAGTTTTGTTTCTTTTTTCAGCGCTCTCTTTTCCGGCACCTACGGTGAGTCACGCTGACTCGAAGCATGTGGAGATAAAGCGAGTCTCGATCAAGCAGCTGGAGCAGGCCTTGAGCGGAGTTGCGGCGAACGGGGCAACTCCTCAGACCGATCACGAGCTCGCCGGCTTGCTGTCCTCGATGGAGTTGACTGAAAGGTTGAGTACGCCAAGGCTCGATCACTTGAAAGCGACACTGCCGGGAGAGGAATCAACGCGGACCCTGATCGCGCTGGCCGATGCCTCGGCCTTTCTCAGCCTGCCGGCTGAAGATTTACCAAGCATGGCGCCTGCGGATAAGAAGGAGCAGCAAGAGGCGATGAATGCGGCGTCGGCGTATGTTGCGCAGGTGCTGCACAAGCTCCCGGATATTTTTGCCAGCGAGTCGGTGATGACGTTTCAGGAATTCAATGGCATGAAGAACCAGTCGGGTGTGGTTGCTTATCAGCCGGTTCGCTACGCGGGGACGGTGAGCGTCAATGTACGCTATCTCGATAACAAAGAGCTGATAGATTCCGGCAAGGGAGAGCTCACGGAGACCGAACAGCTAACCTCGCGATTGTTGTTCTCAGGAGAATTCGGTCCGGTCCTGGAAACGGTCTTCCGAGACACTCAGGGGAAATTCGAGTGGAGCCATTGGGAGACGGGGACGTTGTCCGACCTGGCGGTATTTCACTACACGGTGCCACGAAGCAAATCGCATTGCAAAGTGAAAGTCGTGATGCCAGGCGCACAGCTCCCGACGCAGGCACAACCGGGATACCACGGGGAGATCAGCATCGATCTATCGAGCGGAGCGATTTACCGGCTGACCCTGATTGCGGACCTGAGTCGGGATGACCCGATGAGCAAGGCCAATCTGGCGGTGGAATACGGACCGGTGGAGATTGGCGGGAGCCAATACATCTGCCCCACGCACTCGATCCGGCAGGTGACGGTGGTCGATGCTAATGCGAAGACGGCGGCTACTGTCAGCGGCAGCTCAAATCCCTTCGGCGCTTCTCATGATGCGAAGTTCAACTACACAACGACAGGGGATGTTCCTTCGCAGACGCTGTTGAACGATACAGACTATGAGGCGTACCACCTGTTCAAGGCGGAGACGCGTGTGCTTCCCAGCGACGAGAAGCCGGATAGTCCGCAGCAGCCGTGAGCAGTTCCGACGGTCATTGTGTCCATGGCGGTGAAGACCAGACATGTGGGAAACGGCGGCCAACATAAGTTGCATTAGTGGAGCGTTGAAGTTAGTGAAGGTTTGACTTTGCAGGCACCCGCTGTATGCGACGGAGTATTCGGGTGTTCGTTTTTCGCGCGGAGCTCGTTTCGTGATGATTGAACATCTTCTTCTTAAATTGCGCGCTGGCGTCGTCCCTCTGTTGGTTGCGACTGGGCTGGCTGTCTTAACGGCATCTTCTTCCCTGGAACAAGCAGTCACGACGACTCCGCCAGCATCATCTTTGCCTGCGGATATGCCTTACGTGCCGACGATGACGTTCGATGTAGCGTCTGTGCGGGAAAACAAAGATGTTGATTTACACACCGGCATGACAGTCAGCGGTCATTTTGTAGGGAATACGACAGCACTACGGCTGATCAACTGGCGCATCGAAAGCCTGATCAGCTACGCATACGGCGCGAATGAATATCAGGTTGTTGGGGCGCCGAAATGGCCATTTACGACAGTGTTCGTGATCGACGCCAAGAGCGACAGCGAGGCGGACGCGAAGCTGGCGACGCTGAGCAAAGAGCAGCAACTGGCGGAACACCAGCATATGCTTCAGACGCTGCTGGAGGATCGCTTCAAGATGAAGACGCACTGGGAGACGAAGTGGGGAGACGTCTACAACCTCGTGGTAGCGAAGGGAGGTCCGAAGCTGGGCGCGGAAGGATCGATGCCACGATCGGCTGAGGAGACCAAGAGCTTCGGAGACCGTCCATTGCCCGCGATCTACCAGAAAAACGATGGGCAGGGGTATGACTTTATTGCGCGTGGATGTTCGATGGCGCAGTTAGTGCGTACGTTGACGTCACAGTTCGGACGACCGGTGACCGACAAGACAGGATTGACGGGTAACTACGATTTTGTGCTGAAGTACAGGGGCCGGTGGGACCGCGACCGGAATGCGGATGATATAGATCCCACGCCCCCGATGGATCGGGCCCTGCAGGATGAGCTTCGATTAAAGGTTGAGACGGCCGAAGGGCCGGTGAAGATTCTGGTCGTCGATCACGTCGAAAAAAGCCCTCAGAAAACTAGCGGTGTCGAGCCGGCCGAGAGCCGGTTGTCGTTGGCGACCGGATATGATTCGGCTATGCTGCTTGCTTTCCTCAGCGAGGGCCGCGCTGCTGTATACACATTGCCTCCGGACAAGCTGGCGAAGGCGGTTTCGATCAGCCATGCGCGGGTGGTGGCGCATTTTGGCGACGTGGCGTGGACAATCATCGCGCTGTGGATGCTGGCGAGCGGGCGGATGGGCGCGGCGATCCGGGATTGGGCGGCGCGGCGGACGGCGCGGTTGTGGCTGCAGGGATTTCTCATTGCTCCGGTGTGGCTGCTGATTCTTTCGCTGCTCGATTTGCCGTCATCGGTCTTCATGCACCATGTCTATCGGGTGTACGGCATCTCGGTAGAGAGCTGGGGGCTTTGGGCGAGTGACTGGGGGAAGTCTCTTGTGCTCACGCTGACGGTGGGTACGCTGGCGCTGAGCGCTTTGTATGCGCTGATGCGGCGAAGCGCGCGGCGGTGGTGGCTATGGTTCTGGGTGCTGGCGATTCCGTGCGAGGTGCTGGCGGTGTTTGTGGTGCCGATCATGATCGATCCGCTGTTCGATCATTTCTCGCCGCTGGCGCAGCGCGATCCGGCGCTGGTGGTGCAACTGGAGCGGGTGGCGGCGAAGGGCGGGCTGGATATTTCTCCCGACCGCATGCTGGTGATGGATGCGAGCCGTAAAGTGGCCGCGCCGAATGCCTACGTGACGGGCTTCGGCGCGTCGAAGCGCATCGTGGTATGGGACACGTCGCTGACCATGGAGACGCCGGACGAGATTCTTTCGATGTATGGGCACGAGCAGGGGCACTATGTGCTGCACCATATCTACCTGGGCATGCTGTATTCGTTTGCGGTGATGCTGGTGTTTTTCTGGATCGGATATCACGCGTTCGTATGGATGGTGCGGCGGTTTGGCGTGAGATGGCGCGTGAGTTCCATGGACGACTGGTCGTCGCTGGGCGCGCTTCTGTTGCTGATGACGGTGCTGGGATTTTTGGCGGAACCGGTGGGCAATGTGTTCAGCCGCTGGGAGGAGCATGCGGCGGATGTGTATGGGCAGGAGGTGCTACATGGCATGGTGGCCGATCCGCAGGAGGTGACGGTGCGGGCGTTTCAGAGATTGGGTGAGCTGTGGCTGGATGATCCTGATCCGAATTCTTTCGTGGAGTTCTGGACGGATAGCCATCCGTCGATTGCGGAGCGGGTGCGGTTTGCGGCCGGATATGATCCGTGGGGCCAGAGGCAGCAGCCGAGGTATTTCTC
>Ga0153933_1000511_pt1 | contig 13639 bp, 7 predicted proteins | sample TSNJ017MetaG_FD_102275 | JGI IMG/M metagenome (GOLD analysis project Ga0153933, IMG submission 102275) | Attine ant fungus gardens microbial communities from New Jersey, USA - TSNJ017 MetaG | ecosystem: Host-associated > Fungi > Mycelium > Unclassified | place: USA: New Jersey, Wharton State...
ACGAGGAGATATTTGCGCACCGAGAACACCTGGGCGAGCCAGCCGCTCAGCGGGATCACGATGATCTCGGCGATCAGGTACGAGGTCGAGATCCAGCCGCCGTCGTCGATGCCGGCGCCGATCGCGCCCTGCACGTCGGCGAGCGAAGCGTTGACGATCTGGATGTTGAGCACCGCCATGAACGCGCCGAGATTGGCGCCGATGACAGCGATCCAGGTCCGCGCCGAGACGGTGGGCGCCGCAGGCGCCGCGGGCTTTGGCAGGTCGGCGGAGGCAGCTGCGTTGAGTGTGGGCTGGAGCGCGGTCATCGGGGACGTCCCTTGCATTGGCCTCGGGCTGATGCAGTCCTAATCGCCATTGCCTCGCGCTGCCGAGGCCAGATGCTTCTTCGCCTCGCGCTCCGCAACCACGGTCGCCTTGGTGTCGACCGTCGGGATCGCCGACATGCCCGGGCGTAACAGGCCAGCCAGCCGGGTGTCGTCGAGCACGATCTTCACCGGCACGCGCTGCACGATCTTGGTGAAGTTGCCGGTGGCATTGTCGGGCGGCAGCAGGGCGAATTCGAGCCCGCTGGCCGGCGACAGGCTGTCGACATGGCCCTTCAGCGTGGTGTCGCGGAAGCCGTCGACGGTGAGCTCGACCGGCTGGCCGTTGCGCACATGGGTGAGCTGGGTCTCCTTGAAATTGGCAACCACATAGACTTGATCGAGCGGCACCACGGCCATCAGCTGCGTGCCGGCCTGCACATACTGGCCGACGCGCAGCGTGCGGGCGCCGACCGTGCCCTCCACCGGCGCGGTGATCTCCGTGTAGGACAGGTTCAGCTCGGCCTGCTGCTCGACCGCGCGGGCGCGATCGGCCTGCGCCACGGCCTGCGCGCGCTGCGTGGTCAGCACGTCGACCTTGCGCTGGGCCGCCGTTAGCCCGGACTTGGCGTGCTGCAATTGCGCGGTGCTGGCGCGCAGCGCGGCGTCGGTCTGTTGCGCACGCTGCACGGTACCCGAGCCGGTCTTCATCAGTCCGTCGGAACGAACCTGTTCTTCCTCTGCGAATTTCAGATTGGCTTCGGCGGCGGCGATGTCGGCGGTCTCCTGGTCGATGACCGGGTGCTGCAAGGCGATCTGCGCATCGAGGTTGCGCACCGACGCATCGGCCGCATCGACGTCGGCTCTGGCCTGGCTGAGCGCGGCGCGGTAGTCGCGGTCGTCGATCTGGGCCAGCAATTGCCCGGCCTTGACCGGCTGATTGTCGGTGACCAGCACCTTGGCGATGTAGCCGGAAACGCGCGGTGCGATGATGGTCGAGTCCGCCTTCACGTAGGCATCGTCGGTCGACTCCAGATAGCGCCCGGTGGTGAGGTAGCCGTAGCCAAAATCCCCCGCCGCGGCGACGCCGAGCGCGGCAACCAGCGCGAGGGCCGCCCGCTGGATCGCCCGCCGGGATGGGCGAAGGCCGATTTTCGGAGCATCATCAGAGACATAGGTAGTGGTCGACATGGCATTCCCCGATCGCAATTGGCGCCCTCGCTGACGACGGCGCCGGCTACGGCCTTTAGATGCAATGTCCGGCCCGCTGTGATAATCTCGATAAATCTGGAAGCATTATCAACTCAGGCTAGACAATTCGGGGCTTGCCATATGGATCGCCTGACCAGTCTGACCGCCTTTGTCAGGGTCGTGGATTCCGGCGGCTTCTCCGCGGCCGGCCGCAAGCTCAACATGTCCACCACGATGGTGAGCAACCACGTCCGGTCGCTGGAGGATCGGCTCGGGGTGCGGCTGCTCAACCGCACCACGCGCAAGGTCGGCCTGACCGAGGTCGGCCAGGCCTATTACGACCGCTCCGTCCAGATCCTCGCCGATATCGAGCAGGCCGACGACATCGCCGGCGCGCTGCAATCGGTGCCGCGCGGTACGCTGCGCATCTACACCAACACCCATGTCGTGCAGTTCCTCTCGCCTGCGGTCGCCGAGTTCCTGGCGACCTATCCGGAGGTCAAGGTCGACCTCACGATCGGCGAGCGCGATGCCGACCTGCTCGACGAGAATTACGATCTTGCCGTGCGCATGATCCCGCCGCGGGATTCCAGCCTGATCGTGCGCAGCATCGCCACCTGGCGCCACGTGTTGTGCTGCTCGCACGGCTATGTCGAGCAGCACGGCAAGCCGGAACAGCTCGCCGATCTCGCGGATCGCAACTGCATCCAGCACGTCAATTATCCCTTCAAGGACGAGTGGCGCTTCGTCGACCGGAAAGGCGCGCCGGCATCGGTCAAGGTGTCGGGCAATCTGATCTCCAACAGCGGCGAGACGCTGCGGCTGGCAGCGCTTGCCGGCGTCGGGATCTGGCTCGCGGCCGGATTCCTCGTGCGCGACGATCTGGAAGCCGGCAGGCTGGTCCGCCTGCTGCCCGAATACCGGCCGGTCGAGCTGACGATGAACGCGGTCTATCCGCATCGCCATCATCTCTCGGCCAAGGTGCGCACCTTCATCGACCTTCTGGTTCGCCACGCCACCGAGCAGCAGAAGCTGATCAATCCGTATTCATGACGCTGTGGAGAGAGGAGCACTCTCCGTCATGCCCGCGCAAAGGCTTCGCCGTTGTTGCGAGAGGAGGCCGCGGCACGCGGCCGTCTCGAAGCGCGACGGCCCGGCTGGTGGCCGTGCATCCTTCGAGACGCGCTACGCGCTCCTCAGGATGACGGTGGATGCAGCGAATTTCTCCCTCGTCGTCCCGGCGAAAGCCGGGACCCATAACCACAGGTTGAGTTGTCGAAGAAGGCTGTGGCCCCAGCGTCGCGCAACAATGACCTTCGGCGGTTATGGGTCCCGGCCTGCGCCGGGACGACACACAGTCTCTCAGGATGCCGGGTCTAACGGCGTTCGCTTCGCTCGCTTTGCGTGGATAAAGCCCGCAAATCCATCTCAGTCAGGCGCGCGGTCAGCCGCGCGACCTCGGCCCTGGTTGTCTCGATCGCCGTGTCCTTGACCGGACCGTAGCCGCGGATCTCCATCGGCGCCTTGGCGATCGCGACCAGGTCGGGCAGGTGTGTCGCGTCGAGCTTATCGAGCATGGTCTCGATCAGCGCCTCGTACCAGCCGATCAGCTCGCGCTCGGCGCGGCGCTCCGCGGTGTAGCCGAACGGGTCGAACGCTGTGCCCCGCAGCCCCTTCATCCGCGCGAGCAGCCGCAGCGGCGTCTGGATCCATGGACCGAACGCGCGCTTGCGCGGCCGGCCGCGGGCGTCGCGCCGCGCCGGCAGCAACGGCGGGGCGAGGTGGTACTGCACCTTGTAGTCGCCATCGAATTCGCGGTTGAGCTGGTCGAGGAAGCCCGACTGCATGTGCAGCCGCGCCACCTCATATTCGTCCTTGTAGGCCATCAGCTTGAACAGCGACCGCGCCACCGCGTCGGTGAGGTTTTCGCTGCCGAGCGTAGCTTCAGCGTTGCGCACGCGATCGACCATCGCGCGGTAGCGCGCGGCATAGGCCTCGTTCTGATAATCCTTCAGGAAGTCCGCCCGCCGCGCGATCATCTGATCGAGCGTCTCGGGCGTCGCTGAGCCAGCATCCTCCGCCTTCGGCAAAAGGTCCGGATCGGCGAAGGCGATCCGGCCCCAGGCCAGCGCCTGCTTGTTGCGCTCGACGGTGACGCCATTGAGCTCGATCGCGCGCGTCAACGCCTCGAGCGACACCGGCACCAGCCCCTGCTGCCAGGCAAAGCCCAGCATCATGATGTTGGCTGAGATGCTGTCGCCGGTGAGACGCTCTGCCAGCGCATTGGCATCGATCGTGGTGAGATTGCCCGCGCCGATCACCCGCTCGATCGCGCGCAGGCGCACCGGCGAGGCGAGGTCGGCGTCGCGGAAGCGGACCACGTCGCCGGTCGGCATCTCCGCCCTGTTGACCGCGGCGCGCATCCCCTTGCGATAGGTGCCGGAGGCCTTGGCCGACGAAGACACCACGAGGTCGCAGCCGATCAGCGCATCCGCCGCGCCCTGGTCGATCCGCACCTGGTGCAGTGCCTCGGGCACCGCCGCCAGCCGCAGGAAGCTCAGCACGGGACCGAATTTCTGCGCGAAGCCGGTGAAGTCGAGCACCGAGACGCCGCGTCCCTCGAGATGCGCGGCCATCGCGATCAGCGCGCCGACCGTGATCACGCCGGTGCCGCCGACGCCGGTGACGAGCAAATCATAGGGCCGCTCCAGCGCAGAAAACTCCGGCGCTGCGAGCGTCGCGGCGCGCGCCAACGGATCGACCGCGCTCACGCCTTTCGCCCGCCGCTTGCCGCCCTCGATGGTGACGAAACTCGGGCAGAAGCCGTTGAGGCATGAAAAGTCCTTGTTGCAGGTCGAGAGGTTGATCTTGCGCTTGCGGCCGAACGGCGTCTCCTTCGGCTCGACGCTGAGGCAGTTGGATTCGACAGAGCAATCGCCGCAGCCCTCGCAGACGAGGTCGTTGATGTAAGCGAAACGCGCCGGATCGGGCAATGTGCCGCGCTTGCGCCGCCGGCGCTTTTCGGTGGCGCAGGTCTGCTGGTAGATCAGCACGGTGACGCCCCTGATCTCGCGCAGCTCACGCTGCACGGCATCCATCTCCTCGCGCGGATGGATCGTGACACCATTGGGCAGATCCGCCGGCGAGAAATGCGTGGGATCATCGGAAACCAGCGCAATGCGAGAGACACCCTCGGCGCGGACGCTGTGCGCGATCGCCTGCACGCTGACGGGGCCGTCGACCGGCTGACCGCCGGTCATCGCGACCGCGTCGTTGAACAGGATCTTGTAGGTGATGTTGGCCTTCGCCGCGATCGCCTGCCGGATCGCCATCGAGCCGGAATGATAATAGGTACCCTCGCCGAGATTCTGGAACACGTGGCTGTTGCCGGTGAATCTCGACGAGGCCGCCCAATTGACGCCTTCGCCGCCCATCTGGATCAGCGACGAGGTCTCGCGGTCCATCCAGCTCGCCATGAAATGGCAGCCGATGCCGGCTAACGCTTTCGACCCTTCGGGCACCTTTGTGGACGTGTTGTGCGGGCAGCCCGAACAGAAATACGGCGTCCGCGTCGCGCCCGGCACCGCGATCGTCCGATCTTGTTCCGGCGCCAGCGCAGCGACGCGGCGCGCAAGCTGCAATTCCGGAAACATCGGATCGAGCCGCCGCGCCAGCACGTCCGCCAGCATGCGCGGCGACAATTCGCCGATCCAGGAGATCAGCCGCGCACCCGTCTCGTCATGCTTGCCGACCATCCGCTCCGGCTTCGATCCCGGATAATCGTAGAAATATTCCTTGAACTGGCTCTCGATGATGCCGCGCTTCTCCTCGACGACCAGGATCTCACGCTTGCCCTTCACGAACTCCATCGCGTCGTGCAGCGCCAAGGGCCACACCATGCCGACCTTGTAGATGTCGATGCCGAAGCGGCGGCAAGCGGCCTCGTCAAGACCGACCAGCCGCAGCGCCTCCATCAGATCGAGATGGGCCTTGCCGGTCGTGACGATGCCGTAGGTCGCGTCCCTGACGTCGTAGATGCGGCGGTCGATCGGATTGGCCTTCGCAAAGGCATAGACCGCGTGCTTCTTCGCCTCCAGCCGCTCCTCGATCTGCGGCCCCGGCAGGTCCGGCCAGCGATAATGCAGGCCATCAGGCGGCGGCGTGAAATCCGGCCGCGCGAACACGCGCGGCGCGCGCAATTCGACCGAGGCGCCCGACTCCACGATCTCCGAGATCGCCTTGAAGCCGACCCACATGCCGCTGAAGCGGCTCAGCGCGTAACCATATTCGCCGAAGGCGAGATATTCGCCGACATCGGCCGGATGCAAGGTCGGCATGAACCAGCTCATGAAGGCGACGTCGGACTGGTGCGGCATCGACGACGACACGCAGCCATGATCGTCGCCGGCGACCACAAGCACGCCGCCATGCGGCGAGGAGCCATAGGCATTGCCGTGCTTCAGCGCGTCACCGGAGCGGTCGATGCCGGGGCCCTTACCGTACCAGAGCCCGAACACGCCATCGACCTCGCGATCGCGCTGCGTCTCCACCTGCTGCGAGCCGAGCACGGCGGTCGCCGCGAGGTCCTCGTTGACCGCGGGCAGGAATTCGATCCGGCTCTGCTTCAGTTGATCCTTGATCTTCCAGAGTTCGAGATCGACGCCGCCGAGCGGCGAGCCGCGATAGCCCGAGATGAAGCCGGCGGTAGAGAGCCCGGCGGCGCGGTCGCGCTTTGCCAGGTCGAGCGCGATGCGGACGATCGCCTGCGTGCCGGTGAGGAAGACCCGGCCGTGCTCACGTGTGTAGCGGTCGGAGAGCTGGTAGGCGTCGAGCTGCGGCATCTGGCCCATGACTGACCCCTCGAGGAATCGCTGTGATCTCGGAGACAACGCTACGCCCTGATGCCTGGTAGGTCTTACCTATGTGTTCTCTATGGGCCTCATTTTCGGTTTAATATTGCCATCTGACCGTCATTTTGGTAAAATCTACCGAAATAGAGGTTGTTCATGGTTGAAGAGCAGGACGAGAAGATCCTTGCTGAATTGCAGAAGGACGGCCGCGCCACCAACCAGCAGCTTGCCGAGACCGTCGGCATGTCGACCTCGGCCTGCTGGCGCCGCGTGCGCGCGCTGGAGGAGGCCGGAATCATCGCCGGCTATGCGGCGCTGGTTCAGCGCGAGCAGGCGGGCTTCGCCACCTCGGCGATCCTGCACGTCTCGCTCGAGCGGCACGACGTCAAGTTCGTCGACGAGTTCGTCGCGCGCGTCATGAAGCGCCGCGAGGTGCTGGAGTGTTTTGCGACCACTGGCGACGCCGATTATCATTTGCGCGTCGTCGTGCGCGACATGGAGGCCTACAACAAATTCCTCGACGACTTCATGTTCCGCATCCCCGGCATCCGCCACGTCCGCACCAACGTGATCCTGAAGGAAATCAAGACCGGCGTGGCGCTGCCGTTTTGATGGGGCGATGACGGCGCGACATACTCGGTGTCGTCCCGGCGAAGACCGGGACCCATAACCACCGAAGTTCATTGTTGCGCGACGCTGGGGCCGCTGTTTTCTTCAACACTTCAACCCTGTGGTTATGGGTCCCTGCCTTCGCCGGGACGACGAGGCGAGAGATTGTGCTGCATCCCCGTCACCCTGAGGAGGCCGCGAAGCGGCCGTCTCGAAGGGCGAACGGCCCGGCTGGTGGCCGTGCATCCTTCGAGGCTCGCCCAGCGGCGCAATTGCGCCGCAAGGCTCGCACCTCAGGATGACGGTGGTGGACTTTGGAGTGCGATCAATCCACCCCGTCGTCCTGGCGAAGGCCAGGGGACCCATGACTAGCGAATTTGATTGCGTGCGGGATCGTGGCCCCAGCGTCGCGCAATATCACGCGGCTGGGGTAATGGGTCCTGGCTTTCGCCAGGATGACGGCTGCGGAAGGTAGCGCGCTGCGCCTCACACCTTCTCCCGCACGAATCTGTTCCGCAATGTCCCGATCCCGGTGATGTCGATCTCGACCACGTCGCCGTCCTTCAAGTCCGGCGAGGCGCCATCGGTGCCCATCCAGATCACGTCGCCGGGCCACAGCGTGAAATACCTGGTCAGCTCGACGAGGAACGGCACGATGCCGAAGATCATGTCGTTGGTGCGGAAGCGGCCGGTCTCCTTGCCGTTGACACGGATCGCGGTCTCCATGCCGGCGAGATCGACCGAGGTTTCGATCCACGGGCCCATCGGCTTGAAGGTGTCGGCGTTCTTGGAACGCCACAGGCCGCGGTCGGCCTTCTGCCAGGTCCGCTCGGAGACATCGTTGCCGATGCTGTAGCCGAACACGCAATCCATCGCGTTGGCTTCGGTCAAATGCTTGACCTTCTTGCCGATCACGACGACGAGCTCACCCTCGTAATGGATCTTCTCGGTCGCGCTGGCCGGGATCACGACGTCCTCGTTATGGGCGATCAGCGCGTTCTGTGCGCGGTAGCCGATCTCGGGACGGTCGGGGATGTTCGGCACGGTGCCGGCCTTGTCGGCGGCTTCCTTCAGATGCTTCAGATAGTTCAGCCCGACGCAGTAGAAGGTGCGCGGGATCAGCGGCAGCTCGATCTTGACGTCGTCAAGCGCGTGGCTCTGCGACGTCCTGGTCCATTCAGCGAAGGGATCGCCGTTCACGGTCGTCACCTTGTCGCCCTCGACGAGGCCCCAGGATGTCTTGCCCGCGGCGGTGAATTTGAGCCAACGCATGATGATGTCCTTCTATTCCGCGGCGGCCTGCGGGCGGGTCTTCCAGGCGCCGGCGGCGGGGCGCTTGAGCCCGAGATTTTCGCGCAGCGTCGTGCCGGCATAATCGCTGTGGAACAGGCCGCGGCGCTGCAACTCGGGTATGACGTGGTCGACGAAATCGGCGTAGGAGCCCGGCACATAGCTCGCCGCGACGACAAAGCCGTCGCAGCCACGACCCGCGAACATCTCTTCCAGCCTGTCGGCCATTTCCTTGGGCCCGCCGACGATCGCGTCCTGCACCTGGCCGCGGCCGGAGAAGGTGATGAAGTCGCGGGTCGAGGGATTGGTCTTGCCGGAGGTGCGCAGCACGCCGTCGCGGATGCCGAGCATGCCTTGCATGCCCTGCAACTCCTCCGTCGTCAGCGGCTCGTCGATCGGCTTGGCGCCGAAATCGAAGTTGAGACCTTCGGCGAGCAGCGACAGCGCGTCGATCTCGAGCGGCAGCTTCTGGATCAGCGCCATCCGGTCCTCGGCTTCAGCCCTCGTGGCGCCGGTAACCGGCGTGATCAAATTGCACAGAAACATCTGCTCGGGATCGCGTCCGGCCTTGGCGGCCTCGCTCCGGATCGCATCATAACCCTGCTTGGCATTGGCGAGGTTGCGCGCCGCGGTGAAGATCACCTCGCCCCAGCGTCCGGCGAAGCGCTGGCCGCGGCCGCTTGCACCGGCCTGGATCACCACCGGATGGCCTTGCGGCGAGCGCGGCACCGTGAACGGACCGCGCGACTTGAAGAACGGACCCGAATGATCGAGCCGCTTCACCTTGGTCGGATCGGCAAAGCGGCCGCTCTTCTTGTCGATGAGCAGCGCGCCGTCTTCCCAGGAATCCCAGTGGCCGAGCACCACTTCCATGAACTCGTCGGCGCGGTCGTAGCGCGGGTCGTGCTCGAGATGGTGCTCCCTGCCCATGTTGAGGGCTTCGCCGTCATTGACCGAGGTGACCACGTTCCAGGCGGCGCGGCCATTGGTCATCAGATCGAGGGTGGCAAAGCGGCGGGCGACGTCGAACGGCTCGAAATAGGTGGTGGAGGCGGTCGACGCGAGGCCGAGCTTCGAGGTGACCATGCCCATCGTGGTCAGCACCACGATCGGGTCCATCTTCACGCAGCGGATGCCGTATTCGACGGTGTGGGCGTGATCATTGCCGTAACGGTCGGGCATCGCCAGGCGGTCGTCGAAGAACGCCATGTGGAACTTGCCGCGCTCCAGGATCCGCGCGATCTCCTGGTAATAGTCCGCCGACATCGAATCGTCGCGCGACTCGGGGTGGCGCCATGAGCTCGGCAGGTTGGTGCAGTTCTGCGCCTGCAGGAAGCCGACCATCGCCATTTGCCGTGTCATGCTGTTCTCCCGTGCCTGGCGATGCGTCAACGAAGATCGAGGACGTCGGTGAGCTTGCTGTCGGCGGCGAGCGCCTTCAGCTTCTCCCAGGTGGCATCCTCGATCTCGATGCCGTCCTTGCGGCGCTGCTGTTCGCGCAGATATTCGACCTCGCCCGGATAGAACACACCGCGGCTGCCTTCTGACGGCAGCGTCGACTTCAGGTAACGGGCGAAGTCGGCGACCTCGCGCTTGAAATCCTGCAGCGGGCGGAACGCGGCGACGTTGAATACCGCCATGAAGCAGCCGTCGTTATGGCGGCCGGTCGGCTCGACGCCGAAGCCGAGCCCCGTGAGCAGGCCGCACAGCACCTCGACCATCGCAGCCAGGCCACTTCCCTTGTAGCCCTCGCTGCCGCCGAGCGGCAGCAGCGCGCCACCCTTGCGATAATCCTTCGGGTCGGTGGTGTCGCGGCCCTCGGCGTCGATGATCCAGCCCTTCGGAATCGCCTCGCCGCGGGCCACCGCGAGCTGGATCTTGCCGGCGGCGACCGCCGAGGTCGCCATATCCAGATAGAAAGGCGCGTCGAGGTCGGACGGCACCGCAATCGAGATCGGATTGGTGCCGAGCCGGGCCTCGCGGCCGCCGAACGGCGCCACGTGCTTCGGCGAGCGGCCGGAATCGGCGGTGGCGATCCCGATCATGCCCTCGCGCATCGCCATCAGCGGGTAATGCGCGAGCCGCCCGACATGGCTTTGCCGAAACACGGTGCAGGCCGCGACATTGGCGGTCTTCGCCTTGTTGATGGTCATTTCCATCGCCTTGGCGTTGACGTGGAAGCCGAACCCCCAATGGCCGTCGATCACGGTGGTGGTCGGCGTCTCCTGGACGATGGTCCATTTTGCGCCGGGCACGATGTGGCCGGCCTTGACCCGGTCGATATAGGTCGGGATCGCGATGATGCCGTGCGAGTCGTGGCCGGCGAGGTTGGCGTTGACGCAGCCGGAGGCGACGGCGCTGGCTTCCTCGTTCGATGCGCCGGCGGCTTTCAGCAGCGCCGCGCCGATGTGGGTGAGGCGGTCGGCCTGGACGATCGGCATGGCGTTTCCTCGCAATCCGCCCGCATGAGGAGCGGGTCTTGTTTGGTGGATGCATGGTCTCAAAGCCGCGCGGGGCAAGCAAGGCCAGAAAATCCGGTCCGCCATACCGGGAGGAGGGTGCTGGGCGGCTCGATTTCACCGCGTGAAACACGCGCGGTCGCGATGCGGAATTTGGCCGGGGTCACCGGGCGGGACGGCGGCCGGCCGCAGGCACCGGTCCCGCGCGCCTCAGCCTGGCACAGAATGGTCCGTAATTCCCCGGAGAACGCCACCGTTTATTCGTCATGCGTTTACTTTGTCGCGCAACTTGCCGGATACGCTAACCACCACTTAGGCCTCTCGCGGGCAAAGTTCCCGGCAACAGTGAGGGGGTGGCCCCGAGGGCCTCGAGGGACCGTGCAGTCGACCATTGGACGTACATTTGCGGCGTTGAATGCCACCAACGAAGCGATCCTGTACGCGAAATCACCCGAAGAACTGTACGGTAAGGTCTGCGAAGCCGCTTTTTCCGGCGGAGACTTCCTGGCCGCGACCGTCTTTTTGCTCGAGCCGGACACCGGCCTGCTGAAACTCGCGACAGGCTTCGGCGACGATGTCGCGCGGCTGCGCGGCATCGACATTTCGATCATCGCCAACACGCCCGAAGGCGAGGGCGTCGGCGGGCGGGCATTCCGCGCCCAGAAAGCCTGCGTCAGCAACGATTACGTCAACGAATCCTATTCGGCGGCCTGGCGCAGTGGCGCTGCCAGCGCCGGCGTCGGCGCGGCGGCGGCGATGCCGCTGATCTGCGGCGGACGCAGCGTCGGCGTCTTCATGGTGACCCGGCGCGAGACGAATTCGCTCGGCCCCGAGATGATTGCGCTGCTGGAACGCATGGCCGCGAACGTGTCGTTTGCACTCGACAATTTCAGCCACGAGGCGTCGCGCAAGAGCGGCGAGCGGGCGATGCGCCGGCTGAACCGCATGTTCGGCGCCATCAGCGCGACCAACGAAGCCATCCTTCGTGCCAAGACCGAGCATGATCTCTATCAACGGGTCTGCGATGCCGCGGTGTTCAGCGGCAAATCCTTTGCCGCGGTGGTGCTGCTGGCCGAACCCGACACCCACTGGCTCGAGCCCGTCGCCGGCACCGGCGAGGCGATCGACCTGATCACGCAGACGCGCTTCTCGAGCGATCCCGACAATGTCTACGGCAGGGGCGTCTGCGGCGAGGCATTCCGCGCCCAGCGGCCCTGCATCGAGCGCGACATCCCCAAATCGGCGACCTCCTCGCAGACCAAGGTCCGCGGCAGCGGCATGATGGCGTGCGTTGCGCTGCCGCTGACGCGATTCGGCAGCAGCATCGGCGTCCTGATCTTCTTCATCGGCAATACCTGGTCCAGGGACGAGGAGATCATCGCGCTGCTCGCCGGCATCGCGGAGAACGTGTCGGTTGCGCTCGACAATTTCGGCCGCACCACCGAACGGACCAAGGCCGAAGCCGAACGGGAGCGGTTGTCGCGGATGTTCGCCGCCCTGAGCGCGACCAATGAAGCGATCATGCGCGCCAGGTCGCGGCTCGAGATGTTCGAGCTGGTCTGCGCGGCGGCGGCCCATGGCGGCGGCTTCAACTCGACCAGCATCCTGATGGCCAAGCCCGGCGACGACGTCCTTGAGATGATGGCGGTCGCCGGTCCCACCGCCGAAAACGCCCGCCGCCTCACCGTCTCGCGCGACGCGGCACGCCCCGAAGGCCGCGGCGTCTGCGGCCGGGCGTTCCGCTCGCGCAAGGCCTGCATCAACAACGATTTCCTGAGTGACGTCGCCAATAGCGCATTCCGCGACATCATCGACCGCGAAGACGCGCGATCGGGCGCGGCGTTCCCGCTCGTGGTCGACGATCAGCCGGTCGGCGTGATGCTGTTCATCTCGGCCAAGCGCAACACCTACTCGCCGGAATTCGCCGAGCTGTTGCAGCGGCTCGCCGACAACGTGTCGTTTGCGCTCGGCAGCTTCGATCGCGCCGACGAGAAGGCGCGGGCCGAGGAGCAGAAGGAACGGCTGAGCCGAATGTTCGCCGCGCTCAGCGCGACCAATGAGGCGATCATGCGGGCGAAATCCCGCAGCGAGATGTTCGACCTGGTCTGCGATGCGGCCGCGGTCGGCGGCCAGTTCATCTCGGCGACCATCCGCCTGGTGCGGCCGGGCCAGGTCTTGCTGGAGAATGTCGCCGTCTCGGGTCCCGACCGCGTGCGTGCCCGCGAGGTCGTGTTGTCGGCCGATGCGTCGCGTGCGGACGGACAGACCCTGACCGGCATTGCGATCCGTACCGGCAGGCCTTGCATCAGCAACGACTATCTCAGCGACTTCGGGCCCGGCACGCCGACCTATCAGGTCGTTCGCAACGGCGGCGGACGATCGGGAGCAGCACTACCGCTGCTCAAGAACGGCGAGGCGATCGGCGCGCTGGTGTTCATCTCCGGTGAATTCGGCACGTTCAGCCCCGAAATGATGGCGCTGTTGCAGCGGCTGACCGACAACGTGTCCTTTGCGCTCGACAATTTCGACCGCGCTGACGAGAAGGCGCGCGCCGACGAGCAAAGGGAGCGGCTGTCGCGGATGTTCGCGGCGCTGAGCGCGACCAACGAGGCGATCATGCGGGCGAAGTCCCGCGGCGAGCTCTATCAACTGGTCTGCGAGGCGGCGGCGAGCGGTGGCAGGTTCACCTCGACCACCATCGCGCTTGCGCAACCCGGCAGCGACTATCTCAAGATCGTCGCGATCGCGGGCCCGGAGGCGGCGGGCGCAAGTCAGGTGGTTCTCTCGACCAATGAAGCCCACCCGGAGGGACGCGGCGGTTGCGGCCGGGCGTTCCGGTCGGGCAAAGCCTGCATCATCAACGACTATTTCGCCGATACCGAGACCGCGGCTTTCCATGAGCGCGCCCGTCTCGACGGCACGAAATCCGGCGCCT
>Ga0153933_1000513_pt1 | contig 13632 bp, 10 predicted proteins | sample TSNJ017MetaG_FD_102275 | JGI IMG/M metagenome (GOLD analysis project Ga0153933, IMG submission 102275) | Attine ant fungus gardens microbial communities from New Jersey, USA - TSNJ017 MetaG | ecosystem: Host-associated > Fungi > Mycelium > Unclassified | place: USA: New Jersey, Wharton State...
CAGCGAGGAGCCGCTCTTAACCGAAACTAATGGTGCTCCCCACCTCGGCCCCGGTCCGCTCGCTCGAAGGATTCATTCCGAGACACTTTTTCCGGAATTTCCCTTCGGGAACGGGCGATTTGGCGTAGACGGATTAGAAATGTTTACGTTTTTAAATCAATTGCTTGCATTCGCGTAACGACTTCTTCCGCCGAAATTTCGCTGCTGTGTAACGACTTCTAATCCATATTGCCAAGCCGTGTTCTCACCAAATGAAAGCGTTCCGCGGAAAGTTTTGGCGCGAGTGAGACCCTTGTCCCATGGTGCTTAGCGCTTGGCAGCCCATTCTCAAAAACATCGAGCGACCCTGCGCTACGCCAATATTCGCGCGCTGCCCCCGCCACCAAATGAAAGCGTCCCGCGCGCCGTGCGTATTGGGCTACGCCGAAAATTGACCCTCTCTTGCGCTGGAGCGGTCGCGTCGAAAGTCGCTTATTTTTTAGCATCGACCGAGAGATTTGCGACAGCCAAAACTACTTCCGCCTGAGGCTTGTCACCCCCTCCCATTCAGCGCACGCGGCGGACTCCAAGTGCCGCTGGGCCAGCAAGTTAAGATATTGAAGTCCGCAGTCAAGTTTCTGATGTCGAGCATCTTCAGTGACGACAGCGACTTCTTCGTTTCCCCGATGAGTGCGAGGGGTGGCAATCCGGCCACTTGACGCCCTTTTCACTGAGCGACCACAGGGCCGGCGAGTCCCTCAGTGTAGTGAGACTGCTAGCTTTCGTCTCCACTTGCGCTTGGGTCAAAGGCGTAATACATATCGCGCAAAATTTTCCCTAGCATTTGGTTCTTGTATTCTTCGGGGTCAAACCGAAGAAGGTCCGTGACTTCCATTTTTCTACCAAACAATTCGCTATACATATTAATACTATTTTTATTTAGGTCTCTTCTGTCCCGGATGAAGCGTTTGATTGTGGGTAGGTTTGCTGCGAATCGCTCCTTTAGTAGAAATGTTTCGATGGAGCGCTTCGCTATGGGCGATTGGGTACGTGGCTGCACAGTACCAAACTCGCTCAGCAGCTTATCGTCATGCAATAGTTGGTCAAATGTATAGTTTCCGTTTGAAGAAACGATTTCGAAGCGTAACACGTCTTCATCAATATCTTCCAAAGGATGGAGATGTCGAGTTTTGAAAAAATTCTTAGTGCCCTTCAAACTTGAATTGCAAATGTAGCAGCTTGGAACAAGGTTATAGAGCGAAAGTGCGAGGTATGGATACTCAGCTTTAGGAAAAAAGTGGTCCAACGTTGGCCGGTAGCTACCCGTCGTTCCTACGACCGTGAAAGAGAATGCCTGATTGCAATATGGGCATATGGTGTTTCTCGCTTTCGCGCAGAGTTTATATGCAGACCAACGTTGGACGTTCTTCTGGCAGAACAAAGAATAATCGAATGCCTTCTTCGCGGAGCTGTTGAAATTTTTTACTTGTCCTTTCGACAGCGGCTTGCATGTGGACTCGGCGTCGGCAATGATGTCTCGCAATTTCTGCACATCGCCAGTCGCGAAATTTGGCAGATTCTTTTGAACAAATGCTCGAAACTGTGGCGACCTGATATAGCCTGCCTGGTTCGGCAGCTTCGTCAAAAGGCCTTCAAGGCGCTTAGTAACATACGCGTTGTGGTCGGTCTTCGCATCATCCCAAACATCGTGAATTGAAATCATTCTTCGACACCCCGTTTGTATACTCTGCGCCGCTCGCGCAGCTTTTTCATTTCTCGCAGCAAGATTGGGTCGTCGATGATGCTCAGGAGGTGGTCGTCTATCTCGTTCGCCTCTCCTTCCTCTAATCGACCGATGCTTTCTTTGATTTTCCCGTGAGCGAAGGCTCCAAGCGACCCCGTTTCAAAGCTCGAGTTGACTATGTCTTCAAGCGAAGCAGCGAAGCTTCGAACCTCTACGTTATGCGACTCGGCCGGCTCGTCTTTCGTACTCAGTCTCGTGACGCAGTCGCGCGGAACGTCAGTAAGAAGCGAAGTTGAATGAGAGCTTAGAATGAGCTGAAGGCTTTTGACCTCGGCAGCCCTTTTCATGCTTGACATCGTGAGGTCCAGCAGCCTTACGTACTCTCGTTGCCAAGCCGCATGAAGATAGATGTCGCCTTCGTCGAGAAGAACAAGGAACTTGCTCAAGCCTCTATCTTTCAGTTCATCGATTCCGCGGCGAATAGCAGAGAACTGGTATAGGAGAGCCAGTTGCCCGGAACTGAAATTCTCCCAGACCAGTTCAGCGAGCCTAGAATGGGTCACGTTCAAGCGATACCGCTTGAGCGTTGCGTCATCGTCGACATAGACTGATTTTCCAACTCGGTCTCCAACCCTATAATTTCTCCATCTGTCTTCGTTCAGTAACAGATTGACCTTTTGCATAGCAAGGGTCTCAAGTTTCTTCGCAAGCCCTCCATCTCGGACATTAGAGAGCGGCTCTCCGTCGAGAAAGTATCTTTGTAGAAACGCTTCAACAGGTACCGTCTTTTTTCTACTGGTGTTTATTACTTGTTCTAGTGCGGACAGAACGGGAATCACATGGCCCGCAAGATTTAAATCTATCAGCCTCTGAATTTCCAACATGAAGGCCGTCCCGATTTCTTGAATTTGTCCTGGGACATCCTCGAAAGGTTCGGCATTGTTGCGTTCGGCTACCAAGTGAGAAGCGAATGCGTTCGTGAAATGACGCAGTACCGTCGGAGCAGACTTTAAAAATTCTGGAAACATTGAGCGTAGCCGCTGCTGACCAGCCGAAGCGTAAAGGACGCCCTTAGTTTTCTCTGATGTGGAAAGGTTGCTCAGAATAACTCGAGCGATTGCAGTCAGTATCATTGCCCGGTCGAAGCCGAGTACCACCATCGGCCGAAGTTTGAAACCTAGCTCCCGCCTGACCAGTTCATAATATTGGAAATCGATATCCAAGCCGCCTTCTAATTTTCCGTAGGAAGGTGTTGCGTCGTAGAAGTTTCGCGTGCTTTTGGGGAGGTTGACTCGGTAGGGAATTGGTGTGTAATAGACAACGCCATATTCCTGGCGGTGGTTCTTTTTTCGATAGGCTTCGGAATCGGAGTACCGTACGCCGACCTTCACTATCTGTTCAGTATCGTGAAACGCCCATGCGATTTGTCGTAAGACCCTCGTCTTACCTGCGCCGTTACATCCAATCAAGAGTGAGAAGCTGTCAACGCCGAAAAAACCCCGAAACTTGCCCTTGCGCCGGTTGGATGGCGTCAGCAATTCTAGAGTGCATGAATCCAGGTGAATGCTCGATATCATTTTAGGGTGGTTTTTTATATACAGCCTATAGTCTACTGGTATTCGCTCATTATCGGACCGGCTTCGCATTAGGTGGCCGTTTGAGGAATAGCCTCGTGCTCGTGCTCGTGACGTTGGCGAGATGGTCGCCATCCGACGCGGAAGCACGAGCGTTTGTTGCCGACACAGCGCGCCGGCTAGAAGTCTATGTCTATCACTCGGCGGCTACTGCGTTGGTATTCCGTCTCCTGCATCACTGGCTGACGGGCCTCGATGTCAGTGGCAGACGTCTTTTGTGCTGAGCCCAGCACCGCGCGGGTGTGGGCCGCGCCGGCGTGCGCCTCTGCCGTCTTGCGAGCTCTTCTGTTGTTGACTGTCGGTGGCAAGCCTTCCACCGCCGCCATCCGCCTCTGCGTCGACTGGGAGACGCCTCCTCGTTTGACTGCCTGGTCGACGGTGAGGTGCAGCCGGCTTTTGTCTCTTTGCTTGTCAAGGTCCGCGAGGTCTCGCATCTGGATGTAATCACGGATGTCCGGAATGGCTATACCAAATTTCTCGATAGTCGGCTTGGTGGCCTCCAGTTCAACAAGATAACCATCATCGTCCCACAACGCATGAAGCTTCGATGTGAACAGTTCATAACCCGAAATCGGCATGGACTTCCCATTGTGCGTGGCTTCGTACTCAGCAGCTCTTCTCCGAAGCTCTTCGCAGCTGAACTCTCTCTTATCAAAGCTGACGACTCCGCCCGGCGCCGTCGCGTTGGGAGAGAAAGGCTTAGCGAGTCGGCGAATTATGGCCTCCTCCGTAAGGTCCCACTCTGCATCACCCGCACGCATCGCGAAGTTGAACAGAAACAAGTGCTTTGGCACTGGCGGCACATCAGCCTCCGCCATTAAGCGATTCCGTGCTCGACGCATGTCCGCATTCAAGTTGTGCCTACTTATTGCAGTGAGAAGCGCCCGCATAAATTGCTCCAGCGTCAATGACGCTCCGGCAACTGCCGTTTTCAGCTTCTCGCGATTGCGCTTGCGCGCAGCATCTTTATCCGGACCCCTTCCCTTTACCGGTTCGCCATGGGTCGCGCCGATAAGGCCAGAGACTTCTTCCTGGAAATAGTCCATCATCTGTTCGACGTCGCCCTTCGCCTTTCCCTCTCCGGGCACCGCCATCAGGAGTCGCTGTCGCATCCCGCCGACAAGTGCACGCTGCACCTTTTCGGAAATGCCTGCGCCGCGGTCTACGAAAACCGAACTCGGACAACCGTAGACCATCCCGTCTAAGTAAGACACGCCCCATCGCGACAGTTCGTCTTCTTTGTCCGTGCATGCACTGAAAACACATGCCAAATAGGAATCAGCGTCCTCGGGTCGGTAGGTCGCGTACCAGCCCAGAATCGCACGGCTCGAACGGTCAACTGCGAGCAGCACCGTGGGCTTCAATACATTGTTGATTCCAACAATGGAATCGCCGAAACGCAGGAAGCAGTCTGCCACAGTGCCGTCAATGTCCACTACATTGAGCTCGCCCTCCGCAATCTGTGCCGAATAGCCGCGCCCTTGCGGCGAAGCTCGAAGCCGAGCCAACTTCGCCTTCTCTTCGTGGAAGAGTGGTGTAACTTTTCTTACAGTGTTCCGCTCACTAGGCAACCTGCGAGGGTCCACGGCAAACACTTGCTTCTCGCCGTCGGAACCACGGTTGTGTCCCACCTGGCTCCGCAGAAAGCTTCGGGCAATGCCCGTAATGGTAGCTCCGGGAACGTGTGCTTCGCGCTTGACGTATTTCTTCAACCTTTCGTATAGGTACATTGGAAACTGCATGCGCGAGAGACGTGTCGACGGGTCGACAATTTCCGAGAAGGTCTTACGGCCCGACTCAATGAGGGTGCCGTCTTCACGCCTCGCTCCCAGGCGAGGCGCATCCGGAGCACCTTTGTCCCAGTTGCGAGGTACTAGCGCGAACTCGTGCCCACCGTAAAAAAGGTAGTGCTCGTAATATTTGCGCACCGTTTTTGCTGTACAGCCGAACTTAGTCGCCGCATTGAGGACGGCCGTTGAATACACGCCCTTGTCCTTAAACGGACCATCCCCAAAGACACGGATGATATGGTCTACTACCTCCCGCTTTTCTTTTAGCTCCAGCTGGTCGTCTTCGTCTCTGGGCGAGAATTCCGACATACCTTGCGGTATGCCGCATTCGTCGACGCGCCAGGCAAGCTCTCGCGTTCTGAGGTCACGCATAGTCGCGACGGGAAGCGTCATCCTGTACTTTTTGGTATCGGGGTCACGATTAAGTCTAACGACACCGCTCTCGACCGAGCCCAACCGTACCAAGTAAACGCGCGTACTATCCTCCCCCAGATATCTGAGGAGCATGTGTGGCTGCTTTGGAACCGCCACATTAAGATTGGAAAATCTTGGGAACAATGCCACGGTCTTTACTTCGGATTCCATATTATTAATCATAGCTCTCAATTAAATTTAGGGGCGTTCGATTAAAAACTACGGACGAATAAAATTTAGAGGCTCCGAGGGCGCGTAAGGGCAGCGCACATCCCACTTGAGATGCCCTAGGAATAAGGCAACTGCCAGCATCCGGAAGGATTTTTCCGCATCCCACTTCCGCCGCTTTCCAACCATTCCAACAACGCGACGAGCGTTGCCCGTTGCCTTCGTTGCCAAAAGGTCATGGGCGAACAGTTCAACGTCATCAACGAGGTTCTCTAACTCGGTGAGCTCCACATACTTCATATGTTCGAACATGCGCCGATAGCTGTTGTACTCAACGTCTGCGATGCTCAATTCGGTCATGACTTCGTGCGTCGCACACCATTCCGACAACCCCTTTGCCTCACGTTCATGTCTTGCTCGAACGCTGCGACGCCGACGGTGGGTCTCCGGCTTCGCCGAGACACCGTGATAAATGAGATAGGGGATGCCGGGTATCCTCAGGGTGAGCATGAAGTCGATTGTCGCGAGTTCATTTCGCGGGAAAAGACGTCCTTCCCGGCAGTAGGCGAGGAATGCTTCTCGATTCCACTGGGGGTATTGCGTTCGTATCTCAACGACAAAGGGACACATTTCAAAGAACGCCAGAAGGCGCGCCTCGAGACTTGAGTGACACGCAACCTGGCCGCCAGCCTTAAAACTAAAGTGATAGCCAGCGATGCCGACACGGCTATCGCTGGCTTTTTTCCAGCACTCGAACTTAGGGGCGCTCAACACACCGCGCGGGTCAGTCTCGGGCAACGTGAGTGGCCATTGAAGCACGGGCCATCCTGCGAGATGGCGGAGGTGGAATTCCTGGCCGACATGCGATTTGACCTCGATGTCGCCGTGGTCAAGTTCAATGTTCTTCGGAAGAACGATGCCCATCGACCACGGATGCCATTCCGTCTCCCGCAGCCCGCTCGCAATGACGATGCCCCGCAGCTTTTTGCCCCTGGCCCGCGAGAATGATAGGTGCGAGCAGTCACCATTCAATCGCTGTTTTTTTCTATCCATGTTTTGCCTCGACGTAAGCGGTCTGAAAACGCATTTCCCGAAAATCCTTCGTACGTTTCGCGGGCTGCCCATTTCGACTTTTCGTCGACCTTTCTTGCCAGCGACGTGACCAACTCGATTTGCCGTTTACTCCAGGTCTCGAAGTCATCGGCACATTGGTCCAGCAACGACTCAAGTTCAGGGGTTCCCATACCGCGCTTGTATGCCGACTCGCCGCCTGTCTCGCTCAGGAGAAATGCACGCGTGATGCGGCGCCCTGGGTCGTGACGAATGGTGTCCTCATAGCGCCGTAGTACCAACTCTCTCTTTCTCGCTTCTCGCCTCTGCTCTCGCGCGACGACGCTCGGCAACGCAGGCTTTCCTGTTTGCCGTGGCAAGTTTTTGTTGAGCCATTGTCGGTCGTAGTGCGTTGCGAAGAAGGTCAGCTTCTGCCCATCCGGCAAGTCCCGTATTTTGCTGCGCGTGAAGGTCGGTGACCGTGCCTGTTCGGCCAGAATTGCAGAGCGACAATGTTGGCGATAGCGCTTCATTTCGATGGCCCCAAACTGCTCGAACTGGCGCCGCCATCGCTCGAATTTATTATCCGGGTTCAAGCGTACACGCTTCGGCCGGGTTTGAACTTCCAAGTCATACCGTTTTGGGTTGACTTTGCGAGCGTTCACTTCATCGAGAAAGTCGTGCCACCCTCCGAATAGACTCCAAATAGCCGCGATATTCTGGACCGGATTGCTCAGAGGTCCCTCGGATGTCGGATGTCCTGTGGCCCGTACGAATGTATGCGCCGCGAAGCCGAGCAGTGGAGTCAGTTCGGTCCCCAGCCGAAATTCGAGTTGTTCTTGAGCCACGTGATGATAGTCTCGGCGGTCGAGCGCTTGAGCGATGCGCCGAACTTTCGCCCGAAGAACCGGCCCCGTGTTATCTGCAAACGCCGACGTATCAATACGGCCTTGAAGGATATCCTGCGCCATCTTTGCAATAACGACGGCCGCTTCAAGGCTGTCGTGATTCGTTACGACGCCGATAGGTTGAAGAGCGCCACCGCGCGGGCATTGTTCTCGTGGATGCCACGCTTTTCGCCCTCTGCGATGGCTTACGTCTTGACGGCGGCAAAGATTCATGAGCGGCTCCTCGTGCGTCGGACAGTAAAGTATTGATGGCATGAGGTGAACGCGATGCCAGATGGCAAAGCCGTGCTCCCTATAGTCGGACGCGATGCAGCTCAGACAGATTCCCAAGCGGCCGCGAAGAGCAATCTGGTGCTTGCCCACGTAGCCGACTGCCCCAGGTTCGCCCCCAAGTCTGTACTGTTTCAGCAATCCTTTCTTCTTCGATTCCGGAAGGAAGGCGCTGTTCAACCGATAGCGAGTGTGATTCATAACCAAGTTTTCCCAGTCCGGCAAACTACCAGGAAACAACTCCGCAATCCCTTCCACATTGGACGGATGTACGAAAGCGGGCCTATGCCCATCTTTGTCCAGCAACGCCATCACTCCATTATGGTTGTTAGCATCACTCAGTTCAGCCTGACGGACGAGAAATCCCGTGAAATCCTCTTCATCCCTGATTCCCGTTTCGTGAAACGAATTTACTGTGCCCATCTATTGTTTTTTCTGCTTCGTCCTGCCGACGAGCGCCCCAATTTTTAAGTGTTGTTTGCCGTAGATTCGCGGCACGTGCGGTTCGCCAGTCGTAGAGCCGAGCAGACGCCCCGTGGCGTATCGCCCAGTCCAATCGAGCGGCAATATAAGCGTCGCGGGTTTGCGAAAATCCCCGAAGCAAGGAATCGGACGCGGACGACTTCAATGCGTACTCGTTGATACCCAGGAGTTCGCGCAGCCGATAAACGCTACGACGCACGGGTGGGTCGTCAAGCAAATCAAGATGGGCCACGGCGGCATTTACTGCACGAGCTAAGGCAGATAGTGCACTTGAGGGCCTCGGTGCATGTCCCGGCGCATGCATGGGCGCTGAGTGTCGAGTGTGGTGTTGAAGCCATTCACGCGCATTTCTGTGTAGTACCGCAAATGTCGCTGGTGCGATATGTCGGAGCTGAGTTTGCGTCGCTTTTGGGTGGTCTTGATGCAGCCTCAGCCAAAGAAGCTTCGCGTCATTGGTCGAATGCGTCACAAGGGTCCGATAATGAGACTCGACAAAAGGCATCGCAGCAAGCACGCGATAGACGGTATTCGTCGACATCTCCGTGGCGCATGCGACTTCCTGCGGACGCATACCAGACGCGAGACGCTGTCGGATTGTCGTAAGCGTCGCATCGTCCAACCTAGATGGGCGCGCATCGACAGGTATCCCTGAGCATCGGCAGACGATGGTCAGCCGGTGCGCGCTGGTGCCTAGCGCGTGGGCCGCTGAGACAACCGAGCCGTACAGCGACAGTGCTGCCTTCACCTGTGCCGCAGAAAGAGACCTTACTTCTCGGCGGCCGCGCAAGGGACTGCAAGGGCGTTGGCATTCGCAATGCTGCGCAAACCATGTGAGCAAAATGCACCACACTGCGTGGATTGCACGGCCTTCACGCGTCAGCGCGCGGAGCGCAGCCTCGATGTACTCGGGTGTCGAGACAAGGGCATCAAGGCGACAGTCGTCGAAGCGCTCACTATAGAACGACATGAACGTTGTGACCAATTCCGCCAGCCGAAGCCGGCCGCTATCCAGCAGCCAGTGCGCCTTTCGCAAGGCGTCAATCACTCCCGCCTTACTGTACGCACACGCCGACTGCACACCCGCGACGCAGACGTCGGAGTACATTGCGAACTGGATGGCATTACGCAGGTGCAACATCGAACGCGTGCAATGGCACTGAGCATCAAACAGATGTTCCCGTTTGGCGGAGGGCCGGAGCCAGCAAAAGTGGACCGGACACGCAGCTACGAACGGGGCGACATCGCGACGATGCGTGAAGGAGAATCCATATTGGTCGAGAGCGGCCTCTTCGCATTCTGGACACACAAGGAAAGCTGCTTCCGAAGGCGCAAGCAGAACCGGAAGCCGTGACGACCGAATCGGCCCCTTGCAAGACGTCCTCAGTCGTTCTTTGAGCGCGTTGTGCCGTTCCGGTGGCACGCCAAGCAGCTCATAGGCGAGCAGCGTGTGCTTCGCCTCAAGCTCGTCGCGGTCTCCAAACAGATATCCGACGCGAGCGTGGAATTCATCTAGGCGGCTCGGCATACCATCGAGAGCGGGACACCTCGCAAGCAACTGTCGGCTAATTTTGCGAAGCGTGCTATCGCCCGCGAGACGCGCGTTTCGACGAAGCAGCGAGTTCACGGTCTCGCCATCCGGGAAAGGCGTTATCAGCACCTGTGAAGAAAGCTGCTCAGACATGGCCTGCCCCCAATAGGGGCCCGGTTGAACGTGCCGCCAAAATCGAGCCTGCGCCGAAAGGCAGGTGGTCGAGGTATTGCTTGACCGCGGAACGGGATATCGATGAGGGGTCGACGCCGTATGCCTTTATGGCAATACGGGCTGGCTCGCAGGTTCGCAATTGAGTTTCAAAAATTCCTGCGACTAATGCCTGCTTGGGGCCAGCGTTCCTCAACAACTCGGGCTCCCACGCAAGGTGTTCGTGGAGGGCGCGGAAGCCTGCCGCTAGCCAACCAACACGACCGTGACAGACGTCGAAGGTCCAGCGGGGCAAATGATGTGGCATCTCGAGTTGTGGCGAAAGCAGCCCTGCTTTCCAGAACCACAGGTTGAACTGGTACCAGAAATCCAGCTTGTCGAGGTCATCCGCGGTCACTTCATGTAGGCTACGGCCGCAGAGAATGGCCTCGATGTTGTCGGGGGGAACAGCCATCGCCGGAAATGCGAAAATCCGCCCGCGGAGAACAGCGTCGACGTCCGAATCCAACTGCTTCGCGCCGGCCATGAACACGTCGGTGCATGAAAGCAGAAGCGGGATGTTCGTGTGGCCCTGAAGCCGGCATAAATACTTCAGGATGTCGCGAACGTGTCCTTTAAGGCTCTGAGCATTGGCACCGTCAATGACAAACAGGCCCACGTTCAATAGAACCGATGCGGCAATGATTGCAGACTCGGCACTCTTTCCGCGCATTTTTCGGAATACAGCGGTGAGGCTCGCAGGGTCTTTGATTTCGGAAACGAACTTATCCCGAATCTGCTCGAGCAGTCCTTTCAGGGTTCCACAACTGGGCCACTGCAAAACAACAATTGGAAAGTACCAAACGAGCTTGATATCCGGCAACGCTGGTGACACCACACGAAACGGCGCTCCGAATATATTGCGCAGACGCTGTATGTAAGCCGTTCGGCCCGACTGGGAGCATCCAGTTATGACGAAATTCACGCCGGTGAGCGTATCGAGGTTTTCGCGGCTCGGAATAGGGCCCCGTCCTTGGACGGCTTCTTGGAACGAATAGAAATACCGGCGGTACCTCGGATTGTTAAGGCACTTGTCCCGCATGCAGTCGACATAGGCAGAGACGAGCGTGTACGTATATCTCGCGACGTCCTCGGTCGCGAGGTATCCCCTGTCAAAATGCGTCATTGCTCGAACCTTTGCTTCAGGCTCTGCCTTCCACAAGTCCTTGTCGTCCGGGACGAGCCGATTGCGCAGTCGCTTGACGACGGCTGTCTTACTCGGCGCATGTCTGAACTCGGGAAGCTCCGATGTTTGACCGACGTACGCATCGAGGCTCCCGGCGGGCTTGGATACCTGTCCGCGACGAAACACAGGCCAAGTCGGCATCTCGACAAGTTCCATCATGCGAACACCCCCACGTTGCTGACGAGAGCGTATAGAAATGGCGGTTCGGAGCGCTCGTCGAGGCTTACGTGCGTCGAGGCAACGGAGAGGCGAGCGGCACCATCCTCATATCCGCCAATGGCGGATGGTGATGCGGAACGGACTAGGGGACGCGGACGAAAAGCGACCATGCCGAATTGAATGACTGCCATAGGTTTCTCACTGCGTGAATAGGGACGGAAGAGCAAAGCGCCCCCCATCTGCCTTAAACATCTTGCGGGCAGGGGTTGACGCGGCAACCCATTTGTGAGAACCTACGCGCGCAAGTGCGGTGGATGCCTCATTTTTGGGTACGCCATCAGACGGCGGACAGGGTTGCAGCCCTGCCCGCCGTTTTTGTTTCGGAGCGGTGATTTTAGGGTCGACGGTAGGGCCGGGAACAGCCTCCTTACGAAAGTAAAAATGCGCAGTCGAACAACAAAATCAAAGTTAATTTTGTTGACAAATGCACATTACTCAGATAGTATATTTCGCAACGTGCGATAAATGCGGACGATATTACTCGATGCACTGTCCCGTTGCAAGTGCAGCTTGCCCTCTCTCGCCGTCGACCTTCATTTCACATAGAAAGCCTCTCGAAGCATTCCCGTTCCGGGGAAATCGTTGAGTGCACCAGTTCCATCCACTGCGTACCATCCATTCGAGCCAAGACTGGGCCGTCTCGTCGCTTCCGACGAGAACATCCACGCCGATGTGCCTGGTACAATCTATTTCGGTTCGCGCGCGACATTTCGTGCTCTTTCATTGATGGTGCTTGCGCTTTCATCCGGTCAAATTTGGCGATTTTTACTGTCATTTCATTTTATGTCATTTTTTCTCTGATGCAAGGATGCTTGTGAGCGAAGCGGGAACACCTTGGCCCAACCTTGCTTCCCGCGTCGTGCGTGTTGCGCTCGCGCGGAAAGACTTCAGTTATGCACAATTATCAGAGGCCCTAAGCTCGGTTGGCGTCCGAGAAAGCGAGCGCTCCCTCGCCTCCCGCGTCTCCCGCGGCCGCATTAAACTCTGTCTGCTACTGCAGATTTTCTCGGTAACTGGCGCAAAGATGCCAGCTTTGTGGGCCGGCCCTCTGTCGATGCCGGGCACGTGGGAACAGCGTGCCAAAGCGGTTGTGGCCTCGGAACTGTCGAGGCAACCGAGGCTCACCCTAGAAGAACTGGCGCATAGGATGACCCGGCTTGGAGCGGAGTTGACTGAACACACTCTGGCTTCGCATCTTGCACAAGGAACCATCACCCTGCCGGAATTTCTCCAGTGCCTTGTTGCACTAGGCAGTTCGAGCCTTGAGCACTACGTGGACTACGAGGACCTCGCCGCCGCAGCCCAAGCGGCGCCAGCGCGACCGCTGGCATGAGCACGTTTAGCAATAATTCTTGCCATTCTGGCCACCTTTACTAGAATACAAATTGGCGATTTTCCTGTCCGTTTACTTCGGAAAGCCCCCCGCCTACCGATTAGGTGGCGCGCCGGCCTTTGGTCTTTGCTTAACGCTGGCCGATACGGCCACGATTTGAACGTCCGCGACTGAGTGGCCCATCGCGGGTACCCATCGACGCGCTCGCTCTGCCATCAGCCAGACGTAGGCAGCGTACGAAGAGTGAAAAACTATGACGTCTGCGCCGATGTCACACGGTCAATTTCTTCGGAGCATGGAAATGACGACTCCAGATGAGCGGACTAAAGCTGTTCGGGATACTAATGAGTTTCTTCGAACGCTCGCTTCCGTCGACCAAATCACAATTCCCGGCCTTATCCAGACAGTCGCCGTAGACCTTTTGCGGCACTACCCGCTGGACGTTGACCTCGAAGCATCTGCTTCGGCGCTGCCAAGCGTTTGGGCCCATCCACCTCCGGCATAGGTGTGGAATCGCAAAGCTCGGGGCCACACCGCGTAGCTTTCCCCGTCATTTGAACGCGGCGCGAAAATCTGCAAAACCCGCCGCGCACATCCGGAATTTCCAGCGCGAGTTACGGGGCGGAGGTACCACAACATGCTGAAGGTAACTGTCGAAATCTGGCCGGGCGGACACGAATATGGTCGCAGGTCGCTCGCGGCCGCGGATATCGGGC
>Ga0153933_1000514_pt1 | contig 13600 bp, 14 predicted proteins | sample TSNJ017MetaG_FD_102275 | JGI IMG/M metagenome (GOLD analysis project Ga0153933, IMG submission 102275) | Attine ant fungus gardens microbial communities from New Jersey, USA - TSNJ017 MetaG | ecosystem: Host-associated > Fungi > Mycelium > Unclassified | place: USA: New Jersey, Wharton State...
AATGAAGGTGGCGGCGCCGCTTTGGCGCGAACCGCAAACCCGCAAACGGAGAACCGCGAACTGCGAACCTTCCTGGCATATCCCCTGCTAGAGAAGGATCGCAATGTCAGAAGCAGCCTCTTCTACGCCGACTACCGAAGCGGTGCGGCCGCATTCCTGGTTGAAAACGATCGACCGGTTTTTCCATATCTCGGAACGAGGCTCAAGTTTTCGACTCGAGATTTTGGCTGGGCTCACAACATTTAGCACCCTGTCGTACATTTTGGTGGTGAATCCGATGATCATGTCCGCTTCGGGCATGGATTACGGGGCATTGATCACGGCGACTGCGGTAGTGGGGGCGGTTTTTACTGTCATGATGGGCTTGTGGACTAACTATCCGCTGGCCATGGCACCCGGGATGGGGGTGAACGCTTTGCTTGCTTACCAGGTATGCCAAGGGATGCACGTTCCTTGGCAAGGGGCACTGGGGTTAGTCTTTTACAGCGGCATCTTGTTCTTTATTCTGTCGGTCACCGGACTCCGCAAGCTGATTATAGACAGTTTTCCGGGCTACTTTAAGAAGATTGTTTCTGTCGGAATCGGTTTCTTTTTGGCTTATCTGGGGCTAAAAAATTGCGGGCTACTAGTGGCAAATCCGCGTACCATGATTGGGCTAGGTAGCTTAGCGTCGCCTGGTGTGTTGCTGCCTTTTATCGGTATCGCGATGACGGTCGTAATGACTTATCGACGAGTGCCTGCTGCGCTTGTGTTGTCGATCTTGCTGATTAGCATAATCGGTTTGTTCCTACCGGGTTCACATCCTCATACGACGTTGACCATGTGGCCCAGCCGATTTTTCGACTGGCCAGGTTCAATGGGGAAGGTGTTTTTGCAGCTCGATTTTGGATATTTCTGGACGCACTTGAATCTTTGCCTGCCGATTGTGCTAGCCATCTTGTTCGGTGATTTGTTCTCCGCGATGGCGACCCTGTTGGCGGTCTGTGGCCTGGCCAAATTGACCGATGAGAACGGTGATTTACCCAAGCTCAAACAAGCCCTAACCGCCGACGCCACAGCGGCCATGGGTGCGGCTCTGCTCGGTACCAACACACCGGTTATTTATATTGAATCAGCGGCCGGGGCAGAGGCAGGAGGTCGTACCGGCTTAGTTAGTATTGTGGTAGCGATCTGTTATCTAGCTGCTCTGTTCTTTACTCCGGTCATTGCTGCGGTGCCGACCATCGCTACTGGCCCGGTATTAGTGGTTATCGGAATCTTTATGGCTCAGGGATTAGGTGAATTGAAGTTCGCGGACTTAACCGTGGCCGCGACCTTTCTTGTGACCATGCTGCTCATGGTCCTGACCTCAGCCAGTGACGGCTTGGCGCTGGGTTTTATTGTCTGCGTCCTGATACATCTGTTAACTCGGCGAGCGAAGGAGATTAAGCCGGCTGCCTATGCCTTGGCCGGGCTGTTCTTGCTGCATTACTTGTTTCCATGAAGATTTCGCGCCAAGGCGTGGAAGACTTAGAGCAGTAAAGCCACAGCCAAAACCGAATCTCACGCAAAGACGGAAAGGTTTAAGACGGAGGTACCGGAATAGCCGGGCGGCAATCACTAGTCCAGCTGTTGGATACGCGGTCATGGCTGACTCCTCACTCCGTCGCTCGTTTATCCCGGAAGAAATCTTGGAGTAGTTGGCGGCATTCGTCCTCGCAGACACCGGAGGTGATCAAGCAGCGATGGTTTAGTTGAGGCATCTGCAAAAGATTGATCAGGCTGCCAGCTGCGCCTCCTTTCGGATCCGGGCAACCGAAGATCACTCGGCGTAACCGGACATGGACAATCGCACCCGCGCACATCGGGCAAGGCTCTTTGGTGACGTAAAGATCGCAGTCGGTGAGTCGCCAATCCCCGATGGCGCTTTCGGCTTGGGTGATCGCCAGGATTTCAGCGTGGGCGGTCGCGTCCTTAAGGGTCTCAACCTGGTTCCAAGCCCGGGCGATGATATTGCCGCCAGATACGATGACCGCCCCGACCGGAACCTCCTCGACCGACCGTGCTCTTCGCGCCTGGCGGAGGGCTTCCCTCATGAAATAAGTATCGCTCGCAAAATCCAGCATATGAAAATGCATCGCACACAAATGCGTCCGGGCGGTGAAGACAAATCATTTCGAACAGGAGGGCGCAGAGGTCGCAGAGGCGGTGGCTTCGCCTTGGGCGCCGGAAGTACTGCTGTGGGTGCGAATAGGATTCTGTTTTTGCTCTCGCATTTAGCAAGAGTGGTTGGTCAACCTTACGAGATGCATCCAGATTTCAGCAGAGCGGCAGGGCTTACTAGCGCGATTATTGGTGCGGCCATTGAGGTACACCGCGATAAGGGTCCTGGGCTTATCAAATCGATCTACCAGGGGTGCCTTGAGATTGAATTGGGGCTAAACAAGCTAGCGTTTGTTAGTCAGAAACTGGTGACCGTCTCCTATAAGGGCTTCTCCAAAGAAGAGCCCCTTCGATTTGACGTTTTGGTCGAAGGTTGTGTCTTAGTTGAGGCCAAAGCTGTCGTGGAAGTGCTTCCGATTCATAAGGCCCAGCTGTTGAGTTACCTGAAGTTAATGAACGTTCCGATTGGACTGCTAATTAACTTTCATGCGCTGAGACTGGCCGATGGGGTGCATCGTCTGGTTCTGACCGGGGCGGATCGATAGCTGACCTAGGGATTTAGACGGGAGGCATCGGAGTTCGCGGAGGATGCTCCCGCTTCGGTGGCTCGCCAACAAGCCTCGAATGACCCCTATTTTTTCTGCGACCTCTGCGCCCTCCTGTTCAAGAATTTCCGTCTCTTTGGTTGCGGTTGCGCCGCTTTGTGGTCTTTATGACCTTGTTGTGAAAATCAAGGCAGCATCGTGAGCAGCAAACCAATCATTATCGCGCCTTCAGTGTTTGCGTGCGATTTCTCGAGAGTGGGCGAGGAAATCACTCGGATCCAAAAAGCCGGAGCCGACTGGTTTCATGTCGATATCATGGATGGACACTTTGTGGATAATTTTACCATGGGACCAGCCATAACGGAGGCGATCTATAAGGTAGCGAAGGTACCTCTAGATGTGCATCTGATGATCGAGAGGCCGGACCATTTCTTTCCGCGATTTCAGCCCTTCGTCCGGAACGTTACGTTCCATGTGGAGGCGCCGTGTCATACCAGTGCGACGGCGCGAGCGATACGAGATAGCGGCTGCACAGCGGGACTCGCAATTAGCCCACCGACCCCGTTCGAAAAGGTTGAGCCCTTCTTAGACCAAATCGATCTTCTGTTGGTTATGACCGTGAACCCCGGGTTTGGCGGACAGGCGTTCATACCGGAAATGATGGAAAAGGTGAAAGCGGCGACAAAATTCCGGGAACGACAGGGACTCGATTTTAATATTCAGGTTGACGGAGGTATTCGGCCGGATACGGCGCGGGTGGCGACCGAAGCCGGCGCTAATGTTTTGGTTGCCGGAACCGCTGTTTTCAGGTCGGAAGATCCGGTTAAAGAGATAGCAGAACTGCGCGGACTGGAATGAATCTTCGCCTACTCACGGCTTTGTTTCTGGTCTTCGGTCTTTTGTTGACCGCTGCGCCGACCACTGGGTATGCCCAGGTCCAGACCGGTGCTGATCAAGTAATTCTCACTCAATCTAGGTTGCAGCACATCATTGACCGGCATTGGTCGGATAGCACGGCCGCCGGGGCTGGTAAGTTTCAGACAGGAATCACCGTGGACACCCTGCGAGACATGATCAATGAGGCTGTCCATAACGGGCGTGCCCGCCACAATACTCACGGCCGTCCGGGGACGATCTACGAATACGATTTTCAGCGGCAGATTGGCACGACGATCGATGGAGGGCCGGCTACTCGACTACGAGTGGTGGTAAGCAACCGGAATGAAGTGATCACCGCATTCCCTTTCTAATTCTATGCACCTCGATTATCGGCTAAAAGAAGATAGCGGAACAGACTGGGCCTCTGTCACCGAGGAAGACCTGCGGTATCGGGTGGCGCTAGGTAATCTGATTTTCCATGTCGGTAACAAGGATTTCAGTGCGGCCTGGGAATGGATCCCGTTGATCGATCTGGCGGCCAGTTTTACTGAAATCGTCCGGAAATTGGAAGGTGGTAGTGCGAGCGAGACCTTCGAATTCACCGAGTCCGATGCCTCGGTTCGTTTTGAGCGGAAGGCCGATAAGGTATTAGTTTCGACGAGTTATGTTGAAGGGGTGGGGGAGATCGCGTTGCGCTCAGTATCCGAAGCGGTGAAATCGTTCCGGGAGCGCTTGTGGTCGGAGCTGGTTACGAAACATCCTCAGGCGGCGCATAATGCAGCTGTCCGGAAACTGTTGGGAGCCGCTCACGTAAGCGATTAACTCGTTGTCGTGCCCGAATGAGTGGTCAGAATTTGCAATCGTGGTTCGTTTAGCGTGCCTCTCGCGTTATTGCGATGGATTAGCCGTTTCTATCGGCGGCGATCGACTTCTCCGCTACTCTCAATGCCTGAGCGGCGATGGTCAGGGCCGGGTTGCAGGCGGCAGAAGAAGGGAAGAACGAGCTGTCGACGACGTAGAGATTATCCACGTCATGGCTCCGACAAAATGGATCCAGGACTGAGCTGCGCGGGTCTCTACCGAATCGGGCAGTACCGCACTGGTGCGAGTTGGTTTCGATCCCCATGGTTTGGGTCAGCACGATGGGATAACCGGCTCGCTTCATCATCGTTCTGGCTGCGTGGATCAACCGATAATGCGCTCTTCGGTTGGTCGGTGTCCAATGGACCATGATCCGGCCGCTGCTGCTGACCAATACGCGGTTTTCCGGAGTTGGTAAATCCTCCGACATGATCCACCAGTCGACACTCCGATCGGCCAACGCTTTTAACAGAAACCGCGGGACTAGCGGCTTGTCAGCGGTTAACATCCCCGCCTGGAGTTTGCCTAACAGTTGTAAATTTCCCAATGGATACTTCCAGCCCTCCGGGCCTCGAAAGTAGTAGTCGTTGACCACCATAGTCTTCTGAAAAGTGGTCGGATTAATGTGCATTGGCGCTACCGCCATCAGAGCGGTATTGTTGTGGACCATATAGTTGCGTCCGACCAGACCGGAGGAGTTGGCGAGTCCATCCGGATGGACGGACGAAGCGGAGCGGAGTAATAACGCGGCTGAGTTCGCTGCACCGCAAGAAACTGCAAATCTGCCACCCGGAATCAGTGTGACGGTGCCATTCTGCTCTACTTCGAGCGCTTCTACGCGTTTGCCAGCGGGATCCGTCAGCAGGCGGCGGGCAAAGGTGCGGGTCATCAAAGTGACGTTCTCTGACTGGATGGCAGACCGTACACAGGAGACATCCGCTTCGCTTTTTGCGTGCACTTGACACGGAAATCCGTCGCAGGTCTTACAGCGAATGCAGCGGCCCCCTTCACGCAGATCGATTCCCATGGGCAGAAAAGAGGGGTGCAAGCCTTGGCGTTGAATCCGCGCCTTCAGCTCTTCGATATAGGGTTCATGGGGGACCGGCGGAAACGGAAAGGAATTTTTTCTCGGCGGATCGGTGGGGTCTTCGCCGGATGAACCGTGGACCGATAACAGCTGTTCGGCCCGCTCATAGTAAGGTTCCAGCTCTTCGTACATGATGGGCCAGCCCGGAGATACGCCTTCCTCGTGTTCGATCGCGCTGAAGTCTTCCTTCCGGAGGCGGGGAAGAGCTGCGCCATAAACCTTGGTGTTGCCGCCCACAAAATAATGGACCCCGGGCGAAAACGGTTTACCCACGCGATCGTACCAAGTCTCGTTTGGTTTATAACGCTTGCGATCGAAGACCGCTTCGGGACTCCAATTTTCTGGTTCTTGAGGAAGAAAATCTCCTCGCTCAATCAGCAGAATTTTCATTCCGGTGTCCATGAGCGCATACGCCAAAACCCCGCCGCCCATGCCCGAGCCGATGATGATGAGATCGTAACGCGCCGACGTCATGACTGTTCGGTAAACAAAGACTCACAGGGCGGCGGCGCGAATAGCCAATCGCCGATAGCCAATAGCCAAGATCGCCTCGGCGAAGATGAGTGTAGCTGGACGCCGGCGATCGGTGCAGACCGAGAAATTCGCAAAATTCGGAAGCAAGCCTTACCCATTGGCTATCGGCTATTGGCTATTGGTTATACGGACGCGCTAGCCTTTCACAGAGCCCGCGAGCAAACCGCGGATGAAAAATCTACCCAGAAATATGTAAACTAAAGCCGTAGGCAGCGCGGCCGTAATGGCCCCGGCCATCACGACGTTCCAGTCCACGGAATAAGATCCCTGGAGGTTGTTTAAGGCGACGGTTACCGGTTGGGCCTGCGGATTGGTTAGAATGGTCACCCCGAATAAGAAATCATTCCAGATGTTAGTGAATTGGAAGATACAGACCACCACGAATGCTGGTAGTGACAACGGCAGCATCACGTTGGTAAAGATTCGGACCAGGCCGGCGCCGTCGATCCGGGCTGCTTCTACCATCTCATCGGGAATGTTAGTGAAATAATTTCTGAAAATTAAGGTTACAATGGGCAGCCCATAAATCACGTGAACCGCTACCAGGCCAGGGATGGTTCCGTACAATCTTATCATCTCCAGAAACAGAATGAGCGGGATTAAGATGCTCTGATATGGGATGAACATGCCGAAAACGAGCAAGGCGAAAAGCACGTTCGATCCCCGGAATTTCCACTTGGAGAACAGGTAGCCGTTAATTGAGCCCCAACAAGCCGAGATGATCGTGGCGGGGATGGCAATCAAGAGGCTGTTGCCCATGCTTGGGCCGAGACGCTGAAAGGCTTCGACGAACCCGCCGCCGCTCAACTGGGTGGGCAAGTTCCACATGGTGGAGACGCTGACGCTGGTGGCCTCTTTTAACCCGTTCACGATCATGACGTAAAACGGCATCAGAAAGAAAAGCAGACACAGAATCAAAAACCCAAGAATTACGTAATCGCGGAATTTTCTGGGCAACTCTGCTCGTATGCCGGATGGAAGAATAGACATGTTTAGCGTTTCCTGAGATTGGTCCAGAGGTAAGGAACGATGATCAAGCAAACCAGTAGCAACATGATCACCGAAGCAGCGGCGCCCAAGTTATAGCGAGTCGCTTTGAAGGTATAATCAAAGACAAATATACCGGGCACATCGGTCACGAAGCCCGGTCCGGCGCCACCGGCCATGGCGAAAATGAGATCGAAGATTTTGAGGGAAACATGTCCCAGAATGATGGCGGTACTCACGGTCACCGGGTTCAACTGAGGGATCACCACCTTGGTATAAACCTGCAGCTCCGAGGCGCCGTCGATCCGGGCGGCTTCGCGAAGCTCGTGAGGGACTGTGGCCAAACCGGCGATGTACATGGACATGGCGAAGCCGGTCAATTGCCAGCCGGCCGCTATGACCACCGGAATTAGAGCCATGGGAATGCCAAGTTGAATGCTAAGGCTTTTAAGCGGCGGAAACATCCCTCCTAACCAGGAGTTCAGCGAAAAGAGCACGGTCGTGTCGGTGACCCAGCCCGGGTGCAGCGGCGGGCCTCCGAAGGCCTCAATCAACTTATTGATGCCGAGAGTATCAAACAAGACGTTGATCCCTTTTTCTGGATTGAAAATCCAGCGCCAGGCAACCCCGGTGACGATGAAAGAAAGGGCGTAGGGAAACAGAAAGACGTTTCTGAAAATCGTGTAACCGATTAGTTTTCTGTCGAGCAACAAGGCCAGGAGCAGTCCGAATGCGAGCGAGAAACTCAGAAACAGAGCAGTAAAAACGAATACGTTTCGCAGGTTGGCATGCCAGCGCGTCATGGCGAACATTTGCTGATAGGTAACGCCCAGCGGCTGGCGAATGCTCATATCCACCTTGAGGGTGCCCCAATTGGAAAGGGAGACCCAAATGGTGATCGCGATAAAAACGTACACAAATATCACGATCAAGGTCATCGCCGGGGACAAGATGATTGGCGATAACATCCGGTCCGAGATATAACGCTTGCGCGTAGGTTGTTCTCTGGTCCGAGGCAGGCGGCTCTCAGCGACCGGGTTAGCAGGTTTAGTGTTCGTGGCTCTCGCTGTGGAAGACTTCATTTAGTTAAAACAGCGGTAATCTGGTAGGGCGAGGCTCCCGAATGGTCGAGCGATTTTCGTGGAGTGAGTCGGTTTCGGTAGGTAAAGGCTGTCGTTACACCTGAGCCCTGGCCGACCTCGGGCCCACGTGTTACCTCCGGCTCGGCGCTTCTTGGGCATAATGAGCGCTTGGGTGGGGTAACATTTTGGTCTCCGGCGAAATGATAGGGCCGTTCAGGAGCCTCACCCTACCAAACTGCCGGGGTGAGTTAACTCACCCCGGCACTTAGGGTTGGGCTATCTTATTTATCGAGATTGGAATCTTTTGCTGCCTGTACCAAGGCAGTGCAAAAGGCATCTACATTCTTGTCGACCACGAACTGGGTAATGGCATCATTCAGAGCTTGCTGGAACGCAGCCGGAGCGGCTTCGCCATGAACGCAACTGGGTAACAGCGCATCGCTGGCGAAGGATTTCATGGACCACTGATGGTACGGGCCGAACTTGCTCTTATCGACATCGGTTCGAATGGGAATCGACCCTTTTAGCGGGTTGAACTCTTCTTGCGACTCCTTGCTGCCAATGCTCTTTAGCCAGGCAACGGTTTCCGCTTTGTGGGGTGCGTTCTTAGCCAGGGTGAACCCGTCGGCAACGACGATAAATCCTCCTTTGGTGCCAGGATGTGAGACCCAGCCAAAATCGACGTTATCTTTAAGGTTGGCTTTAGTGAACTCGCCATGCGCCCAATCTCCCATGGACGAGAAAGCGCAACGACCTTCTTCAACCGCCTTGATGGCTTGGTCCCAGGTCAGGGCCGAGTGATCTGAGTTCTGGTACTCCAGCATCTTGGCGTAGCTTTGGGCGGCCTGTTTTACCTTAGGATCGTCGAAAGGCATTTTTCCGCTGAACAGATCTTGCCAGCCGCTCGGTCCTACGGTTCCGAGTAGGGTGTTCTCAAACAGCTGAGCGGTGGCCCAAATACCGGAATCACCGACCGCCAGCGGGGTAACCCCTGCCGCTTTGAGCTTAGCGCAATCATCAAGAAATTCATCGATGGTGATGGTGTCACCGATTTTAATTCCGGCCTTATCCAAAACCTTCTTGTTATACCAGAGGTCGTTACCGCGATGGACACCGGCGAGCACGCAATATTGCTTACCATCTTTTGTTAGGAGCTTGACCAATTGTTCAGGTAATACCTTTCCCCAACCCTGAGCCTGATAGATGTCGTTCAGGGGTTCGCAGTATCCGGGCTCAACGTACTGCCCGAGTAATTCCCAGCCGGGGTGAGATTGCCAGGTATCCGGTGGGTTGCCACCGGCCAGCCTGGTCTGTAGGACTGGCCGAGCAGCGGAGCCGCCACCGCCAGCAACCGTGGCGTTAATAATTTCGACACCGGGATTGTGCTCTTTATAAACTTTAAATAGAGCGTCTAGAGCGGCTGCCTCGCCACCGGATGTCCACCAAGAAAAGACTTCCAGTTTCTTGGCGTTGTCCGCAAACGCGGCGAACGGGATTAACAGAGCCAGCACGGCGGCGAGCTTTGTTAAGGGGAGACACGTGTTTATTTTCATTCTTGGGGGTTCTGCTTTTGGGGGACGGTTTATTTATTCAAACCGACAAGGAAGCGGCATTCTGCAGCAGCTTGTCTAAAGCCGCGAGAAAAAAGTAATCACCCCACATAACGCTTTCATCCACGCCTAACCCTTTGCGTTCGTGATAAATGCCGTGTAGAAGGATTCCTTCCCAACCGGGGCGATCGATGGCCAGAAACTCGTTGCTAAGCAGGGTGGTCAAAGTTTGCTGAGCCCGATCCTGGTAGCGCTGGGCCAGGCTGGGATCAGTCACTTGTTGGGCTAAATCGAGAAAAGCGCTCGCCGCAATTACTGCCGCCGAGCTTTCATAGGTGGCTTTTGGAGGAGGCTGATCCCAGTCATTCGGCGGGATCCCGTTACCGGGGGTGCGCTGAATAAAATAGTTAGCTGTTGCAATGGCGGTATCGAGGAACCTGGTTTCTTTGGTGTATGCGAACGCGGTGGTGAACCCGCCGATGGCCCAGGCCTGTCCGCGTGCCCAAGTCGAGTCACCCCGCCAACCTTGATGTGTGCTCTGGCACATAAAGGCCCCGGAGTTTAAATCGAAGATCCCTTCATGCGCCGTACTGCCATCACCGCGAACCAGAACCCGGCGTGTGGTTAGACAGTGTTTTAGTGCAATCTCTTGGAGCCTTTGATCGCCAAGCTCCTGGGCTGCATAGAAAATGATCCCGACGTTCATCATAATGTCGATGAACAGGCTTTCCGGCGCTACAAACGAGCATAGGTAGCCACCTTTTTCTTGAAATCTGCCAGCTAGAGTCTCCCCTGCCTTTAGCACGTTGCTTTGAACGTTCTTGTCTCCGGTTAACTCATACCAGACCTTCCAGGTTGGTAAGAATAGGAAACCCAGATCATGCACCGTTCGATCAAGCCGCCGGTGCTCGATTAACCTGGAATATTCTTCGGCCTTCGCTCGCCACCAGGAATCCCCCGTTCGCTTCGCTATTATCCAGAGCATTCCTCCCAAGAAACCTTCACACCAATTCGTCCAGCTTTCAGATTCGTGCTTCCATTTCCCCGCTTTGGTAAAAAGCGGGAAATAGCCGGGATGATTCGTGACCAATTTCCGGAGCTGAACTTCCGCAAAATCGAAAGCGCGGTTAGCTTGAGAGATTAGATCCTCGTTCACGGCGTTCACTTGCTCCACCAACTGGTCCTGGGTCCGAGATGGACTTGGACGGTTTTTAGTTCGGTGAATTCTTCAATAGAGAATCGGCCCAGTTCCCGACCGAGGCCGCTTTGGTTGAATCCGCCAAAGCAGAGCTCCGGGTAACCATCCATAAAGGTGTTGATCCAGATGGTACCGGCTCGAATCGCGCGGCTGACGGTAAACGCAGTATCGATGTCGCGGGTCCAAACTCCGGCAGAGAGGCCATAGATGGTACTGTTGGCGATGCGAATCGCTTCTTCGACGGTATCGAAAGTGAGGATGGATAGAACCGGGCCGAAAATCTCTTCTTTTGCGATCAACATTTCCGGGCGGACTTCGTCAAAGATCGTCGCTTCAACGAAGCGGCCGTTTTCCCACGGTTTTCCGCCGAGCCTTAGCCGAGCGCCGTCATGGCTCCCCGACTCGATATAGTCCAGGATTTTCTGAAACTGGTTACCGTCGATGATCGCGCCGATCTTAGTTTGCTCGTCGAGTGGATCGCCGACGGGTATTTTCTTAGCTGTTTCAATTACTCGGTGTATAAAGTGGTCCGCGACGGATCGTTGAACGAGCAACCGGCTCCCGCTGTTACAACATTCCCCCATGTTGAAGTAGACGCCGAATACCACCGCATCCAGAGCGGCTTCCAAGTCGGCGTCGGCAAACACGATGTGAGGATTCTTACCGCCAAGTTCCAGTTCAACCTTTTTGAGGTTGCTTTTGGAGGAGCCGACTACCGCGCGACCGACCTCGGTGGAACCGGTAAACGAAATCATATCTATGTCCGGATGTTCTGACAATCGCACTCCGGCCGGCTCGCCGTAACCGCTGATGAGGTTCACGGCTCCGGCCGGTAATCCGGCTTCCGCTAAGAGCACTCCCAATCTCAGGGTAGTGCCTGGAGTGAGTTCGCTGGGTTTGACCACGCAAGTACAACCGGCCGCCAGCGCGAAAGGGAGTTTCTGGCTGATAATCAGCAGCGGAAAGTTCCAGGGCGTAATCATGCCCACTACCCCGATGGGTTCGCGGATAGTTAATCCCAATACCTGGGTGCCAAGCGTGTTATAACTATCCCCATGAAGATGACGGCAGAGCGCGGCGGCGTAATCCCACAACGCGGCGCTCCATTCCATTTCGTCCCGCGCTTGCTTTATCGGTTTACCGCTCTCCAGGGTTTCTATCAGCGCCAATTCGTCCTTATTTGCGCGAATTAATTCCGCAGTGCGTAAGAGTACTTTTGCGCGTTCGGCGCCAGGTAGATGAGGCCATGACCCGAGGTCAAAGGCGCGTCGAGCTGCGGCCACTGCCAGATTGACGTCGTCGGCGTCTGCCAAAGGATATTCGCCCACTTTGACTCCATGGGCCGGACTTTCCCGGCCAAACGTTTGACCGGTTTTGGCCGGTGCAGCCTGGCCATCGATCCACATGGAGTAAGTGAAATGCGTTTTGGGTAATAAGTTAGTCATGGGAGGAGGAAGGAGTTCAAGGAGTTGCGGGAGTTCAGAATCCGGGCAGACAGCGTCCAGCAGGAACTTGTTATGCTGAACTCCTGAACTTCTGTAACTCCTGAATCCTTCTCTTTGCGGCTATTCATCTTCTATCTTCGGCTAATGTCCTTTGAACTCAGGAGCGCGTTTTTCTTCGAAGCTCAATCGGCCTTCGGCGGCGTCGGAGGTAGCGGCCGTGACTGCGCCAGCCAAGGACTCGAGAACCAGCGCGTTAGCTGCGTCGCTGTTCACGAGTTGTTTCGCAATTTGTACTGATACCGGCGCATTGCGGCAGATCAGATCGGTTAGCTCTCGGCCTTTATCCTCGGGATCGGATACCACTTCATTGACGAGTCCCCATTGTTCCGCCCTCTGCGCATCGATGGGGGCGCCGGAAAAGATCATTTGTTTGGCCCGCGCGGGGCCGATCAGTTGCGGCAAACGAAACGTTCCGGCCCAACCGGGGAGAGTGGCCAGTTTCACTTCAGGCAGGGCAAACGTTGCCTGCTCGGTGGCGATCCGGATATCGGCGGTCAACGCCAGTTCAAGCCCACCGCCGAAAGTGAACCCGCGCAGCAAAGCAATCACCGGTTGGCGAAGCTGCGCAAGCCGGTCGAACACCTGGTGACCTCGCCGATTCCAGTTAGACCACATCTCGAGCGGGGTGAGAGCCGTCCAGGCGCGGATATCCGCGCCGACGCAAAACGCACGTTCGCTGGCGCTATTGAGTATCACGACTCGCACTTCGGGATTCGCTTCCAGAGTGTTAGCCGCCTCTTCCAGTTGGATCAGCATCTCCGGATCGAGCGCGTTTAACTTTTCCGGCCGGTTAAGGGTGATCCGGCCGATCATCCCCTCTATTTGCAAAAGGACTTTTGGCGCAGGCGGCGTTGTTTGGGAGCTATCCATGTTTATTGACTGAAATGCTTTGTCCCGTAGGGACTTAATGAAGGTAGCCTGGCACGAAGTGCCTGGGATACCGGCCATCGCAGATCCGTCCCGTAGGGAAGGGTATGGTTTGCGTGTCTACGAACAATTCTTTCCAAAGGGCGTCGCGAATGCAAATTGTGAACAAAGAAAAGCGCTTCAGACCGTGCCCAGCGGAACGGATTCCGATTCCTGCCTACCCCAGGCACTTCGTGCCAGGCTAGGTTCATTCTGTCCCTCCGGGACTTGTGAGTTTCTTAACCAGTTCAGCAGCCGCTCGGCAGCACACGGCGGCCAGCGTTAGCGTCGGATTGATCCCGATACAGCTCGGGAAGGTTGCGC
>Ga0153933_1000515_pt1 | contig 13558 bp, 5 predicted proteins | sample TSNJ017MetaG_FD_102275 | JGI IMG/M metagenome (GOLD analysis project Ga0153933, IMG submission 102275) | Attine ant fungus gardens microbial communities from New Jersey, USA - TSNJ017 MetaG | ecosystem: Host-associated > Fungi > Mycelium > Unclassified | place: USA: New Jersey, Wharton State...
AGTGCTTTTGAGGTGAACGGCTTGCACTGTGTTCTTGGCCGCCCGTTTACTGCGGAGGAAGATAGACCGGGCGGCCCGCTTGTGGCGGTTGTGAGCGAGCCGTTCTGGAGAGTTCGTTATCATTCTGATCCGGCCATCATCGGCAAGACCTTAGTGTTGAATGGGCAATCCTTTCAAATCATTGGGGTAATCCCCCCGGAAGCTGAAAATCGGACTCCGCCCAAGGTTTATTTACCTTTGAATACAGCGGACATCGTCGGTGCTTGGGCCCAATGGAATGGTTGGCGGAGCCGGGATGCGCACATTCTGTACTGCTTCGGAAGACTCAAACCCGGGGTTAGTATTGCTCAGGCACAAGCCGAACTGGAAGTCATTCATCACAATCTCATCGCCCGATACCCGGAGGATAAAGGATACACGATTCGGGTTGTGCCACTGCTCGAGGTTGAGGTGAAAGATTATGCCACAACCGTCTGGATATTGGGCGCGGCGGTTGCCTGTCTTTTAATTATTTCAACCGCTAACGTCGCCACCTTGCTTCTGGCCCGAGCGTTGGATCGCAAACCGGAGATCACGATTCGCGCGACCCTCGGTGCATCCCGTTTCCGCTTGGCGCGCGAGTTGTTGGCCGAGAGCATCGTGTTGTCGTTTTTCGGCGGCTTCATCGGTGTGCTCGTTGCTTTCTGTGTCATAGCGCTCATTAAATTGATCGCCCCCGCTGATATGCCGCGAGGGTTCGCCATCGGCCTCGACGCCGAAGCCTTGCTCTTCTTTTTCGTGGTTGCAGCCATAACCGCCTTGCTCTCGGGCTTGTTGCCGGCGGTTATCAACTCAAAAGCGAATCTGGCATCGAGCCTGAGGGCGGGCGGCAGCCGCAGTGTGACCACGGGACCACATAGACAGCGGACTCAATCCCTCCTCATGATCGTCCAGGTTGCGCTGGCCTGCGTTATGTTGATCGCTGCCGGGTTACTCTTGCGCAGCCTTCAGGCCGCTCAAAGCATCCGACTTGGTTTTAATCCGAGTCACGTTCTAACCACGCAGATCTATCTCACAGATAAAAGCCATCAGGACCCAGTCCGGACCCGGGCGTTTTTCGGGTCACTACTAGATCGGGTCCGGCAGATCCACGGTGTGGTGGATGCTGCTGTCAACGACAATGGGCCGTTTTCCTGGGAAGATGGTTATAGCACTCCCTTCCTGATTCCAAGCCAGCCTCCGCCTGAAAAAGGGCGAGAGCCCCGATTGGATATGTCGATCGTTTCATCCGGCTATTTTCAAACTCTGCAGATCCCGATATTGGCAGGCCGTGATTTCAATGCGGGAGATCAAGTCGATCGTGAGTCTGTGGTGATTATCAGCAAATCGTTCGCCCAACGATTTTTTCCCAATGAAAATCCGCTCGGCAAACAGATCGAAAATCTTGGCGCGACGGTCACGTCCAAGATGAGCACCATCATCGGGGTGGTCGACAACGTTGTGCATGGAGGACCGGACCATCACCCCTCACCGTTCGATGCCTACTACCCATTTAGCCAACAAACCGAGCGATATGGACTGCTCTTGGTCCGCACCCTTGGGGAGCCCACCGGATTGACGGCAGGGATCAAGGCCGCCGTGGAATCGATTGACCCCGCGGTGCATCCGGAGGTGGTGAGTAGTTACGATGAATTGATTTCCACAAAATTTGCCACCCGCAGGCTTTCCGTATTGTTGGTGTCCCTTTTCTCAGCGGCAGCTCTTTTTCTGGCCGCGATCGGACTTTATGGCATTCTGGCGTACTCAGTGACACACAGGGCGCGGGAGATCGGCATTCGCACTACCCTGGGCGCCGATCGCCGGCATATTTTAAACATGGTCGTCATTGAGGGATTCCGCTTGATCGGAATCGGCCTCCTAATTGGGATCGGAGGCGCCCTTGTAGTGGGCCAGTATATCCGAAGTGTTCTTTATGGTGTTTCCCCCACCGACCTGTTTTCGTTAGCGGGCGCTATCGTCTTACTAGGTTTCACCGGATTCTTAGCGTGCCTTTTGCCAGCGTTACGAGCCACTAAGATCGATCCTATCGTCGTGCTAAGAGAATAGGGGAACGGGGAGTAATGGGGTGATGCAGTTCTGACCACGAAGTGGTCAATGAAAGCAGCCCAGAACTTTGTCCTTGGGAACTGTGACAAAAGAACCCGCCCTGAAAGGCGGCCGATGGGTTGTCTTTTTCTTAAATTTAATGTAGCCGCCCCGCGCTCGCGGGTCAGAGACCAACCCGAGCGGCGTACGCCGTACCTACGGCGCCTCGTGCGCCAAAAGGGGTCACCACCGTCCCAAACTGGGACGCCCGATTCTCATTCTGAAACGACGGTCGATCGAGGATATGCTCATGCGCAAGCACCAAGAAAAGAAGTTATCGACGGCTCTCTTCTTCGTGCCTGAGTGTCTTTGGTTTGAGATCATCTGCAACCGAGCCAGTGGCATAGAAGTTGCCTCAGCCATGTGAACTGAAATGCTGTCTAGAAACCGTGGCCTGATGGCGTTTTACCTGATGGCGGGATTTACCGCTACCGCGGGAACGACTCCGGTTCCTAACTATCCGCTAACTCTAGATGATGCGGTCAAATTAGCTCTGCGACAGAACGCGAATATTCTGAATCAGATCGAAGAAATCAAACGCAACCAGGGCCTGTTTTTCCAAGCTCAAGCGGCTTTGCTACCGCAAGTACAGGGAACTGGCGCCTACTCCCAACAGAAACCAACGTTAGCAGAAAGTACCGGCGTTAACGAAAGTTGGAATCTTCAGATCACGATTACTCAACTCCTTTGGGACGGCGGAGCTGCTTTAGCGAATCGCCGGGCAGCCGAGCTCAATGAGCAAGCAGCGTACCATGCTCTAAGGGACACAATAGATAGTGTAGTTGAAACCGTACGGATACAGTTCTATCGGGTGGTAGTCGATCGAGGTCTAGTCCAAGTGCAGGAAGAAGCCGTTAATTTGTTGAGGAGCGAGCTTGACGACCAGCAAGGACGGCGTGATGCCGGCACGGCGACTCGGTTCGATGTGCTGCAAGCAGAAACTCAACTACTGAATCAACAACCGGCTTTAGTCACCGCGCAGAGAAATTACCTGGTAGCCCAAGCCACGTTGGCTAAAATCTTAGGGATCCCAGCGGGCCGCCAGTATAGCAGTGATGAACCATTACCGATCTCCGGATCGCTGGAGGTGCGCCCTGTCCAAGTCGACTTGGAAAAGGCGCTGGCGGTTGCCCACGTTCGTCGCCCATTGTTGAAAGAGGACCGATCGAAAGTAGCAGCGGCTGTGGCAAACGGCACTGCCGCCAGGGCTGGGTTCCAGCCCAGTATTTCAGCAAACGCCGGCCTTGAATCCGAGAGCAATCCTTTAGGTAACGATCTGCGAGACGTGGTTAACGGATGGCAATTTGGGGCTACCGGGCAGTGGAACATCGCAGATGGAGGGACCACCTACGGAAAAGTAAAGGCGGCTAAGAGTCAGACGGAAGAAGCTAACATCACTCTAAACGACACAGAACGGCAAGTTGAAGTAGATGTCTTCACTGCCGTGGGCAATCTGCACCGGGCTCAAGAAAACATGATCGCGGCTGAGAAAGGAGTCGAAGTTTCCCTGCATTCGTTCAGCGAAGCCTATCAAAGGCGGACCGAAGGGAAAGGGAGCCAGCTCGACGTATTCGATGCTCGTACCCAACTCACCTTGGCCCGTTCTACTTTTCTAAGATCCGAATATCAGTACCTATCGGCGATTGCCCAATATCAGTATGCCACCGGGACTGAGACAACGTACAACGATCAGTTCGATCACGCCGGTGTCCATCCTAAGACACTGACTGCCGTACCGCATCGGTAGAGCAAGGCGCCGGGCCAAGAGAAAAAAGAGACTCCAAAGACGCTCTGAAAAGAAGGCACCAAAGGTCTCAAAAGAACAATTGTGCTCCGTAGTAGGAGCTAAATCTCTATAGCCCACCGCATCCCACCGGCGACTAGCTCCGGAGGAGCATCCAAGGTGAATCAGGGTGCACACAAATAATATCGATGTCTGCCGCTCCTACAGAGCTGGCGCGCAATTCCTTGCGCCACAGCTATATAGATTTTGCTCCTACGGAGCACGTTCCCCTTTGAGAGCTTTGCGCTCGTCTGTTTGATTGAAAAACGGCTCCGTAGGAGCCAGATCTTTATAGCTTGATATGCAAAAAAAGCGGGCCAGCTCCGTAGGAGCGATATGTAATTAAAAATCGTCTCTCCAGCGCCTGCGTTTCTAGGCTCGGTATCCGGAATTGGAAGATGGCCATTTCTTGTCTAATGCGGGTAGTGGCCCCAACCGTGTAGGCCAGCGCCCGTCTCAAACTGAGACTCCGACTTCTCAATTTGAAACTTCCGTATCAGAATGAGCCTCACACAAAGGCACTAAGACACAAAGAAAAGCGCGGATGGTTCGCCGGTTACGGCCTTTGTGATTTTGTGTCCTCGGTCGACGCGGGTAAAGGGGGGATGGGCGAAGTCTGCTTCGTGTGAGCCCTTCGTTTTCGCGTTTGTGGCTGCGATGGCATAATTGTTGCACGGACCTTTGCACGGATGCGAAGTCTAATCACCCATCTCCGCTACACGGTTCGGCTTCTGATCAAGTCGCCCGGATTTACTGTCCCCGCTGTTTTGGTGCTTGCTCTCGGCATCGGAGCGAACACGGCCATCTTTAGCTTAGTGAATGGCGTACTGCTCAAGCCGCTGCCATATCCGAAAGCGGACCGGCTAATGTCGGTCAGTCAGAGCGTACCGGGATTCGATAGTTTTCCTTTAGACTATCCCGACTACCTGGATTTTAGCAGACAGCAGAAAAGCTTTGCAAACCTCGGCGCTTTTTATGGTGATCGCTTTACGGTCACTGGCCGAGGACAAGCCGAGCTTATCTCTGGTCTGTATGTAACCGGGAGCCTTTTTAAAGTTTTGGGCAGACCGTTTCTGCTCGGAAGTCCTTTCGGCGGAATCGAGGACAAATCCGAGACGCGTGCTGTAGCGGTTATCAGTGAGCACCTTTGGAAGGCGAAATTCCAAAAAGATCCGCGAGTGATCGGGGCGACCTTATTATTGGATGGTCGACCTTACGAGATCGTGGGGGTGACGCCGCCTCAAGCAAATGAAGGAGGCGACCCAGATGTTTATTTACCGCTCACCCAGTTCCCTTACTTGCATGACCTGGAAACAAGTCGTGGCAGTCATTTTTTAGGGGTTATCGGGAGATTGAAGGACCCGGTGACGCTGCCGCAAGCTCGGGCGGACTTGAAGGCAATCAGTAAAAGACTAAGCGCTGATTATCCGTCGACGAACGCTAAAGTCGGCGTCGGATTGATTCCTTACCTCGACTGGGTAGTTGGCGACTACTCCGCTAGTTTATGGCTCCTGGAGGCTTCGGTCGTTTGTCTGTTAATGATCACGTGTGCGAACGTCGCGAACCTTCTGATCGCTCGGGCTCAAGATCGGCGCAGAGAGGTCATGATCCGTGTAGCCCTCGGTGCGAGTCGGAACCGATTGTTTGCCCAGTTGATGTTAGAAACGCTAGTCCTGGCTTTGGTCGGAGGAATTCTTGGTCTGGTGCTCGGCTTCTGGGGAGTGCATCTGATCAAGCTCGCCGGTCCGGAGAATGTTTCCCGCTTTCAAGAGATCACCATTGATGGCGTCTCATTGATCTTTGTTACGAGTGTCACCGTCGGCACCGCCCTACTTGCAGGCATTTTGCCGGCATTTGCTGGTTCAAACGCTGATCTCACTCCGGCCTTAGGAGAGGGGGACGAGCGTAGCGGACGGGGAAGCAGGATAAGTCATAAGAAACAATCATTTTTGGTGGTAGGACAGGTAGCCCTGACTTTCGCTCTCTTAACTGCCGCCGGGCTCCTTACTCGGAGTTATCAAGCGATCCATGATACTCCGTTGGGATTTAATCCTAAGCGTATCGTTGTAGGTGATATCTATTTAAGAGGTACCAAATATTCAAATACGGCCAAATGCAGATTAGCCTGGGATGCTATTTTGGACAGGTTCGCTCACCTGCCGGGGGTTCGTGGAGCGGCGCTGAATACCGATTTACCATTTAGATCTGGATCAGCAACTCTTTTTGGCGTTGAAGGACAACCTGACCCTGAACCCGGCAAAGAGCCGGCCGCCGAGCCACAGGTTGTTTCACCAAACTATTTTTCCCTCCTGGGAATCCCTCTTCTACTAGGAAGAACCTTCGGAAATCAAGATCGGCCAGATAGCAAGCCAGTAGTCATCATCAGCAACAGCATTGCCCAGCAATTCTTTTCCGGGCAAGACCCGATCGGAAAACAACTGAGTAATCTCGGTGACAATGTTGGTGAAAAACGGATTCTTTACACCATAATTGGGGTGGTACCCGATGTTGAGCATAACAGTCCGGATGCTCAGCACGCCAGGTTTCAACTCTATTATCCATACACGCAAATTGACTATGCGATGGACTCAGGGACACTAGTCCTCTCCGTTGAGCAGGAACCTAGCAGCATGTTGGAGACAGTTCGTAAAACGATCGCTTCTATCGATCCCGATCTACCGTTTTCGGGCGGCGCCGCTTTTGAGCAGTTGGTCGAGAAGGGCTTTGCCGGCCGACGCCTTTCGATGCTGGTGGTTACCCTGTTTTCCGGTGCAGCTCTACTTCTAGCCGCCGTCGGATTGTACGCCGTGCTTTCCTATTCGGTCACCCAGCGGCGGCGTGAAATGGGGGTCCGAATTGCTTTGGGGGCGCAGGTTTACCACATCCTTCAGCTAGTGCTTACTCAAGGGCTTCGCATCGGGGTTATTGGGCTTTTGATCGGAGCACTGGCTACCGCTATCTTAGCGCGTCTTATTCGAGGCTTGTTGTATCAGGTGCCGAGCACCGATCCCGTCGCTTACCTTGCCGCCGCGTCGATCCTTTGCCTGGCGACATTAATTGCCTGCCTTTTCCCAGCCATCCGGGCAACCCGAGTAGATCCTATCAAAGCGCTACGGGACTAGGAGTTAGCTTAGGAGCTAGAATCTAGAAAGAGACTAACCAGTTGATCAACGAACACCAAACGAAGCAGACAAATCCATGAGTAAGAGCGGGTCTTATGCGGCTTGATCTGCTAGCTCCTAAATTCTAGCTCCTAGCTCCTCCTCCCATGCGCGGCCTAATTTTCCACCTCCGTTACACGGTCCGGCAACTGTTGAAGTCGCCGGGATTTACCGTGACGGCTGTGTTGATTCTTGGACTGGGGATTGGAGCGAACACGGCGATCTTTAGCTTGGTTAACGGAGTACTACTAAAGCCGTTACCTTATCCAAATGCGGATCGGTTGTTCCATTTGTATCATACTGCCAAAACGGATAGTACCAATCCGTTCGATTACCCTGATTTTGCCGATTATTGCGCGGCCCAGCATTCGTTTAGTGCATTAGCAGCTTATACTTCTGATTGGTTCCATCTATCGGGCCAAGATTCCACCGAGCAAATTCCGGGCCTTTATGTGTCCGGAGCATTTTTCGAAGTAATGGGGAGGCCTTTAATTTTTGGACGCCCATTGGACGAGACTGATGATAGGCCGGGATCGGCCGCAGTGGTTGTTCTTAGCGAACACTTATGGCGGACCCATTTTAACTCGGATCCGCACATCATTGGCGCCAGCATCGTTTTGAACTCCCGGAGCTTCCGAGTGGTTGGTATTACCCCAGGGCAAGCCGACGAGGGCTTTAAAGTCGAGCTTTACATCGCGACGAACCAGGATCCGGATTTTGCTCCGAACAAAAAGATCCGCCGGGGAGCGTTCTATTACGATTGTGTTGCCCGCCTGAAAGACGGCGTTACGTTGCAACAGGCGCAGGCGGACCTCGATGTGATTCAGCAAAATTTGGTCGCCCTATATCCGGCCACGGATGCCGGTTTTGGGGTTCGGATTGCACCCTATCTGGAAGGTGCGGTGAGCGATTACTCGACCACCGTCTGGCTCTTGGAAGCAGCCGTTGCCTGTTTGCTGCTTGTGACCTGCGCCAATATTGCGAATCTGCTTTTAGTACGGGCTCAAGAACGCCTGAGAGAAATGAGTATCCGAGCGGCTCTCGGCGCTAATCGTTTCCGATTGGTCGGTCAATTACTAACCGAGAGCTTGGTGCTCTCCACGGGTGGAGCTGTTCTTGGTATCGGAGTCGCAGTCTGGTCACTACAAGCGATCAAGAGCGCGGATTCAGCGGACATCCCTCGGGTGCAGGAAGTAACGGTTGATAACGTCTCGCTCGCGTTTGTTTTGCTGGTCATGTTGGCAACGGCGCTAGCATCCGGACTTTTCCCGGCTTGGACTGGCTCGAGGGTTAATCTTGCTGACACGTTGAACCGGCAGAGCGAGCGGTCGGGAACCTCGAGCCACCGGCAACGGAGCCAGGCGATTTTAGCCGTAGTGCAAGTAGCTCTTAGTTGTCTTCTCCTGACTGGGGCAGGCTTGTTGATGCGAAGTCTCCAAGCGATTCAGAGTGTTTCTCTTGGCTTCAGAACAGATCATATCTTGACCGCGGAGGTGTACCTCGCCGACGCAAAGTATCCGACCCAAACCGCCTGCAACGTTTTCTTGGATAAGCTGTTAGGGAAAGCGCAACAGTTACCCGGAGTGACGTCGGCCGCCCTCGTTGATGATTTGCCGTTTAGCGGCGGCTTTGGCATGAATGCTTTTGGCATCGTCGGCCAGCCTGATCCTCCGCTTAAAGATATGCCGGTCTTGCGCAGCCAGATCGTATCGATCGATTATTTTCGCACCCTGAGTATGCCCCTGTTAAGGGGCCGCTTGTTTAATCCGCATGACGGACCCGACAAAGAGAAAGTCATTGTGGTTAGTGACGAGTTTGCCGCCCGCTTTTTCCCTGGGCAAGATCCGATAGGCAAACAGATCCATGATGTAAACAGCATCGGGCTCGAGCCGAACGTTTACACAATCGTTGGCCTGGTGCCGGCGATTCAACACGATCGTCCCGATTTTCCCTGGGCGCCGTATCAGGTTTACTTTCTTTACTCTCAGTCTCCCTACGCGCCTCGTATCACGAATGATTTCACTTTGTTGCTGCACACAGAAGGCGATCCGTTGGCTTTAGTTAACGCGCTGCGCCGAACCGTTGTCGGAATCGATCCAAACTTACCGTTAACCAGCGTTTATCCGTTCAAACAGGTAATTTATGATTCGTTTGCATCGCGCCGGCTTCAGATGATGCTGGTGGTTGTGTTTTCCGTTGCCGCTCTGATTCTTGCGGTGGTCGGCTTGTACGGTGTGCTTTCCTACTCGGTGAGTCTCCGAAAACGCGAGCTAAGTGTCAGAATCGCTCTGGGAGCGCAACTGTCCCAGGTTCTCGGGCTAGTGGTTGGCCATGGCTTAAAGATTGCCGGCATCGGCTTAATGATCGGGCTTATCGCCGGACTAATGCTCAATCATCTCATTGAAGGGGCATTATTTGGCGTCAAAGCGGTTGACCCGATTTCATTTTCCGTAAGTATCCTGCTACTTGGATCAGCGGCTTCAGCGGCCTGTTTGTTGCCCGCCCTGCGAGCAACCCGTATTGATCCGATAAAGGCGCTCCGCGAATGAATAACAACCTCGAATGGCGCGATTAAAGAATAGAGATGAAAGTACGAGTCGCTCAGGCTGAAATTGCGTTGTCGGTGCTAACGCACGTTGTCCGTGAAAAGGAGTTGCGTTTATTTTCTCCCCGGTTTCCAGTTCGCCAGTCAAATCTTTCTTTTCGGGTGAATTCGGGTGTATTCGCGGTTTTGTATCCCTCTTCGTGAACGCTGTTTATTTGTGCTGAAATTTTGAAATGATCGAACTTAAGAACGTCGAGAAAAGTTATAAGTTAAAGAACGGGTTTTATTACGTGTTACGGCAGATCGACCTGACCGTTGAACCCGGAGATTTTGTGTCGGTCATGGGACCGTCCGGAGCGGGTAAATCCACGCTCCTGCATATCCTCGGTCTCCATGACGCAGAATGGGAAGGGGAATATAATCTCTTGGATCAACCCGTCCATAAATTGAAACAGAAAGAGCGCGTAAACCTGCGCAAGAAGCACACCGGCTTCGTGTTTCAATCCTATCATCTCCTCGATGATCTAACCGTTTACGAGAATATCGAGTTGCCGCTGTCCTACCGAGATGTCCCGCCGTCCCAGCGTGAGTCGATTGTTTGTGACGCCTTGGATCGGTTCAATATCGTAGGTAAACGCGAGCTCTTCCCCAGCCAGTTATCCGGCGGCCAACAACAATTAGTGGCGATTGTCCGGGCCATCGTGGCAAAACCAGAGCTAATCCTGGCCGACGAACCGACCGGTAACCTGCATTCCGACCAGGCCCGCGAAATTATGGAGCTCTTTAAACGGCTCAACTCCGAGGGTACGACGATCGTGCAGGTCACCCACTCGGAGGAAAACGCCTCCTATGGAAAGCGCATCATTCGCCTCAAGGATGGCTGGATGTTGAAGTAGCGAAGAGCCGAATGGGCGACTTGAGGCGCGAAGCTCTGGTGAGAACTTGGCTTAGAGGCTAAATTCCTTCGGCGCTTTGCGCCTCGATTCGGGCCGATATGCCGATACACCGGTACGCAACTCACTCCCCCTTGAGCGCGGCCAGAATCTGGAACCCGGCGATGACATCACGGAACGTAACCGTCAGGCCTGCTTGCCGGAGCTCTTCAGCAACGGCGCTCGGCGCGATGCGAATTTTTCGATAAGAGCTTTTGTGGAAAGACCAGCCCGTCTGAGTCCGTTCGTAGAAAAGATCCGTTACCAAGACGGTCTCGGGTTCAAATTCCAAGACACAAGTCATGATACGATCCGGATCAGACTTAACCGGGATAAACCGGTCCAAACCGCTCAGTTCCGCGTTTACATCCCGAAAGCTAATAATCACTTTGCCGCCCGGGTTCAGGATTCTCTTAATTTCCCGGAACAATACCGGGATATCGGACTTAGCTGGGAGATGGGTGAGAGTATCCCCCATACAAACCACGACTTGGCTGGATTTGTCGGGAAATCTCGCCAGATCTCTAAGATCGGCTTGGATGGTGGTGATAGGAAGAGATCCGCGGTGGTGGGTCAGCTCTTGCAGTAACCGTTCACTGAAGTCGACAGCGGTTACTGCAAATCCGAGCCTAGCCAAGGCCACGGATTGAAAGCCGGAGCCGCAGCCCAGGTCGAGGGCTGGACCTTTAGGATCATGGTGGAGGCTTAATCTCTTGAACAGGGCCTCTTGTTCGGCCGCTTTTTGCTCAAACGAACCAAACATCCAGCTATAACGGTCAGCCAAGAGGCTCTGGTAGTGTTCGGCAACAGAAACAGGAGCAGATTTCGGGTTCACGATCTGATATTCACTGTTACGCACCCACACGACAGCGCAACCCCGATCACGCGCGAATTAGTAAAACGCCGATACGCCGGCCCGCTCTCACTCCCCGTACGGCACCCATATATTCTTCACCTGGGTGGCATGCCGAAGGAATTCTTCCCCTTGGCTTTGTTCAGAGTTGAACCAATCCCGCGCTTTGCCATGCGTTACCCAGGTTGCCTTGAGGTTACCGGCTGACTCACGTTCCACCATCTCGCTCCCAGACTTTGACCCGAAGAACCAGAGGGCTGCGACTTCGAGATGCTGGGCGAGGACCTTACCTAGCTCGAGTTGGTCGCCGGTAACGATGTTGACGACTCCACCCGGTAAATCACTCGTATCGAAGACCTGATAAAGGTCGGTGGCCACCAGGGGATGCCTAGCCGAAGGAATTGTTACCAGCGTGTTCCCCATCGCGATTGCGGGCAGGACCAAGGACATGAAACCTAGTAAAGGGTTCGTCTCAGGGCAGACGATCCCGAGTACTCCCCACGGTTCCGGCATGGCTAAAGTGACGTTACGGAACGGAGTTTGGTGCACGCGGCCATCATATTTATCGGTCCAGGCAGCGTAGTAAAAGGTGCGCTCGATCGTCGTTTCCACTTCGGACCCGGCCAGCGCTTGCGTATGGCCACAATCCCCGACCAATCGATCGGTGAACTCTCGCGCACGGACCTGGAGATTTTCGGCGATATAAAAAAGAATCTGCGCTCGCAGATGGGCCGCCGATTTAGCCCAACCCCGGGCTTTTACAGCCGCTTCGACCGCGTTTCGAATGTCTTTGCGGTTACCAAAGCCGGCTTCGCCGCGATGTTTACCGGCCGGATTAAAGACGGGATAACTATAGCCGCTATCCGGCCGGGCCTGTTTACCTCCGACATAAAGTTTAGGAGTTCGGTCGATCCCGACGTTGTTTCCGTTGTCGGCGCTCTCGGCGCTGATTCCCGGTTCGGCGCGAGGGGTGAATCCGTCATCGGTCGCTTCCGGCAGAGTTCGTTCCCACTTGGGCCTCAGATATTCGTACATGCCTTCGGCGCCGCCTTCCCGGCCGAAACCGCTCTCGCGGTAGCCGCCAAACCCGGAAGCAGCGTCGAAAACGTTGGTACAATTTACCCATACCACCCCGGCTTTGATCTTCGGTGCGATATCGAGTGCCAGGTTGACATTCTCGGTCCAGATCGAGGCGGCCAACCCATACGGCGTGTTGTTGGCAAGCTCGACTGCTTCGGCCGGGGTTCGAAATGTCATTGCCACGAGGACGGGCCCAAAAATCTCGACCTGCGCTAAAGTGCCCGCCGGTTCGACATTGGTAAAAAGGGTCGGAGGGTAGAACCAGCCCTCCGTGGGAACCGCCCAGCCTGGTTGCCAACAGCTAGCGCCTTCTTTGATCCCTTGCTGGACCAACGCTTGGATTTTACGAAGCTGGATGGGCGCCACGATCGCGCCGATGTCGATAGCTTTGTCGAGCGGGTTGCCGACTCGTAGATTCTCCATCCGGGACCGGAGCTTGGTATACAGGACTTCCGCGACGCTTTCTTGAATCAATAGACGGCTGCCCGCGCAACAGACTTGGCCCTGGTTAAACCAGATCGCGTCCACTACTCCTTCAACCACACTATCCAGATCGGCATCGTCGAAGACCACAAACGGGGACTTACCGCCTAGCTCCAGTGACAATTTTTTCCCGGAACCGGCAGTTTTTTGCCGGATGATCCGGCCAACTTCCGTGGACCCAGTAAAAGCAATTTTAGCGACCCCGGGATGTTCCACCAACGCTGCTCCAGTGCTGCCGTCTCCAGTGACGAGATTAAACACGCCGGGCGGCAAGCCGATTTGTTGGGTGATTTCGGCGAAAAGGAGCGCTGTAAGCGGAGTGAACTCTGCGGGCTTGAGCACGACCGTATTCCCAGCTGCCAACGCGGGCGCCGCTTTCCACGCCAACATGAGCAGTGGAAAGTTCCAAGGAATGATTTGCCCACAAACTCCTAAAGGACCGTAATGCTCAAAAACTTCGGTCGCGAGCTGGGCCCACCCTGCGTGATAATAAAAATGCCGCGCCACCAAAGGAATGTCGATGTCTCGGGTCTCGCGGATCGGCTTACCGTTATCGAGCGTCTCGAGCACAGCGAAAAGCCGGGAATGTTTCTGTAT
>Ga0153933_1000517_pt1 | contig 13532 bp, 10 predicted proteins | sample TSNJ017MetaG_FD_102275 | JGI IMG/M metagenome (GOLD analysis project Ga0153933, IMG submission 102275) | Attine ant fungus gardens microbial communities from New Jersey, USA - TSNJ017 MetaG | ecosystem: Host-associated > Fungi > Mycelium > Unclassified | place: USA: New Jersey, Wharton State...
ATGGTAGATTCCACGTCGTCCGGGTGCAGGGCCTCTAACCAACCGATATTCCGCATCTGCGCTTTGCCAAATTCTGCGATAGGCAACCATTGGGAGCTGGCCTGCAAGCTATTTCCCTCTGAGCCGGAGGTCGCGAAATAAATTGTGGATGGGATATTTCAAGAGATAGCAGTGATGAGGTGAAATCTTGTTTCATCGAACGGCAAGTCAGAACTGTAAGGGGAGGGATAACTTCCCGCACAATATTTAGAAGAGATTTGGTCGCGGAATGCGATGCTGGTCCGTTAGGATAGAGGCCACGCGAAAGAACAAATCGCGCTGTATTCGAACATGGGAGGCAAATGGAGACTACACAGCTGCTTGCAGCACTTGACGAGGAGATATCTCGCTTGACTCAGGCCCGCAACTTGCTGGGAGGTCAAAGTGACACTGCAAGCGTAAGAAGTCAATCACCAGGCTCCATAAGGGCGGTGGTAGTGAAGAGGGTCCTTAGTCCGGAAGCGCGCAAGCGAATTGCCGATGCTCAGCGAAAAAGATGGGCTGCGTACAAGAAAGCAGCTGAATAGAACGTACCGGCACCGTTCAGCAGCACAGACTTGTTTGGCAAAGCAATAACCGCCGATCCTCTGAAGCTGATCAAATGAAGACTGGACGATACCGCGCCGGCTTTCTCAATAACGAACAGCAAATTCCGCGTTGCGCAATTTACCGACAAAAATCGCGTCATTCCTTCTCTTCCATGGCGCGATTTCATTAGTGCGGCATAGACCGGCTATCGGCGACCTTGATCCTTGGAAGCGCTTGGCGTCCGGAGCTTCCTGTCGTGAATTACCACAAAGGCTCGTTGGGAGGCAATACGAACCAACAAGTAGACTGCTCGCTTTGCGTCTCTGTGTCGTCTTCGACTTGCGCCAGCCAGCGAGAGTGATGCCTAAGTGAGAGTCCCGATGCTTGCGCTATCCAGCACAATAAACCCGCTTCGCTTCGGACTTCCGAACGCTCTTGCCCCTGTTCATCGGCTATTGAAAGCATCCCGATTCGCCGTTGAGCTTCATTGCGCCGTCGTGCAATGAAGCCGATATTTCATCATCGGTGTAGTGGGCGAGTTCCTTTAGTCTGTCCATGCTCATATCGACATTCTATCGAGATCCGTATGTGCTTGCTTGGCGTCCGTATTAAACAGATGCACCATAGTGCTGCCGGCCGCACTATGGCCAAATAGCTCTACAGTTGTCCGAGAATCCCTGTCGCATCCTAGAGCAACATCGCGAGAGAACGTCTCAGTGCGTGCATATGCAGCTTCGACTCGTGAATGCCCGCCACCTTGCCAGACGCCTTGATGAGCCGGTTGACGCGCTAACAGCAACCATCGATTCCTGTGAGTTCTGAAGGCCAATTCTTCTGTCTTTCTGCCCAATCAACTGACCAGTGATTCCACGCTATCTCCGTAGTTAGTCATCGGCGGTAGGAGGCAGAGCTTAGCTGGTCAACAATAGATTCTCGCCAGCGACCGCGACTGCTTCTGCGAGGCTATGGTGTTGAATGGTAAAAATGGCAAGCTCCAACCTTCCAGATACTCCAGTTTTGTCGAAAATACTGCACAAATAATTCTTTATTACTTGCTCCGTAGTGGTCAAGAGAATGGATATCTCCTTATTCTTGCGGCCTTGTACGATAAGTGAAACGATCTTCATTTCTTTTGGGGTTAGCCGGTTTCGTACACGTATACCTACGGGGTCTTCTTCTGGAAGGCCGATACCGGAGCCGATTACATGTACGCCGAGCTCACCGCGGCCGACGCGGCGAGCACACTCGATCAAGGCTGAACCCGTTGTAGAACGATGAACCACACCTTGGACACCGGCGGAGATGAAAGGCTGAGCGGGCTCGCCATTTTCGATAACTGCAATCGAGCGGCTTCCTTGGGCTCGTACCTGCTCGGTGAAGGACTGAAGGTCCAATTTTAACGTGGAGGCAAAAACAATTATTGCCTCGCGGAAACGTTCCAGGGCGTGATAGAGGCAGACCGAATCATTGCAATGAGCAATGATCCGGAAGTCATCTTCCAGAGCCAAAATCCTTGCGATTCCCGCTTTAAAGATCTCTTGATTGTCGGCGAGGATAGTCTTGTTCATGTGAACACCCTTCTTTGATCAACTCACTACTCAGACACAGGTTGTGAATTTGATGGACTACATTGTGGAAAAGACGGTTTCGCTGAGCAGTCTCTCTTTTTCCGCGTGTCAGGTAAGCAGGAACGTCGACAATGCCGGTGTTTCTCCCAAGGCGTCGCGGATTGCTGTTATGAATTCATGGTTATCGGGCGGCTTCTGAAAGAATGCAGCAGCTCCTGCATTCAGGGAGCGTAACTTGTTGTCGGCGGGCCCCCGGGCGCTGAGCACGATGACGGGGATTGTCGGGTGGTCGGTGAGTGACCTTAGCCGTTCTAAAACCTCATACCCGTCGCCTGCTGGTAGTCCGAGGTCAAGGATCACTAGGTCGGGCATCTCCTTGCGCGTCATTGCAATCGCGGAAACTGCGTCCATAGCAGAGACGACCGAATAGCCATTGGATTTCAGTCTGGGACTCAACCCCAGGACGAGTTGTTGATCGTCGTCGACGATCAGAATTTTTTTGGAGCTCATTGCAGTGTCTCCGTTGTCATTCGATGGTCCTGAACCAGATGTTCGACTTCTGTAACGATGAAGGCGATCTTATCTGGTTCGCACATGCCTTCTGGCACACTCAGGGTGCGTGAGGAAATTACTGTCTTGAGCTTGGAGGCTGGGCTGATCTTCGTCAGCTCCCTTTCCACACAGCTGGTGATAACGAAAGAGTCACTGATATCGGAGCAAGCTATGATGAAATACCTGTGCGGAGAGCCTTCATCGCCGTCCAAGGGCAAGACCATATCGTGTCCGGGACGGATGCAGTGCTGGAGTACCTTCTGGATCTCCAGCCGCTGCTCGCCCTGTTCGATCGCATGGGGCGCCACAGCATCTATCGTGATGAGGGTTACAAATCCCGAATTCAGGTTTGCCGCGTTGAGGATAGGAGCGCAGAGTTTGGCCAGAGAGAATACCGGGAGGGTGAAGAAAAAACTGCTTCCCTGCCCCAGTTGGCTCTCCACCCAGATGCGACCGCCATGCTCTAATACCAACTCCTTTGCGATAAACAGTCCCAGTCCCAGTCCACTGCGAGCGGCTTTGGGGTTGACTTCTATCTGCGTGAGACGCTCGAAGACTAGTTCGAGGTTTTTAGGACCGATCCCACATCCGGTATCGGACACTGACAAGCATAGAAGGCTTTCGTCATCCGGGGAGGAGCGGATGCTAACTGTAATAGCCCCACCTTCAGGGGTAAACTTGATTCCGTTATCGATGAGGTTGGTAAGAATCTGCCGGATGCGCGATGGATCTGCCCACACGAAAGGTAGGCTCGATGTGACATTGGAAGTGAGCGTGATCTTCTTCTCGTCCGCACTCGTTCGGCAAGTGTTGAGAGCGTCGGCAATCAGCTTAGCTGGGCTTACGGGCTTCGGTTCAATGGTGAGCTTGTGTGCATCGACCCGCGATATGTCAAGGAGATCGCTAACCATACCCTTCAACTGTTCAAGATTATCGAGGGCGAGTACTAATTGTTCGTGTTGTTCGGGGGAGAGATCGCCGAAGAGTCCATCCGCCACGTTCGTCGTGAAGAAGTAAATAGCCGTCAGCGGGGTGCGCAGCTCGTGTGAAACGTGGGAGAGAAACCTTTCCTGCAATTGCTCGCGAGCCTGCCGCGCATCATTCAGGGCGGTCGCGATCTTTTTCTGCTCGGTCACGTCTTGCATGATGACCGCGAAACCGCGGACCCGACCGGCATCGTCCCGCAAGGCTGTCTTATTGACGTCAGCCCAGAAGCGCTCTCCGTTCGCCCGCACTCGCCATCCTTGATCCCTTGCCCGGCTCGTCAGCCGAGCTTTATTCATCTGTTCCTCGGGTACACCGAGCCTAATGTCTTCCGGGATGAATGTGCAGGAAAAATTATTTCCTATAATCTCGACTTCGGTATAACCCAACATGCGTTCCGCGCCGCGATTCCAACTGGTCACATATCCCTCTAGATCCACCGTAAAGAGCGAGTGGTCACTCACGCTCTCTACCATGAGCCGAAAGTATCTATTTGTCTCCGCAAGCTGCGCCTCTAGGATCCCACTGTAGCGCTGCCGGACAAATGCTTTGCCCAGCGCCGCGAGCAAATTACCCGCTGCCATGAGTATTGCCTTGCTTACTGGCCGCTCTTTCCGCGCCAGGTCCCAAAGCTTGGGCATCGAGATACCCAATTCTTTTGCCACGCGCATCAGGGCCAGCGAGTCAGGATATAGATCGAATACTTGTCCTGCAAGGATGGCGCCCAGATGGTGCTTGCCGAGCGACAGAGGAACTGCTACGTGGGAGAAGCCGGCCTGGTCTCGTACCACTACGGGCAGCCCTGTTCGCAACGCATCTTGAATCGCAGTACAAGGCTGATGCGTGCTGAGGCAGAAAGGACACCCAGTATTCCAATCGGATCTGGAGTCATGAACGAGGCTCCAGGCCGGCTGCCTGTTCTGACACCCTCCCAACAATTGACCTTGAGCGTCAGTCAGTGCAACTCCCACTCTCACAGTTTCACTGAATGTAGACAGAATCTCGCCCCATGCGTCACCGTCAAGCAGATCGGTACGCAACTGTAGCGACAACTCCATACTGTCAGCCTCAGCTGCAAAGCGGTTGCTGTAATAAGCAGGTGCCGGACTCGGTGCGGGTGAATACTCGCATAAGCCAATATCTTCAGACAATTCCGGCCTCACTCCTGTCCTGTGTCGCGATGGCTGCTTTTGGGGAGCGCAAGAGGGGGAGCCTTGTAGGAGCCCGACTCAGAAGGCTGGAATAGCTTTGCAGTGGTAAGGCGGCGTCCAGATTCTCTTCTAGCGGCACCAGAGAAATTCCACCTTGCCCGATTACGAACTCACGGGTGTCGAAAGAGTGTTTAGTGCCCCGCGACTTCACTACGGAGATACAGCGATGAAGCGAATTATTAATCTCTACGAGATTCATCAGGATGAGATTATCCACGATGGAACTGAGTGGAAACTCGGGCATGTAGGACGAGATTCCGAGAAACTCTGGATTTTCATAATTAAAGAAGGATGTAATCAAACGCTGCTTGCTATAGGCCACCAGAGCGTGGAAGAAATCGCGGTATACCCCGATTTCTCCAATGGCGGTGCTGTAACTTGTCATGCCATCAACCACTAGGCGACGTATGTCATATTCCTCGACGAGCTGGACGATACGAGCATAATGGGAGTCAATGTCTAACTCCTGAGGACTTTCGAAAAGAATATGGACTGTTCCATCGGCGATCTGGTCTTCGAGATGAAGTCCTAAGGTCTGCGCATTGCGAATGATTTGGGCTGGATGCTCATCTAGCGAGATGAGTAGGCCCCGTGTTTTTTGCCTGAGCGATCCTTCACGCAGAATCTGCGTACTCAGTACTGTCTTTCCAACACCCGAAACCCCGATAATCATGGTTGTTGAGCCATCGAAAATACCTCCACCAATCAAAGCGTCCACGGCGTCAACTCCTATTACAGACCGCCTGGTGCTGGAGGTGGGCTGTTGTGGTGACTTAGACCGGAGAGGCGCCTGAACGCGCCGAAAAACCTCCAGACCCTGGCCGCCGATAATCTGCAGCGTATGCGCCCCGGGCTCATAATCTTGGCCTCGACTCTTCAAAACCTCCAGGCTACGCCACACATGCCGACCAGTGCGTTCACGGCCCAATTGAATCACTGTATCGGCAAGAAAACCGGTCGATTCCGCGTACGCGATCGACTGTGCCGAGTTGGCTAGCTCGAGAGACAAGACAGGCGTCATATTTTCATGACCGAAAGCTTCTAACGATTGGAGCAACAGTTCACGGTGTTTGCTGCGTGAAGCGTTTTCACCGTCCACGTCGGTGTCTAACAATGCGACCCCGTCTACAAAAATCCGAGTGGCCCCCATCTCCCTCGCGGTTTCGAGCAACAAACTGTCCGAGGCGCGCAACTCTCGTTCGAAGAGTTGAGGACTGGTGAAGATGATTTGAAGTTTCTTCTTCTGTTGCAATTCATCGAGCATCCAGCCGAACTCTGCGGCGTCCCGAATAAGCTTGCTGGGATTAGTCTCAAATGCAACGATCAACCCAGGTTCGTCATAAAGGGTTATTCCGCGATAGATAAACTCCACACCCATCAGAGTCTTACCGCTGCCTGCAGCGCCTTGGAGCAGAATGACGTTGGATCGTGGGATCCCACCAAGCAAGATGGAATCGAGTCCCTTGATCCCTGTCTTAAGTAAAGCTGACTGAAACATGCGCCTAGCCTCCCTTTTCGTCGACTGAATGGTTTCCTTAATCAGGTAGCCATCGAGGAGCAATCACTGTATCGGGAAGCCCTGCATCCGCTTAAGCGGTTTAGGTAGGTGTTATAGCTTTTCGTTGCGTAGAGTGATCAAGCTTCGTATTTGGCTTGAGTCAACATCCTCACTACCTTGTATCATGCAACGCCACAGATATATGAGCAAAACAGTACACCTGCCATAGACCTTATCCTCTAGCGCGCTATTTTATATAGCGCATATAGATCCTAAGAGTCGATGTATCAAATAGGCAGCATGAGCGCTTAAACTACAGATTTAAAACACGCCAAGCCGTGCCCTTGACACACACTGCACCCTGACACACGTTGACGAGCTCATAGCTAGTCTATATCTTTGGCGAAATGGCTGCTCTTATCGATATAACCGAATGAAACCGTTCTGGTCAATCGCGTAAATGAGCTCAGTGCGAGAGAAGGAACAAGTCCATGAAGGCTACCGAAGACCGGTATGGACATAGCAAAGTATGCTTTTCAGGTTTACAGAGCAGCTAGGCGCCGTAAGGTTATGTTCTGCCGCAAGCCGGGGCGGAACGGAGTCGCCCGATTGTGGCCGAGGTGGAATCGCCCTAGGTAGGAGTGGAGGCCAGTGTGAGCCCACATTACTTGGCGAGAGTGGTGACCTCGGCAGGTCACACAATACGACTGATTGCGCTTCAGTTTGTGAGGCCTTATGCCAATTCCAACAAGAACGACGCCGATGATGCGGAAGCGATTTGCGAGGTCGCAACACGGCTCAACATACGTTTGCTCCCCAGAGGTCCGTTCAGCAGATGTAACTGCATTACCAGGATCGGTGCGGGACAGCCTCGTCGCCTGCCCTACTCAGCTTGTCAACCAGATCCGTGGCCTACCCCCGAGTATGGGCTCCTGCTGCCGCAGGATATAGGACAGCTGCGCCGAGGCGTGCCAGGTATCCTGAAAGATGCCGAGAACCAGCTCAGTAGCTTAGCGCGTGGCTCCTCCGCGATCTTTGCAAAGAGCTCATGGAGTTGGAGCAGAAGATCGAGCCTGCGGACCGGCGGATATATAAGTCGCCTTTCGACGCTATGAAGACTGTTAGGGTATCGGAACTGCCGAAGGCATCGGACCACCTAACGCAACTGCGATCGTCGCCGCTATCAGCGACGGACCGCTATGAATGGCGGTGTCATACGTATTCCCGGCCAACAGCAAATAGCCATATCGCTACGTAAAGAGCACTGAACGGGCCGCAGGTTACTTTAGTTTTGACATTTCATGACAACCATAGTCCAAATCGCGCGCTATGGGATCTAACCGCATCTAGGCTAATGTGGACGTTTGGCTGAACGGTACTGGGAAACCAACGATCAGGCCGGCCCGCAGATCTATCACGTTCTGCTGCATAGCTTTCTCTCCCCTCTTCTATTTGCGATTCGTGAACGTCATCCCGGGTAAAGTTGTCTGATTATTATCGGGCACACATCTTGACCGCGGGAAGTCCTGTTATTGGGATTTGTTCTGTGAACAACAGTGCGTAAGACAGCTTGATATAGGTGAGGATATGACACATGCAGAAGTGGCCAGCAAGAACAGCGTAGCGAATATCAGTATGCATTACGACGTCGTGATGCAAGGGCTTCCACACGTCCGCTACCTAGCCGCCAATGTTCACAAAAAACTTCCGCAGAGGGTCGAGTTAGAGGATCTCGTGAGTTCTGGCGTGATAGGCCTCTTGGAGGCGTATAAGAGCTTTGACGGTTCGAAACGTGCACAGTTCAAAACATTTGCGGGCTATCGGATTCGAGGCGCCATCTTAGATAGTCTGAGAGCCGGTGATTGGGGAAAACGTTCTCTGCGACGGAGCGCTCGCGAAATCAATGAAGCAACTGCGCGTCTCGAAACGAAGCTGTTGCGACATCCGTCTACGGATGAAGTAGCGCAAGCGATGAATATGAACTTAGACCATTTATTTGGAATTCTCGCCCAGATTGATGGCCTTCTAGTAGTGGGCCAGTGGGGCACAATTTCGCCGAACAGTACGGAGGAACTAGATCTGATCGAGTCTGCGCCAGACCTAAAGGAGCCCAATGCATTCGATCTTTGTCTGCGAGGCGAGGTTAATAAGCACCTGGCGAAGGCTGTCTCCGCACTTACAAAGAGAGAACAGTTGATTTTGCTTCTCTATTATCGAGACGGGCGAACTCTAGAAGAGATTTCGATAATTGTTGGCCTAGCGTCGTCGCGCGTGTCACAAATACGCATGGCGGCAATGCCGAAACTCAGAGCCTTGCTGGCGCATCTTCGGGAAGGTGGGACAATGGGAAGCATAGGTGCGAGACCAGTGGTTTGAACGCGAGGCGCACATCGCGATTCTGCTATTTGATGTCAGGCCACGGTCCGGCAGGCGCCGCATTGAGAATCACTATTCGGCTGCAACTTGGGGCATGGAGCTCTATATTCCAGGCATCATGTCCTAACCGTCCCCGTGTTCTATTTGAACAGTCCCACCGAAACCACTTGGCTGTGACGTGCTCCCATATGCCGTACGGTTGTGATTATGAGATTAGCTGGACGTGATCGGTCTATGCTCCCACGCTGTACGATCACGACGCAATAGCATAAACCTATCATCTAGAAGAAGTAAAGTTAAGTGCGGACATTAATGCCGACAAGTTCCTCCCCGTGTTTATTCTCGGGGCGGCAAGCGCATCCGGTTTCCAAGACCTGTCTATTGAGGCTTGACTCCAAAGAGAACGATCTGCCATCAAAGTGCCTTCACGCATACGGCAAAAAACTCATTGCAAAATGATGTTGAATGATTATAGGCCCCGACTGGTCTGTAATAGGCAAGGAGGAGCGAACCGAGAATTCGCCGAACGGGGATCAACTTTTGCATGAACACTACCCTGGTAGCACTTGCGTCACTTGCGATATACCTCATCCCCATACATGGTCATGAGTTATAGATATATTGGAGTTTTCGATTTATGGTTACGAATGAATAGCGTACACGTGCAGACCCGCTTTACACCGTCGACGAGGTGTGGCAACGCAATTGATCCAGTTACCACATAGCGCGCAATGCGCGACTGACGGAGGAATAGACCAGGGGGAGAACCGCTTTGATCATTGGATCCGATACACCTGCTGTTGCCGCTCCCGCCCTGTTAGCCAGTATTGAATCAACTCGTCAAGTGCTTTTGGAGCCCAGAGATTGCTTCTTCTCTCAGGGCGAAAAGGATGGGAGCCTGTTCTATGTCACAAAGGGTCAAGGAAAACTCAGTATTGCATCGAAGGGCGGAAAGCAAGCTACGATCGCGCTCTTCTCCGCCGGGGACTTTGTTGGAGAGGAGCTGATCGCAGACGGTCTTTACATAAGAACGACGACTGCGACTGCAATCACCCATTGTTCCGCGTTCGAGATAGCGAAAGACGAGATGATGCTCCTGATACAACGGGATACCACTTGTGCCTCGCTTTTTATAAAAAGCCTCTTGGCCCGGTGTATCCGACTCCAAACTACTCTCATTGATCAACGCTTTAATTCGAGTTCGAAGCGATTGGCGAGGGTTTTATTGCTAATGGCAGAAATGGGGGATCCGAGCCAAGGGGCATCAATGCTCCCTACGATCTCACAAACCGCGTTGGCGGAGATGATTGGAGCAACACGGTCACGCGTAAGCGACCTAATGAAGCGGTTCAGCGATCAGGGTTTCATTGAGTTTAACAGTAGGATTAGGGTTCATAAGTCACTCATAACTGTGCTTCTGCGTGATTAGACAGCTTAGTTAAGCGGACGCGAAGTGTTTAAAATACAATGACTTATAAGGCGAGGATGTAGTTGCGAGCCCGTGCTTGTTCAAAGTTGAACACTTCTTATTGTTCGTTAGTGGGACACTTTCCCATAAATAGGGATTATGATTAAGCCATGAGGGTTAGGGATCAACAATAAAGGTCGCGACAACGGTGTATTGTAATCGGACTGTTAGAAATGACAGCAGTGAGCCTTCTGCGCGAGCCGTCCTTGATACCGTCTCAAGAAAGATTAGTGGTTATATTCGCCACCGCCGTCGCTCGTATTAGCTCAGTCGCTCGTCGTGCGAGACGTTAGTGAGTTGCAGGTAATAGTCGGCCTACAGCTCTCTCAACTGCAATTGTGTCGGGTCACAATGAGAATCAATCGCCGCTCAACCGCTCAAGGAAGACATAGTTTCCGAGAATCTGCTGCCCGACTAATGGAGAAAGAACAGAGACCGGTTGTCGACTGTTGTTTCTCCGATGTCTGCACCAGACCATTAGCCCATTAATTAATGGCGACTTCGACCCGCTCATTTTGAGCTTGTCAATTCTTAGTTGATACCGCGGGGTGACAAGCGATATGGTGCCTCTCTTACCACGGAGCGCTCTAGTGAATGATCCAGAATGTGCCGGCCTCAGTGCGTTTGTATTCCTCACCAGAAGCGGTCCAGGACGGAGGCTAATGTCTCTAGGCCCTAGCGAGGCTTTTTTTACCCAGGGAACCCCCGCACGATCGGTTTTTTACCTTCATAAGGGACGGGTGCAGTTGAACGTAGTTTCGCAGCGCGGCAAAGAAGCTACGATCGCTCTAATATCGGCAGGCGAGTTTTTCGGCGAAGAGTCGCTAGAAAGTGCAAACCGGCAACGGCTCGCCACCGCGAAAGCGTTCAGTAGATGCACTGCTCTGCAGATAGATCGGGAGGAGATGACTCGCGCCTTACGTCAAGACCGCATACTCTCTCACGTTTTCCTGGAACTTCTCCTGGCACGGACGAGGCAGACCCAAGCTGACCTCGAAGACCAATTGTTCAATTGCAGTGAAAAACGCTTGGCCCGAATTCTGCTCTTGATGGCCCGATATGGGAAGGAAGGTCCCGCCGAACCGCTCATTCCTCATATTACGCAGGAAACTCTGGCAAATATGGTTGGTACTACTCGCTCTCGCATAAACTTTTTCATGAATCGTTTCCGAAAGCTCGGCTTTATTGAATACAAAAGTCGCATTCGCGTTCACAGGGAGTTACTCGCTGTGATTCTCGATGACGAGGTCGGTGGGCATAGTACCAATGTCTTTCCTGCTGTTATCGTACCTTCGGGCGATATAGGTCAAGTGCTGCCTGTTGCATCTCGGGATAGATGACAGCGCGCATTGCCATATGCACGGCTTTATAGAAAAGCTCAGTGTATTTTCTTATAGTGTGTTTCATGAACACTGCCTGAGCGAGATGCCGGGGCAGGCGAAATAGCATAAGGTGTGATAGATCACATTGTGAGCAGGAGCCGGGCTGTATGGTCAAGCAGAAGCTTGTCCAGTTGGTCGTATTCATTTCAATTATGTGCGGGTCATAAACGTATTTAGCGAGATGACCACACAGTACCACTCATTTTCCACTTAGATAACATGGCCACATGTCTGAGGTCATTTAGATCCCATTCTGGGAGTAGACCCTTCATCAACCTATTATTGCGTTAACATCGCCGTTACTTTTTACGTGTCTGATCAATATTGATCAGACCAATCAACAAAGAGGAGTGCACCTTAGTAACTAGCTAGTAGTAATCACTGACGGCTTATAGGTGGGTGCGATAACAATTGCTGCATTGGGTCATCACCTTGTCACCTCATTCAAAGGTCTCAGCCCTAAGTTGCTCTCACGCCCATCTATTTTATCGACTGTCTCCGCAATAAGCCTGTTGCCGGCAAATGAGGTATTGAGATGCTCGTAGAAGCTAGGGATGTGCGCCGAGCGCTTAAGAACGAAGAACTTATCCCCTATTTCCAGTCTCTTGTTGACCTTCGAACTGGACGAATAAGTGGGTTTGAGGTGCTAGCACGATGGCAACATGCCTATTGTAAACCGTCCCTTCCTGGGAACTTCATCTCACTTACTGAGCAGCTGGGGCTCATTGACTCACTTATGCGCCAGGTCTTCAGTAAAGCTTTCATTGCCGCCTCACACTTGCCGCCACCGTTGGTACTGGCCACGAACATTTCGCCTATCCAGCTCCGAGATGTGAGTCTCCCTGATCAAATCCGCAAGATATCAGATCAAACGGGGTTCCCTCTTGAACGAGTGACAATTGAGATCACAGAGAGTGCCTTGATCAGCAATACTTCACGGGCACAGACCATCACGAAGCAACTGAAGGCGATGGGCTGTAGTCTCTCATTGGACGACTTCGGGACCGGGTATTCTAGCCTGGGCCACCTTCAGGCGCTTCCGTTCGATCAATTGAAGATTGATCGAAGCTTCGTCCAATCAATGACCAAGACCCGTGAGAGCCGTAAGATTGTCGCCGCAATTATCGGATTGGCCCATAGCCTCGGCCTCAGCACTCTTGCTGAGGGCGTAGAAACTGAGGAGCAGGCACACATGCTCTTGTGGCTCGGCTGTGAGCAGGGGCAGGGATGGCTCTATTCAAAACCGGCAGCTGCTGAACGTCTACCCGAACTCGCCGCAACCGCCCCTCAACCTTTATCGGTTGGATTTTCAGGTCCCGGTGACGGCTGGGCTGTGTCCAGTCTAGAAGCACTACCGACTCAGCGTCTGGCACAGCTGCAGGCGATATACGACGGCATACCCGTAGGTTTATGCTTTCTGGATCGCGATCTTCGCTATGTGAGTGTTAATCGTAAACTTGCGGAAATGAATGGCGCAACAGTTGCAGCCCATATAGGAAAGACAGTTAAGGATATAGTCCCTGATTCATTTACGGTGCTCGAACCGTACCTCCGTCGCGCTCTACAGGGAGAGGCAATCTCGGAAGTCGAGGTGACCCGGCCACCGAACCATCAGGGCGAGGCCGATTGGACGGCTAGTCTGTCGTATCAACCAGCATTTGATGAGGCTGACGAGGTAATTGGTATCTCTGTCGCGGTGGCTGACATTACGGAGAATAAACGAATCAAAGAGGCACTGAGCCAGATTGATAGTCGCAAGGAAGACTTACTGAATGAAGATAAGCGTCTGCCCTGGATCATGGACTCAGAGGGAAATAGCTTGCAGGCCAGCTCCCAATGGTTGCCTATCGCAGAATTTGGCAAAGCGCAGATGCGGAATATCGGTTGGTTAGAGGCCCTGCACCCGGACGACGTGGAATCTACCAT
>Ga0153933_1000518_pt1 | contig 13465 bp, 15 predicted proteins | sample TSNJ017MetaG_FD_102275 | JGI IMG/M metagenome (GOLD analysis project Ga0153933, IMG submission 102275) | Attine ant fungus gardens microbial communities from New Jersey, USA - TSNJ017 MetaG | ecosystem: Host-associated > Fungi > Mycelium > Unclassified | place: USA: New Jersey, Wharton State...
AAGCGCCTGTCGGCCGGCGACGTCATCGTCGAGGTGGCGCAGGAGGCAGTCTCCAGCTCCGCCGACATCAAGAACCGCGTCGAGAAGCTGAAGAAGGACGGCAAGAAGTCGGTGCTGCTGCTGGTCTCGAACGGCGACGGCGAACTGCGGTTTGTCGCACTCGGCGTGCAGTAACTCGTCGTCCCGGCGAAGGCCGGGACCCATACGCCGCGATCGTTCTGATTGAGGAGGTGGTCAACGGCTTGTGCCAGGTAACGAGCATCGGTGGTAGCGGGGCCCGGCCTTCGCCGGGACGACACCACGCTACCCCTCGACGAACTCATCGCGCCGATAGCCCTGCGCATAGAGCAGCGCCGTGAGGTCGCCATGATCGATCCGGGCGGCTGCGGCGGCCGCGACCGCCGGCTTGGCGTGGTAGGCGACGCCGAGCCCTGCGGCCTGGATCATGCCGAGATCGTTGGCGCCGTCGCCGGTGACCAGCGTGTCGATGTCGTCGAGGTCGAAGGTTTCGGTCAGCTCGACCAAAGTGGCGAGCTTGGTGGCGCGGCCGAGGATCGGCTCGATCACCTCACCGGTCAGCTTGCCGTCTTCGACCTGCAGCTGGTTGGCGCGGTTCTCCTGGAAACCGATCCTGGCCGCGACCGCATTGGTGAACAGCGTGAAGCCACCCGAGATCAGGCAGGTATAGGCGCCATGGGCGCGCATGGTCATGACCAGAGCGCGACCGCCCGGGGTCGGCGTGATGCGCTTCTCCAGCACTTCGTCGACCACGCTGACCGATAGTCCCTTGAGCAGCGCCACGCGTTCGCGCAGCGCCGATTCGAATTCGATCTCGCCGCGCATGGCGCGCTCGGTAATGGCGGCGACATGGGCCTTCAGCCCGGCGAAATCCGCCAGCTCGTCGATGCATTCCTGGCCGATCATGGTGGAATCCATGTCGGCCAGAAAAAGCTTCTTGCGCCTGGCGACCCGAGGCTGCACGACAATGTCGATCGGCAGGTCGCCGCGCGCCAGGCGCAGGCGGTCTTCGAACGCCTTGATGTCGTCCTTTGAGGTGTTCTCGGTCTCGAAGGGGATGTCGACGGCGACCTCGTTGAACAGCCAATGCGCCGGGGCGGCCGAAGGCAGCACGGCCCGCGCGCCGTCGACGATGGTTGAGTCGAGCGCGGGGGTCGCGGGATTGCAGATGAGTGTGGCGACGAGGGACATGCAGGCGCATTCGAAAGGGTTGGACAAGGCCGTGCTTATCGCAGGGCCGACCGCCAGCGGCAAGTCGGCGCTGGGGCTCGCGCTCGCGCAAAAATCCGGCGGGGTGGTGATCAACACCGACTCGATGCAGGTCTATCGTGATTTGCGGATCATCACGGCGCGTCCGACCACCGAAGAGGAGGCGCGGGTTCCGCACCGGCTCTACGGCGCGATCGATGCGAGCGTGAATTTCTCCGCCGGCGCATGGGTCAGCGAGGCTGCCAGGGTGCTCGGCGAGGTCCGTGCCCAAGGCAGCCGGCCGATCTTCGTCGGCGGCTCGGGCCTGTATTTCAAGGCGCTGACGCGCGGTCTGTCGGCGGTGCCATCGATCCCTGCCGAGGTGCGCGAGCGCGTGCGCGCAAGGCTGGAGCAGCACGGCGTCGAGGCGCTGCATGCCGTGCTCGCCGAGCGCGATCCGGTGTCGGCCGAGCGCCTGAAGCCGCGCGACCGCACCCGCATTGCGCGTGCGCTCGAGGTCGTCGAGGCCACCGGGCGCACGCTGCCCGACTGGCATCGCGAGGGCCTGCCGCCGCTGCTGCCGCCCGGCGAATTCTCTGCGGTCTTCCTCGCTCCCGACCGCGACCAGCTTTACGCGCGGATTGATGCGCGGTTCGGCACGATGCTGGAGGCCGGTGCGCTGGCAGAGGTTGAACGGCTGGCGTCGCGTAGCCTGGATCCGTTGCTGCCGGCCATGAAGGCCCATGGCGTGCCTGCGCTGATCCGGCATCTGAAGGGGGAGATTTCGCTGGACGAGGCCGCCGAGATCGGCCGGGCCGACACCCGCCACTACGCCAAGCGCCAGTTCACCTGGTTTCGCCACCAGCTTCCGGAATTCGAATGGGTTGCGCCGGAGGCGGCGGGATTACGGCTCGCCGGCTTTTGATCCGGCGCCCGTCTGCCATGCGCCTGCTGACGCGCAAAAACGCTCGCCGAACCGCCGGAACCCCGTTACACTACGGAAATCGCGAAAGTCTCTGCCTTGCCTTGACATTCGGGCTTTGGCCGCTATGTTCGCGCAACCTTTGGGAAGCCTGAGCAACCTCGTGCGCAACATTATTACCAAACTCCTTATCGCCGTCGTACCCAGGCACACCGCCGGGGATGGCTAGCGGCCATCCAGATACGGGCGGTGTGCATGGGGCCTCTGGGGCCCTTTTTTATTACCCGAAGCTGACCTGAGAAAACCGACAAAAGCCATGCAAAATCAAGTGCATCCGGAGCGAGCCATGACCGACAAGAGCCACGATCCCAATCAGATGACCGGCGCCGCGATGGTCGTGCGCGCGCTCATCGATCATGGCGTGCAGCACATTTTCGGCTATCCGGGCGGCGCGGTGCTTCCGATCTATGATGAGATCTTCCAGCAGAGCGAAGTCGAGCACATCCTGGTTCGCCATGAGCAGGGCGCCGGCCACGCCGCCGAAGGCTATGCCCGCTCGACCGGCAGGCCCGGCGTCGCGCTGGTGACGTCGGGGCCGGGCGCCACCAACATGGTGACCCCGCTGACCGACGCACTGATGGACTCGATCCCGCTGGTGTGCATCTCCGGCCAGGTGCCGACCCATCTGATCGGCAACGATGCCTTCCAGGAATGCGACACCGTGGGCATCACGCGGCCCTGCACCAAGCACAATTGGCTGGTGCGCGACGTCAACGACCTCGCCAAGGTGCTGCACGAGGCCTTCTATGTCGCGATGTCCGGCCGTCCCGGCCCGGTGCTGGTCGACGTGCCCAAGGACGTGCAGTTTGCCACCGGCACCTATCATCCGCCGCGCAAATCGGACGTGCACGTGTCCTACACGCCGCGACTGAAGGGCGACGCGACCCTGATCCGCAAGACGGTCGCGATGCTGGCCTCGGCGAAACGTCCGGTGATCTACTCCGGCGGCGGCGTCATCAATTCGGGCCCCGAGGCCTCGAAGCTGCTGCGCGAGCTGGTCGAGGTCACCGGCATTCCGATCACATCGACGCTGATGGGGCTCGGGGCCTATCCGGCCTCGGGACCGAACTGGCTCGGCATGCTGGGCATGCACGGCACTTACGAAGCCAACATGACGATGCACGATTGCGACGTCATGCTGTGCGTCGGCGCGCGCTTCGACGACCGTATCACCGGCCGCGTCGATGCGTTCTCGCCGCACTCGAAGAAGATCCATATCGACATCGATCCGTCCTCGATCAACAAGAACATCCGTGTCGACGTGCCGATCATCGGCGACGTCGCCAACGTGCTCGGCGACATGTTGCAGGTGTTCAAGGCGGAGGCCAAGAAGCCCGACATCAAGGCGTGGTGGCAGCAGATCGCGCAATGGCGCGCGCGCAACTCGCTGTCCTACAAGAAGAACAACGATATCATCCTGCCGCAATACGCGATCCAGCGCCTGTTCGAGCTGACCCGCGGCAAGGACACCTACATCACGACCGAAGTCGGTCAGCACCAGATGTGGGCGGCGCAGTTCTACGGTTTCGAGGAGCCGCACCGCTGGATGACCTCGGGCGGTCTCGGCACCATGGGCTACGGCCTGCCGGCGGCGATCGGCGTGCAGGTGGCGCATCGCGACAGCCTGGTGATCGACATCGCCGGCGACGCCTCGGTGCAGATGACGATCCAGGAGATGTCGACGGCGGTCCAGCACGAACTGCCGATCAAGGTCTTCATCCTCAACAACCAGTACATGGGCATGGTGCGGCAGTGGCAGCAGTTGCTGCACGGCAATCGCCTGTCGCACTCCTACACGGAGGCGATGCCTGACTTCGTCAAGCTCGCGGACGCCTATGGCTGCGTCGGCCTGCGCGCGATCAGGCCCGGCGATCTCGATGGCGCGATCAAGGAGATGATCGCCGTCAAGCGTCCGGTGCTGTTCGATTGCCGGGTCGCCGCGCTGGAGAACTGCTTCCCGATGATTCCGTCGGGCAAGGCGCACAACGAGATGCTGCTGCCGGAAGAGGCCACCGACGAGGCCACGGCAACCGCCTTCGCCGGTGGCAAGGCGCTGGTGTGATGATGGCGGTGTCGGCCACACCTTCCACTGTCATCGCCCGGCTTGACCGGGCGACCCAGTACGCCGCGGCGTCTCGGTTCGATCCGAGGCGTCCCGGCGTACTGGATCCCCGCTTGCGCGGGGATGACAACGGAGAGAGTAGAGCGATTGGAAGCCACAATGTTTGACCTCAGCGAGCTCGAACGCGCGCACGCAATCGTCGGCACCGCGGTGCCGCCGACGCCGGCGTATGCCTGGCCGCTGCTGGCCGAGCGGCTCGGTACGTCAGTGGTGGTCAAGCATGAGAACCACACGCCGATCGGCGCCTTCAAGGTGCGCGGCGGCCTGGTCTATCTCGAGCGGCTGAAGCGCGAGCGGCCCGATGTCCCCGGCATCATCTCGGCGACGCGCGGCAATCACGGCCAGAGCCTGGCGTTTGCCGCGAGCCGTCACGGCGTCCCGGCGGTGATCTATGTGCCATCAGGCAACTCGGTCGAGAAGAACCGCGCGATGCGGGCGTTTGGTGCCGAGCTGGTCGAGCACGGCGAGGATTTCCAGGCCGCGCGGGAAGAGGCCGAGCGGCGCGCGCAGTTCGCCGGCCTCCACATGGTGCCGTCATTCCATCTGGACTTGGTGCTCGGGGTTGCGACCTACGCGCTCGAGCTGTTTCGCTCAGTGCCTGACCTCGACATTCTCTATGTGCCGATCGGGCAGGGCTCCGGCGTCTGCGGCTGCATCATGGCGCGCGACCTCCTCGGGCTGAAGACCGAGATCGTCGGCGTGCAGTCGACGGAGGCGCCGTCCTACGCGCTGTCGTTTGCAGCCGGCAAGATCGTGACCACCGAGACCAGCAACACCCGCGCCGACGGCATGGCGACGCGGATTCCCGATTCCGAGGCTTTCGCACTGATCAGCAAGGGCGCCTCGCGCATCGTGCAGGTCACCGACGACGAGATCGCCCATGCGATCCGCGCCTTGTGGACCGACACGCACAACCTCGCCGAAGGCGCCGGCGCTGCGTCGCTGGCGGCCGCGTTGCAAGAGAAGGGCAGGCTCGCGGGAAAACGCGTTGGCCTGATCTTGAGCGGCGGCAACATCGATTTCGATCTGTTCCGCACCTGGGTCGGAACGGATGCCACGCCGGCCGCCAAGCGCGCGGTGGCGTGACGAGACAATCAAGGAAACGACAATGAACCAGCCCGCATCCGCCTACTTCCTGGAAGAGCGCCACGACCCCAACGAGACGCACACGCTGTCGGTGCTCGTGCAGAACGAGCCCGGCGTGCTTGCGCGCGTGATCGGGCTGTTCTCCGGCCGCGGCTACAACATCGACAGCCTCACCGTGTCGGAGACCGAGAGCCAGAAGCACCTCTCGCGCATCACCATCGTCACGACCGGCACGCCGATGGTGATCCAGCAGATCAAGAATCAGCTCGACCGCATGATCCCGGTCTACCGGGTCGTCGACATGACGCTGACCGGCCGCTCGATCGAGCGCGAGCTTGCGATGGTCAAGGTGCGGGGCACTGGCGATCATCGCGTCGAGGCGCTGCGGCTGGCGGATGCGTTCCGGGCGCGCGTGATCGACGCCACCACCGAGAGCTTCGTCTTCGAGATCACGGGCAATTCGTCGAAGATCAATCAGTTCATCGACCTGATGCGGCCTCTCGGCCTGGTCGAGGTGTCACGAACCGGGGTGGCCGCCATCACGCGTGGGCCGGAAGGGATGTGAATCATGTTGGCGCGCGACTGGTACTACACGCAACGGCGGCGGGTCGGTCTCGATACCGCGGTCGCCTCGATCTATGACGTCAGCGAGGACAGCGACGCCCGCGCCCGCCAGGCGCTGACCATGCTCGGCGTCAAGCCGGGCTGGCGGATCGCCGATATCGGCTGCGGCAACGGCGTGCTGGCGACCGAGGCGGCCTTGATGGGCGCCGAGGTCGACGCCATCGACATCTCGCCGGCGATGCTCGGGCTCGCCGAGATCTACGCACGCGACAGGAAGGCAAGGATCCGCACCCAGCCGGCGGGCCTGCTGTCTTTCGCCTACCGGCCGAATTCCTACGACCTGATCGTCAGCGAGTTCACGCTGCACCATCTGCCCGACTTCTGGAAGGCGGTGGCGATGTCGCGGATCTTCAACGCACTGAAGCCCGGTGCGAACTTCTATCTGCGCGACATGGTATTCGTCAGCATGCCCGACGGGGTCGAGCGCGACGTCGAGGGCTGGGCCGACTTCTCGATCAAGAACCACGATTTCGAGCGCGAGAGCGTGATGACGCACATGCGCGACGAATACTCGACCTTCGGCTGGGTGATGGAGCGGATGCTGACCGAGACAGGCTTCACGCTGGTTGCGGCCGACTATCACGCGCCGTTGCACGGCACCTATCTCGTGCGCAAACCCAAGCCGGACGAGCAGATCTAGACACCGACCGACAACGTAACCGAACCTGTAGAAGAAGAACAATGAAGCCGGCCGATGTTGGCATCGCCGTCATGGTTGCGGTGATCTGGGGACTTGCGTTCGTCGCGAGCCGGATCGCGCTCAACGAATTGCCGCCGGCATTGATGACGGCGCTGCGCTTCGCCATCGCGGCGATGCCGTGCCTGTTCGTGCGCAAGCCGAGACAGGTGTCATGGCCGCTTCTGATCGCCATCAGCCTCGCTCTGTTTCTCGGCCAGTTCCTGGCGCAGTCGATCGCGATTGCCCGCGGCGTGCCGGTCGGGCTGGCCAGCGTGATCGTGCAGAGCCAGGCGCTGTTCACCATCGCCTTTGCCGCGGTACTGTTCAGCGAGCTGCCGTCGCGGATGCAGGCAATAGGCGTCGCCATCTCGGCGACCGGCCTGCTGATGATCTGCGGCACCGTCGGACATGATTTCAGCGTTGCCGCATTCGCCATCCTGATGATCTCGCCTGTCTCGTTCGCGATCGGCAACCTGCTGCTGCGAAAGGCCCAGGGCGCGCGCATGTTCGACCTGTTCGCGTGGCTGTGCCTGTGCGCGGCGGTCCCGTTGTTCGTGCTGTCGCTGCTGATGTCGGGGGCCGGGCCGGTGTGGGTTGCGCTCACGCAGATGTCGCCGGCCGTCATGGTGTCCATGCTGTTCGTCGGCGCCGTCTCGACCAGCATCGCCTACTGGCTGTGGGGACGATTGCTGCGCGATTATCCGGCGGCGCAGGTGGTGCCGTTCGCGCTGTTGGTGCCGTTCGTGGGATCGGCCGCCTCCAGCATCGTATTCGGCGAGACGTTCGGGCCGTTGCGGCTCGCGGGCATGGTCACCGTCATCGGCGGCATCGCCGTGATGGTGTTGTCGAAGCGGCCCAGGACCTTGCCCGAAAAGCCTCTGCCGAAAGTCGCGTGAGGGGACCATGTCGCATTCGCTGATGTTCGCCTTTGTGGTGTTCGCCGTGGTGATGTTCTTCACGCCGGGGCCGAATAACATCATGCTGCTGTCGTCGGGGCTGACCTACGGCTTCCGCCGCACGGTGCCGCATATGGCCGGCATCACGGTCGGCTTTGCCTTCATGGTCGGCGCCGTCGGCGTCGGGCTGGGCGCCATTTTCATCGCCTATCCGGTGCTGCAGACCATCCTCAAATATGGCGGTGTTGCCTATCTGGTCTATCTCGCGACCGTCATCGCCATGGCCGAGCCGCCCTCGGCGGAGCAACAGCATGCGCCGGACGGCCGCGGTCCGATGACGTTCTGGGGCGCGGCCATGTTCCAGTGGATCAACGCCAAGGGCTGGGTGATGGTGATCGGCACCATCACGGCCTATGCCGCGATCGCCGCCTTCCCCTGGAACATCGCGATCCAGGTCGGTCTGAGCCTGCTGCTGGGAACCTTTTCCTGCATCGCCTGGGCTCTGTTCGGCACCGCGCTGCGGCCGGTCCTGACCTCGCGCCGGGCGATCCGCCTCTTCAATGTGGTGATGGCCGTCCTGCTGTTGGCCTCGCTCTACCCCGTCTTCATGGACGCATGATGCCGCACCGCGCCATGCGAGATGGGGGTTTCCCAGGGCCACGAAAATGCTCTAGACAACGCCGGAAATTCACGGGCGCCGGCGGTTTGTCCTTCCGCAAGCCTGATCCATCGGCCGATTTTGGCCTCCCTTTCTGAAACGAGGAAAACCACGATGCGAGTTTATTACGATCGCGATGCCGACCTGAACCTGATCAAGGGCAAGAAGGTCGTCATCGTCGGCTACGGCAGCCAGGGCCACGCCCACGCGCTCAACCTGAAGGATTCCGGCGTCAAGGACGTGGCGATCGCGCTGCGCAAGGGTTCGGCTTCGGCCAAGAAGGCCGAGAACGCCGGCTTCAAGGTGATGGAAGTCGCCGAGGCCGCCAAATGGGCCGACCTCGTGATGATGCTGACCCCGGACGAGCTACAGGGCGACATCTATCGCGAGCACCTGCACGACAACATGAAGAAGGGCGCCGCCCTGGTGTTCGCGCACGGCCTCAACGTGCACTTCAACCTGCTCGATCCGCGCGCCGACCTCGACGTGCTGATGATCGCGCCGAAGGGCCCCGGCCACACCGTGCGTTCGGAATATCAGCGCGGAGGCGGCGTGCCCTGCCTGATCGCGATCGCCAAGGATTCCTCCGGCAACGCCCATGACCTCGGCCTCTCCTACGCCTCGGCGATCGGCGGCGGCCGCGCCGGCATCATCGAGACCACCTTCAAGGAAGAGTGCGAGACCGATCTGTTCGGCGAGCAGGTCGTGCTCTGCGGCGGCCTGGTCGAGCTGATCAAGGGCGGCTACGAGACACTGGTCGAGGCCGGCTATGCGCCGGAGATGGCCTATTTCGAGTGCCTGCACGAAGTGAAGCTGATCGTCGACCTGATCTATGAAGGCGGCATCGCCAACATGAACTACTCGATCTCCAACACCGCCGAATACGGCGAGTACGTCACCGGCCCGCGCATCGTCACCGACGAGACCAAGAAGGAGATGAAGCGGGTGCTCAACGACATCCAGTCCGGCAAGTTCGCCCGCGACTGGATGCTCGAGAACAAGGTCAACCAGACCTCGTTCAAGGCGACCCGCGCCAAGCTCGCCGCGCATCCGATCGAGCAGGTCGGCGAGAAGCTCCGCGACATGATGCCCTGGATCAAGAAGGGCGCGCTGGTCGACAAGGCGAAGAACTGACAGGCGAAGCCTGTCATTCCGGGGCGGTCCGCAGGACCGAACCCGGAATCTCGAGATGCTCTGGTGCGCAATTGCGCGCCAGAGTTCGCCTCTTCGAGGCGCCCCGGAATGACGCTATACTGCTAATCCGCCACCTTACCGCAGCTCGTTCACCCCGCCGCCATCGGCTGCTTCTCGATCCTGTTGTGCAGCTGCCAGAACCGCACCGTGCGCTGGGCCGTTTCCAGCGACAGCCGGCGGTAGTCGCGCTGCGCGACCGCAAGCGTCGCGTCGTCGATCGGATGCGGTATCGGCCGCTTGCGCAGGATGGTCTCGACGGTCGGCCAGTTGAGCCGCGCCGAGCGGCACGGGATCAGGATCAGGTCGGAGCGGTGGCCGAGCATCAGCCGCTCGGTCATCTCGATCGGCATGTCGTTGAGCACCGCGAGCGCAACGGTGACCTCGTCGAACTTGCCGGTTTCGGCGAATTTGTAGACCGCGACGTCGTCGAGCTCGTTGAGCTGCTTCATCAGCTTGACGAACTCCTCGGCGACACCGTAGTTGCGGCGCGGCGCAGCGGCACCTCCCTGGGCGATGTCGTTGAGGACCTTGCGGATCTCGTCGCGCACCGCCGGCGGCGCAATCGCGAGCAAGCGGGCGCGCACGGCGTCCTTGGCGCGTTGCAGCAGGTCGCGTAGCAGCTTGGCCGGCAGGTCGAGGCGGAGCCCGAGGATCTCGACCAGCTCATCGTCGCCCTCGGCGCGCGCCACGATGCCTGAATAGCCGTTGTCGGAGAACCGCGCGCTGGCATTCTTGGCGAGGCGGCGCACCACCTTGTCCTCGCCGCGCTTGACGATCACGTCAGTGACGGCTTCGGGCAGGTTCTCGCGCGCGGAGATCGCGAACAGATGGTCCTGCCCCTTGGTGCTGGCGATCTCGAACAGCGCCTCGCTGCTGAGCCTGGAGGAATGAGTGAGCACGTCGCCGGCGACGCTGATGTCGTCGTCCCAGGCAAGGTGCTTGATCACCTCGAACGGCGCGTAGTCGAGCGGCGCGAGCCGCTTGGAGAGCTCGGCCCGCGCACGGGTCTCGACGCGCGCGATCAGGAGGCACAGCACGTCGTCGAACACCTTGACCTGTTCGTCGTTGAGGCGGTCGCCGTCGTTCAGGAACAGGTCGGTCACCTGCCGCAGCGTCTGCACGCGCTTGGCGGACGTTCCGTCCCGGACAGCATCTTCAAGTTCGGCAATGATCGAATGTGCCGGCTGTTGCGCCATGGATGGGCAGCCTGTTGTTGTGAGGTGACACCTGCGCCCACGATGCCGTGCGCGGCGTTACACCCGCGTTAAGCTGGAACCGCGGACGAATACCGGTGCAATGCATCCTTAACGGAGCGCAACCGGGCACGCTTCAATTTGTGCAGATTGTCGACCAACCCGGATCGTCGGCTGCTTAAGGATTTGTTCAGGACGAAATCGCCTGCGCCGGGCTCGTCGATGTTGGGAAAATTCCGGCGATCCATGACGCCTCCGGGCGCCGGCGCGCGATCGGCGACCATTGCACATTCGCCGGCAGTCCGACTACATGGAGGCAGGACTTGGCGAGGCCAGATGAAACCAGCTGTCATCGCGGGCGTCCGCAAGCCACGGAGCTGACGGTGATGCTGAAACTCATGATCACGGCCGCATTCGTGGCCGGCTTTGCCTGCGCGGCCGCTGCCGCCGAGCAGGCCGATCCGCCGCTGTCCTGCGGCGGCAGCACGGTCGAGATGGTTGACTGCATCAATACCAACACCGCGCAATGGGACAAGCGGATGAACGCAGCCTATCAGCAGCTGCTCAAGGACGTCGGCGACCAGCAGCGCGATCAGTTGCGCGTGGCGCAGCGGCTGTGGGTCCAGTACCGCGACGCCAATTGCCACTATTACGCCTTGGGCGAGGGGACCATCGCCAGCATCGAGACCAGCGACTGTGTGCGCAGCATGACGGAAACCCGCGCCAGGGAGCTGGAAGGCCTGCGCCATCAGTGAGCCATCATCGCCTGTCACGCCCCTCGTCATGACTGACGGAAAGAGCCGGGACGAGCTGACCCGCCTTGCGGAGGATGCGTTGCGCGCCCAGCCCGGATGCGAGACGGTGCGGGTGATCGCGGTCGCCGCGCTGCCGCATGTGCGGACCGGGCGCAACTGGGAGATTCCGAGCGTTGTTCTCGGCGACAGCCTGATCAGCGATGTCGATCGCGCCGTGATGTCGGTGCACCGGCGGCTGGGCCGCCGATTTCATCTGATCGAGTGCTAGCTGGCTTGCGCGGGGTGCGGCGCGGGCCGCGAGGCCATGCTGATCATCCGCAGCGCGAACACGGCGGCGAGTGGAATCAGGAACAGCGCGTAGAGCGGCATCTCGGGAATCCGCTTGCCGAATGAGACCGTGAATTGCAGCAGCAGATAATAACCGCCGGTCAGATGCAGCGCGCGCCAGGCGCGCGGGCCGAGCATCGCGGCGGTACGGTCGAATGAGGTCGCGGTCAGGGCGACGATGAAGAGATAGCCGATGCCGCCAAAGACATATGATGCGGTCGAGGTCGCGTGTGCGAATCCGGCCGGATCGAGTTTTGCGAAGCAGACGATCGCGGCGGCGTGGATCGCGTGCGAGGCGGCGAAGCTGACGCCCAAATAGCGGCGGTTGCGCCGCTGCCAGCGCGTCCAGGTGTTCGGCCAGAGCCGCACCAGCGCCGCGGCCGAGAAGGCGAGGCAGAACAACAGCAGCGAGCTGCGCGCGGTAAAGCGGATCACCATCCGGACCCCGTCGACCTCGAAATGCCGCATCCCGGCGATCCAGATCGACAGCGCGATCAAGGTCAGTGTGAGCACGGCAAACAGCCGCCAGCCTTCGAACCAGGTGTGACACTTCAGCATGCGCAGCCTCCCTCGATAATGTAATCACCAGTTACATCCTGCAACCGCTTCGCGGTCAATCCGTGTAATCGGTGCTTACATTCACAAGCCGGTGATGCTAGATCTCGTCAGATGCGCCGCCCCGTCACGCGTTCACCATCCCGACCTCGAAAGGCCAAGCCGCGGTCTGCTGTGCCGCGTGCGCCGGCGGCGAAGCCCTATCACCATGGCGACCTCCGTCGCGTGCTGATCGAGGCTGCCATGCAGCTGGTCGGCGAGGGCGGGCCGGAGGCGGTCAGCGTCCGCGAGGCGGCGCGCCGCGCCGGGGTCTCGCCCGGGGCGCCGTTCCGGCACTTCCCGAGCCGGGAGGCCCTGATGAACGCGGTGGCTGAGGAGGCGCAACGCCGCTTCCGCGCCGAGATCGAGGTGGCGCTGGCCGAGGCGCCCGCGGATCCGCTCGGCCGCTTTCGTTGCCTCGGGATCGCCTATCTGCGCTGGGCGCTGCGCAACCCCACCCATTTTGAGGTCATCTCGACCCACCGCTTTTTCGACCATGAGCGGTCGTCCGAGGTGTCGAGCGACAATGCCGAACTAATCGCCCTGACCGGGCGGACACTGGCGGACGCGGTTTCGGCCGGCCAGCTCCGCGCCGCCAATTTGAAACAGGTCGAGATTGCCGCCCGGTCGCTGGTCTATGGTTTCGCGCGGATGAAGATCGACGGGCAGTTGCCGCGCTGGGGCGTCGCCGAGGCAGAGGTCGAAGAGATGGCCGCGGCGATCATCGATCTCTTCATCGCAGGCATCGCAAGGGATGCGGCGCCTGCTGCGAAAGTCTAGGGCACGCCCGCGCCGGTCCGCCTGCGCGCAGGCGTGCGAGTTCATTGCCTGTTCATGACAATTGCACTACGGTTTTGTGACACGGCGCAGGTACCGGCTGCGCCGCGCGCCCGCTGGCCGTCGTCAGCCCAGGCTCCTGTATTGCGCCGGGTTCGTAACGCGTCCCACCGATGGCGCCCGCGCCTCAGCAGAACTCATCCGTTGCCGCGCTGGCCGGCGGCCTTGTCGCGATCGGCATCTGGCGGCTGATGGCGGTCGCAGCGCCGCATCTCGGCGCGCTGATTCTGATGGTGCGCACCGAGAACGACTTCGGCGGGCGGATCTGTTTCCTGTTCACCTGGGGACTGCTGAACTTCCTGTTCATCGCGC
>Ga0153933_1000520_pt1 | contig 13457 bp, 9 predicted proteins | sample TSNJ017MetaG_FD_102275 | JGI IMG/M metagenome (GOLD analysis project Ga0153933, IMG submission 102275) | Attine ant fungus gardens microbial communities from New Jersey, USA - TSNJ017 MetaG | ecosystem: Host-associated > Fungi > Mycelium > Unclassified | place: USA: New Jersey, Wharton State...
GCGAGCGCCGGCTCCTGCGGATCGGTCGCCTGATGGATCGATAGATGCGGAACCAGCAACACGCCGAGATAGCAGGTCACCAGCAGGACCAGCGCGGCGATGCCAAACCAGCGCATCAGCTCGTCCTGCGACTTCGCCAGCAGCAACATCGTCGCGGCGACCACGAGCACGAACACCGTCAGCGCCAGCCGGCGCAGCGATGTCGCCGGATCGAACGACAGCACGACGGTGATGCAGACCCATCCGATGAACAGCAAATAGGCCGGCGTGATCAGCGACTTCAACGCTGGCATGTTGTCGTTGATGGTCAGCGCGAGCATCACGACCATCAGCACGCCGAACAGGCCGTAGAGAAATGCGTCGTTTCCGGTCGTGACATCGGCGACATAGAAGCCGCTCAAATCGTCGAACGGATGCAGCGAGAACCAGACCAGCAGCAGGATGCCGATGAACATCGCGCCGCGAACGAAATCCATCACCGGCCGGCGCGAGACCTCGGCGATCAGCGCCCGGCTCTCCGCGGTGATCGGAAGGTCGCTCACGAGGTGATCTTCGCGGCCGAATAAGGCTGCGGCTCAATGCCGAGCACCGCAAGCGCGCTGCCGACCGCGACCACCATCGGATGCATCGCGATCACGGCCTGCTGCTCCTGCAGGACGATGCGGGTGAAGCGGAACAGCGAGAACGGCACCAGGCCGAACATCTTGGCCATCACGGCCGCGCGCGACCAGATCGTTCGCGCTGCCTTGCGCTCGATATGATAGTTGATCGCACCGATCCGCAAGCCACGGCGGACGATCCAGCCGAGATTGGTCCGGCTCTCCGGCACGGTCTCCATGATGACGGCCTCCGTCACCCAGAAGAAGCGGAAGCCGGCGCGGCGCGAGCGCACGAAGAAGTCGCAGTCGCCGCCGCCGAGGAAGTTGAAGCGCAGATCGAATGCGGGCTGCGGCAGCCGCTCGAACACCACGCGGCGGATCAGGCAATTGCCGCAGCCATAGATGACCGGGACCGGCCCGCTCGCATGGTAGGCCGGGGCAAACGCCGGATGGCGCTGCAGCCCGCCCTTCTGCTTGTCGTCGAAGTTCGGCCACACCGGGCCGCCGATGATCTCGGCGCCTGATGTCTCGGCGGCGCGCACCATGTGCTCCAGCCAATCCGGCGAGGCAACCTCGTCGTCGTCGATCATCAGGAAGTTCTGCGCGTTCGGAAACGTCTCGAGCGCGGTCTCGAAGGCGGCGTTGATGGCCTGGCAATTGCCCTGCCGCGGCTCGACGATGCAGACGCCGGCGAGCCGGCGCGAGGTGAGGAATTCGGCTGCGACCGGCGCGCTCTCGCATCGCGAGGCGTCGTTCTCGACCACCACCACGGCAAAGCGGCGCTCGGTGCGCTGCGCCGCGATCGACTCCAGTGTCAGACGAAGATGCTCCGGCCGGCGAAAGCTCGGAATGCAGATCACGGTCTCGATGGTGCAATCGAGCGCCGGCGATGTCGTCACCCAGGCGCGCTCGGCTGCGGGAAGCTCGGTCGACATCTGGCTCATGGCCTCCTGATAGACCCGGTCCGCAACGCGCATGATCCCGCCATGGGTCGGTTCACCATATTGGGACATGGTCGTCCCGAGATGACCGCCGCGGCGCGCGATACGGACGCAATTCAAACGTTACGGCGAGCTAATGGCAAAATCCGATCCAGCCGTCGCACACATCCCGGTGATTTCGCTGCAAGGTTAATTTGAAGTGTTGCGAAATGCGCTACGGAATAGCGGCCGGATCAGCCCGCAAACAGTTTCCGGAACAGGCTCGCCGATTTCGGAAACCGGCCATTGTCGATCTGTGTCGGCCACAAGCCGTCGACATCGAAATAGGCCGCATAGGCGATCACGACCCTGTTGGCGGCGAACCAGTCGTGCATCTGCTGCACGAAATAATCGTTGTCGCCGGCCTGGCCGACACCCCACTCGGGGTAGCTCATCAGCTTGCCGCGCGACGCCGCAAACTCGCGCTGCCATTCCAGGCCGAACGGCGCCTTGAGATAGGCATTGGTCCAGCGCTCCGCCGCGGTCCCCTCCAGCGTGAAGTCGTAGACATCGAGGCCGATGGTATCGACGACGTCGTTGCCGGGATAGGCGGCATCGGCCGGCATATCCTGAGCGCCCCAGCCAGGGCACCAGTCGAAGCTGAAATGCTCCGAATGGCGACGGAAGATCCCGACCACGCGGCGGAACGCCGTGATGTAATCGTCTTCATGGCCCTTGGCGAACCAGGCCATGTTGGAGATGTTCATTTCCCAGCCGAGACGGATGATCGCCCGCGGCTGGGCCTCGAGGATCGCGTGCGCAGCGGCTTCGAAGTCGGCATCGTGCAGGCCGCCGGCGACATCGGCGAGCGGCGTTCCGGTGACGGTGAGCGGAACCGACCAGACCAAATTGCGCGCCGGGTTAAGTTTTTTCCAAAGTCCTGGGACCCAATCCAGTTTGTGAAAATCCTCCCACGTGCTCTGGCCATAGAAATCGACACCGAGCACGGACGAGGGCGGCTGATGGAGCCATTTCTCCCAGGCTTGGAGGAGATGCTCGCGGCCGGTCTCGCCCCAGTTGACGAAAGCCCCCGCGAACCGCGCCGGATCGGGACCAAGCTGCGCGCCACGTCGCAAGGCGGCCCTCGCCGCCGGCAATCCGCAGACCGCTAGCGCCGCGAGGCCCAACGCCGCCCGCCGCGTGATGCCGTTTTGCCCGTCAGTCCGCATCGCGGGCTCCGACCAGCTTCGGCGCAAGCAACGGCGCCAGGCGGCGGCCCAGCTCGATCGAACCTCGCGACGTCAGGTGTCCCTCATCGAATTGCATCGGCACATTGGCCTGCACATATTCGTCGCAGCGGCCGTCCGGGCAGATCGCGTCATAGAGCGATACGTAAGCGGCGCCGTGGTCGGCCGCGAGCCGTGCCATCGTCCGGTCACGCTCTTGAACGCCGGGGCGACGCATGGCGCGGGCGGCGGCGGGATCGTCGCGCAGGATCTCGTCGACCAACAGGCGCGGCAGCGCGGCGTCGTATTCGACGATCGGTCCCAGCACCGTGACCCGAATCCCCCTTGCCTTCAGCAGATCGAGCGACGTCGCGAGGATCGGCAGATCCTCGTCCTTCCAGGACGCCGCCAGCAAGACCTTGTCGACCCTGACGTGGACCAGGAAGTCGTTGAAGACATAATCCATCATGCGCCGGCAGGCCGCGGTGTCATAGCGCGAGCCGCCCTGCACGGCAGGACGGCACAGGCTGGCGCTCGCCTGCATCACATTGACGCCGGGCATCGCCGCGGACAGCCCGAGCCAAAGATGCGCCGCGTGGCTGTCACCGACCAGAAGGTAGTTCGGCCGCGCCGGATCCGGCGTCATGCAGGTCTTGGTGTCGAACTCCTGATGGTTGGTGAGCAGGAAGCACCGGCCGGTACGAAACGCCGGCGAGGAATCATAGCCAAGGTAGGAGCTGATCTGCAGCACGCGATCCGGGAAGCGGTATGGCGCCCCACCGCCGACGACTATGAGCCCGCAGATCGCGAACGCAGTGGCCATCGCGCCCGTTGCGGCGGTGAAGATTTTGGTCCGCGACGTGCCGCGGGCCATCTTGCGAAACGGCAACTCGATCAGCCGCCACGACAGATAGGCCGCGCTGAGCGAGATCGCGATCAGCAACAGCCGGGTGCTTTCAGATGTGCCCGTCTTCAGCACCGCATCGGTGCGCTGGAACACGATCAGCGGCCAATGCCAGAGATAGAGCGAGTAGGAAATCAGGCCGACGAACACCAACGGCCGCAACGACAACAGCCGGCCGGCCAGCGAGAGGCCGCGTTCGCTGGACGCGATCACCATCGTCGCGCCGATGCCGGCAAGCGATGTCATCATCAGGAGCGGCACTGACGACGAACCAAACAGGATGACGCCGAGCAGCAGCGCCAGCCCGGCCAGACCGCAGCCATCGCTCCACACCCCGCGCCGAGGCGCGGGAATGAAACCGGTCGAGAGCAACGCGCCAAGCGCCAGCTCCCAGGCGCGGAAGGGAGTGAGATAGAACACGAACGTCTCGTTGCGAGTGCTCATTGCGATCGCGGCCGCATAGGACACCACCGCGCCGATCGCGAGCAGCAGGCTGACGCGCTTCGGCATCAAGCGGTAGGCCAGCAGCATCACGAGAGGCACCACGAGATAGAACTGCTCCTCGACACCGAGCGACCAGGTGTGCAGCAGCGGCTTGGTTTCGGCCGGCGCCTCGAAATAACCGGCAGTCTTCGCGAAATAGACATTGGCGACCGAGCCGACCGCACTCGCCAGGCTTTTCGCGAAATCCTCGAGTTCGACCGGCAGGAAGTAATTGTAGGCAAGGACGCCGGTGACCAGCAGCATGACGAACAGCGCCGGCAGGATGCGCAGGATCCGCCGCTTGTAGAAATTGCCGAGCGAGAAGGACCCATTGCGGAGATCCGCATCGGTCATGCCGCAGATCAGATATCCGGAGATGACGAAGAAGATATCGACGCCGACGAAGCCGCCCGCAAAGCCGGGGACGCCGACGTGATACAGCAGCACCGGGATGACGGCGAGCGCCCGCAGACCGTCGATATCGGAGCGGTACTTCATGGCGTGATACCGCGATACACCGGCCGCCGCGTCCCGGAGCGCGCCGTGCCAAAAGCAGACACCGATGACAGCATTGGTGTGTCGGAACGGGCCGCGCGCGCGGCCGCCGTGCCACCGGCGGCCACATTCCGCCGGGAATGCCAGTCGATTCTCATCCGGACCCACCTGCACCAAACCAAATCGGCCATGCAGGCGCGAGCTCTGCAATATCCGGGCAAAAGCCCCTTCCCGCGGCAAATCGCGCGCACAAATGGTTACTTCGCGGTCCGTTAACCGATGCGCCGCGTCGTCGTTCACCAATGGTTAACCATCAGGGACCGCCCGCAACACGGCTGGAATGCTCCGGCATCGATCTTGCTGAATTGGGAACCAGCGACATCCAGTGGGCGGCTGCGTACCGCCCTGACGCACGTTGCCGGAGAGAGTTACGAGATGAACCCTGTCGCGTTGCTGACCCCGACCTACGGGCGCGATCTGGAAATCTGCACCCTGCTTTGCGAGAGTGTGGACCGCCACGTCACCTCCTTCTCCACGCACTATTTGCTGGTTCCGGACTGCGACCTGCCGCTGTTCGCGCCGCTGGCGAGCGAGCGCCGCATCGTCATCCCGGCATCGGCCTTCCTGCCCGACTGGCTGCGGCCGCTGCCACGGATGATCCAGCGCAAGCGCCGCCAGTTCTGGTGGTCGCTGCGGGCCAAGCCGGTGAGCGGCTGGCACGTCCAGCAGATCCTGAAGATCGCCGCCGCGATGTCGCTGCCCTATGAGCGGTTCTGCATCCTGGATTCCGACATCGTGTTCTTCCGCGACTTCGATCTCGCACGGTTCGAATATCCGAACACGATCCCGCTGCTGCGGATGGAGGGTGCGGTGACCGCCGACCAGCCGCGCCACTCGCGCTGGCTCGAGACCAGCCACCAGCTGCTCGGCCTGCCGACGCCGCCCTTCCCGGCGCCCGACTTCATCGGACACATCATCTTCTGGGACAGGGAGACCACAAGAGCGCTTGCCGAGCGCATCGAGGCCACGACCGGCATGAGCTGGATCGAGGCGCTCTGCAAGACCCGCGAATTCTCGGAATATCTGCTCTACGGCTTCTTCGTGCAGAACGATGCCGGCGCGGCGATGCGCCACACAATCGTGCCGAAGACCTGCTGCATCAGCTATTGGGACGACCCGACGCTGAGCAAGGACGAGCTGAACCGGCTGCTGGCGCGCGCCAGCCGGGATGACGTCGCGTTCTCGATCGCGTCCTTCTCCGGCACGCCGGTCGCGACGATCCGCGAGGTGGTCGCCGAGAGCGACGCGATTCTCGCCTCTCGCGTCGCCGCCGAACCAGCGGGGCTCGCCGCTTTATGCTGATCGGACAGGCCAGCATCAATCTGACCGCCAATTTGCTCTCGGCGCTGCTGGGGCTCTTGAGCGTCTTCATCTTCACGCGGCTGTTCACGCCGCATGATTATGGCATCTATCTGCTCGGCGTCGGCTTCGCCGCCGTCATCTCCGTGTTCCTGGTCGGCTGGTTCCGCAACCTGATCCTGAGCGGGCACGCCCGCAACGATGGCACCGATGTCCGCGGTCTCGCCGCCTCGGGCTATTTGATCTGCTGCCTCACCGCGCCGATCGCATGGCTGCTGGCGCGGCTGGTCGGGCTCGACGGCACTGCCGCGCTGGCGGCCGTCGGGCTTGCGATCGCGATCGGCCTGTTCGAGCTGACGCAGGACCTGCTGCGCGCGCGCCTGAAAGCGCTCTCCGTCATGAAGGCGACGCTGGTCCGCGCCGGCGCGCTGCTTGGTTTCGGCGCCGTCGTCGCGCTGGTCGACCCGAGCGGGGTCCTGCTGCTGTTGGCGGCGTCCGCGGCCTATCTCCTCGCGGTCCTGGTGCAATCGAAGAGCGCCTGGCGCGGCACGACGATCCGCTTCGACGGTCCCGGCCTGACCGCGCTCGCCCGCACCGGCCTGCCGCTGACGCTTTCGCTGACCTTGCTTGCGATCTCGAGCATGACCGACCGCTTCATGATCGCCAATCTGATCGACGCAGCGGCCGCCGGCAAATATGTCGCCTCACTCGATCTGGTGCGGCAGACCCTGATGATGCCGGCGATGAGCATCGCCGCCGCCTTCTTCCCGATGGCGGTGCAGATCCAGGCCAAGCAGGGTGACGCCGCGGTCAGGAGCCACCTTGCCGATTGTCTCGAACTGCTCGCCGGCGTCACGCTGCCTGCGTGTCTCGGCTTTGCTGCGGTTTCGGCGCATGTCGCCAACATCATTCTCGGCGTCGATTTCCGTGCGGTTGCAGCCGAAATCATGCCGATCATCGCGGTCGCCGTGATCTTCCAGGTGCTGACGCAGCAATATCTGCACGCGAGCTTCCTGCTCTCCGGCCGCAATTCGTTCTATCTGATCAACACCGCCTCGATCATCGCGGCCAATCTGATCCTGTCCTATGTCCTGGTCGGCCATTACGGCACGATCGGCGCGGCATGGGCGCGGCTCGGCGCCGACGTCACGGGCTTTGCCTGCGCGCTGGTGCTCAGCCGCTTCGCTTTCGCGGTCCCCGTTCCTCCCGGCCGGCTCGCCTTGATCGTGATCGCGGCGCTCGCCATGCTGCTTGCGGTCGGTGCGCTCGACCGCAACCTGCATCTCGCCGATCTCCCCGCCAGCATCGCGCTGGTCGGCGCCGGATGCGCCGTCTACGCCGCGCTGTGCTGGCTGTTCGACATTGCGCGTGTACGCAGACGGCTGCGTCATGGCCTGATCATGTTCCGCACCAGATTTGCAAACAGCAACATTGGATGAGCCTATGACCAAGACGTTTGCATTCGATACGCTGGATGCCCCGCTCGTCACTCCGTCGATGCCGGCTCCGGCCGCGTCCGTCCATCCGGAGTCGCTGCTCGCGCTGCCGCCCGGCGAGGCCAAGCAGAGCCTGCTGACGGTTCACAGCATCCTCGAGGCCAGGCTGCCGGCGGGCCCGCTGTCGATCTATGAGGCGGGCGGCGGCTCGACCAGCTATCTGCCGCTCGGCGTGCTGCATCGCGCCCATGTGACGGTCGTCGACATCGATGAGGACCAGATCAGCAACAACAGCTACGCGCAGCTAGCGATCCTCGGCGACCTCCAGACCTACCGCTTCGCGCCCGAGATCTTCGATCTGATCATCTGCTACAACGTGATCGAGCACGTGCCCGACGTCGAGGCCGTGCTGAGCGGCTTCTGCACGGCGCTGAAGCAGGACGGGCTGTTGCTGATCGGCGCGCCGAACCCGAACTCGCTGTCGGGCGTCGTCACCAAATACTCCCCGCACTGGTTCCACGTCTGGTTCTACCGGCACATCCGCGGCGAGAAGAAAGCCGGGCTGCCGGGCGAAGCGCCGTTCCCGACCCATTTCCATCCGCTGGTCACGCCAGGCAATCTCGAGGCGTTTGCCGGCAGGCATGGGCTGCAGGTGATCTATCGCAAGAAATACGAGAGCCCACGCTATCCCGAGATGCGCCGTCGCAAGCCGATGCTCGCAGCACTGATCGATGTCGCGGCAAGGCTGATGAACGCGGTGCTGCCGGGCAGGATCGACGTCCGGCACGGCGACTACCATGTGATCCTGCGGAAGCTCGAACGATGAACGCATTGTGGTCCGAGGCGAGGGTCAAGGTCAGCCACCGGCTGGCGATGCATGTGCAGCTCGAGCATTTCCGGCTGCACAATGCCACGCCGATGGTGACGTTCACCTTTGACGACCTGCCGCAGAGCGCCGCGACGATCGGCGCCGACATCCTGGAGTCCTATGGCGCGCGCGGCACGTTCTATGTCTCGGGTGCCCTGGTCGGGCTCGACACACCGGACTGGGCCACCGGCACCGCCGATGACGTGATATCGCTGCATCGTCGCGGCCACGAGATCGGCTGCCACACCTTCTCGCATCGCCGGGCCTGCGACCTCGACCAGGAATCGCTGGCCGGCGAGATCGCGCGCAATCGCACCTATTTCCATTCGCTCGATCCGACCATGCCGGTCGAGACCTTCGCCTATCCGTTCGGCTATGGCTCCTACGCCCGCAAGCACCAGCTGAAGTCCGAATTCCTCACCTGCCGCAGCATCGTGCCGGGTGTGAACAGCGGCGAGGTCGATTTGCAATTCCTGCGCGCGATGCCGCTGATCGACCGCCAGATGTCGCGTGTCCGGATCGATCAGGCGCTCGACGAGGCGCGGAGCACTAACGGTTGGTTAATTTTCTACAGCCACGACGTCGCGGCGCAACCGAGCCTTTATGGCTGCTCGCCCGACCTGATGACCTACGCGCTGGAAGCCGCGACGCGACGCGGCATCCCGGCATTGACCATGGCGGAGGCGTTCCGATGCGCCCGGGCTTAAACGCTTTGTTTGCCTTTCTGGTGAATAGTCCCTCAATGGGTATGGTTAATTTTCCGTGTTGCGTCTTGTCCGCGTCGTCGTTCCGCGCGCGTAGCGTGACCCGAAAAAGCAGCCCTCAGCCGACGCGTGCGGCCGTTTGGATGGAAGCTGGGGTCGATGCTACTCTATGACCAGCCGATAGAACGGGCCAAGGAACGGACCGGGCCTGAGCCTCGCCCCGCCGGCACTCCGGCTGCTTTCAGCGTGCTCGAGCTGATCCGGCTGCTGTGGGCGCGGAAGGTCGCGATCATATCGGCCGCGCTGATCTGCGCCTGCATCGCGGTCGCAGTCGGCAAGATGCTGTCACCCAAATACACCGCGAGCGCCCAGCTCTATGTCGACCCGCGCGAATTGCAGCTCGTCGACCGCGAGCTGACCCCGCGCGCCCAGGACGTGTCCGGCCTCGCGATGGTGGTCGAGAGCCAGTCGCGCCTGATCACGTCGAACAATGTGCTGCTGCAGGTGATCCGCGACACCGATCTGGTCAAGGACCCGGAGTTCGGCGGCGGCGCCGCCGGCAAGGGCATCTTCGGATCGCTGCTCGGCCTGTTCGGCATCGAGCCCAAGCCGACCGCGGCGGAGCAGCAGCAGATCGAGATGAACACGCTCGACGCGCTCAACCGCCATATCAACGTCAAGAAGACCGATCGCACCTTCATCGTCGACATCGACGTCTGGTCGCATGATCCGGCGAAGGCCGCGATGCTCGCCAACGCGATCTCGAAGGCCTATCTCACCGAGTCCAAGCAGTCACAGGCCGACGCCGCCCGCCGCGCCACAAGGGACCTGTCCGGACGGCTGAAGGAATTGCAGCAGCGGCTGCGCAACGCCGAAGAGGCGCTCGCGACCTACAAGGCGCAGAACAATTTCGTCGGCTCGCAGGACAATCTGATCACCGATCAGCAGCTGTCCTCCAGCAATCAGCGGCTCGCCGCGGCGCGCGCATTCACGCTCGACGCCCAGGCCAAGTACGACCAGATCGAGGCCAGCCGCAAGGCCTCGACCGACCCGGGCGCGATTCCCGAGGCGCTGCAATCGCCGACCATCGCCAATCTGCGCGCACAATTTGCCGATGCCAAGAAGCGGCAGGCCGAGCTGCAGGGCGAACTCGGACCGCGCCATCCGGCGCTGCGGCAGATCGACCAGCAGGTCGAGGACCTGCGCCGGACCATCAAGGAAGAGATCGACCGCTACGCGCAGGCCGCCAAGAACGACCTGGCGCGCGCCCGCGACTACGAGGCATCGCTGAACAAGGCGCTCGACGTCCAGAAGCACCAGAGCGTGCAGATGAGCCAGGCGTCGGTGCGCCTGCGCGAGCTCGAGCGCGACGTCGATGCCAGCCGCGACGTCTATCAATCCTTCCTCAAGCGCTCGCGCGAGACCGAGGAGCAGGAGAGCCTCAACACATCCAGCGCCCGCGTGATCGGCGACGCCACCATCCCGCAACGCCGCACCTTCCCACCGGCGATGAGCCTGCTCGCGATGATCGGCTTCATGTTCGGCGGGCTCGCCGCAGCGGCATGGATCGTCGCCGCCAGCCAGCTGGCGCCGGGCGCAGATCCGGTGCGGCCGAGGGCGCAGCCGAAGGACGATGCGGCGCGCGAACGCCCCGCCCCAGTCGCGCCGGCGAGGCAGCTAGCCAACACGCGGCCTGTGCCGCAGCCCGCGGTCAGCCTCGTCGACAAGCCCGTGATCGCCGAGCTGCAGGAATCCGACGTCGTGCGCACGCTCGGTGGAATCATGAAGGCCGGCAGCACCGCCGACGTCACGCGGTTTGGCTGGCCGACGCTGCGCGGCGGCCCCGCGCAGGCGGCCTTCCCGACCACGATGTGGGAGATGTGCGCAACGCTGGCGAAGCGGGTCAATCCCGACGGCATGATCACGCTGGCGGTGATCGGCGCCAACGACGACCATGATCGCAGCGTCGTGGCATTGAACGTCGCGCTGGCGACGGCGCGCGGCGGCGCAAGGGTCCTGATGATCGACGCCGACGGCACGACCCATGCCCTGTCGGACAAGGTCGCCCCCTTCGTCTCGCGCGAGCCCAGCCGCCTCGCCTGGATTCCAATCGGGATCAAGGCCGCCGCGACGGTCAGCACCGAGAACGGCATCACGATCCAGCCCGTGACCCGCGGGCGCAACGCCGGCGATGCGATCCGCAGAGCCATCATCCACGCGCGTTCCAGCGGCGCTTACGACCTCGTGATCCTTGACGGTCCCGCAACGCCGTGGGGCGCTGCGGAACGCAAGCAGTTGGAGATTCCGGACGGGCTGGTCGCGGTGCTGCCGGGCCATCGCGACATCAACGACTGCATGGAAGACATCATCGCCACGCTCGACGGCCTCGAAGGCAAGCTCGTCGGGGTCGTGGTCAACGAGCTCAACCCCGCCGTCATCGACCGCCAGCGCGGCAGGCAGTACGCCTGAGGCCCGGCGTCGCGGCGACCGAGGTGGAACAGAAGTCGCCGCGACACACCGGCGCACCGCAGGCCGCGCGCATTGCCTGCACCGGAGACGCTGATATCATCGACGGCCGAGAGAGGCCATCGATGCATCCCGCCGCCAAGCTGCAATTTGCCCGCATCGTCGACGAGTTCGCGCGCTGGCGCATGATTCCCGAACCGGAACGGCCGCCGGCGCCGGCGTGGTGGTGGGGACCGGCGTTCGAGCTGCGCGACGTCACCGAGATGCTGCCGTCAGGCTGGTGCCGGCAATTGCGGCTGCCGGAAGGCGCGACCTATCGCGACGGCGCCGGCGTGCTGCGCAGATCGCTGGCCGATCAGACCACGCTGCCATGGCCCTATGATTTCTCGCGCAAGGTCGCATCGACCGATTCGGACGTGCGTGACCTCCACGTGCAGCCGTCAGACGACAGCGCGTTTCCGCCCTAGATCCGCTTCCGCGTCGGCTGCCGTCTCGTCATCCAGCGCCGGCTGCAGCGGCGGCGAGGCCAGCGCCGGCGAGGATCTCAGCAGCTCGGCGAGATCGCGCGCCGGCAGCGGCCTGGAGAACAGGAAGCCCTGCATCTCGTCGCAGAGATGGGCCCGCAGGAATTCCTGCTGCTCGGAGGTCTCGACGCCCTCGGCGACGATGGTCATGCCGAGCGCCTTGCCCATGCTGATGATCGCCTGCGCGATCGCGACGTCCTCGGAATCATTGGGCAGGTCGCGCACGAAGGAACGGTCGATCTTGATGGTGTCGATCGGGAACTGCTTCATCAGCGACATCGACGAATAGCCGGTGCCGAAATCGTCGATCGCAAGCCGGATGCCGCGGTTCTGGATCGCATCGAGCACGCGGATCGCGCGCGACACGTTGCGCATCACCATGCTCTCGGTGACCTCGAGCTGGAGCAGCACCGCCGACATGCCGCTGCCGAGCAGCGCGGTGTCGATATCGTCGAGCAGATGCGGATCGGCGAATTGCCGCGGCGAGAGATTGACCGCCATGGTCACCGGCATGAGGCCGCGGCGCTGCCAGGCCATGTTCTGCGCGCAGGCTTCCTTCAGCACCCAGCGGCCGATCGGCACGATCAGCCCGGTCTCCTCGGCGAGCGGGATGAACTGCGCCGGCGAGACCATGCCGAGCTCCGGGTGATTCCAGCGCAGCAGCGCCTCGACGCCGCTGATCTGCCCGCTCGCCATGTCGACCTTGGGTTGGTAGTGCAGCGAGAACTGGTCGCGCTCCAGCGCGCGGCGCAGCGCGTTCTCCAGTGTCAGCCGCTCGATCGACTGCGCCTTGATCTCGCCCGAGAAGAAGCGGAAGCCGTTCTTGCCGTCCTCCTTGGCGAGATACATCGCCATGTCGGCATTCTTGGTCAGCGTCTGCACGTCGGAGCCGTCGGCCGGATAGGTCGCGATGCCGATCGAGGCCGTGGTGTGGCACTCGTGGCCGCTGAGCTGCAACGGCTGGCTCAGCGCAACCAGCAACTCGCCGGCGACGCGCTCGACGTCGGCGCGCTCGGCGGCCTCCTCGAGGATCACCACGAATTCGTCGCCGCCGAGCCGTGCCACGACGTCGCTGGTGCGCAGGGACTTGCGCAGGCGGTCGGCAATCGCCACCAGCAGCATGTCGCCGGCGTCGTGCCCGAGCGAGTCGTTGATCACCTTGAAGCGGTCGAGGTCGATGAACAGCACCGCGAACTGCCGCCGGTGACGGTCCGCCGTCGCGATCGCGTGATGCAGCATCTCGTTGAACATCTCGCGATTCGGCAGGTTGGTCAGACTGTCATGCGAGGCGAGGTACTCGATCCGCTCATCGGCCTTGTGCTTCTCGTCGGCGCGATCGAAGCTGTCGAGCGCAAATCCCAAATTGTCGGCGAGCCGCTGCAACAGCTCGGCGAACTCGCTGGTGAAGGTGTCCTTCTCGCTCGCGACGAAGATCATGACGCCGGCCACCTGGCCGCCGACGATCAGCGGGAA
>Ga0153933_1000521_pt1 | contig 13435 bp, 8 predicted proteins | sample TSNJ017MetaG_FD_102275 | JGI IMG/M metagenome (GOLD analysis project Ga0153933, IMG submission 102275) | Attine ant fungus gardens microbial communities from New Jersey, USA - TSNJ017 MetaG | ecosystem: Host-associated > Fungi > Mycelium > Unclassified | place: USA: New Jersey, Wharton State...
CACAGCAACCGCGATATCGCCGATGCCCTGTTTATTTCGGAAGACACGGTCAAAGCCCGCATGAAAAGTATCATGGGCAAACTGGATGCCGAGGACCGTACGCATGCGGTGATGATCGCGATACGCCGCGGCTTCATGGATGCACAGCCGTAGGCTGGATCACAATCCAAGCTTGTGCACTGCCTCCTTCGAACCATCTACGAAGCGAATGCGTTGATACATGCCCGAAACAGCTCCCTCTCCCCAGCGGGGAGAGGGGGCCAACAACGGTGCCATCGGCTTAAGTCCGGAGCATTGACGACCAAGCTGCCGATATATGAAGTAGTGATTATTAAGATTCCATTCTCCAGGCCACGTTATAGCGGACTCGTTCACCCAAAAACCGAAACAAGACCAAGTCAAAACCGCGATTTCACGACAGAGGTCGCCATCTCTCCTAATGTCCCCATCAAAAGGACGAATCACACGTTGAACGGGCTGATGGTCTGCTGAGTGGATTAGGTGATACGTACTTTTCGCGGGGGCGCATGTACCAGGAACCATCCGAGCAGCGTACATCACTGAAGCAGCGTTGGCCCGCTTCAGTGCTTTTCACGATGGGCGGAGATGGGATCCATGAACTTTTTGTCCGTTGCGCCTAGCGCAACCTCCCCGGTCCGAATGGGATGGATACAGAACTGGCACGATCTCGATGATCCCGACGGAGCGCTAAGAGCCTTGCTGGATTCCGCCTGGCGAGCGGCGAGCGCCATGAAGGGCACCGAAGTGGTCGCGTTCGCGGCGATGCTACGCCAGGCCTTTCTGCAGCCGAATCGCTTTCGCCACAACTTTCCCTGCGATGAAGTGGAGACGTTGCTGGCGCTGGGCAGCCTCTGGGACGACGACCTCGATGAAGCGATGATTCGTGCGCAATCGGTCATGGCACGAGCCAGCGCAGCGCGATACCGCTCGGTACTGACCACGGTCATGAAGCTGGGCTTCTGGCGTGCGCGCGACTTCATGCCGTTCTATGAACTGTCCCGAAGAAAATCTCCGCATCGGCATGCCTTTTCATTGCTGACCACGATCGTCAACCTCTCCATCGAAGCCGTGGCAGAGGCCGAACAGCTGCGCTTCAAGCTAGCCGAACACCTCGCCAGAGACGCCTTGTTTCTGTGCAGTAAGTCGGCCAGCGCGGAACCGTATGCTTCGCTGCTGCCTACCTGTGTGCTGGCTCAATTGCACTACGAAGCCGGCGCCGTGGACGAAGCGGATGTCCTGCTGCGCGGTCGCCTTACCGCCATCGAAGAGTGTGGCGCGATCGAGAGCGCAGTCATCGCCTATATCCTCTCGTCCAAAATTGCCGCTGCCAGAGGAAACCAGAATATAGCCCTGCTGCTCCTGCGCCGCGGCGAGGAAATAGGTGTGCAACGGCGCTTGTCCAGGCTGGTGCTCCACTGCAAGGCAGAAGAAGTCGCGTTGCGCATCCGCCAGGAGAACGCCGGTCATGCCGAGGCCGCACTGGCGCAACTAAAGAGTTACTGCGGCCAACCTGATACAGGCCGCCAACTCAAGGGCATCGACGCGTGGCCACTGCACATGGCCGGCCTTCGCCTGCAGATGATGCATGGCCCCGGCATCAGCACGGTCCGGTCGCTGGATGATCTACGCAGCATGGCCCTGCAGCGCAACCACCCTGCCCTGGTCACCAAACTTACGATTCTGCTATCCAGCGCGCTTTACTCGCTGGGCCAGGTAGCACGAGCCCAGGAGGAACTGCTGGCGGCCCTTCGCCAGGGTGCGAACACAGGACTGTTTCGCAGCTTTCTTGACGAGATGCCGCACATCGAAGCACCGCTCAGAGAGCTCTGGCGCTCCCCCAAAATGAAAAGCCTGGGCTATCTGGGGCCGTACCTTGGACGCCTGCTCACGGCTCGCGCGGAAAATTCGCCGGTGCGGAAGAAGTTCCGTACCAATCATCGGCTTGTAGAATCACTAAGCACGCGCGAGACGATTATCCTACGCTTGATGAGCCTGGGCCTTTCCAATAAGTCCATTGCGCGCGAACTGCAGGTCACTCCGGAAACCGTGAAATCGCATGCCAAGCACATCTTCATCAAACTGGCTTCCAAGAACCGCGCCGAGGCCGTGGCCAGGGCGACCGAGCTGGGACTCATGTGACACCGGGACGCTCCCATCCATGCTGGCGGTGGTCGACGAATGAAGGAATTCAAGCCGTTTCAACTCGATCTGGTCAATCATCGGCTATGGCGCGTTGCCGATGACGGCGAACCCGCTGCGGTCACCATCACAGCCAAGGCATTCGACGTGCTGCGCTATCTGGTTGAGCATCCCGGGCGCCTTATCTCGCATGAAGAACTTCTTGAAGCGCTCTGGTCGGGCATAGCCGTTCAACCGGAGGTACTGAAAGGACACGTGCTTGCGATTCGTAACGCGCTGGGCGACGACGTGAAGCGTCCGCGTTACATAGAAACGCACCGGGGCCGTGGCTACCGCTTCATTGCGGACGTCACCACCACGCAAAAAGCGGACAACCGCCTTACGCCCATGCCTGCCCAGACCCTGATAGGCAGGGCAGCACCGCTCCATACATTACGCGAAGCGCTTATCCAGGCGCGCAAGGGAAAGCCAAAGATCGTATTCGTGCATGGCGACGCCGGCATTGGCAAAACCGCGTTGGTCGAGACATTTTGCAGCGATTTGTTACTTCAACATACAACGCTTTCATTTGGCCGTTGTATCGAAGGCTTCAGCGGCGCCGAACCTTTCTATCCCGTCATCGAGGCGCTGTCGCGATTGATAAAAGGCGCGAACGGCAACAAAGTGCAGGATGCCCTGATTTCCATCGCGCCTTCCTGGGCCTTGCAGCTGGCCGGCATCCTGTCTCGCGAACATCGCGCCTTGTTGCAGAAGGTCGCGCACATTTCCGCCCGCAGCCGCATGCTCGGCGAATTCTGCGACCTGCTTGAAGTGCTCGCGGAAGACGAAGCCTTCGTGATCTTGCTGGAAGACTTGCATTGGAGCGATTTTTCGACACTCGACCTCATTTCCGCCTTCGCCAGGCGGAAATCGTCGGTGAAGCTGCTGCTGATTGCCACTTACCGTTCGGACGAATGGCCGGCGCGCGGGCCGGCACTCAAACAACTCGTCAACGAATTGATGCTGCACAAGCTATGCGAATCGATTCATTTGACCGGTTTGGTTCAAACGGATATTGCGCAGTATGTCCAGGCCGACGACTCCGAGGAAGACCGTTCGTTCGTGCAGCTGCTCTTGCATAGATCGAGCGGCAATCCACTGTTCCTGAGCGCGATCCTGGATCACCTGCAAAGCACCCGACGGGTATCCGAGGATCAAGGGCGCTGGAAAAACGACGTGCCGCTCTCCCAGATCCGCTTCGAAATACCCCAGACGATCAGTCACGTTGTCGAGACAAGAATTTCCAGCCTCGATGATGAAACGCAGCGCGTCCTGGAGGCCGCCAGTGCGGTGGGCAATGTGTTCAACCCGATCGTGCCTGCTACCGCCGCCGGCCTCAGCGCACGCCGGTTTGAAGAAGTATGCGAGGCGCTCTGCCGAAGCAGGACATTCATTCACCACCACGATATGCATACGCTTGAAAGTGGCGAGGTAGTCCGGCTCTATCGCTTCAATCACTCCCTGCTGAGGGAAGTGCTGCTGAACCGCCAGGGTCCGCTCAAGCTGGCGCAAAGCCATGCCTTGATCGGCAAGGAGCTTGAAAAGTCCTACCCGAGCGAGTTGAGCGCGCATGCGGCGTTCGAGCTTGCGGAACAGTTTTCCAATGCGCACGAGTGGTCCAAGGGACTCACCTATCTGAAGATCGCCTTGCAAACCGCCAAACGGCGCTTTGCACATCAGGATGCGCTGGCCATCCTCGACCGGGCCGATGAGATCGCCGTCCGTCTTTCCAACGGCGAAGGCGAACTCACGCAAGCCACCCTGCTGGAAGACCGCGCATCCATCTACGCCGCCAATCACGACAACCGCGCCTTGCAAGCCTTTTCCGACCTGGCCAAGGTGTCCGAACAACTGCGTCTGCCGGATATGCAAGCGCGCGCGGAACTTGGCCTGGCCTTTACTCTCAGCTGGCGGGATGCGGCGGCGAGTGTCTCGCATCTGGAAAGTGCCGCCCGCTTGAGCAGCGCGCAGACCGAACCGCAACTCAGGGCGCGCATCCGGCTGAGCAGTGCTGTCTGGCGGATATGGATCGGTGGATGGGATGCGGAGCTGGCCAAGGTTTGCGAAGAAAACCTGATCCCGTTGCGCAATGGTCACGATCGTCAGATCACCGCCTGGGGGTTGATCGAGTACAGCATGGTTTGCCTGATATCCAGCCGCTATCGCGAATGCCTGGAAACCGTCGATACCAATCTGGAGATCCTGGTAAGGCATGCGGCGGATCGCCCCGAGTTCAATATCTTTCGCGCCATTTGGATGGCCCATCTCGGAAGACCGTGGGCATACACGTTATTGGGCGAATGGGGGCGCGCGCTGAAAGAGTTCGACGCCAGCGAAGCGCTCTTCGTCGGCAATGCCAATCGCTACAGCATCTGCACCCTGGAAACGCTGCGCGGATTTCTTTACGTGATGGCCGGCGACTATCAGGCCATCAAGGATATCTGCACCAAGCTTGGCTTCTACAAGCATGAGACGGGCCAGCAGCCGTCCACGCTGTATACCCCGGTACTTCTCAACGAAATCCGGCACTGCACCCTGCTTGCGGGCGTGGCGGAAGCCGGACTCGGAAACCTCGATGCGGGCATCGGCATCCTGAAGAAGCTGGAACGGGAGATGCTCGAACAACCCGTCATCAGCGACTGGTATTGGTTGTTCGTGCTGGAATGGTCGCTTGCCAATGCGCTGCTGCAGGCAGGCGACATCGAGCAAGCGCGCTTGCATGCCGACCGCATGCTTGATCGCTCCGACCAAACCATGGAGGTAACCTGGCGCGCGATGGCACGCGAGATACGCTGCCGAATCGCCATGGAAGAACGCGATCTGGAACACGCTTCCCGTTTGATCCATGACGCCTTGCATCTTATCGAGGTCATGGGCTCTCCCATGACTGATTGGAGAATCCACCGGACCGCAGCGCAATGGCTTCGCACGAGCGGTGATCATGCCGGCGCCCTCCTTCACGAGCAGTTATTCAACAAGAAGGCGCAACGCCTGTTGGATAGCCTGCCTTCGGGTCATCGGCTTCAAGCGGCTTTTTCCCGGCTTATGGCGTAAGCGAACGTAGGCGGGCAGTCCCACGGGACGACAGTCGCGGTGTCCTTATACGCCACTGTCCCCCGAGCGGGGGATAGGCGTCAGGTTTAGTTCGATCCAATATCAAAGAGCAACGCGCTAACTGCGCGTCGCTCAAATCGGATCAGTGTAGAAAAATGGAATGAGCGCGCCGCTCAGTGTGCTGTTGCCTTCAAGCAAGGCGAATGCTGCGCAACACGGTTGCCATAAGGGACGCCACTACCCTTTCGGGTAATTCGATTTATCCCTTTTGTGTCAGCAAGTGTACCCTGACGAAGGCTTCGGCCCAGCACACATGCGCGTACTTTCCATTCAGGACGATATTCCAGCAAGGATGCTCTTTCGACCATCAGGCTCGGAGAGACGCTCATGTATTGCGGCGCCTATGGCGATCGGCTTGGCCGTTCGTTTCACCTCAACAATCCTCCGGTTCTCCATAGCCGTACCAGGCGTGGGTCACACCTCGCGGTGACGGAACTGCGTATCGACCAGGCCGGTTATGGCATGACGTCTCCGATGGGAAGCGAGGATGCGTACCTCGTCTGCCTCAACTTGCGCAAGCAAAGCACGCACGAACTTTGGTGTGACGGACATTCCGTGCGTTCGACGTCCTATGAAGGCGGCACGACCTATGTGCTGGACTTAAGGCGCGACCCCATCGCATACATTGGCGATCCAATGCATTCGCTGTACTTCTATATGCCGCGGCAAGCCATTGTCGAAGTCCATGAAGAACTTGGAAGCGGGAACAGCGATGGCCTGGACGTGCATCCCGGCGAATGCTTCCACGACGTCATCATCGGCCGCATCGGGCAGACGCTGCTGCCCATCTTCGACAAAACCGCGCCCGCCAATCAGGCCCTCATCGACCATCTCCTGCAAGGCATGTGCGCACATATGGCGTCCACTTACAGTGGATCGTCGGCACGCCCGGATATCGTCAAGGGAACCTTGGCCCCATGGCAGCAGCGACTTGTCACGCAGATGATGCGCGAGCGGATCTTTGAAGGCATTTCCATCAACGAACTGGCGGAAGCCTGTGATCTCTCGGCGGGCGCGCTGGCGCGTGGCTTCAAGAAAAGCACAGGCATGTCACCGCACCAGTGGCTGCTGTCCCGACGGATCGACTTGGCGCTTGAACTCATGGCCGATCCCGATGCCTCTCTGGCGGAAATTGCTTTCAACGCCGGTTTTTCCGATCAAAGCCACTTCAGCCGCGTCTTTACCCAAAAGATGGGAGTTGCACCTGGCGCATGGCGGAAGTCGCTGGCCAACACCCGACGCGTGGAGGCGGCTTGATGGCCACTCTCCCTTATCCATCTCACGCAGAGAAAGTGAAGATGCAGGCACATCGACCAAGGCGCGGACACGGTTGCCTTCAGGTGGCATGGATATCGCTCTGGTCGACGGCCATGACCGCGTGCAGCGCTTCGCCATCGCGAAACATTCTTGGCTCCTACTTCCCCACCTGGATGGTATGTGCGCTGCTTGGCATCACCTTCGTCATCATCCTGCGCGCTGTGCTGGTCAAAACCGGTGTCGATGCTGTGCTTCCCGCTCCGGTAGTCGTCTACCTGTGCATGTGGACGGCGGCCACGCTCGCCATCTGGCTCGTATGGCTGGGCTAACGGGAGACCTCATCCATGCAGGCTAAAACCGCGCTCGGCCGTATCGTTGCCATCATCTCCATTACCTCGGCGTTGGTGCTCATCGTCGTCTCGATGATCGTCGTGGACAAGCGTCCAAGAACGCATGACGCCTATCTGTTTGCCTACAGCGCAGGCATCACGCCTGAAGTCAGCGGAAGGATCGTGGAGATCGATATCCGCAATGATCAGTTCGTCCACAAAGGCGACGTGCTGCTGAAAATCGATCCGGAGCCCTTCGAGCTGAAGCTTCGGCAAGCCGAAGCCCAAGTCGCCGCGCTGCAGGCGGACATCGCGCTGACCGGCCGGCAAGTCAACGCGCAGGGCTCGGGCGCGGAAGCGGCCGCCCAACAAGTGAACCGCGCGCGGCAAGAACTGGCCTTGGCCCATGACACGCTCAAACGCATGCAGCCGCTGCTGCCCAAGGGCTTTGTCACCGCCCAGCAAATCGATGAAGCGCGCACCAACGAACGCACGGCCGCATCGCAACTGGCAGCGGCGACCCAGCAGGCGGCGCAGGCCAAGGAAGCCATCGGCGACGTGGAAAGCCTGAAAGCACAACTGCTGGGCGCGCAGGCAAGCCAAGCCTTGGCAGCGCGCGATCTGCGCGAAACCGTCATTCGCGCAACGGTGGACGGCAAGGTGGTGGGATTCAATCTCGCGCTGGGATCGTTTGCGGTTGAGGGACATCCCCTATTCACGCTGATCGACGACCACAGCTGGTACGCCGTGGCCAATTTCCGCGAGACGGACCTGCCAGGGCTGCACACCGGCAGTGCCGCAACGGTCTGGGTCATGGGGCACGAAGATCAACCGCTGCATGGCGTAGTGGAAAGCCTGGGTGCCGGCGTGGCGCCGGAAGGTGAAGCAGGCCCAGGCTTGCCGCAAGTCGATCGAAACCTGAACTGGGTGGTGGTGGCGCAGCGCTTTCCGGTATGGGTGCGCTTGAGCGAACCCTCGCCACCCTTCTTGCGCGTCGGTGCCACCGCTTCCGTACGAGTGAGCCATGCAAGCACCGATTGAACTCCCCTACCGGAGCGGCTTGACCGGGCTATTGCAGCGCGAACTCGCGCTGAACGATACCCGCATTCGCACGATGGCGCGCATCACCGTATGCACAGCCATGGTTGTTGCCATCGCCATGGTGTTTCAGATTCCGTTGCCCGCGTATATCGCCTACCTCGTCTTTCTGGTCAGCCATGAAGACGCCGCTTCCACCCTCGTTTCCTCGATAGGCGGACTGGTGGCGGTGAGCGTGGCCGTTGCCGCGTCCGTGCTGTTCTATGTGTTCGACGCCGCCGAGCCGGCGTTGAGAATCCCACTTCTTGCATTCAGCACGCTGGCCGGAATCTTTCTTGCGCGCACCAGTTCATTGGGTCCGATCATCTTTCTGGCCGGGTTTATCCTGGTGCTGTCGCAGACCCTGCTGGATGATGCGCCGACCCCGGAGTTCGTGACGCATGCCGTGCTATGGCTATGGGTAGTGGTGGCCTTGCCGGTTGGCGTTACCGTGCTGGTCAATCTGCTGGCGGGTGAGAGCCCGGTCGCGCTCGCTCGAAAGCGGGCGGCCCAGCTCATGGAAGCCGTCGCCGCTTACATCGAAAACCCCTACTCCGCCGATCCTTCCTCGTTGCGCGCTGAACTGTTGTCACTCAGCGAACTGAAGAACAAGGCCTTTCTTTGGAACAAGCAGATCAAGGCATTTGCGCGGGAAGACAACCGGCTGCTCGCCCTGCTGCTGGAGGTGTTGCAGATAGCGCGCCACCTGCCGACCCATGTTTCGCTTGATGCAAGACGTTCCCTGGCGTCGGCGCTCCGACAGAGCCGGCGCCATTTTTTAAGGCGCCGCGGCCTCGCCACGGAGGCTCAAGAAGACGAGTTGGCATCGCTATCCGCCAGCGCGGATCCGTCGCAGGCGGCCCTTGGCGATGTGATCCGGCAACTGCTCGAAGAAGCATCCGGCAAAGCACCCGCACCGATGCCGGATCAAGCCTCGCCTCAGCCCAAAAGCCAGCTTGTGGAACGCGCCATCACCAACCGTTTGCATGCGCGCTTTGCGTTCAAGGTGATGTGCGCGGTACTGGCCGCGTATGCGACCTATACATTGCTTGACTGGCCAGGTATTCGCACGGCTGTCACCACCTGTTTCTTCGTTTCGCTGACCACCGTTGGGGAAAGCGTCCACAAGTTGACCTTGCGCTTATCCGGTGCGGCTATCGGTGGATTGATCGCGGGGCTTTGCATCGTCTTTGTGCTTCCCTATCTCACCGACATCGGCCAACTCTGCCTGCTGGTCGCGGTCGTGTCGGCTTTTTGTGCATGGATTTCCACCAGCAGCGAAACGATCGCCTATGCCGGCATGCAGATTGCCTTCGCCTTCTTCCTCGGCGTGCTGCAAGGCTATAGCCCCGCCAATGACCTCACGGTGCTGCGCGATCGCCTGGTCGGGATCATGGTTGGCAATATCTGGATCACCATTTTCTTCACCACCCTCTGGCCGGTCAGCGCGCTAGGCCAGGTTCGCGACAAATGGGCCTCCACACTCAAGCAACTGGGTGAGCTGCTGATCGCCAACGACGAGACAACGGTAGCTTCGATGAAAGCGGAGATTTGCAAGAAAGCTTCCGAAGCCGCTGCATTGAACGCACGCGCCCAGTTCGAGCGGCGCTTTCTTTCGCGCGCAGACCAGGCGGACCGCTCCGTTCCCGAAGCGCGCCACGTTGAACGACTCGCGTCGGCTGTCTTTGTCGTCGTTCGGCTCAAGGAAAGCACGGCCTCGCTTCCGGCCGGCGAGGCGGCGGACGCGTCTGCATCACAGCGCTTGATAGCGCTTTCAAAAGGAGCCGGCATTGACGTATCAGGCGAGCACCTTGGCATGACTTCACCGGCACTGCTGTATCAGGCCAGGCGACACCTTGACGAGGAGATCGATCATGCATCGCGCACGATCTGAATCATCCCTGCCCTGCTGCACCTGGATTTTGCTCGCTGCCGTACTGGCCATGCATCACGGCGTAGTCCATGCGCAATCGACGTCATGGGCCAATGCGTCACCTCATGACAGCGTGGACACCACCCGTCAGGCCGGCGCGCCGGCGCTTGAGGATCGCGTCTACACGCTGCCAGAGCTGCTGACGATCGCCATGGATATCAATCCCGGAACGCGTGAAGTCGAACAGGAAGCCATTCAAGCGAATTTGGCCGTCAAGCTGGCCAAGACCGCTTACTCGCCGCAGCTCGATGTCAAGGCGCTGGGAGGTATCCAGCGCACACCCTTTGCCATTCCGCCTACCGTCTCAGCGAAGGGCTATTTCGTCTCCTCCACGCGGGAAGTGTTTCCGACCCTGGAGCTGAAGTGGTTGCTGTTCGATTTCGGCCGTCGCAAAGGACAGATCGAGGAGGCCTCGCACAACGCCGCTGCCGCCCAGTCGGGCTTGCTCGGCGCGCAGGAAAAGCTGGTCTTCGATGTATCGGAAGCCTATTTCGAAGCGACATCGGCCCAGGGCCAGGTGCACGCTGCGCAAAAAGCATTGGAAGCCGCGCAGTTGACCGAACAGGCTGTCGCGGACCAGAAGAAGCACGGCCGCGCCACCTTGGTGCAGCTAGCCGAAGCGCAGCGTCAGACCGCAGCCATGCATCTGGCCCTGACCAAGGCCAGCGGTACCGCGGATACGGCGTTTGCATCGCTGGTCGCCGCGATCGGGCTGCCGCCTGAAACACAGTTTAAGGTGGCGCCTGCGTCGGAAGCACCGACAACAAGCACCCTCGTACCGCTGCGGGAGTTGGTTGACGAAGCGCTGCAATCCCGCCCGGACGTGCTGGCCGCAACCGACAAGGTGGCTGCATCCGATGCCAAGATCGATACGGCGCGGGCCGCTTACCGTCCAACGATCAGCCTTTCGGCGCAAGTGCTGCAGAACATCGGCGAAGTCAGCAGCGACGGAAGCCCCTATTCCTCCATCAATCGCACCGGCAACGCGTTGTTTGTATCGTTCGACTGGCCGCTGTTCGATGGCGGTGCGCGCGCCACCAACGTTTCGCTGGCAGTTTCCCAAAAGACCGAGGCCGAAGACGCTTTGGCGGAAACCAAGGATACGGCGTCCCAGCAAGTGGTTCAGGCCTACGACAATCTGAAGACCAGCCTGGACAACCGCAATCAGGCGCTGGCCTATACGCACGCTTCGGAAGTCGCCTATCAGGCCGCGCTCGATTCATACCGACGGGGCCTGACCAGCATCACCGAACTGACAAGCAACGAAGCGGTGCTCGCCCAGGCCGAAGCCAGCCAGGAAGACGCCAACGCGAGCGTGAGCATTGCGCAAGCAGCGCTGGACCTTGCCATGGGAAAGCGGCCTTTCTCGCATTAATCCCCACCGGTTCTTCAACGGGACCGACCCCACATCTCATAACGCGGAGCAAGCCATGGGCAAGAAAGTCGCCGAAATCATTGTAGAAGTCCTTGAACAGGCGAGCGTCAAGCGTTGCTACGGCATCGTCGGCGATACGCTGAATCTGATTGCCGAATATCTTGCCAAGAGTTCCATCGAGTGGGTGCATGTTCGTCATGAAGAAGCCGGTGCGTTCGCCGCCGGCACCGAGGCGCTCTTCACCGGCCAATTGACGGCCTGCGCGGGCAGCTGCGGACCGGGAAGCTTGCATTTCATCAATGGACTGTACGAAGCCAACCGCAATCGTTCGCCCATGGTCCTGATTGCCAGTCAGGTCTTGATGAGCGAACTGGGATTCGAGTTCATCCAAGAGGTGGATTTCAAATCGGTATTCAAAGAGTGCTCGGTCTACTGCGAAATGGTTCTTACCCCGGAACAAGCCCGCAAGAAAGCAGTCATGGCCTGCCAGACCGCCATAGCCAAGCGAGGCGTCGCGGTACTGATCGTTCCGGTCGACATGTCGCATAGTGAAATCCACGAAGACGTTCCTTACCAGGTTCACTTCCCACGTCCGACCGTTCATCCCAACGAGGATGAACTTGCGGAAATCGCCAAGATCCTCAATGCCGGCAAGAAGGTCACGATCTATGCGGGATCAGGATGCGAGGATGCATTGCGCGACATCCTTGCTGTCGCCGAACGGCTCAAGGCGCCTGTCGCGCATACGTCACGCGGGAAAAGCTTCCTTGAGCACGACAACCCGTACAACGTCGGCATGACGGGCATTCTCGGCAACGAAGCCGGCTACAGGGCCGTCCTGGATTGCGACACACTTCTCCTATTGGGCGCCGACTTCGCCTGGCGTCAGTTCTACCCTGACAAGGCCAGGATCGTGCAGATCGACCTTGATCCCACGCATCTTGGTCGACGTCACCCCGTGACGCTAGGCGCCGTCGGCGATATCAAACCCACCCTGCGCGCCTTGCTTCCTCTTTTGGAACAAAAGACTGACGCCAGCTTCCAGGAGACTTACGTCAATCGCTATCGCGAGCACATGGCGTCTTGGAAAAAGCACCTGGTTCCGGGCCATCACGACAGCATTCCAGGGTCGTACCTCACTACCGTGATCGGCGAGCATGCCGCCGAGGACGCGCTCTTTACGGGCGATGATGGCACGCCGATTTTCTGGGCGACTCGCTGCATAGATACGAACGGCAAGCGCCGCGTTTTTGGAAGCCTACTGCACGGCACGATGGCGACAGCGCTCGCGAGTGCGATCGGGCTGAAAAAGGCCGCGCCCGAACGTGAAGTCATCGCGCTCTGCGGAGACGGCGGCTTGACGATGCTGTTTGGCGAATTGCTGACTACCCTGCAAGAAGACATACCGATCAAGATCGTCGTATACGACAACAGCAAACTGGGCTTTGTCGAAATCGAACAGATGTCCGAAGGCATGCTCGACACCTTCACCCGCCTGAAAAATCCCGATTTCGGCAAAGTAGCCCAGGCCATCGGCCTATGGGGCAAAACGGTCAGCAAGGCCTCTGAACTGGAAGCCGCCATCGACGAGTTGCTCTCCCAGCCTGGACCGGCCCTGCTCAATGTACGGGTCAATCCGCTCGAATTGACCAAGCCGCCTTTTATTGAGCTGAAGCCTGTCATAGGCATGGCTTTGTATACCACTCGCGCCATTCTTCATGGGCGCGGAGCTGATGTTGTCGAAATGATTCGCGAAAATATTTGAGATGGTCGCGAGTTAATAGAGGTGGCTAATGTTCCTAGCCGTCATTCCCGCGAAAGCGGGAATCCATCTTTGCTTTGCCCCCAGAGCCAGATGGATTCCCGCTTTCGCGGGAATGACGGCTAGGCAATTAGATAGATTTCATACATAACCGATCAAGCACATACAAGCCGTCAACAACACGACAGCGTTAATGTCATCCTTGGAAAACCTGTCATTTCTCCATAGAACCACCCAATGATGGTTGGCATGTCTGTGCCCTGCTTCGCCATCGCTCCACTACATTGAGGGAACCAGCGTGATCATCGCGAACGTTGAGGACTATCGCAAACAATGCGAAGCCAGGCTTCCCCGATTCCTGTACGACTACATCAGCGGCGGTTCTTACC
>Ga0153933_1000522_pt1 | contig 13432 bp, 5 predicted proteins | sample TSNJ017MetaG_FD_102275 | JGI IMG/M metagenome (GOLD analysis project Ga0153933, IMG submission 102275) | Attine ant fungus gardens microbial communities from New Jersey, USA - TSNJ017 MetaG | ecosystem: Host-associated > Fungi > Mycelium > Unclassified | place: USA: New Jersey, Wharton State...
TACTCGGCGCCTTCGAAGTCAATTTCCTTCGGCAGAGGCGACACCTCTTCGATTAAATTCGGTTGACAGCCGGTCAAAGAGACAAAAAAGGACGACGCTTCGCGAAGCGTTGCAGACAGCCCGACAAATCGCAAGCGTTGGTCCAGAAGGCGCTGCCATCGACGCATCAGATAGGAAACTTGCGCGCCGTGCCGACCTTCATAGGTATGGACTTCGTCAACAAGCACTAATTCCGGGGGATGCAGAGCTTTAGGGCCTACTCCGAACAGATGGCATGCTGCGTTGTCGGAAAGCCGTTGGTTCAACATCTCCGTTGTTGTAAATAGGACATCTGGTGGCCGCTTCTCAATAGCGTCTCGAGTGAGTGGAAATGTTTCGCCATCAATCTCGAAATCACAGGTCGAACAGCTTAAGTGTTCGTGCCCAACCCTGCGATCTTGCTCCTTCCAGCGGAGACTACCGCCGCAATTCAGACAACCAAGCGAAGTACAGATATAGTCGTCGCCCACTTTAGGCCAATAACATTCGCGCGCAGAATTCGGAGTATCTCCGAAATAGGCTCCCACACGGATCGCCATGCCTTTTCCGGGCGTCAACTCTTGAGTGAGCGCCAGCGATCGTTTTAGGACCTCGCGTAACTGGTCCTTGAGCAACTCGACTCTCGGGTAGAGAGCTATTGTCTTAACCCAGGGTTTCGGTACTTGCTCGGCCAGTAGGTGCCGTGCAATCGAAGCGAGTGCAGGAAGATAAAAGGAAAGCGTCTTACCGCTCCCGGTGCCCGCACAAACGATGGTCGCCAGTGGCTTTCCCGTCTCAAGTCCTCGAATGATTCGCTCGGCTGCACGCACCTGAAAGCCAGACAGTTGAAACTTAGAATGATTCGGGGCTATGAGGACACTTGCGGCTTTCAACAGAGTAGCGCTTGCAGTGCTTGACTGCAGCATGTTGAGTGCCTCTTCAACGGATATATCTCGACGTGGATACTGCCTCTGGCGCCGCAAGAAGCGGAAGTCTGCGACCAAAGTCGGTGCCTGCTGCCAGCCAAAATCTCCAGCATGTTTGGGAAATAGTTGTCGGAGCCTCGATAGCAACCGCACTGTTTCCGCCATGCGAGAACGATAGCTAACCTTGCCATCGTCAAGCTCCACCGCGGTTATCCACTGGCGATGCACCATGGCTTTGATAACATCGTCAGCGCTCAAAAACTCATCGAATCCCTTCGTCAAGGACGCTTCGATATGCATGTCGATTAGATCGACTAATTCATCTTGACGGAAATATCCGTCAACGATCCCCCAACCAAGAAGTTTCGCTTCCCGTGCTTCGACGGCATCAAGGACGCCCTGTAGAAAGGTGTTTCGAGCATTTTCCATAGCTGGTCACTAGGCCTTCGCACGTACTACATAGCTTCCCATGAGGTTGTGGTCCTGCAACCACGCCTTCACCTCGTCTGTAATCAGGGACAAACTCGCCCCACCACTCGTAGCCGAAGCGTCAAAAAACGTTCGAACGGACGTGGGCATATCTTCGACTTCGACAAACGTGATTTTTGAAAGTTGTTCAGAGCATTCATGCACTTCCTGCATCAACTCTAACGTCGGCGGAGCGGCATTGCGATACTTGTTGAAGCGCGCGTAGAGTTCGCTGTAGCGCTCCATCGATGCCTTGTTGCCAGGCAGATTCTGATTAAGCGTCGATCGACGCCGATCGGCTGAAAGACCCGCAAATAGCGAGTCACTAAAATAGCGCTTCCAGTCCTGTTGTTGCAGCGTATCAAGACTGGTCACGAGCGAGTCGAGTGTATTTGTGAGCTTTGTCCATCGGGTCGCCTGCTTTAACGTAACGCTCTTCGGCACCTCGTTGAAACGATCCGCAAGCCTTCGAATAGATTCCTTGGTAGCAGTCAACTCGTCGGGAATGGACACATCGATACTTTGCTCGCGAAACATGATTACGCGCCGGACTGCCTTTTGGATGCTCTTTACCCGATCGTCAATCTCGCGGTGCAGGTCGGCGAGAACAATCGCCTCGTCAACGTTACTTTGCATTTCATGTACACGCGTAAGGCGCTCGGCGACCTCTTTAGCGTCTTCTAACAGCATCACGCTCTCCGTTCCGATTCAAGCGTTTCAATTTCCGCAACAAGCACGTCAAAGGCACCAGCGATCTTGGCCACTTCGACCGCCGAATCAAGCCCCTTCGTCTTCGCCTCCAGAAGGGACGCCTCCTTCCGGGAGTTGGCGAGCACCCTCTGTGACGCGAGTACGAAATTCTGCGCGATGAGGATTGGGTTTATGTCCAGCTGCGCAGTTCGATTGATCAACTTCCCATCGAGTTGAGGGCCTTCGGAAGGTGTCGCATCGAGAGTCGCAAGCGCCTCTTTAAGAGCCGTCGCCCGAAACTCCTCGCAAATCCGACTGAAAACGTTCGTCGTTCCCAGATCGTCTTGATTCCACACGCCTATCTTCTTCATCCTTTCGGCAAGGTCTTTCATCGCATCCGAAAGCTCTTGCTTCACAAAGTTTTCTCCAAGCTCACTGATGAGGAATGTCGCCATTCGACTTGCCTCATCTGTGACCCGCTTTGCTCGTGCTGCCAACCGCGTCTCGCTCATCGCGGATAGCTTCACCCGTATATCCGGAGGAATTAACTCGGTCTCTGGAGTATCGTCATCCTTGGCTACGTGCTCGACGAGTCGAATGACGTCAATTCCATATGGCGTCTTTCCCCCCCCCTGGTAACAACCGCAATTCGCCAGGACTAGGTCAACTAGCTGATTCCTAATGGAAAGAGCTTCATCTTGTTGAGTTCGCCATTCTTGGAAGGCGACGGGCGCACTTTCTGTTGGCTTAGCTTTGAGTTGGGCCTCGCTAAACAGAAACTTAGGCAGACCACTCGATGTCCGAGCCCTTTCAGTGATCCCGAGCACCCTACTGTTCGTCATCAGGATTCTCGTCGACGTCCGCAACCGCCGCGATATCTCTACGCGAATGACCTTTAGAACCTGCGGGAACAGTCGTGTCACCAAATTTCCGACTCGTGCCAGGTCATCGTCGACTAGCGAGTAGTCGAGACGGCCGTCATTAAGCGCGTATAAACGTAAAAGAGCCAAGAGTTCACCGCGCAATTTCCCGTCAGAATCGTTGTTGTCGTCCGAGATCCTGATATTGAGCGACGCCACTCCGCCTTCGCCCTGCGCATTCGGTATAGACACTTGCGCCCCGTTAATAGGTACCTTGACGCACCGCTCAGCGACCCAATCTATGCGGTCATTGACCGCCGCAGCAAAATGTTTGCGGATGCTTGCCGATACGTCCTGCGGCAGACGCTCGTTTTTCTGAACCCAATTCTCCAGGATTTGCGTCAACCGCAACTCTTCGGGACTAGGTAGGTCGATGGGCTGCGGGACCGGTGGCTTCGGTTCAGGCTCGGTTGGCTTGATCGGCTCTGTGCGGGCAACGTCTGGCCTCGGCAAGTTAAATGTGTCAAATATGACAGGCTCAATCTGCCCAACATCGCTTCTTTTCTTCGGACCGTTTCCCCAAATATTCACCAGACGCTCGTATCTTCCTCGCTCGTCGGAAGACAACGCCAGCCCCGCCACCCATTGTGCTATGTCCGCGGTCGACGCCGGGGCCAATATGCTTGCGGGTGGAAATCTCTTACCTTTAAACGCCTCCCGTCCCGACAACAACGTATCCCGGAGAATGCGATCGATAATGAATCGGGGTGTAAAAACAAGCGAATCCCCCTCGGTCAAAGTCATCTTTGCAAGGCATGCGATCGCGGACTCCGTAAAGGGGAATAGGGGAATCCCCTTCATTGATCCGAAAGCGGCTAGGTCGACTGCGGATTCGTCATCCTGATCGTTATAGATGGGAAGCCAAGAGCTTCTGTCCTTTGAATCTCGATCCCGTGACTCATAAGAAGCGATCAACACAGCCTCACCCAGGCGCGCCGCATTCAGGTAGGTGGCGACCAGGTGCTTGGTACGCCGGATGACTTCCTCAGCGCTACCAAGATGACTCTCAACGATCCACTCCCGCTTTGCTCTGGTTGCGATCGTATCTTTCCCTGCGAGGTATCCTTCGGTGACCGCAATCACTGAGCGCATCGTAGCCAGTTGCCGAACCCCGTCGCGTACACCCTCTTGGATCAGAACATTCAGCAAGGTTTCCTGAATCCCGGTCAGCGCCTTAAAGTCCTCGACAAGAATGACCAGTTCGCGACCATCAGCAAGAAGCAGACGCCGAATCTCCAGGATGACGTCCTGCAAAGTCATCCCCCCAATTGCTTCATGCAATTGAAATAGTTCGCGGATCGCCTGATCAACAACACGCCCATTCAACACACTGGCGGCCACTTTCATTCCCTGGCGGTTCCGCGTTAGCAGTTGCAACCGATAATATTGTTTCGCTGCTAAAGATGCCTTCTCGAGGTCGATTGACTCCGGAAGGTTGAAATCATCCGCCGTGAAATCGTCCGTTTGTACATCAATATTTCCGATTTCGTTTCCCGCCATCGCGCGTTGCACGATCTTGCGGAAGACGATCATCCGCATGTGATCGACCACAGCCGCATCCGTCAGAAACTTCGGCAATGCTCGAGCATGTGCTAATTGCTCCTTGATCACTTGATTTTGCGGATTGTCCTGCAGTTGCCCCTGTAGATGCTTAGAAAAATCCCCCAAAGCGATCTCGAGGTGCGCCTGAAAATTAATTACTGCCGTCTCGAGATTGACTTCGGAAAGAGCTTTCTTAAAGTCAGCCTTCACAGAAGCATAGGGTCCATCAGGCAAGGGCTTCAGAATCAACTGCACTACCTCCCGCAGGCTCGCACTTTTCGGAATGCGAATTACGAGGTAGCGGCTAGCGCTACTTGAGCTGTTTAATCGTGCTGCCAGTATTCGAACGAGGTGGGACTTCCCAACTCCCGAAGCACCGGTGATTGGAACAACATGTGCGCCAGTGGGTACGTCGGAGTTGACAAGATAATCGAAGAGATCCTCCTCGGTGGCTGGAACCTTTCCACCCTCGGGCAACAGCCTGTAGGACAGTGTCGATGGCTGGTGCACGGCCAGTAGTACCGACTCGTGCGCGGACTCGGCCTCTGGCTTAATGCACCGGTCAACCTCGTCAGCTGAAGGCCAATATTTCAACAAACTCATTTCGACTCTCCAACCAATCGAACATGCGTAAATCGGTCCCAGGTGCGATAGCCGCGTCCGGTGAGCGCCAAAGACGCTCCGGCGTCTGCTTTGTTTTCAAGAGCAATCGTGCCGTCTAATGATAGTCGTCGTAGTGCGAACGATATAGACATCGACAAGTGATCGTCCGGCACGCGCCGTAACGCATTCGCACGCAGCACGCCTTCAACTTGTCGTCTATATTCACCGCGATCGATAACGGGTAACCGCTTGGCGAGCGCATCGACGAAAACATCGCTGGGCATAGCCTGCTTCGTGTCAAGGATCTCGGTCAATGCCTCACGAACCGCCTCGGTAGGATCTAGGAAGAAGGTGCTGTCGTTGCCTGTGGCGAAGCCTAAGAATCTTCCCCAAACACGAAACCCTGGCCACCTTGTCTTATTCATAAACACAAACCTTGGGCTCTCGATTTGCGCAATCTCCAAAGCCTCGATCTCTTCGGTACCACTTGGCAGCGTATAAATATCTTGCATCAGCGACCAGGCGATCCCTCTCACAAAGTCTGCCGACCGTCCGGCACCATCTTCGGTTTTTTCATCGCTCGGCGCCCAGATCGGCATGCAGTTTTCGGCCCTTAAAACGTAAGACCTAAATGCTGCCGGCAATCTGTCCGAGAAATCATCGCTTGACTCTCCGCGGCGGGTTTCGAGTGCAAGTCTTACTACTGAATCTTCATCAACAAAGAAACCAAGTTGTGTCCACCGGTTCAGGGTTGTACGGAGTCTAGACATCACTGTGTCGGTCCCTTCTTCCGTAGTCGGCAGCGCGCACATCGCTAGGAGTTCATCCCTGGGCATGGGTCCGTTCTTGGCTACCACTCGGGCGAGCGCAATCAACTGCGAATATAGGCCATCACTTGCTTGATTAATAACACTCATTGACTAATGGTAGGAAGCAAATTGTGGAGATGGATACCGCAACGGGTGACGTCTATGAGACGGCGTTGCGCGTTCGATGAATCTGGGAAATTTTCAGGCAACAACACGAAATGGTAAGGTCGTTGCAAAGATTGAACTTGATCAAAGAGCGTTGGTTCGATGTCACGTCCGAAGATTGTCAAGCGGCCAAGGGGGGTGTAAGGTTCCCCATCCATTTCGTCGATATGTCGGTGCAACAGCACGCCAGTCTCTGACCGTCGATATAGTTGGTACCAGTCGCGTGGCGTTTCAGTCTTTAGCGTCTCATCCAGGCAAATCTCCTGGATAAAACACTCGTGCACGAGCCAATCGGCTAGTTTTAGAACGAATCTGGAAAGTACCGGGCCCACTTCGTCATAGAAAATATACACAAAGGTAGGATCAATCCATGGAAATCGCTGTTTCCACGCGGTCATTTCATGCGTGTCAACTTGTGAAATCGGAGTCGGCTTCGGAACCAGGTAGAGTCTCGCCCTATCGCTTAGAAACCGGTCCTTGTTACACCCGCCGCATACATGGGTTACTGCCGAGTCCCATTCAGAGGATCGGATTCGATAGAGTTCCGCCAGCGTTTGCCCAACTTCATTCTCTTGTTCAACGATGCGCCGCATCAATCTCAGATTCTTCAGGGCTGCACTTTTAGTCTTATCCCTTGATGAGGCAACCCTGGTCTCCCAGACTGCAGGCAAATGATGCCCATCGTCCAAAATCCGGACGCGCACTTTAGTGAATTTTGCCAGTACAGACGGACTATCCTCATCTTGTGACTCGGTAGCGTTTTCACGCGCTGGCTCCAGGTCCAGAGTGATCATGTTTGCACGAGCCATCAATATCAGCGTGCGCATGTTCCAACTGGCGTTGTGCTCGTTACCGCCCAAGAGTCCGTCTCTGACCGCATCGATATCGATGTTATATAGGTTCTCCTCACCGGTTGGCTGCCTGGTTTGATACATCGCCTTCCATCGACTGAAGCCCATTTCCTCTGTGACGATTTTTGGCTGAGCCATAAGAGTAGGTAAATCCCAGTCGCTGTCGTTCCAGACCAGGAGACTCACGGATGGGCAACCGTCTCGGCCACCTCGACCTACCTCTTGGTAAAACCTGTCCAATGTCTCGGGAATCGCCGCGTGGATGATCGTTCTAACATCTGACTTGTCAATACCGACGCCGAAGGCTGAGGTAGCGATTATCCCGTCAAGTTTGTTCGATGCCCATTGGGATATGATTTGCAATCGCTCTTGATCCGGCGTGCCACCGTCGAAGCAAGCAATTCGACTCAAGCCTGCTTTCTTCCGCAATGTGGAGTTCCACAACCCGACATCCTCGCGCTTCGTTACGTAAAGAATGAAAGGGCGTGGTGCGTGACGCAACGCTTCTAGGATGCGTTCTTCCTTCTCTTCCTTTGATGCCGCCTTATAAACCCAGTACTGTGGTTCCGGCCGTAAATGCACGGCCGAGATCATTTGAACACGTTCCCGTGGCCCAAATAATTGGGTCAACGTGGCGACAGTATCTTCGGTCAAAGTCGCGCTTAATAACAGAGTGCGAAATCCGTTGCGCGATTTCGCCAAAAGATTGTTTCGCAAGCCGGCCAGGGCCTGAAAGCTTGGACGAAATTCGTCCCCCCATTGGGTAACAAGATGCGCTTCATCGATCACCAGGTAACTCAGCATGCCTTCTTTGGCGACCTCGGTGATCGCACCGATAAGCGATGTGCTAAGCGCCTCCGGCGAGGTGAAAAGGATGCGCTGTGTTCCACTTCGAAGTCTTTGTCGAATCTCCGCTCGCCCTTCCTTGGACAATCCGCTCCACCAGGCAAGGGGCCACGACGTGTGAAGCGGATCAGCTTTTTGAAAGTACACTTCCATCGCGCGTGCTTGATCAATCGCAAGTGCAACCGTAGGTACGACAAATACCGTCAGATATCCTTCTTCCTTGTTTATCAGTGCGCCTACTTGCCCAACAAGGCTTTTTCCTGATCCGGTCGGTAGATTGACAATCAACGTCTCGCCTCTGGGCATCAGGAACGACGCACGAATTGCCTCACGCTGACCTGGCGACGAATAGTTTTTAAATCCTGTCGCGTCTTGGATGAAGGGATCCGCTGCACATTCGCTCTGTGAGCGAACGACTTGGTCGCCAAACGCATCGTGGAACGCCCCCTCCTCCGTGCTGTCAAGCCAGTCTGGAGACCATGCTCCAGCACTCAAAAGATGTTGTGCGCTATCGCCAATTGACAAAGCGCGAACGCCGTGTATTTCCCAATCGACTTTAGATGGCCATCCGTCACCGCAAGGGAGTCGCAGTTGGAAATTCTGCCCGCGTCGCGCAGATTCCCGCAAGAGACAATGCCGGATCAAAGGCTGAAAGGTTGCATGCCATAGACTCGACGGCAGTGTCGTCATCGCCTCGTTTAAAACTTGACAGATACGGTCAAGAAGCGGGTCGCGAATGCTACTTTTCGGCAGATCGATTGCAGGCCACGCACTCAACAACTCCTGGAGATCCCCGACATTAAAATTTATAGGCAGTGTGTTAAGCATATTCAATTACAGATACCGGTTCGCTACTGAGGAAGACAACACCGGCAACATCTACCTTTATGGCAGGCGTCGCGATGCCCGCATAAAGTGCATCATTCAAACGTTGTTCCAACGTTAGACGAGCCTGTTCGGCAAGAGACTCAATACCAGTCAAAGCGTTTATTCGGGTCACAAGTTGTGCGTATCGGCCACTGTCTTCGCGCTTTGCCGTCTCCAACGCTAATCGCTTGCGATCAAACAACCGAGGACTACTTTTCACAATTTCAAAAGCACGCTCGCGCAGTCGCGAGCACCGTTGTGACCAGTTGTCGAACGAATTGGGCCACGAACTCCTTAGAGCTTCGAAATGGTTCGGCTCGATGTTCTTGTCGATGTAATCGTCAGCTCCGTTTTTCGCGTACGGCATTTCGAGATACCTAACCGTGAACTCTGGCGACGCCGTCTCTCCCTCTTCATCGACCCAGACTCTGAACGTGAAAGGCTGGAACAATGCATCTCCCCTTCTCCGCAACACTGCCCGATCGGACAACGAGGTCGGAACGGCTTTTTGCTGTGCAAGAATGTTCTCCGCTTCATCAACTCGGGTTTCAATCAGAAAGTCAAATCGGAAGAACATTTGCAGACGTCGTCCCGGGAGGCCGGTATAGATCTGCCGCCACATGGCAAAGCTTCGGCCGCGATCGTCGAAATCTGAAAACGATTTGATTGCTTCGACAAACTCATCGCCGTAGCGAAGCGGCCGGATACCATTTTTAACAACTGTCCCGCGATGCGCTGCGTGCGGATACGAACGTGGCCGCGAGGATGTTCCGCCAGGGGCTTCATAGTCAATTGCGCCAAGAAATTCGTCAAGAAAGCCTGACAATGGAATCAAAGTCGCCTGTCCTCCCCTTTCGGGAGGACAATATTGAAAGCGGGTCGGCGACTCGACTAACGGCTTCTTTATTTCCTCAGGTACAACCGAGAAAAGCAGCGTCTCCTTGATCCAATAGTGCATGGCATCACGAATCGATTTCCACTCGCTGTCGCAGTCCAGCAGGGCTTCCACCTCTTCGTCGCGCATCGGGGTGAGTTCATCTAGCGCGTCCTGTTGATCGATAAGCTTCAGTTCGCTATTCACGATACCGTTTGAACCGCGAAGGCGGCCAAGAAGGTCGGAGATTGCCTCAACTCCCTCGAGTAAAAGGGATTCCCTTAGACGCGAGCTCTCAGCCTCAACGACATATTGGAGACTTGATAGCGACTGATCGAACACACCCCAACCCTCTCTGAGAGTTTTGACCCACTCGCTCTGAAATGAGGAGGCGACGTCTACGAGGGCGTAAGAACGTACCGGCATCCCTGATCCGTACCGGTCAACACGGCCGATTCGTTGCTCGATGCGGTTTGGTTGTAAAGGCAGATCGAAGTGAACAATTACTTTGTTACCGCCCTGCAAATTGATACCCTCTTCGGCATCACGATCACAGACCAAAACGCCAACGGAGTCGCTGGTCATGAATCGGCGCCAATCCGGATCTTGGTCCGGGTCGGACACATCATCTCCATCGTAGCCTGTCTCATGACGCAGTGCGCGAAGATCTTCTCGTCGAAGGTGCTCGAAGACTTCATCGGCGACTCGCTTACTAGAGCAAAAAACGATCGCTTTCGCGCTCGCTGGGAGACGCCTAAGATTTTCACCTAAAGCGACTAGCCGTAAATCGATCCACTCGCGGTCGTCGCAAACTGCGAGGATATCGTCGAGATATTTAGGTTCACCTTCGAAAGTTGCTTCGGCGACATTTTCGGATTGTCGAAGCAGTTCCCGTCGACGAAAGCATAGCTGGCGCGCAACACTCAAATCCTCAAGAACGCCATGTACCAAACCTTCATAGAAGCTACGAAAGCTAGAAATTTGCCTTGAATCCAAGCCCCTGGATAGCGATGCATTCGCAGCGATGCGCCAAGCTTCCATTGATGACTCCAGCGCTCGAACCGATGATCCGGCAATCACCCAGGATTCGAGCCCTTTCCGCTCGGGCGTTAGTCCAGACACCTGCCGCCGGCGGTTTCGTAAGATCCGTCGATTCAATCGATAAGTTTCGGATACGTGAGCGCGGAGATTCCTCAGTGCATCGACCAATCCGGGATCACTTTCGTCAGGATCGCCTACCAATTGGGCTCTGAGATCGATCACCAGGTCACCCAAGCGGGAGTCATTTGGAAGTTTCCCAAGCAGATCGTCGAGCACGCCGCCAAGGAACAACGCATGCGAAGGTTCCAGCATTGCAACTGTTTCCGCGAGCGATTGTCGATGCTCGATCTTTGTCCTAAATGACTCGCGTTCATCAAATGGATAAGCCGCAGGCTCCAAAAGGTGAAGCATGCGCAGAAAGCCATCTTCGTTGCGAAGAATCGGAGTCGCCGATAGGAGAAGCAACCTAGGTGCTCGTAGTGCAGCCTGCCGAATCAACTCGTAAAGCCGCAACATACCTTGATCGGCGTCCGCCGCAGCGACGTGGTGTGCCTCGTCAACAACTATGAGAGTTGCACCGTCGAGCGCCTCCTCCAGGTCATCGTCCTCCTCTTGTGCAACGACGAACACTGAAATATCAAGGAAGGCCTGTAAGCCAAACCGAAGCAGGAGTTCTCTTCGCCACTGTGGAACAAGCGCAACCGGGACGACAACTGCTACCCGATGATTTGCGGGATCATCTAGCACGGCCTGCCGGATAATGATGCCGGCCTCGATTGTCTTGCCTAAGCCAACCTCGTCGGCGAGCAGATACCGTTGCGACGGATCGTTTAGTACACGACCCACCACGTCGATCTGGTGAAGTTCCAATTCCACTGCAGAAGAGAGCAGCGCCGAGATTCCTTTCGCCGCGCCGCGCTGTGAAATATAGCTTTCCAGAAACCGGGAGCGTGCTTCTACATATTGCGGCGTTTCCGTTATCTGGCATCCGAGAAAATCGCTCGGATCATCGATTCCCCGTCTCCATCGGACGAATACGTGTTCGTATTCCAGGTAGACGTCCTGCTTGTGTGCCAAGCGGACAAGAATCCCTTCACCATCATCTTCTAGCACGCGCCCCACGCGCCAAAGATCCTCGCCCGGGCTATATGCGTATACCCGACTATTTCTGCCCAATTTTTTGGGGCTTATAGAGCCTATCTTTGTCTCGCGTTCAACTCGGCCAGCGCTGCGCGGTGAGTCAAAATATTGCACCGTGCAGACGATGCCGGATCGACGAATGACCTTGGCAAGGCCATCAGACTCAAACCCTTTGACAACACAAAACGACGTCATATCTTCGTTTCTCTCAGACGATTCTTTTATTTGCACCGCTTAGACGATTGTTGCGAACATTACGCCAATCCACTTTCGCGCGTTTGTTCGATTCCGTGCCCACTTGAGTACACCCGGGGTCGCCTGAACCCGTTTTTAACACTGTGACTCTCCTCGACAACGCCAGGCATCGGACATAGCTCCGGTGAAAGCCCTGACAAGCGATTCACCCGGACTGATTTTCGAATGCCAAGCGAACTATAAACCTAGGCGCTGCCGAAGAAGGTGATCCCTCGCCAGGAGTCTAGACGCTTGGACAGTGCCGATGATTTCCAATGTCGCTCCCGATCATTAAGGGTTTACCCCATTAATTAGCGTTGCATTTCTGGATATCTCGTTCTCTGATCAACGCCCCGCATGACAAAATCCGCCGCATCGCCCAACCTAGTTAACGCCATTTGCACGACATAACTTGAGACCGAGTCCCTATTTCAGCCATTTTTTTGCTGTTTGAGCATCCAAGGCCTCTCGCCATAGCGCGCGCGGTCATCTGGGAATCCCAAAGCTACTTCTCTGGAAATGCTGCGACGGTTCGCTAGACCAAATTGCGCTCGTGAACTTGCTCTTCTGAAGTGGTACCGCATTCGTGGACGGCGATCCAATGCCATGCTCTCCTTTTAAACTAGCAAAAACGACATAGGTATCCTGCGAGTCCGTGCTCCAGGAGCGGGAGGCGCCTCCGTCCGCTTGCGCTCCGGACCGGGCTTTCGTGCTCCGCATCGAGCCGCTTACGCGTCTCGCCCCGCGGGCTTCAATCCCTCGCGCAACACCCTAACCCCTTAAAAGCCAGTCAGGTGTGGCCGCTAGGCGTCCCCACATTCGCGCTCGCCGCGCGGCGGTCCGTCCCGGTCAAACCCGCAGTTTCTCAGCCATCGGTCTCCCACGTTCCCGCCCGAACCCCGCGACTGTAGCTGATGGCGGCCCGGCGTCAAGGGGCGCGGGACCGTGTTGCCCGCACCCATCCCTCGCCTTTTTCCTTGACGCCGGGCCGCCATCGGCTCCTTGAGTCGCACGGGCGCGAACTCAGGAGACTGGCGGCAGCGCAGCCACCCCGGGTTCCACCGGGACAAGCCCAACTCCCACGGGTGGGCGGAATCTTGGAGCCCGGTCAGCGCAACACCCGTCAACCCGTCCTTGTTGTGGAGATTGCCATGAAACTCGCTTCCTCTTTCCGTTACGGCTCCCCGATGGTTCGTGCCGACTCGCCCCTGTCGGATGATCAGATCCGCCGCGTTGCTCCGTCCATCTTCGCGGACGGCAAACATGAAAGCCGCTCCGAACGCTACACCTACATTCCGACTATCGACGTGCTGCGCGGCCTGCGCAACGAAGGCTTCCAGCCATTCATGGTCTGCCAGACCCGCGTGCGGCACGACGACCGCCGCGAGTACACGAAGCACATGCTGCGGCTTCGCCACGCCGACCAGATCACCGGCGA
>Ga0153933_1000523_pt1 | contig 13417 bp, 10 predicted proteins | sample TSNJ017MetaG_FD_102275 | JGI IMG/M metagenome (GOLD analysis project Ga0153933, IMG submission 102275) | Attine ant fungus gardens microbial communities from New Jersey, USA - TSNJ017 MetaG | ecosystem: Host-associated > Fungi > Mycelium > Unclassified | place: USA: New Jersey, Wharton State...
AGACCAGCAGCGCGACGCCGATCACGATCAACGCGATGCCCGTCAACTCGCGCGGCGCAATCGGCTGCTTGAACGAATAGTAGGCGACGCCTTGCGCAAACAGCACCTCGATCAGCGCAAGCGTGCGCACGTTGGCCGCTGCCGTCAGCGCGAACGCCAGGAACCAGAACTGCGACGCGAAGGCGCCGATGAATCCTGCAAGCATCGAAGGCCGCCACAGGCCAAGGATGGCATTCAGAATGTCGGGTGCACGGGCCATCAGATAGACGGTCAGAACGAGGGTCTGCACAAACAGGCCGAGCACCAGCGTATAGGATGCGGCGGTGACAAAGGAGACATCCGGCACGGAAATGATCGCGCCGCGGAAACCGATCGCCGACAGCGCGAAGGCAGCGGCCGCGACCAGACCTGTCACGGTGGGTCTCAGCTCCGCGAAATTCTTCGCACCGCCCGGCCGCAGCGCCGTGACGACGACGCCGATGGTCGCGAGGATGATGGCAACGACCTTGAGCCATGTCAGGTGATCGCCGAGAAAGATGAAGCCGAAGATCGCAGTCTGGATCGCCTCAGTCTTGAGATAGGCCGTCGTCACGACGAAGGAGCGATCGTTCATCGCAACCAGCATCAATCCGGTGCCGACGATCTGACTCATCGCGCCCAGCAGCAGCCAGGGCCAGAATGCCGAACTCGGCCATGGTACGTGATCGCCTGTCACCGCGATCACGGCGATGAAGAAGATCACCGAGAACGGAAAGCCGAACAGGAAGCGGATATTGGTCGCGCCCCAGGTCCCGAGCGGCCCCGTCAGCGAACGTTGCATCGCATTGCGTGCGACCTGCCCGAGCGAGGCAATGACGGTGAAAGGTATCCACAGCGAGGAGATCGTGAGCATGTGCGGAGGGGGATGATGCCAGGCAGGAATATGAGCCCAGCGTGCCGGGCTCAGCCGATGCGGTCAATCGAGCCCGTGCATGACTGGATTGCGGCTCCGCTCCCTCGCCCCGCTCTTGCGGGGAGAGGGTTGGGGTGACGGGCTAGCTCCGCAAACACGATGAGTGAAGTACGCGGTGAGTCCCCCTCACCCGGATTGCTTCGCAATCCGACCTCTCCCCGCAAGCGGGGCGAGGTCACGATACCTACACCTCCTCCGCCACCACCATGTAGTTCACGTCCATGTCGGACGAGATGGTCCATTTGTCGGCGAGCGGATTGTAGACCACGCCGGCCTGCTCGGTGATGGTCAGTCTCATATCCGCGAGGTAGCGCTCGAGCTCGGCGGGGGTGACGAACTTGCTCCAGTCGTGGGTGCCGCGCGGCAGCCAGCGCAGCACGTATTCGGCGCCGACGATCGCCAGCGCAAAGCTCTTCCAGTTGCGGTTCAGGGTCGAGACCACTATCAGCCCGCCCGGCTTGAGCATCGCCGCGCAGCGCTTGATGAAGGCGCCGACGTCGTTGACGTGCTCGATCACCTCCATCGCCAGCACGATGTCGAAGCGCTCGCGCACGTCCATCTCCTCGACCGTGGTGCAGCGGTAGTCGATCGACAGATGGCCCTTGTCGGCGTGCAGCTTGGCCGCCGCGATGTTGGTGGCGGAGGGATCGATGCCGATCACCTGGGCGCCCAGCCGCGTGAACGGCTCGCAGAGCAGGCCTGCGCCGCAGCCGATGTCGAGCAGCCGCAGGCCCGACAGGCAGCTCAGGCTCTTGGCGTTGCGCTCGAATTTGCGGCAGGCGGCGTCGCGGATATAGCTCAGGCGCAGCGGATTGATCTTGTGCAGCGGCGCCATCTTGCCGCGCGGATCCCACCATTCATCGGACAGTTTCGAGAATTTCGCGACCTCGGCCGGATCGACCGAGCTTGAGGTGGAATTGGCGGAGGAACTTGAAAGACTTGTCTGCATGGCCATGGTGAGCGCGCGCCCCTATCGCGCGGTGATCGAACTGCGGAATGCGAGCGGCGAGGCGATGGTCTTGATCTTCTCAAAACCCTCGCCGACGCCGCGGATGGTGACGTCGCCATAATTGAGGATGCGCCCCAAAATGCTCTGGTTGACGTCGACGCTCTCGACCTTGTCGAGGCTCATCTCGAAGGTGCGACGCTTGATGAATCCGGTCTTGTGCACGACGCGAAGATTGGTGACGTCGGTCTCGGTGGTCCATCGATGGAACCAGGCCGCGGCAGACCAGTAGAGCGCCGCGACGGCAACCACGGCCGCCGACGCCAGGCAGAGCAGGACCAGCCCGTCCGTCCTGGTCATCCGCGACAGGATCAGGAGCACCAGTGCCGCGATCCAGCCGCAGATCGCCGGCCAGTAGAAGATCCAGTGCGCGTTGGTGGAATAAAGCACCTTCTCGCCCGGCTGCAGGATTTCGTCGATGTAACGCCCCATACCATCCGCCTCGAGTTACCCCTGCGCCACAGCCCGCCCGCAACGCCCCAGAAACCCAACAGGAACCGAACAGGAACCGACTTGCCCCCAGGCGCGGCGGTATGTATACGCGCGTTTCGGTCCCCGCGCTTGCGGTTTTAGGCGCGGGTTACCCCTTATCCTCTTTCAAGGAACAGACGCGTCGTCATGGGCCGCCTCGTGATGAAATTCGGCGGTACGTCCGTCGCCAATATCGACCGAATCCGCAACGTCGCGCAGCATGTCAAGCGCGAGGTCGACGCCGGCCATGAGGTCGCCGTCGTGGTGTCGGCGATGTCCGGCAAGACCAATGAGCTGGTGGCCTGGTGCACCGAGGCCTCGCCGATGCACGACGCGCGCGAATATGACGCAGTCGTCGCCTCCGGCGAACAGGTGACCTCCGGACTGCTGGCGATCGTGCTGCAGGGCCTCGGCATCCAGGCCCGCTCCTGGCAGGGCTGGCAGATCCCGATCAAGACCTCGGATGCCCACGCCTCGGCGCGCATCCTCGAGATCGACGGCACCGAGATCATGACCCGGTTCAAGGACCGCAAGGAAGTCGCCGTGATCGCCGGCTTCCAGGGCATCAGCCCGGAGACCGGCCGCATCACGACGCTCGGCCGCGGCGGCTCCGACACCTCGGCGGTCGCGATCGCAGCCGCGCTGCGCGCCGACCGCTGCGACATCTATACCGACGTCGACGGCGTCTACACCACCGATCCCAGGGTGGTGCCGAAGGCGCGCCGGCTCGACAGAATCGCGTTCGAGGACATGCTGGAGCTGGCCTCGCAGGGCGCCAAGGTGCTGCAGGTCCGCTCGGTCGAGCTCGGCATGGTGCACAACATGCCGATCTTCGTCCGCTCCAGCTTCGACAAGCCCGAGGATATCGACCCCTACGCCAACCAGCCGCCGGGCACGCTGATCTGCAGCGAGGAGGAAATCATGGAAAGCCACGTCGTCACCGGCATCGCCTTCTCGAAGGACGAAGCCCAGATTTCCGTGCGCCAGATCGAGGACAAGCCGGGCGTTGCCGCTTCGATCTTCGGGCCGCTCGCGGATGCCAATATCAATGTCGACATGATCGTGCAGAACGTGTCCGAGGACGGCAAGACCACCGACCTCACCTTCACCGTGCCGGCCACCGACTACGTCAGAGCGAAGGATACGATTACCTCCGCCAAGGCCAAGATCGGCTATATCAGGCTCGACACCGCGACCGACGTCGCCAAGGTCTCGGTGATCGGCAGCGGCATGCGCAGCCATGCCGGCGTCGCCGCCAAGGCGTTCAAGGCGCTCTCGGAGCGCAACATCAACATCCGCGCCATCACCACCTCCGAGATCAAGTTCTCGGTGCTGATCGATGCAGCTTACACCGAGCTCGCGGTGCGCACGCTGCACACGCTGTACGGCCTCGACCAGGCGTAAGGGCTACCTCCCCGCAAATCCCTCCGCCGTCATTCCGGGGCGACGCGCAGCGTCGAGCCCGGAATCCATCGGCCCACAGGTACTGCGGCGAGATGGATTCCGGGCTCTCGCTTCGCGAGCCCCGGAATGACGAGGGGAGAGTGCGTGCGCCGCCCTCGGAACAAAGGCCCTTCCGCAGCCGACGCCCCATAGTTAGAATTTCTCTTAGCGGGCGCAGCATTGGGCTGACGCAGACGTTATTTGCTACTGGCAGGCGTTTTGCTTGGCAAAGCAAGCCTCGATTGGCTATACGGCCAATCAGGTGGGCTGCCGCAAACTGTGCCACAGTTTTGGCAATCCTGATTCGCAGAGACCGGCGCTTGCGGCAGCACCGGGTGACTAAAATTGTCGGCTGTTGACTTGTTTTGCGCCAGCGGCCGGTCGGGTGCACTGGCCAGGCGGGGGAGGATCGAGAGGCATGCGGAGCGCGTCGGGAGGCCCCCGCGTCCTGTTGAGACGGCTCCGCGAAACCATGGCGGAGCAAGTCTCCGCCCAGGAACGCCTCGACAAGATCGTGGTGCTGATCGCCGCCAACATGGTGGCCGAGGTGTGCTCGACCTATGTGCTGCGGGTCGACAACACGCTCGAGCTCTACGCCACCGAAGGTCTGAACCGCGACGCGGTGCACCGTACCGTGCTGAGCGCGCATGAGGGCCTCGTCGGCCTCGTCGCCAGCGAGGCGACGCCGCTGAACCTGTCCGACGCGCAGAGCCATCCGGCCTTCTCCTACCGGCCGGAGACCGGCGAAGAGATCTACCACTCGTTCCTCGGCGTGCCGATCCTGCGCGCCGGCAACACGCTCGGCGTGCTGGTGGTGCAGAACCGCGCCAAGCGCACCTATGTCGAGGAAGAGGTCGAGGCGCTGCAAACCACCGCCATGGTGGTGGCGGAGATGATCGCCTCCGGCGAGCTCGCCGCGCTGGCGCAGCCCGGCGCGGAGCCGGCGGCGCGGCACGCGATGCACAAGACCGGCGCGATCCTGTCCGACGGCATCGCGCTCGGCCATGTCGTGCTGCACGAGCCGCGCGTCGTCATCACCAACTACATCGCCGAGGACCTGCCGAAGGAGGTCAAGCGGCTCGACGCGGCGCTCGCCAAGCTGCGCGCCGACCTCGATCGCATGCTGGAGCGTGGCGACGTCGCCGACGGCGGCGAGCATCGCGAGGTGCTGGAAGCCTACCGCATGTTCGCCAACGACCAGGGCTGGTCGCACAAGCTGCACGAAGCGGTCGCCACCGGCCTGACCGCGGAAGCCGCCGTCGAGCGCGTGCAGTCCGACACCCGCGCGCGCATGCTGCGCTCGACCGATCCGTATCTGCGCGACCGCCTGCACGATCTCGAGGACCTCGGCCATCGCCTGATGCGGCAATTGGTCGGCCAGGACCACGCGCCCTCGCGCGAGCAATTGCCCGACAACGCCATCCTGATCGCGCGCGCGATGGGGCCGGCGGCGCTGCTCGACTATGACCGCAAGCGGCTGCGCGGCCTCGTGCTCGAGGAAGGCACTGCGAACTCGCACGTCTCGATCGTGGCGCGCGCGCTCGGCATCCCCGCGGTCGGCGCGGTGCCGAACGCGCCCGGCATCGCCGATCCGGGCGATGCCATCATCGTCGACGGCATCTCGGGCGAGATCTATGTCCGCCCCTCCGCCGAGATCGAATCCGCCTATGCCGAGCGGGTGCGCTTCCGCGCGCGGCGGCAGGCGCAATATTCCGCGCTGCGCGACAAGCCCTGCGTGACCAAGGACGGCCAGCCGATCGAGCTCCTGATCAATGCCGGCCTGACCATCGACCTGCCGCATATCGACGACACCGGCAGCGCCGGCATCGGCCTGTTCCGCACCGAATTGCAGTTCATGGTGAGCCCGAGCCTGCCGCGCTCGAGCGACCAGCTCGCGCTCTACCGCACCGTGCTCGATGCGGCGGGGTCGAAGCCCGTCACCTTCCGCACCCTCGATATCGGCGGCGACAAGGCGCTGCCCTATATGGAGACCGTGACCGAGGAGAATCCCGCGCTCGGCTGGCGCGCGATCCGGCTCGGGCTCGACCGTCCCGGCCTGTTGCGCGGCCAGATCCGCGCGCTGCTGCGCGCCGGCGGCGGCCGCGCGCTGAAGATCATGTTCCCGATGATCTCCGACGTCGCCGAGTTCGACCAGGCCAAGGCGATCGTCGAGCGCGAGCTGACCTATCTGCGCCAGCACGGCCACTCGCTGCCCGAGCGCATCGACATCGGCACCATGGTCGAGGTGCCGGCGCTGCTCTACCAGCTCGACGAGCTCCTGAAGAAGGTCGACTTCGTCTCGGTCGGCTCCAACGACCTGTTCCAGTTCCTGTTCGCGGTCGACCGCGGCAACGCCAAGGTCTCGGAGCGCTTCGACACCATGTCGGCGCCGATCCTGCGCGCGCTGCGCGACATCGTGCGCAAGGCGCAGGAGGCCAAGAAAGTCGCCTCGCTGTGCGGCGAGATGGCCTCGAAGCCGATCGGCGCGCTGGCGTTGATCGCGCTCGGCTATCGTTCGCTTTCATTGTCAGCGACTGCGCACGGCCCGGTGAAGGCGATGATCCTCGACCTCGACGCCAAAAAGGCCGCGGCGATGATTGGTCCGCTGCTGGACGCGCCGTCCGGCAGCGTGTCGATCCGCGAGCAGCTGACGAAATTTGCCGAGACCGAGGGGCTGGCCTTGTAGCGACGCTGCCGTCGCCGCCGCCGTCCGTCCTCCGCAATTTTCCGAGACCAGCCCATGCTACCCGAAGCCAAACTCGACATCCTGCTCGCCCACCACGCCTCGCTCGAGGCCGAGCTGCTGGGCCAGGTGAATTCCGAACGCTATGTGGCGATCACCCGCGAGCTTGCCGAGCTCAATCCGCTGATCGACGCGGTGAAGGCGTATCGCTCCACCCTCACCGAGCTTGCCGGCGCCAAGGCGTTGCTGACGGATTCAGCTGATGATCCCGACATGCGCAGCATGGCGGAGGCCGAGCTCGATACCTTGCAGGCGCGCATCGGCGAGCTCGAACAGAAAATCCGCGTCGCGCTGTTGCCCAAGGACGCCATGGACGACCGCAACGTGGTGCTGGAAATCCGGGCCGGCACCGGCGGCGACGAGGCCTCTTTGTTCGCCGGCGACCTGTTCCGGATGTATGAGCGCTTCGCGTCCTTGCAGGGCTGGAAGGTCGAGGTGATCTCGGCAAGCGAAGGCAGCGTCGGCGGTTACAAGGAAATCATCGCCGAGGTGCAGGGCCGTGGCGCATTCGCAAAATTGAAATTCGAATCCGGCGTGCATCGGGTGCAGCGTGTGCCCGACACCGAGACTCAAGGGCGCATCCACACCTCGGCCGCGACGGTGGCGGTGCTGCCGGAGGTCGAGGACGTCGACGTCGATATCAAGAACGACGATCTGCGGATCGAGACCATGCGTGCGGGCGGCGCCGGCGGCCAGCACGTCAACAAGACCGAATCGGGGATCCGCATCACCCACATCCCGACCGGCATCGTTGTCATGATGCAGGACAGCCGCTCGCAGCATAAAAATCGTGCTTCGGCGATGAACATCCTGCGCTCGCGCATCTACGACGCCGAGCGCCAGCGCGTCGAGGCCGCGCGCTCCGCCGACCGCAAGGAGAAGGTCGGCTCCGGCGACCGCTCCGAGCGCATCCGCACCTATAATTTCCCGCAAGGGCGCGTCACCGACCATCGCATCAACCTGACGCTCTACAAGCTGCCGCAGGTGATCGCGGGCGAGGCGCTCGGCGAATTGATCGACGCGCTGACCACCGAGCACCAGGCCGCGCAGCTCGCCGCGCAGGGCGCGGCCGCATAACACCATTCAACGCTTCTGCGACTGCCGGACGTGGCGCAGAATCTTGCCGAGCGCGGGCCCGACCGCGCTGAGCTCTTCCAGGTGAATCTTCGACAGCGCCTGCAGCTTGCGCTCGCCCTGCGCGGTCAACGTCACCAGCACGCGCCGGCCGTCCGCGGCATCGACCGCGCGGACCAATAGCCCGATCTTCGTCATCCGGTTGACCAGCTCGACCGCGGTGTGATGGCGGATCAGGAGGAAACGGGCGAGATCGCCGACCGAGGTCGGCTCCGCGCCGGAGAACCCCTTGATGGCAAGCAGGGCCTGATGCTGCTGCGGAGTCAGCCCGGCCTGCTGCGCCGCCTCCTCGCTGAATGCCAGGAAGGTCCGCAGCTGATAGCGGAAACGCGCCAGCGCCGCGTAATCGACCGCGCCGCTCTGTTTCGGGGTCTTGCCTGCGGCATTGCTTCCAATATTGCCCGGCGCCGCCCGCCGCTTCGGTTGAGGCATTCCGCCGTCCCTGCTCTTGCTCCTGTCCGCCGGATCACGGATGTCGCGAGGCTATCAAGCCCGCGCGAGACCGACCATCCCGGTGGTGCGCCCTGGCTGCGTTGTCAACGGTTGGCGGGCGTCACGGCGACGGCCACTGATCGAAGCTCGAGCTGAGCAGCCTCAGGAGCACGATCTGGAATGCGACCGGGATGCGCGCGCTCTTGCGGCGGATCGATTTCTCGAGCGCCTCGGTGATCTCGCTTCTTGTGAGCTTGCCGGCGGAGGCGTGCTCGATCAGATCGTGCCAGACCTGCGACAGCGATTTGCCGGCGTGATACGGCGGCTGGATCGACACGCCACGCGAGCGCGCCCACTCGATGATCTCGACCATGGTCTGCGGCCCGCAATTACGCGCGGTGGCGAGATGCCGTGCGGTCAGCTTGCGCAGCAGGCGGTCCGGTGGCACCCATCCGAGCTTCGGCGGCGTCTCGCCGATCAGCTCGACCGCGAGCTCCTTGAGCACGTTCATCGCACGGACACTCAAGTCGTTCGCCGGCTCTCCGGCGCCGCCGTCAGAACCTTTCGCGTGACCTGCCGTTTCCTCGATCATGTCTCTTTATGACAGCACCGGCGCGTCGGCGCAAACCTTCGATCACAATATATCGTAGACCAATATAATGCGACGAAAGTGACATTGACTAAACCCGCGGCTGGGCAATTGTTAGCCGTGGAGAGGCTGCGCAACCGCAGCCGCGCGCCTTGCCGCCGATCGTCCTGATCCGGCAACCGTTGTTCTTGCGCACCAATAATCAATCTATTTGGAGGATATCGAGCGATGAGCACCAAGGAGCTTCGGCCGGGCAGACAATTGAACGTTTCGCGCCGCACCCTGCTGCAGGCCAGCGCAGGCTTGATCGGCGGCGCGGTGCTTCCCGCCTCCGGTGCATTTGCCGAGGACAAGCCGGCGATCGGGACTTATCCCGCCGGCTCGTCCGGCTCCTCGGTCTTCATCGGAATCTCGGTGCCGCGCACCGGCACCTATGCGGTTCAGGGCGAGGACGAGCTCAAGGGCTATCAGCTCGCGATCGAGCACATCAACAGCGGGCACGACCTGATCAAGAAGATCTCGCCGAAGACCAGCAAGGGCGTGCTCGGCAAGGAATTGAAGTTCGGCGTCGCGGATTCCGCGGCGAAGCCGAACGAGGCCGTGCAGGCGCAGCAGCGCTTCATCACCGAGAACAAGGCGGTGATGATCACCGGCGGCACCTCGAGCGCGGTTGCGGTCGCGCTCAACAAGCTGGCGCAGCGCGAGAAGGTGATCTTCGTCTGCGGCATCTCCGGCTCCAACGACACCACCGGCAAGGATTGCGTGCGCTACGGCTTCCGCCAGAATTTCTTCGGCCAGACCGCGGCTACCGCCATCGCGCCGGTGCTGATCAAGGCGTTCGGCAAGAACAAGAAGGTCGCCTACCTGACGCCGGACTACACCTATGGTCACACCGTCACCAAATCGATGCAGGATCACACGGCCGAGGCAGGCTGGACGACGGTCACCAACCAGGTTTCGCCGCTCGGGGCGCCCGACTACTCGTCCTATCTGCTCAACGTCGCCAACTCCGGCGCCGACGTGCTGATCAACGTCAACTGGGGTCACGATGCCGTGCTCTCGACGCAGCAGGCCAAGCAGTTCGGCGTGCTCGACAAGATGAAGCTTGTGGTCCCCTACCAGGTGCCATTCATCGCTCGCGAGACCGGCGGCCTGATGCAGGGCGTCTACGCCGCGACCGACTACTGGTGGACGATCGAGGACAAGTACCCGCTGGCCAAGATGTTCAACGAAGCCTTCAACAAGAAGTTCGGCTACCAGCCGGAATGGGGCGCCGAGAACGCCTATATCAGCTTCGCACACTGGGCCCGCATGGTCGAGGAAGCCGCCAGCTTCTATCCGCCTGACGTCATCAAGGCCTATGAGAAGGGAGAGACCATCCCCTCACTGGTTGGGGACGTGCATTATCGCCCAGAGGACCATCAGTGCGTCCGCCCTGTCATCATCGTCAAGGGCAAGACGGAAAAAGAGATGAAGAACAAGGAAGACTATTACGAGGTCGTCGAGATCATCCCGGGCGAAGGCCTGATGCAGAAGCCGGACGAATTCGGCTGCCATCTCGGCGACTACACCTAAACGATCGTGGGAAACCTTGGCGCCGTGGGCGGAATTATTCGGCCCACGGCGCTATTTTGTGTCAGAACGTCTGCACGACACGTTTCAACAGCCGGGCCAAGTAACCGCACGCCATGATCAATTGGCCAAATTTCGTCTCGCAGCTATTTAACGGACTGGCGCTCGGCGCACTGCTCGCGCTGATCAGCTCCGGACTGACGATCATCTACGGTACGCTCGGGGTGCTCAACCTCGCCCACGGCGCCATGTTCATGATCGGCGGCTACGCCGGATACGTAACCTACAGCTACACCGGCTCGTTTATCCTCTCCGTGATTGCGGGGTCGCTGTTCGTCATGCTGCTCGGCATCGCGATGGAGCGGATCATCATCCGCCACTTCTATCAGCGTCCGCATGAGGACCAGTTGCTGGTCACGTTCGGCCTCGGCATCTGCTTCGTCGAGATCGTGCGGCTGATCTTCACCAGCCAGTCTCTGGTGGTGCCGCCGCCGGCCATGCTGCAGGGCATCACCTCGCTCGGTTTCCTGTTCTATCCGACCTATCGGCTGGCCGTCGTCGGCATCGTCGCGGTCGCGCTCGGCGCGTTGTTCGTGGTGCTGTATCGCACGCGACTCGGCATGATCGTGCGTGCCGGCATCGAGGATGCCGTGATGGTCGATTCGCTCGGCATCAACGTCTACCGCGTCTTCATGATCGTGTTCGGCATCGGCGCAATGGCCGCTGGTTTCGCCGGCATCGTCAATGCACCCGTGGTGTCGCTGACGCCCGGCGTTGGCGACGACATCCTGGTCGAAACCTTCGTGGTGGTGGTGATCGGCGGCGTCGGCTCGTTTCCCGGCGCGATCCTCGGCGGCCTGATCGCCGGCGAGATCATCAGTGTCACCTCGATGTTCAACCCCGGTTACGCCTACGTCATGCTGTTTGCGGCGATGACGCTCGTGCTCGTGCTGCGACCACACGGCCTGCTCGGTACCCAGGGCCGCGAATGACCACGGATTTGCAATGCTGAAACAGCGCCCGTTCCTGATCGAGACCCTGACGGCCGCGGGCCTGATCGCCGCGCCCTTCGTACTGCCCTGGCTCGGCTTTGCGCCCAACACGGTCAACCGGATCCTGGTCTGGGGCCTGTTCGGTCTCGGCTTCGACATCCTGTTCGGCTTCACCGGATTGTTGTCGTTCGGTCAATCGGCGTTCTACGGCACCGGCGGCTTCGTCGCCGCCTGGCTGCTGACGCGGGCCGGCTTCCCGAACGTCGTCCTCGCGCTCGTCATCGGCATGATCGTGGCGGCCGCCACGGGCTATCTGATCGGCCTGATCGCGCTACGCCGCACCGGCATCTACTTCGCCATGATCACGGTTGCGATCGCGGAAGTATTCTTCTTCGTCGAATTCAACCCGCTGTCGGACTTCACCGGCGGCGAGAACGGCCTGCCGGGCGTGCCGACCCCGAGCTTCAATCTCGGCTTCACCACGCTGCATTTCGAAAGCGGCTGGTCGCTCTACCAGTTCCTGGCATTGTGTTACTTCATCGGCGTCGTCATCGCGCTGCGCATCGTGCGCTCGCCGGTCGGCGCCATCTTCAACGCGATCCGGGATAATCCGCTGCGGGCGACCGCGGTCGGGCACAACATCCACGGCTACAAGCTGACCGCGTTCGTGATCGCCGCCGCCTATGCCGGATTTGCCGGCGGCTTGCTCGGCGTGCTGCAGGCCTTCATGCCACCCGATGCATTCACCTTCGACACCTCGGGGCAGCTGGTGATGCAGACCGCGATCGGCGGCCGCGGCACGCTGTTCGGACCGCTGGTGGGTGCGGCTGTCTGGCTGTCGTTGCAGGACTTCCTGCAGGCGGCGCTCGATCTGGGCGCGGCCTGGAAGCTCGTGCTCGGCATCGTCTTCGTACTGCTGGTGTGCTTCCTGCGCCGTGGCATCGTCGGTGGTCTCGTCGATCTCTACGGGCTGTTGACCACCAAACGGGGCGCCGGGGACCCCTCCGCCGAGGCAACGGAGCCAGGCGCGCCGGCGCAAGCCGAGCAGCATGCCGCGGAGGCTGCCGTCGCCGACGCGTCGGCCGCGGCCCCGACGCCACCGCGGCCGCGTCCCCCCGGCGCGCCAACCGGCCCCATCCTGCAAGCGCGCGGCCTGACCAAGCGCTATGGCGGCCTGCTCGCCAACAGCGACATCGACTTCACGGTCGACCACGGTGAGCTGCGCGGCATCATCGGGCCGAACGGGGCCGGCAAATCGACCTTCTTCAAGATGCTGACCTGCGAGGTCCACCCGACCTCGGGGAGCATCGTGTTCGACGGCCGCGACATCACCGGGCTGAGCGTCACCGACGTCTGCCAGCTCGGCCTGACCAAGAGCTACCAGGTCAACCAGCTGTTCGCCGGACTGACCGTGCGCGAGAACCTGGTGATTGCCGCGTTATCGGAGCTGCGCGGAAAATTCCGGCTCGACCTGTTCCGCAGCATCGACAGCATTCCCGGACTGACCGAGCGCGTCGAGCACACGCTCGAGCTGGTCAATCTCACGGCCCGGCCGGACACGCCGGTATCCGAGCTCGCCTATGGCGAAAAGCGGCGGCTGGAGATCGGGCTCGCGCTTGCGACCTCGCCGAGCCTGCTGCTGCTCGACGAACCGCTGGCCGGCATGAGCCCGCGCGAGCGGGTCGAGACGGTGAAGCTGCTGAAGTCGATCAGCCAGGGCCGCACCATGATCATCATCGATCATGACATGGACGCGCTGTTCGAGCTCGCCGAGCGCGTCACCGTGCTGCAGGAAGGCCGCGTGCTGGTCGAGGGGACGCCCGACGAGATCAAGAACAATGCGACCGTCCAGGAGGCTTATCTCGGCGGCGTGCATGGAGTGCTCGCCGCATGAGCCTGCTCGAGGTCAACGGACTGAACAGCTATTACGGGGATTCCCACATCCTGTTCGACGTCTCGCTGCGCGTCGAGCGCAACGAGGTGGTGGCGCTGCTCGGCCGCAACGGCGCCGGCAAGAGCACGACGCTCAAGAGCCTGATGGGCGTGGTGACGCCGCGCGCCGGCTCGATTCGCTTCGACGGCG
>Ga0153933_1000525_pt1 | contig 13372 bp, 14 predicted proteins | sample TSNJ017MetaG_FD_102275 | JGI IMG/M metagenome (GOLD analysis project Ga0153933, IMG submission 102275) | Attine ant fungus gardens microbial communities from New Jersey, USA - TSNJ017 MetaG | ecosystem: Host-associated > Fungi > Mycelium > Unclassified | place: USA: New Jersey, Wharton State...
TGATCGCGGCGATCGGGCTCGACCGCCGCTCAGCCTATATCGCCAACGTGATCCCGTGGCGGCCGCCCGGCAACCGCACGCCGACGCCGCAGGAGACGCAGATCTGCCTGCCCTTCATCCAGCGCCAGATCGAGCTGGTGAATCCCGACGTGCTGGTGACGCTCGGCAATCCCTCGACGCAGGCCCTGCTGTCGACCCGCGAGGGCATCATGCGCACGCGCGGCAAATGGTTCGACTACGACACCGGGACGCGATCGATCCGCGCCATCGCCACGTTCCACCCGGCCTATCTGCTGCGTTCGCCGTCCTACAAGAAGATGTCGTGGCTCGATCTGCGCGCGATCGCGAAGGCGTTGCAGCAGGCGGATGCGTGACCGTCACCCCTTCGGCCGCACGATGGCCCAGCCGATCCGCAACACCGGCAGCCGTCCGTTGACCAGCCGGTCGAAGGCGCGCGGGACTTCCGGCACCAGTCCGGGAAAGCGCTGGGCAATGTCAGGCGGCGGCGTGCCGGCGGTGTCCTGGGCGCGCCACACCACGACGCCGCCGGTCTGGTTGAATTTTTGGATCGACAGCCACGGTGTGCGCTGCGGGTTGGCGTCGAGCAGCAGATGCGGACGGCGCGCATCCAGCGCGAGCAGGCTCGCCAGTTGCGGATCGCCGGCCACCGCACGCAGGCGCTGATTGGTGCGGCGCTCATAGCTGTCGTCGAAGAAGCGTCCCATCGCGGCTGCCGGCAGCGAGGTCGGCGCTTCCGTGGTGCTGGTCCAGGGCAGGAACAGCGCTACGGCGATCGCGGCGAGAGCGGGCCCCGCCACGGCGAGCGCCCAGACCGTGCGCAGCAGCCGCTGCCGCCGCAGATGAACCAGGTCGCCGGTCGCGACCACGACCGCGAGCCCCGACATCAAGAGCGCGACGCCGGCGCCACCGAACGCACGGTCGAGATTGAACAGGCCCGCAATGAGGCTGCCGACAATCGCCGGCGCAAAGGCGAAGAAGTAGACGAATTGTTGCGCCAATGGCCCGACCGGCGGGCGATAGATGATCGGCGCATCCTCGGGCCCGCGGGCGAACCAGCCGGAATTGAGGATCGCGAGCAGCACGACCGCGGCCATTGCGACGATCAGCCCGCCGAGCACGACACCCCAGCGCATCGCGCGGGCGCCGAGATCGGCGATCGCGGGCAGCGGCGGCAGCGCCAGCGCGTCGGCGCGGATCAGCCAGATCAGATAGGGCAGCGCCAGCACCACGATGACGAGCAGCGCATAGAGCGGATCGACCGACATCAGCGTGCGTCGCCCGCGCGCGGTGGCGAACGCAAAGCCCGCGACCAAGAGGATCATGCCGATCGCCGCCGGCGTCGTCAGCAATAGGAGGCCGCAATCGATCGACCAGGCGAACCAGGCGCTGCGCCGGTTCTGTCCGACCAACTGCCAGGAGTGCAGCAGCAGCAGCGCCCAGAGCGGCCGCGCCAGGATCAGCGGGCCGAACTCGACGCTCGGCGAGGAGAACACCACCACCGTCATCGACAGCAGCACCGCGAGCACGGCCTGCGGGCCGCCGACGATGGCGCGCGCGAGGTGATAGAACGCGATGAAGGTCGCGACCGCGCAGACCTGCGACAGCAAATAGACGCCAAGCATGTGTTCGCCGGCGGCGCGGAAGGCGATGTCGGCCAGCCAGAACGACAGCGGCGGCCCCATGTCGGTGCCGACCTGGTATTCGCGGCCGAACGCCAGCACGGTGGCGAGATTGCCGGGCGGGCTGCCGTAGAAGATCAGGGGAACGAACAGCCAGATCGCGGCCTGCGCCAGCACCACGATCCAGACCACCAGCCGCGGCCGGGCCCGGATCAGTTCGACAACCAGGGAGGTAAACCGCATGAAACGCCTGAAAGCCTTAAGCCACCCGCATCACGCGGCGCAATCTGATCCGGTGGATTTGATACCGGGCGATGGCTGCGGAGGCAACGGGCGCCGAAGATGTTCACTCTGTAAGCCAAATCTCAGTGTCATGCCCCGCGCATGCGGGGCATCCAGTACGCCGCGACCTCTCGGCTCGCGCACGACGGTCTCTGGAATACTGGGTCCCCCGCCTGCGCGGGGGACGACAGCCTTGCCCTGCGCAGCCGCCTATGCCGCAGCTTCGCTTTCCGCATCCACCGTAAACAGGTCGGGCTCGACGGGCACTGGAAAGTGCTTCAGCCGCGCGGCAACGACGGGGGCGAAGAAGCTGCGGTGATGGGTGCTGGGGCCGAGGCGGTCAAGCGCTTCGAGATGCTCGGGGACCGCGTAGCCCTTGTGCTGCTCGAAACCGTAGCCCGGACAATCCAGCGCCAGCGCGCTCATCAGGCGGTCGCGCGTCACCTTCGCGATGATCGAGGCCGCCGCGATCGACAGCACGAGCCCGTCGCCGCCGATCACGGCCTCGCAGTCACAGGGCGTGGCGAGCTTGTCGCGGCCGTCGACGAAGACGTGTTTGGGCATCTCCGGCAGCGCATGCACCGCGCGCGCCAGCGCCCACAGTGAGGCGCGGAGGATATTGTCGCGATCGATGCGCGCGCGCGATGCCACCGCGACCGAGAAAGCCGCAGTGGCGCAGATCTCCTCGAACAGTTCCTCGCGGCGTTCGGCGGTGAGCCGCTTCGAATCGTCGATGCCCTTCGGAATCCGCTTCGGGTCGAGCACCACGGCAGCGGCAACCACGGGTCCGGCGAGCGGGCCGCGCCCGGCCTCGTCGCAGCCCGCGATCGGCCAGACGCCACGCTTGATCAGCGCGCGCTCCCGCCGGAAGCTCGGCCGCGCGATCACGCGCTTCTCCGGCTTGGCCGCCTCGGCCGGCGTCTTGCGCGATTTGTTCCGAATCATACCGGGATGGTGATCAAGCACGTCGCGCGGCGCAACCGGGAACCGGCCGCCCTTCCCCGCAATTCAGTGTCAGTCACTCGAACTGATGACTGATGGCCCAGACATAGGCCGCCACCGCGTCGACATCGGCGGGCTCGAGGTCGCCATCCCGTCCGGGTGCCACCACCATGTTGTGCAGGAGGGTTCGCTTCAGCTCCCTGACGCTGCCGTCGCTCCAGACGAACATGCCGGCGGTCAGGTCGTTACCGTTGGCGGTTCCCTTGCCGTCGATGCCGTGACAGACGCTGCACTGCCCGTTGGCGGCCTCCCCGTGAAACACCCGATCGCCGAGCACGATCTGCTCGCGGCTGAATCCGCGCGGCACCGGCAACGTCTCCGCGGCCGGCCGCACCTGATTCCGGAACATGCTGAGCGGAGGCGTCACCAGCTTGAGCTCCTGCTGGTCCGGCTGCGCCCGCGATGCGCCACATGCCACAGCAAACGCCGCACATATCGAAGCCCCGCAAATGATGAGACGCGCGGTCATGAACCTCCCCCTCCCGAATGTCTTTTCCTCCGGCCGCAGACTTAGATGCCGCGTTCTCGGTCGGATCATACCATCGAGCACAGGTTCTGTGACACCGACCAATGGACGGCCGGCAGTCGGGGCGTTTGCCCGTTCATGCTAGTCCGGGAGCGACGCCCGCCTGTCGTCACCGATCTCGAAGCCCGGCGCACGCACCACCTCCCAGGCGTGACCGTCGGGATCGGCGAAATAGCCGCAATAGCCGCCGTAGCTGGTCGGCTGCGCCGGGTTGAGCAGTTTGGCGCCCTTCGAGAGCGCGAATGCCATGACGGCGTCGACCTCGGCATCGTCGCGGCAGTTCCAGGCGAGTGCGACGCCCCGGAACGCCGCCGGCCGCGGTTGATCGGGAAGTGCGGCGTCCGCGGCAAGCAGATGCCACGGGAACAGCCCGAGCACGGTGCCGCCGGTCTCGAAGAAGGCGACCTCCTCGCCGGTTACGCGCATCTTCCTGCTGAAGCCGAGGGCTTCGTAGAAGGCGATGCTCGTGCGCATGTCGCTGACGCCGAGGGTCAGGACGGTGAAGCGTGGGGTTGGGGCGGTCATTGTGTCACTCATCATTCCCTCTCTCCTGTCATTGCGAGGAGCGATAGTGACGAAGCAATCCATCTACCTCGATGTTGTGACATGGATTGCTTCGCTCCGCTCGCAACGACGCCAGGAGCCTCTAAAACAAACTCAACTGCTGCCCGTTGCGTTTCGGCTTCGCAAAATGGTCCGTCGTCAGCTTGGTGCGGCGCTTGTTCAACCCGAGTTTCTCGCAGGCGATCTCGAAGCGGCGGCCGATCATCCAGGCCATCGGGCCGGTGCCCTTCATTCGCGTGCCCCATTGCGAGTCGTAATCGCGGCCGCCGCGCATGTCGCGGATCAGCGTGAAGACGTGGCGATAGCGGTCGGGGTAGTTGGCCATCAGCCATTCGCGAAACAGATCGCGCACCTCGAGCGGCAGGCGCAGCAGCACATAGCTCGCCTCCTTGGCGCCGGCATGGGCCGCGGCATCGAGTATCCGCTCGATCTCGACGTCGTTCAGCGCCGGGATCACCGGAGCGACCATCACCGTTGCGGGGATGCCGGCCTCCGCGAGACGCTTGATCGCCTCCAGTCGCTTCGGCGGCGTCGAGGCGCGCGGCTCCATGGTGCGCGCGAGCTTCGGATCGAGCGTCGTCACCGACAGCGCGACCTTGACCAGATTGCGCTTGGCCATTCGCGCCAGGATGTCGATGTCTCGGGTCACCAGCGCCGATTTGGTCACGATGCCGACCGGATGGCCGACGCGCTCGAGCACTTCGAGAATGCCGCGCATGATCTTCCGCTCGCGCTCGATCGGCTGATAGGGATCGGTGTTGGTACCGATCGCGATCATGCGCGGCTCGTAATCCGACGCCGCCAGCTCCTTTTCGAGCAGCTCCGGCGCGTCGGGCTTGGCGAGCAGCTTGGATTCGAAGTCGAGCCCCGGCGACAGGCCGAGATAGGCGTGGGTCGGCCGCGCGAAGCAGTAGACGCAGCCGTGCTCGCAGCCGCGATAGGGATTGATCGAACGGTCGAAGCCGATGTCGGGCGAATCGTTGCGGGTGATTACCTTGCGCGAGGTGTCGATCGCGACCGTCGTCCTGAACGGCGGCAGGTCTTCGAGGCTCTGCCAGCCGTCGTCGAAGGCAACCCGTGCCTCGGCCTCATAGCGGCCCGAGGCGTTGGACTGCGCGCCGCGGCCGCGCCGCCGCTCGCTTTCGATCGCGACCGCAAGCTCGGGAAAAGGAGCAGCTGCGCCCGCCGGGTTATCGGAGGGCGCCGTTACCGGCGGGTGCTTGAGGGCATGAGAGGATGCTCGGCTCATGCTGCGAAGCTAACACAGCGCAAGAACAAATCAAGAACATGCGTGGCAAATTTCCACAAAAGGATGCCGCAAAAATCTGCAGGACGAAAGGCTGCTTTGAATATGACAAGGTGATAACACAGCGCGGTTTTTCAACATCTGAGCCAACGAAGCCTCATGCTGAGCGTGATCATTCCAACCGATGGGGTCGAACGCAGCGCGGTCGCGACGCTTGCGGCGCTGGTGCCGGGCGCGGCGGCAGGAATCATCCGCGAGGTGCTGCTGGTCGATCGCGCCAACACCGATGTGATGGAGCGCGTGGCCGATGTCGCGGGGTGCCGCTTCATGCGCTTCGAGGGCAGCCGCGCAGCCGCGCTCGCCGCAGGTGCCAGGCAGGCGCGCTCGCCCTGGCTGATGTTCCTGCACCCCGGTGCGGTGCTGGATTCGGGCTGGATCGAGGAGACCACCCAGTTCATCCAGATGGTGGCGGCGAGCGGCAAGGACCGCGCCGGCATTTTCCGCTACGCGCGCTCGCCCTATGCCGATCCCGGCCTGCGCGACGGGCTGAAATTCGTCACCCGCATGATTGCAGGTCCTTCGGCCGAACAGGGCCTTTTGATCGCGCGCGACCATTATGAGCGTCTCGGCGGCTACCGGCCCGACGCTCCGCGTTCCGAGGCACGGCTGCTGCGCCGGCTCGGCCGCTCCTCCCGCACCATGCTGCGCAGCCGGATCATGGTCGCCTGATCCGATCACGGCCGTCCAAATCGATACTTGCCAAAGTCAAATAATTATTTGACACTGGCAAGTATCGAGGTGCGCCATGACCGATGCAGACGAACAGGTCGCCGCAGTCCGCGGCTTCAACCGCTTCTACACCCGCAAGCTCGGCGTGCTCGACCAGCATCTGCTGCAGAGCCCGTTTTCGCTGAGCGAGGCGCGGGTGCTGTACGAGCTCGCCCATCGCGAGGACGCCGCGGCCCGCGATATCGGCATCGAGCTCGGCCTCGACGCCGGCTATCTGAGCCGCATCGTCCAGAAATTCGACGACGACGGGCTGATCGTCCGCAAGCCGCTGCCGGCCGACCGCCGGCAGGTCCGGCTCAACCTCACCGCCAAGGGGCGGCAGGCCTTTGCCAAGCTCGATCGCGCGTCGCACGACGAGGTCGCGACGATGCTTGATGGCCTCGACGGCGGCCGGCGCGCGGCCGTGGTGCAGGCCATGAGCACGATCGAGCGAACGCTGCAGCCGCAGGCGGCGAAGCCTGCCGGTTTCCTGCTGCGCTGCCATCGCATCGGCGACATCGGCTGGGTGATCTCCCGGCAGGGACGCGCTTATGCCGAGGAATATGGCTGGGACATCAGCTACGAGGCCCTGGTCGCCGAGATCTGCGCGCAATTCATCAAATCGTTCGATCCCGCGCGTGAGCATTGCTGGATCGCCGAGGTCGAGGGCGAGCCGGTCGGCTCGATCTTCCTCGTCAACGGCGGCGACGGCGTTGCAAAACTGCGGCTGCTGATGGTGGAGGAGAAGGCACGCGGACTTGGCGTCGGAAAGGCGCTGGTCGAGCAGTGCATCCGCACCGCGCGCGACAATGGCTACAAGCGGATGACGCTGTGGACCCAGAGTATCCTGCTCGCCGCCCGCGGCATCTACGCCCGCGCCGGGTTCCGTATGGTGAAGGAGCAGCCGCATCACAGCTTTGGCGCCGACCTGGTCGGCGAGACCTGGGACCTGGACCTGTGAAGCCACAGCGCCGCGAACCAGCGCGGCGCGTGACGGCGGAGCTCATCACATTCTATACACAGCGCGCCCATGCGCTGCGCGCGGAGGCCTATCGCGACACCGTCCGGGCGCTGTGGCGTGCCGTGGTTCGAATCATCAGCGGCAGGTGATCGGCTCTCGCGGCCCGTCATTCCGGGATGCGCCGACAGGCGCAGGCCCGGAATCCATTTCGCCACCCATTATGCGGGCCGATGGATTCTCAGATGCGCAATTGCGCATCATAGCTCATCGCTGCGCGATGCCCCGGAATGACGAGGGAAGAAAACACGGCTACACACTCGCGCCTTTCGCCTTGGGCCGGCGCAGATGCTCATCGAGCCGCGGCATGATCTCGACGAAATTGCAGGGCCGCGTGCGGTAGTCGAGTTGTGCGGCCAGGATGCCGTCCCAGCCGTCGCGGCAGGCGCCGGGCGAGCCCGGCAGGCAGAAGATGAAGGTCGCGCCGGCAACCCCCGCAGTGGCGCGGCTCTGAATCGTCGAGGCGCCGATCTTGGCGTGGCTCAGCATGTGGAAGGCGATCGAAAAGCCGTCCATCCGCTTCTCGAACAACGGCTCGATCGCCTCCGGCGTGATGTCGCGGCCGGTGAAGCCGGTGCCACCCGTGGTGATGACGGCATCGACACCCGCATCCGCAATCCAGCGCCTGACCACGGCACGGATGGCCTCCACGTCGTCGGTGACGATCTCGCGGCCTGCAAGCTTGTGCCCGGCCGCCGTGAGGCGATCGGCCAGCGTCGTGCCCGACTTGTCGTCGGCCAGCGTGCGGGTGTCTGAAATCGTCAGCACCGCGATGTTCAGCGGGATGAAGGTTTTGGATTCGTCGATTGCAGACATTGAATAGCTCCTCCGCACACTCCGCCGTCATCCTGAGGTGCTCGCGAAGCGAGCCTCGAAGGATGGGCCGCGGGCTCCGTCATCCTTCGAGGCTCGCCAAGAGGCGAGCACCTCCCGAGTGAGCGCGTTCGCGCTCATCCGGGGATGACGCGATCTAAAAGCTACCCACCCGCAAACGTATTACACGCCTGCACGGTGCCGTTCTGGTAGCCGGTCATGAACCATTGCTTGCGCTGCGCCGAGGTGCCGTGGGTGAAGGAATCGGGCACCACCCTGCCTGTCGCCTGGCGCTGCAGCGTGTCGTCGCCGATTGCATTGGCGGTGGTCAGCGCGGCGTCGATGTCGCCGGCCTCGAGGAAGCCGGGCCGCTTCTTCTCCTCACGATTGGTCCAGACACCGGAGAGGCAGTCGGCCTGCAGCTCGACCTTGACCTGCAAGGCATTCGATTCGGCCTTGCTGCTCGCCTGCTGCTGCAACCGGTTCACGCGCGGGATGATGCCGAGCAGGTTCTGGATGTGATGGCCGGCCTCATGCGCAATGATGTAGGCCGCGGTGAACTTGCAGGCGTTGCCCGAGCAGCCGTGGAACCGGGTCTCGACCTCGCGGAAGAAGCCGGTGTCGAGGAAGATGGTCTTGTCGGGCGGGCAGTAGAACGGCCCCATCGCCGACTCCGCCCTGCCGCAGCGGCCGCCATTGGTGACGTTGCGGAACAGCACGACCTTCGGGCCGGTATAGCTCTGGCCCGAGGCCTGGAAGATCTCGCTCCAGCGATCGTCGATCTCGCCGAGGATGCCTGCGATCATGCTGCCCATCTCGTCGGTCGGCGCGCCGCGCTTGACCTGCCCGCCCGAGGCCTGACGGTCGGTCTGGTAGGTCGGCGCCTGTTGACCGCCGGTCAAAATCTCCGCGCCGCCGATCAGGACGCGCGGATCGATGCCGAAAGCATAGCCGATCAGGCCGAGCACGATGATGGTGCCGATGCCGAGCCCGCCACCGCCCATCGGAAGACCGAAACCACCGCCGCCACCTCCGCCGGCGCCGCCTTCGTCGCGACGGTCTTCGATGTCATCGCTGCGGCGGAAATCATCGTAGCGCATGGCGGTTTCCCTTCATTCCAGCCGGCGACCCAACGCGAGACACCAGACGTAAAATTTCCGTTCTGTTAATCAATAACCCGCCCGGCAAAAATTGCCTAGTGCGCGGATGCGCATTCGTCCCTGCGAAATCGACGGTGACCCGGTGCGGTCGAATCGCAACGGATTCGTGATGTTCGAAGCTTTTCGCGCAAAGCGTTGATGCTGCAGCACGACAGGATGGCGATGCGCCACGCCGTTTGGAGGCCACTGCAATCTTTTACGCGAACATTTCCAATTAAGTCGATTTTTACTTTGGCGGGTCAATGTGTGGCCAGTCGGTTGTTTAGTCCCGCGTCGCCGACAGCGTCGCCTGAGTCAGAGTTCTTGAGTCATGGTTGTGTCGCGTCGCGGGGCGTCTGCAAGGGCGCCCCGCACTAAATTTGAGAGTGCCCCGTCGAGCCGCATCGTCATTGGCGATTGCGTCGCGGAGATGTCGAAGCTCCAGGCCGGCTCGGTCGACCTGGTGTTCGCAGATCCTCCCTACAATCTGCAGCTCAAGGGCGACCTCAAGCGTCCCGACGAATCGCATGTCGATGCCGTCAACGACGATTGGGACAAGTTCTCGTCGTTTGCCGCCTATGACGATTTCACCCGGGCCTGGCTACTGGCCTGCCGCCGCGTGATGAAGCCGTCGGCGACATTGTGGGTGATCGGCTCCTATCACAACATCTTCCGCGTCGGCGCCATCATGCAGGACCTCGGGTTCTGGGTGCTGAACGACATCGTGTGGCGCAAGTCGAACCCGATGCCGAACTTCCGCGGCCGCCGCTTCACCAACGCGCACGAAACCATGATCTGGGCCGCGCGCGACGAGAAGGCCAAGGGATATACCTTCAACTACGAAGCGCTGAAGGCCGCCAATGAGGACGTCCAGGCGCGCTCCGACTGGCTGATCCCGCTCTGCACCGGCGAAGAGCGCCTCAAGGGCGACGACGGCAAGAAAGTGCACCCGACGCAGAAGCCCGAGCAACTGCTGGCGCGCGTGCTGCTGTCGTCGTCAAAACCCGGCGACCTCGTGATCGACCCGTTCAACGGCACCGGCACCACGGGTGCGGTGGCGAAGCGCCTCGGCCGCAACTATATCGGCTTCGAGCGGGAGAAGGCTTATGCCGCCGCCGCCGAAGCCCGGATCGCCGCGATCGAGCCGCTGCCGGACGCGACGCTGGCGCCGTTCATGACGGCGCGCGAGGCGCCGCGCGTCGCGTTCTCCGAACTGATCGAGCGCGGCATGATCATGCCCGGCGCGAAGCTCGTTGATGCCAAGAAGCGCCATGGCGCGCTGGTCCGCGCCGACGGCGCCATCATGCTCGGCGACAAGGTCGGCTCGATCCACCGCATCGGCGCGGTCGCGCAGGGCTCCGGCGCCTGCAACGGCTGGACCTTCTGGCACGTCGAGACCAAGAACGGGCTCAAGCTGATCGACGAGCTGCGCGCCGAGATCCGCTCCGGGATGGCCGCGGGCTGAACCAACTCTCCACACGTCATTCCGGGGCTCGCGAAGCGAGAGCGGGGAATCCATTCATCTGCAGCGCCCGCTGCCTGATGGATTCCGGGCTCGCGCCAAAGAAGCGTGCGCTCAGATGCGCACCGGGGGAATGACGAGCAGTTGAACGCTTCCGCCTTGAAGCGCCGGTGATGCGGGCCTACATTACCCGTCATCAATTGCCCGTTTCGATTGGTCATCCCGATGCGAAGGCAATCCGAAGCCCTTTTGGTGTTGCCGCTGCTGCCGATCTTCCTGCTCGGCATGTTTCCGATGTTGCTGATCGGCCTGCTGGGATTTTTCGGCCTGATCATCTTCGGCATCCTGTTGGTCTGCGTCGGCCTGACCCTGGGCCTCGAGGCGCATAGCGAGTTCAACGAAGAGATCATCGTCCACGGCTACGCACGCGGGTCCGAGCGCGCGACGCAGGTCTCCCATTTGCATGCCGCCACGCGGTCGGCGGCCGTGCTGGAAGTAGTCGGTCTCGCGCTCGCCGTGGCGGGTGCGGCGGGCTTCCTCTTCTTCAACTGATCCGCGCCCGGCGCGGAGCAGCGTCACAAACTCGTCGCTTGCGCAGCGCAGCGAAGTTTGCGCATGAAGGTCCACCCGCGGCTTTCGCCGCCGTGCCCCGATGCCGTCGCTCTCAAGACACTGCTCACAAGGACCAAGGGAGTCTCTTCATGCTCAAATTCTATTTCAACGGCGCGCCGAACCCGACCAAGGTCGCATTGTTCCTGGAAGAGTCCGGCCTGCCCTTCGAGGCGATCCCGGTCGATACCCGCAAGGGCGAGCAGTTCGCGCCCGACTTCCTCAAGGTCAACCCGAACGGCAAGGTGCCGGCGATCGACGACGACGGCATTTTCGTGTTCGACTCTAATGCCATCCTGCTCTACCTCGCCGAGGAGCACGGCATGTTCCTGCCGCCCAACACCCCGGCCAACCGCGCCGCGACGTTGTCCTGGCTGATGTTCATCGCGACCGGTCTCGGCCCCTATTCCGGCCAGGCCGTGCACTTCAAGCACTTCGCGCCGAAGGACCTCGACTACGCCCACAACCGCTACCAGTTCGAGGCCCACCGCCACTACAAGATCCTCGACGATCATCTCGCCAAGTCGCGCTACATGGTCGGCGACAGCTACACGATCGTCGACATGGCATTCTGGGGCTGGGTGCGGATGGCAACGTTCATCCTCGGCGAGGAAGGCTTCGCCAAGTATCCGAATGTAAAGCGTTTGCTCGACGAGATCTCGGCACGGCCCGCGGCAGCGCGTGCGCTCGCGCTGAAGGACAAGCACACGTTCAAGGCCGAGATGGACGAGGAGGCCCGCAACATCATGTTCGGCCATCTCAAGACCAAGGTGGCGTAGGCCAAGCGACACAGCAAGTGAAACGGCGCCCCTGGGGCGCCGTTTTCGTTTGTGCCGCCGCTATGCCGCGGGAAACAAACCCAGCGCCCGCTCGGTCAGCACCGAGTCGCAATATTCGCGGACCTCCTTGATCCTGCCGCCGTCAAACCGCAGCACCAGGCAATAGTCGTTGTCGTAGCGCTGGCCCTCCTTGGTGAGGTTGTCGCCTTTGGCCTCGACCGCGACGATGTCGCCGTCGGCGATGAAGCGATGCGCGATGGTGCGGCCACGCTCGACCAGCCGCGAGCGGACATGGCCGTGCAGGTCGCGCAGGATCGATTGCTTGCCGGTGAAGGTGCGCGACCAGGAATATTGCCCGGTCACGGTCCAGATCGCGTCGTCGGCGAGCTTCTCCATGAACAGCGACGTCTCACGCACGGCCGGATCGGGATCGCCCGCGATCGCAAACATCTGCTGCACCAGCTTCTTGTTGTCGGCTGCGCTCATGGCGGCCCTCCTTTGGCGGGTTGATGACGCATCGTGCGCCGCGGACGCGCATTCTTCCAATCGATAGGTGGTATGATATATATTCACCAGATGAATTTGACTGCGCTCGACCTCAATCTGCTGGTGGCGCTCGACGCGTTGCTGAAGGAGGCCAATGTCAGCCGCGCGGCAATGCGGCTGCATCTGTCGCAACCCGCCACCAGCCACGCACTGCAGCGGCTGCGCGACCTGATCGGCGATCCGCTGCTGGTGCGCAACGGCGCGCGGATGGAGCTGACGCCGCGGGCCCACGCCCTGCGCGCGCCGCTGGCGCAGGCACTCGACCAGGTGCGCGCGCTGTTCGTGTCTGACGATTTCGACGCCGCGCGCAGCGAGCGACAATTCCGCCTGATGATGCCCGATCTCGCAGTCGAATTGCTGATGCCGGCCTTGATGGAGAAGGTCACGCTGCTGGCGCCGAACGTCACCATCGACGTGGTGCCGTGGCGGGGACCTGCGATCTTCACGCCGGAATTCGCCCGCACCATCGATCTCGTGATCTCGATCGGCAACTCCTTCAAGGGGTTTCACCGCCAGCTGCTCTACACAGATCGCGATGCGCTGGCGGTGCGGCGCGGCCATCCCGGGCGAGCGAAGCTGAAGACGCGCGAGGCGTTCCTCGCCGCGCGCCACGTCGCCGTGGTGATCCGCGGCCAGAACGAGGACCTGATCGACACCTGGCTGCGCAGCAAAGGCATCGAGCGGCGGATCGCGCTGGTGGTGCCGGGCTATATCGAGGCGCTGCACGTCACCGCGCGCACCGATCTCGTCGCCTTCGTGCCGCGCCGGCTGATCGCGGCGCTGGCGACGCAATTGTCGCTGGTGACGGTGACACCGCCGCTCGATCCCGGGATCGACGAGCAGCACATGTTCTATCCGACGCGGGCCCAGATGGACCCGGGCTCGATCTGGCTGCGCCGGCTGATGCTGGAGACCGGGCGGGAACTGGCGAAAAGCAAGCGGTAACGCCAAACTTTATCCTCGCGTCGTCCCGGCGCA
>Ga0153933_1000526_pt1 | contig 13310 bp, 11 predicted proteins | sample TSNJ017MetaG_FD_102275 | JGI IMG/M metagenome (GOLD analysis project Ga0153933, IMG submission 102275) | Attine ant fungus gardens microbial communities from New Jersey, USA - TSNJ017 MetaG | ecosystem: Host-associated > Fungi > Mycelium > Unclassified | place: USA: New Jersey, Wharton State...
TGCCGGGGTTGGTGGTGTGATGGGGCGTGGGTACACCATTTTTGACACGGCAATCGGCCGATGCGGCATCGCATGGGGTGAGTTGGGCGTGGTCGGCGTGCATCTGCCTGAAGCGCGCGAGATCGAGACCCGCAAGCGGCTGTTCCAGCTCTATCCCGACGCGCGCGAGATACGGCCATCGAACGAGATCGAGGCCGCGATCGAGGGCATCGCCACGATCCTGCGCGGCCGTAACAGCGACCTGTCGGGCGTCACGCTCGACATGACCGATATCCCCGCCTTCAACCAGCGCGTCTACCAGTTCGCCCGCAGCATTCCGCGCGGCGAGACCCGCACCTATGATGAGGTGGCGAGCGGCTTGCGCGCCTCGGGCGCGGTCTATTCGGTGGCGCAGGCGATCGGCCGCAATCCCTTCATGATCATCGTGCCGTGCCATCGCGTGCTCGAAGCCGGCCATTATGCCGACCGGATCTCGCCGAACGGCGGCAGCATCTCCAAGCGACGGCTGCTCTCGATCGAGGGCGCGCAGGGAACGGCGAGCAAGACGCTGTTCGACGTGCTGCTGCCGGTTGCGCCACCCCGGCCGTAACCCTAAATCCAGGACATGAACCGCACGACGCTGCTGCAGCGCGATCGCATCACCGTGAACGAGTTTCGCTGCACCGCGGAGCCCGGCGACAAGCCGTTCGCCGAGCAGTTCGCCTGCCATTCGGTGTCCTATGTGCGCAAGGGCAGTTTCGGCTGCCATTGCCGCGGGCGTTTTCATGAACTGGTGGCGGGGTCGATCCTGGTCGGTCATCCCGGCGACGAATACACCTGCACCCACGACCACGTGGTCGGCGACGAGTGCCTGTCGTTCTTCCTCGATCCCGAACTGGTGGAGACGATCGGCGACCGCGCCGCGGTCTGGCAGGTCGGCTCGGTGCCACCGCTGCCGGAGCTGATGGTGCTGGGCGAACTGGCGCTGACGGCAGCAGGCGGCAACAGCGAAATCGGCCTCGACGAGGTCGGGCATCTGTTCGCCAGCCGTTTTGTCGAACTGGTGTCGGATCGCAAGAGCAGGCCGCTTGACGCCACGCTGCGCGACCGCCGCCGCGCGGTCGATGCCGCGCTGTGGATCGACGCCAATTCGCACCGCGCCATCGATCTCGACGATGCGGCAGCCCAGGCCGGTCTCAGCACCTTCCATTTCCTGCGGCTGTTCTCCGCCGTGCTCGGCGTCACGCCGCATCAATATCTCGTGCGTTCACGGCTGCGTCATGCAGCGCGCCGGCTCGCGGATGACGACAGCCCGATCACCGACATCGCCTATGACGTCGGATTCGGCGACCTCTCCAATTTCGTGCGCAGCTTCCATCGCGCCGCCGGCGCCTCGCCATTGAAATTCCGCCAGGCCTCCCGCGGCGACCGCAAGATTTTCCAAGAACGCCTCGGCATGCACTGACTAGGTTTGCTCCAGAGCGCGTCTTACGCGCCCAACTGGAGACCTCCCAATGTACGACCATATCGGATTGCGCGTTGCCGACCTCGACGCCAGCGTGCGCTTCTACACCGCGGCGCTGGCGCCGCTCGGCTTCGTGCTGTGCTCACGCGACGACAGCGGCGCCGGCTTCGGCCCGAAGGGCGAGCCCGCGCTCTGGCTGCATCTGCACAAGGGCAAGGCCTCAGGCGGCGCGCATATCGCCTTCCGTGCACCGAGCCACGACGCCATCGAGGAATTCCACACCGCAGGCATCAAGGCCGGCGGCAAGGACAATGGCGCAGCCGGCCACCGAAAGGACTACAGCCCGACCTATTACGCCGCGTTCCTGATCGACCCCGACGGCAACAATGTCGAGGCGGTGCGGACGTAGGCGCGCGACACACCCTCAACGTCATCCTGAGGCGCGAGCGGAGCGAGCCTCGAAGGATGAGCCCAAGCAAGAACCTGTCATCCTTCGAGGCTCGCTCAAGAGCGCGATGCCAAGGCATCGCGTCGCTCGCACCTCAGGATGACGACCACCCCCGAGGTTAGAACCATGGCTTCCATCCACAAGGATATCCCGATCGACGCGCCGGCCGACCAGGTCTGGGATGCGGTGCGCGATTTCGGCGCGCTGCACACCCGCCTGGTGCCGGGCTTCGTGACCGATACCGTGCTCGAAGGCGACGTTCGCATCGTCAGCTTCGCCAACGGCACGGTGGCGCGCGAGACGCTGGTCGATAGCGACGATCAGCGCCAGCGGCTGGTCTATGCGATCAAGAGCGAACGGTTCACTCAGCATTCGGCCTCGGTGCAGGTGTTCGCCGACGGTGCCGCGCGCTGCCGCGTGGCCTGGATCGCCGACCTGCTGCCGCATGAGATCGCGCCCTATGTCAGCGCGCAGATGGATCTCGGCGCGGCCGCGATGCAGCGCGCGCTGGCCCGCAAGACCGCTGCGTGATCTTCCTCACAGAAGGTGGCGTGCGCGAGCCGTAAGCCTCACCCCGTGCGTCCGGATCCTCGCCCGCAGTCGCGGCGCGGGCGCACGGGAGGTTTTGTCATGACCGGAGCCGACAAGGTCGTCTGCCAGGCGGCCACGCTGCTTCTGTTGTTTGCACTGACATCGACACCCGCGAAGGCCCAGTTCCTGGGCGGCGGAGGCGGCCAAGACATGATGACGCAAATGGCGCCGATGCTGGAGATGATGAAGGCCAAGATGGGCAAGCGCCGCTTCGCCATGATGATGCAGACCATAGGACCGATGATGAGCCGCATGATGGATGGCGAGGGTAGCGGTGTGCTGTGTGGTCTTGGTGGTCTTGGTGGTCTTGGCGGCATGATGGGCGGCGGCGGATTGCCCGGTCTCGGCGGCGGCATCCCCGGCGGCTTCGGTGGCGGCAGCTCAAGCGCCGTTGGCGGCGGCGTGCCGAGCGGAGCCGATGGCTACGGCAGCGGCCCGGGCGGCCTTGGATTGGGCGGCTTCGGCGGCGGCGGTGACATCATGGGCATGCTCGGCGGCGCCGGCGGTGGCGAGCTGATGGGCATGATTCCGCAACTGATGCGGATGGCGAATTTCGGCGGCGGCGGGCATCACGGCCGGCGGCACCGGCGGCGGTAGCATCACAGCCACCAACCATCACCGTCACCCCCGCGCAAAGGCTTCGCCTTGGTCGCTGGAGGAGCCGCGAAGCGGCGTCTCGAAGGGTCGACGGCCCGGATATATCCACGAGTGTGTTGACACACCCGGGCCGTGCATCCTTCGAGACGCGCTACGCGCTCCTCAGGATGACGGGAATGAGAATTACGACAGCGCCGGCTGCACTTCCGCGATCGGCGCTGACTTGCCCCAGCGCGTCAGCACCACGCTGAGGCAGGAGAGCGTGCCGAGCACACCCATCGAGGCGGCAGCGAGCGTGAAGAAGTTTTGCGCGGTCGCGTCATGCGTCGAGAGCCACCAGCCACCCGCGCCGATGAAGATCAGCCGCGCAGTCTGCGCCAGCACCGGGCCCAGCACCTTCGCCGCGCCCTGCGACGAGAAGTACATCGACATCGCAAGGCCGATGAAGGCGTACATCGGCGCCGCGGTCGACAGATAGTGATGACTGGTGCTCCGCACATGCGGATCATCGGTGAAGAGATTGACCCAGAGGTCGGGGAAGGTGGCGATGAAGCTGCCGACGACGCCGACCGACAGGAACGCCACCGTGCCTGCGGTCCATGCGATCCGCCGCGCGCGTGCGATCCGGTCCGCACCGACAGCCATGCCGATCATCGGCACCGAGGCGATGCCGACTGCGAACGCAACCGACGTCAGCATGAATTCGAGCCGCGCGCCGATGCCGTAGCCGGCCAGCACGGCGGTGCCGAACTGCGCCAGCATGTGGGTGAAGATCGAGATCGTCAAAACCGATTGCAGCGGCGAGAAGCAGGAGACCGCGCCGACCCTGAGGATGTCGATGAACATCGCCCATTGCACCCGCAGCCCCTTGAGCTTGGGCCTGACACGGGCGCGGCCGGAGAACAGGTACCAGCCCATCACGGTGATGCTGATCGAATAGGCGATCAGCGATCCGGCCGCGACGCCGCGCATGCCGAATTGCGGCACCGGGCCGAGGCCGAGCCCGAGCGTGCCGCCGAGCATGATCTGCCACACCGCCGACGACAGGATCATGGTCGACGGCAATTTCATGTTGCCGGTGCCGCGCAGGATGCCGGCCATGGTGTTCATGGTCCAGGGCAGGATCGCGCCGCCGAAGAAGATTTGCGAATAGGCGATCGCCTGCGCCAGCACATTGCCGCGGCCACCGAGCAATGCGAGCAGGCGCGGGCCGAAGATCAGCATGCCCAGCATGAATGTGAGGCCGAACGTCAACCCGATCAGCAGCGCGTGCGCGGCGAGCGTCGAGGCGCGCTCGATCTCGCCGGCGCCGAGCGCACGCGCGATCGAGGACGCGACGCCGCCGCCCATCGCGCCGCCCGACATCGTCATGGTCAGGATCACGCAGGGAAACAGCAGTGCCATTGCCGCGAGCGACTCGACGCCGAGCCGGCCGATATAGGAGGTCTCCGCGATCACGACGCAGGTGCCAGCGGAGAGCGCGATCACGTTCGGCCAGGCCAGCCACAGCAGCGTGCGCAGGATCGGCCCGTCGAGCAGCTTGTTGCGCGCCGGCGTCGTCACCGGCTGCGGCAGCGGACGCTCGTCGTCGTCGACGGGTATTTCGGCCAGGCCGAGATCGGACATTTCAACTCCCCGCGCGTTCTTGGGAGCCGCGCCATGGTGTTTCACTACCATGACGGAGAGCCGTTCAACGTGCGCGGGACGCAAGGGGGGCCTGCGCGATTGCAGGTGAACCTCTGATCTAACCGATCGCCCACACGAACGGTGAATTGGCCGCGCTATTCGGCTTCAGATGCACGGGAATATGTCTCCCGCAACCGGCCGCCAGCCCCTCGAACAGGCCCGTCAGCACGCTGGCGCAGGCCGGATGATAATCCGCCACATCGGCCATCAGCTTCCAGCCCTGCTGGCGGATTTCGAACTGGCCCTCGGACGCGCTGATCTCGGCGACATCGTCCTGCGATTCAAAGAGCACGCGCAGGAACGCGGCAAATTCCGCCGCACGGCCACGGCCGCCGCCGAGCGCCTGCGCGACGTCGTCGAAATACTGCATGCCAATCAGCTTGCCGGTGAGATGCAGCAGGTAGCTCGCATCCTCCGGGCCGAACACCTGCACGATCACGGGAGCTGCGGTCTTCACATATTCCATCGCGTAGTTGCGATAGGCCTTTTCCAATCGCGGCTTCGGCCAGCTGTCGACCGGCAGCGCCGGCGCGGCCGCTGGATCGAACAGCGGCGCCTCGAGATGGCGCGCGAACACCAGGCGCTGATCGAGTTCGAGCGGGTGATCATATTCGCAGTAACAGCCTTCGAGCCCGTCCTGCCCGTCAACGCTCTGCTTGGTGCAGACGAAGCCGAGCCTGAGATCGCCGAGGGCTGCACCATTGTTGGCGTGCCAGCCGCGCAGCATCGCGCGCGAGACTTCGCCCGGCACGCCGCAGATCGCGGTGCCCTTCCAGATCCAGCGCGGCGGCGGATAGCGGATCCAGGCCTTGCGATCGCTCTCGTACATATATTCGACATGCACGCCGCCGATCCAGTTGGAGAGATAGTGATAGCGCGCAGCCGCGACCGCCGGCGGCAAACCATCGAGGCCGAGCTTCTTCAGGCCCGGCAGGAAACGCTCCTGCTGCTGGCGACGGAACACGCGGAACACGAATTCGGCCGCGTCAGTTGTGCCGCGCCGCGTCACCACTGTGAGGATGAGGCCGGTGAAGAAGGCATGGTAGAGATCGGCGACGCTGCGCCACTTCCGCCATTGCGCTTCTTGCTGTGCTGAATCTGTTGCGGCGCTCATGTCTGCTCCCCGGCATGTTGTTTTGCCGGACTGTGTCATTGCCGATGAAGCGGCGCAACCAAGCACTCGGTGTCATCGCCCGACTTGATCGGGCGATCCAGTATTCCAGAGACGGTTGTTGTCGATCGAGAGGCCGCGGCGTACTGGATTCCCCGCTTCCGCGGGGAATGACAGCCGAATTCCAAGCTACGAACTATTGGCCCCGTCATCCCCGCGCAAAGGCTCCGCCTTTGTCGCTGGAGGTGCGAGCTGTTGCGAGCCTCGAAGGATGCACGGCCCGGCTGGTGGCCGATTCATCCTTCGAGGCTCGCTCCGCTCGCACCTCAGGATGACGGGGAGAGGCGGTCGCTCGTCGCCAAGGTAGGCCTTGGAATATCGCTACACGCGAAAATGCTTGGAGAGCTTCAGGCCCTGCGCCTGGTAGTTGGAGCCGATGCGCTGGCCGTACAGCGCGTCGGGGCGCTCCAGCATGCGCTCGTAGACGAGGCGGCCGACGATCTGGCCGTGCTCGAGGATGAACGGCACCTCGCGCGAGCGCACTTCGAGCACCGCGCGCGCGCCCTTGCCGCCGGCGCCGGCATAGCCGAAGCCGGGATCGAAGAAGCCCGCATAGTGGACGCGGAATTCGCCGACCAAAGGATCGAACGGCACCATCTCCGCGGCGTAATCCGGCGGCACCTGCACCGCTTCCTTGGAGGCCAGGATGTAGAACTCGCCGGGATCGAGGATGAGGCTGCCGTCGGGGCGCGCCTTGATCGGCTCCCAGAAATCGTCGACCGCGTAGCCGCCGCGGCGATCGACGTCGACGACGCCGGTGTGGCGCTTGGCGCGGTAACCGACGAAGCCGTTTGAATTCTCGCCGGAGAGATCGACCGAGAGCGCAACGCCCTCAGCCAGATCGGCATCGTCAATATCGACCAGCCGCTCGGCGGCATGCAGCGCCTCGAGCTCGTCGGCACTGAGCACGGCATCGCCGATCCGGAAGCGCACCTGCGAGAGCCGCGACCCCTCGCGCAGCAACACCGGAAACGTCTTCGGGCTGATCTCGGCATAGAGCGGGCCATGATAGCCGGCACCGATCATGTCGAAGCGGCGGGTGCCGTCGGCGATCACGCGGGTGAAGACGTCGAGCCGGCCGGTCGAGCTCTTCGGGTTGGCGGCAGCCACGATCTCCGGCGGCAGCGCAAGGCTCTCCAGCAGCGGGACGATGTAGACGCAATTGGTCTCCAGCACCGCGCCGTCGGAGAGATCGATCTCGTGCAGCTTCAGCTCGTCGATCCGCTCCGCGACGGTGGCATCCGGCCCCGGCAGGAAGCTCGCGCGCACGCGATAGGCGATGTCGCCGAGCCGCAAATCGAGGCTCGCGGGCTGGATCTGGCTCTCGACGAAATCGTAGGCGGGCAGGATGAGGCCGGCCTCCGCCATCTCCGCGATCATGCGGTCGGGCAGGATTCCGTTGGATTCATCTTCCAGCGCAAACGACACGGCGGGTCCCTCGGGATGGCCCGGATCACACCTTTGAGCGGGCATCCAAGCCCTAAAATATGGGCTTTTACGGGTTATCCGATGACCGCCTTGACGGAAAGGCCGCGAGGGAATATCAGCTGCACTTATCCCGTGGTGATTTGAGCCGGCCGGCTTGCAGCCACGTTAAATAAGTCGCTAAACAGGCCGGGGACAGTGTGATCCCGGCTTGTGGAGGTAACTCCAGGCCGGTTTTTTTGTGGCCATTTTCAAGCGAAATGGCCACCTCGGAGGTCACATGTCTGAATCTGAAACGACTGCCCGCTATCGCCCCGAAACCCGCCTCGTCCATGGCGGCACGCTGCGCTCGCAATTCGGCGAGACGTCGGAGGGGCTGTTCCTCACCCAAGGCTATGTCTACGACAGCGCCGAGCAGTGCGAGGCGCGCTTCAAGGGCCAGGATCCCGGCTTCATCTATTCGCGCTATTCCAATCCGACCATTGCGATGTTCGAGCGCCGCATGATCGAGCTCGAGGGCGCGGAAGCCGCGCGCTCGACCGCGACCGGCATGGCCGCGGTGACGACCGCGATTCTCGCACCGCTGAAAGCCGGCGATCATCTGGTCGCCGCGAAGGCCCTGTTCGGCTCGTGCCTCTACGTGGTGCAGGACCTGCTGCCGCGCTACGGCATCGAGACGACGCTGGTCGACGGCCTCGATCTAGAGCAGTGGCAGCGCGCCTTGCGGCCGAACACCAAGACCTTCTTCCTGGAGAGTCCGACCAATCCGACGCTCGACGTGCTCGATATTTCGGCGATCGCGAAGATCGCGCATAGCGGCGGTGCCCGGCTGATCGTCGACAACGTGTTCGCGACGCCGATCTGGCAGAGCCCGCTGTCGCTCGGCGCCGACGTCGTGGTCTATTCGGCGACCAAGCATATCGACGGCCAGGGCCGCTGTCTCGGCGGCATCATCCTGTCGTCGGAAGCCTTCATTGCCGAGCACCTCCATAATTTCATGCGCCAGACCGGTCCGTCGCTGTCGCCGTTCAACGCCTGGGTGCTGCTGAAGGGGCTAGAGACGCTCGGCATCCGCGTTCGCGCGCAGACTGACACTGCCGCGAAGATCGCCGACGCGCTGGCGACACATCCGAAGGTCTCGCGGCTGGTCTATCCGGGTCGCGCCGACCACCCGCAGGCCGAGACGGTGAAGAAGCAGATGGGCGCCGGCTCGACCCTGGTCGGCTTCGAGGTCAAGGGCGGCAAGGCAGGCGCGTTCCGCTGTCTCAATGCGTTGAAGATCGCGCGCATCTCCAACAATCTCGGCGATTCCAAGAGCCTGGTCACGCACCCCGCCACCACGACGCATCAGCGCCTCGCGCCGGAAGCGCGTGCCGAACTCGGCATCAGCGAAGGTTTTATCCGCTTCTCGACCGGGCTGGAGCACGTCGACGATTTGATCGAGGATCTCGCGCAGGCGCTGGAGAAGGTTTGAGGTTGAGATAGAACCTCTCCGCGTCATGACCGGGCTTGACCCGGCCATCCACGACTTCCTTTGCAGTAAAGACGTGGATGCCCGGCTCAAGGCCGGGCATGACGAGACTGGGCTTACGTCGCAGCCGTGGTGACGCCGCCGTCGATCACGATGGTCTGGCCGGTCATGAAGGTCGAGGCGTCGGAGGCGAGATAGGCCACCGCGCCCGCGATCTCCTCGGGCTCGCCGATGCGGCGGAGCGGCGAGGACGCGGTGCGGCGCTTGAGGTTCTCCGGATCCTCCCATAGCGCGCGGGCGAAATCGGTCTTCACCAGGCCCGGCGCCACGCAATTGACGCGCACGCCCTTCGGACCCCATTCGCCGGCGAGGCTGCGGCACAGCGCAAAGTCCGCCGCCTTGGAGATGCCGTAGGCGCCGATCACGGTCGAACCGCGCAAGCCACCGATCGAGGAGATGATCACCACCGAGCCCTTGCCCCGCTCGGCCATCTGCGGGACGGCGAGCGCGCAGAGCCAGATGTTGCTCTTGACGTTCGAGCCCATGATCTTGTCGAAGGCCTCGTCCTTGATGTCGAGCAGCGGGCCGTAATAGGGGTTCACCGCAGCGTTGCACACCAACGTATCGATCTTGCCGTAGTGCTTGATCGCGCCTGAGATCAGCGCCTCGACTTCCTCGCGGCGCGAGATGTTGCAGGGGATGACGATCGCGTCTCCGCCGGCCTTGTTGATGCCGTCAGCGACCTCCTTGCAGGCATCCGCCTTGCGCGAGGAGATCACGACCTTGGCGCCGAGCTTGGCGAGCAATTCAGCGGAGGCGCGGCCAATGCCGCGGCTCGAGCCGGTGACGACGGCAACGGTGCCTGTGAGATCGAACGGGGTGTTTTTCATTGTTGTTGCCTCCCTGTGTACCGTCATTCCGGGGCGCGCGAAGCGCGAACCCGGAATCCATTGGGCCGCATCATTGGTGGTGAAATGGATTCCGGGTTCGCCGCGTTGCGGCGCCCCGGAATGACAATCAACCCAGCAGCCCGCCGCCCTCGCTGACGCGGCGGAGGTGGTAGTCGGTGTCGCCGAGCGTGTTCTCGATCATCGTCAGCCGCTTGAAATAGTGGCCGATCTTGGCCTCCATGGTCATGCCGATGCCGCCATGCAGCTGGATCGACTGCTGGCCGACGAACTTCAGCGACTTGCCGATCTGCACCTTGGCCGCGGCAACCGAGTTGGCGCGTTCCTTGGCGTTGTCGAAGTCCGACGCCATGGTCGCAAGCATCGACATGCTGCGCGCCTGCTCCAGCGCCACGAACATGTCGGCGGCGCGATGCTGCAGGCTCTGGAACGAGCCGATCGCCACGCCGAACTGCTTTCGCGTCTTGATGTATTCGACAGTGGTCTTGAGCGACTCATCCATCGCGCCGACCGCCTCCGCGCAAACGGCGGTGCGGGCTTCGTCCGCCACACGTTCGATCAGCGGCAAGGCGTTCTCGGGATCGCCGATCGCAGCACTCCCGTCGACCTCGACATTGGTGAAGCTGATGTCGGCGGCGTGCAGGCCGTCCTGGGTCGGATAGCCCTTGCGGGTGATGCCCTTGGCATCCGCCGGCACCAGGAACACGCCGATGCCGGTCTTGTCGCGCTGGCCGCCCTTGGTGCGCGCGGTGACGATCAACGTGTCGGCGTTCTCGCCGTTGAGCACGACGAACTTCTCGCCGTCGATAACCCAGCCGTCGCCCTTCTTCTTCGCGGTCGTGACGACGTCGTGCAGGTCGTAGCGCGAGCTCTTCTCGAGCTGTGCGAAGGCAAAGGTCTTGCTGCCGTCGATGATGCCGGGGATGTATTTCGCCTTCTGCTCGGCCGAGCCGCCATGGCGCAGGAAGCCGCCGGCGATGACGACCGTGGCCAGATATGGCTCGACCACCAGCGCCTTGCCGAGCGCCTCCATCACGATCATGGTCTCGACCGCGCCGGCGCCGAAGCCACCATCGGCCTCCGCAAACGGCAGACCAAGCAGGCCCTGCTCGGCGAGCTTGCCCCAGAGCGCTTTGCTCCAGCCGCCCTTCTCCTTCATGTACTTCTTGCGCGCATCGAAGTCGTAGGCATCCGTGAGAAGCCCGTCGACGCTGTCCTTGAGAAGCCGCTGCTCCTCGGTCAGATCAAAATCCATTGTACCATCTCTCCAAAATCACGTGGGCGTTTGCCCTGATCCCTGCTCGTCATCCCCGCGAAAGCGGGGATCCAGTACGCCGCGGCCGTCATTGCGATCCACCACCGCCTCGGCGTACTGGGTCCCCCGCCTTCGCGGGGGACGACACCGACTTTGTGGTTACAGCCCCAGCACCGCCTTGCTGATGATGTTGCGCTGGATCTCGTTGGAGCCGCCGTAGATCGAGACCTTGCGGTTGTTGAAGTAGCTCGGTGCGATCTGCGCGCTCCAATCCATGCTCTCGTTCGAGCCGGCATCGCCGTGCTCGTCATAGGGCGCAGCGAACGGGCCGATCACCTCCATCAGGAGCTCGGTCGTGGTCTGCTGGATTTCCGAGCCCTTGATCTTGAGCACCGAGGACGCCGGATTGGGCTTGCCCTTGCCGTGCTTGCCTTCGTCGGCGACGACACGCAACTGCGTCAGCTCGAGCGCCTTCAGCTCGATCTCGCAGGCGGTGAGCTTCTCGCGGAACGCCGGATCCTCGATCACCGGACGGCCGCCGGACTCGACCTTGGAGGCGAGATCGCGGATGCGGCGCAGCCGCTCCTTCGAGACGCCGACCCGGGCAATGCCGGTGCGCTCATTGCCGAGCAGGAATTTTGCGTAATCCCAACCCTTGTTCTCCTCGCCGATCAGGTTCTCGTAGGGCACCTCGACGTCGTCGAAGAAGACTTCGTTGACCTCGTGGCCGCCGTCGATGGTCTGGATCGGACGCACGGTGACGCCCTTCGACTTCATGTCGAACACGATGAAGGAGATGCCCATCTGCTTCTTGGCATTCTTGTCGGTACGGCAGAGGCAGAAGATCATGTCGGCGTGCTGGGCAAGCGTGGTCCAGGTCTTCTGGCCATTGATGATCCACTTGTCGCCACGGCGCTCGGCCGTGGTCTTCAGCGAGGCGAGGTCCGAACCCGAGCCCGGCTCGGAGAAGCCCTGGCACCACCAGTCGTCGACATTGGCGATGCGCGGCAGATATTGCTTCTTCTGCTTCTCATTCCCGAAAGTGTAGATGACCGGGCCGACCATGCTGACGCCGAAGGCGAGCGGCTGCGGCGCCGGATAGGACTGCAGTTCTTCGTTGAAGATATAGCTCTGCACCGAGGTCCAGCCCGTGCCGCCGTATTCCTTCGGCCAGTGGCTGACGCCCCAGCCTTTCTTGTTCAGGATGCGCCACCAGGTGACCATCTCGTCCTTCGACAAATGGCGGCCTTCCTGCAACTTGCGCCGCGTATCCGGCGGCACGTTGTTCTTGAAGAACTCCCGCACCTCCTCACGAAACGCCATCTCTTCCTTGGTGAAAGCGAGATCCATCGGATCCTCCTTTGAAAGTTCAATGCCTCGTCAATCTCGATGTCGTCCCGGCGAAGGCCGGGACCCATAACCACCGGCCGTCGCAACTGGCAAAGCCGGCTGCCGCTTGCGCCTCTTACTTAGGCTGCGGCGTATGGGTCCCGGCTTTCGCCGGGACGACGGAATTCAATGCGCCATCATAGCGGTCATGCACGTTGTCCTGATGCAGTCTGTGACTGGTTGCCTTGCGCCGTCTTCGGCTGCTGCTGGCGCAGTTCGTGGCGCGACAGTTTGCCGACCGGCGTGCGCGGTAGTTCGGCGACGAATTCGACCGCCGCCGGCAATTCGTGCTTGCCGAGCTTGCCGGTGAGGAAGCTGCGCAGCTCGTCGATCGAGAACGGCTGTTGGCCCTCGCGCAGCTTGATGAAGGCCTTCGCGGCCTCGCCGCGGTAATCGTCGGGAATACCGATCACGATCACCTCCTGCACGGCAGGATGGGTGTAGATCGCCTGCTCGATCATCTGCGGGTAGACGTTGAAGCCGCCGGAGATGATCATGTCCTTCTTGCGGTCGACCAGGTAGAAATAGCCGTCGGCGTCCATGTAGCCGATATCGCCGGTCAGGAAGCGGTCGCCGACGAAGGCGTCCGCGGTCTCCTTCGGCCGGTTCCAGTAGCCCTTGGTGACGTTCGGGCCGCGGATGCGGATCTCGCCGACCTCGCCGATCGGCATCACCTTGGTGGAATCCTCCAGCGACACCACGTCCATCTCGATGCCGGGCAGCATCAGCCCGATCGAGCCCGGCTTCTCGGGCCCCTCCTTCGGATGGCCGGTGCCGGGCGAACATGTCTCGGTCATGCCCCAGCCGCTCTTCAGCTTCATGCCGACGCGGCGCTCGAACACCGCGGCGACCTCGACGGGCAACGGCGCACCGCCGGAGCCGGCGATCACCAGCGAAGAAAGATCGCGCTTGTCGAGATCGGGAA
>Ga0153933_1000527_pt1 | contig 13272 bp, 10 predicted proteins | sample TSNJ017MetaG_FD_102275 | JGI IMG/M metagenome (GOLD analysis project Ga0153933, IMG submission 102275) | Attine ant fungus gardens microbial communities from New Jersey, USA - TSNJ017 MetaG | ecosystem: Host-associated > Fungi > Mycelium > Unclassified | place: USA: New Jersey, Wharton State...
CAATTACCCAGCGACAACTACGAAGAAGGAGCGACAACTATGGCCTCTTAGCCAGCTACAAATACACCCGTCGACCGGCCAAGATAGTTGTCGCTGACCGGCCGTGCTGCTTGACGCCGTCTAAACGCCCTTTGGCCTCCGCTCGTAAGAAGCACGCCCGGCTTCGGCGGCTTTGCGAACTGGGGGCTCCCGTGACGGCGGGTCACCGGTACAACGTCGACCGGCGGCGGCTGCTAGCCGTCAGTGTCCATTCACTGCATCCTTGAACGCCTTGCCTGCCGTGAATCTCGTCGTTCAGTGCTGCAGCTGGTTTCAAGGACACCTTTCTAAGGTGGAAGATTAGGCCGAATGTCAACTTGCAAGCCTGTGAGCCGACAGTCAGTCCGCCAGAGTGCGCGCGTTCTGTGCCGTCGACTAAGCCGTTGGAGCGGCCGCCTCCGCCACCAGAGGCCCCTAGACCTTAAGGTCTGCAATAAAAAACACCACCGCAACCTCCCGGTGGTCGGCACGGTAAGTCGCGATATATCCGCTTGTTTCGTAATCGGGAAGCTCAAGAATCTTGCAATCAAGGTATGTGAGACCCGGAGGAACCTCATGTTCGAGCATTTGCCTGACATAGTCGAGGAGCGGTTTCAGCGTCTCCGCGTACGAGTAAGTGACGTGGAAATAGATATCGCAGACGCCGTACGACAACAGTTTGTCGAAATGCTTCTTGGTATAAGAACGGTCGAGCCCTGAACAGACGAGCGCCTCATAGATGGCTATTTCCTGACCAGATACCCGGATAACCGCGTCCCGTTCGCCCGGATTGCCGTTTAAAGTTGCTCCACCGAGCGACTGATCACCTACATCCCACTTGGCCACTGCGAGTGAAGCTCCCAGCACCTCTCGCACAGCGGTGTTAAGGTCGTTCTCGAACCTTGCCTCGTCCTCTGGATTTTTCCGGTCACGCAGCATCGCCGCCATGTGTTGAAGCGCGGCAACGGCACGTGAGACTTGCCGTACGAGATAGCCCCGAACTCCGCGGCCGGGGGGCCCTAGTACGTCACCAACATGGGAAGGCGGAAGCTCGGTCAACTGTTGCAAGGCGGCCCGGATGGATGAAATCGGGTCGACGGCAACCGATGCCGAAGCAACGCTGGGCATAGCCTCACCAGCCTGGAGGTCGTTCTTGACCGCAATGAGTCGGTCGTCAGTACCGAACTCTGTGATGGCTGCGTCCAATATCGCCATCGCCTCGCCCCGGAGCCCCATCTCGGACTTTGCAAGTACGGCGATGAGTTCGAGGTCTGGGCTTCGCGTTTCCTGACGACGCGTAGCCACGCTCTCCAGTGCATCCTCTGGCCTTTGCAATGCGAGCAAGAGCAGCGCACGGTTGGCGAGCAAGTTGCTGCGGGCTAGCTTCTCGTCCACGGCGACCGCAGCGTTGATTTCCGCAAGCAGGCTCTCGCCGGTCACCTTCTTCGCACCGATCAACGGATGAAGGGTTGGCCCCAGAAGCTGCTGGATGGCCACTGCAAAGATGTTTTCCTTGTATGCAGAGGCCGCACCGGGACGCGCTGCGAGGCGCTGCAGCACGACCCGAGCACCTGGCAGATTGCCGTTCGGGCGCAGCAGTTGGGAAGTGGCCCTGTAGAAATCCAGTTGGTCTTGCGCTTGTCGCGTCGTGGCCACATCCAGTGGCGACGGGACGACCGCGCCATCGAGTGCAGTCCAGTTGTTCTCCTTCAGAAGCAGCCGAAGTTCGAGGCCAAAAAGGCCAAGCCGGAACTGTGGTGGCGCGCGGTCCAAGTCCTGCTGGGCTTCATCCAGGTGCTCTCGGGCAAGCCCGTATTCGCCAGCGACCAATAAGGACTCGATGCGGTGCTGCAGCTCGGGCCAAGTCCAAAGCGTTGAAGCCTCTCCCGGCTTCAACTGCCGCAACCTCGCCTGGATGCCGGGCTTCGCCGCCGCGGGCAGGTGCTGGCAAAGCTCAGCAAGTAGTACCGGGTCGTCGGACCGAGCGAGCGCCTGCAGCATGGCTTCCTGATGACTGCCGTCTAGTCGACGCCAAGCGGCTGTGAGGTCTTGCGCCGGCGAGCCCTCTTCACGTCCAAGAAAGCGGCTTGGACTGTACCTGTCCGTGAGGGCTCCGACGCGCCCTTTCTCGGCATGCTCAATGACACTGTGCGAAATGAGCACTTGCAAAGCGACGCAAAGCTCCGTCGGCACTGCTCCTTCGGGCCAACCGGCCACGGCGCGTGCGAGCAACCGCACGTGCCCTCTCAGGGTTTTAGCAATGGAAGAGCTCAGGGACGGCCTTTCATCGTCCGGCGCCTCTCGCAACAGCTTTGCGCTATCGAATGGGACTAGCAGCGCATCTCGATCGGACGCGGCTTGTGCGAATGCAGTAGCGACGAGTCGCGCGGCCAGTTCTGCGGACAAGCTGGACGCGTCGCTCCATTCCAGGTGCAGGTCGCGCGCAAACTTTGAGTACAGTGCGACGATTGGGGCCGCGTCTGCACCGGGCGCGTTCGGAAGGCAGCCCAGTCCGTCGAGCACTCCCGCAAAGCGCGCCCGGGGCAAGTTGTCCTCATAGGCTGCCTGGTCTACGAGATGCTGTAGCACCGCAGACTGAAGTTGTTCCTTTTCCCTTGCGACCATCTCGAGAAGCAGCCGCCCAATGGGCCTCCTCGAATCTGCAACCGCCCTCCTGCTGCCGGCGCCGCCGGCATAGCACCAGGTAATCAACGACGCGCATTCTTCGAGGTCAAGCGTGCCCTTATCCAGGTGGTAAGCCAGGAGCGATAGCGCATCTTGGACCACAAACGCCTTGGTTTGGGCTTCACGGCTCACATTGCGGTCACTATCCGCCCCTGACTCCGGCCGCCACTCGATGGCCACCTTGGCAGCCAGGCAGGCAGCGCTCTGGTGCATAAGCATGTCCACCAACAGCGCCGGCACGGCATCGACTCGAAACAGGAATTGCTGCAACGCCATCGGATGGTCGGCTGTGAACGACATGACCGTCGCCGCTGCGGCCGTGATGCTCGGCCCACTGCCAGTATTCTCAAGCTCGGAGCAAAGCAGGCCAAATGCAAAGCCAACCGTGCTCGCGCCGCGCCGCTCCATCATGAGATGTTCAATCTCGGGCCGTTTGAGCCAGTCGGCGCGAGACACCAGCGTCCGAGGCGGCGCCTTCCTCGGAGTCCTGACATATCGCAGTCGATCTTGCGGAATCGCAAACGTCTTTTCGAGCACCTCTGCGTAGCGCGCGGCATCGTTGTTCCAGTCGCCCCAAAGGGTCTGGCGATCCAAGGCGCGATGAGCCGCCTCACGGCAGTACCGCATCTCAATGGGCCCCCAGCCAATGTCCCATCTGCCGGCACCTCCGAGGACGTCACACCACGCAGACCACTCCAGGAAGGCTCTATCGACAGCCCCAGCCTCAGCCTCTAGCAATTCCGACGGAGCATTAGCCTCGCTCAATACAGGAGTCGCTGCCTGCATTGCGTTGTCGCTATTATCCGCGGCGCGAGGCCGCGACTTGGGGCACAGCCGCTCCCACAGCCGGCCTGCAAGCCAGTCCGCGTCTCTGGTAGGAATTTGCCGGTCGAGCCAGTTTTCGTCCGATATCCTGGCTGCAAGCGCTTGGGCGCCCGGAGGGGGGGTGTCAGTCTTCGCGACGAGCCGAGCCTTGCCGAGCCCCGTCAGAAAGGTCTTTGTGCTCGGGCTCGGGTAGGTGATGTGCGAGAACGCGCCTGAAGGCGTGCTTTGCACAATCCAGCGGCCGCCGTCGAAGAACACCCAGCGCGAACGCGCGAGGTCGTCGAACGTCGGGCCGTCGTCCGCAATGCGCTGCTCCGATTCGTCCCAGATCTTGGCAACATCCTCTGCGCCGCCCGGATACTCCAAACGGTAGTGCTGGCACAGGTCGAGGAGGCTCAGTTCATCGACCATTTCGTCCGGTCCGAGGATGGGACGCAGATGACGCGACCGCGACAACCAGCGATCGAACATCTGCCTCAGCTCGAGGCGCACCTTAAGCGGTGCCCGCATGCCTTCGAGCGGACGCACCTCTTCGAATCCTGCCACGACTCCCCCTCTCTAGTGCCCCTGCCACGCATTTTACGCCACGAAGCGGCCGCATCATTGCTAGTGGTGCAGCCCACCACAAGCCGTGTGGGTAAAACGGATCCAATCCCGCCCTCGCCAGAGTTCTCGAATACGCCGGTGCGCCATTTGGCGGGATGACCGGTCGGTCTTGGACGTCGACGCCTACGTGATGAACGCCGGCACGTTCAAACTACGCCTGCCGAATTGCCGTGAGGAGACCTCGGTTGTGTACATGGACCGGAGCCAATTGCCCGACGTGGTTATCAGCCCCAGCAACAGCACTCGGGATGGCGACAGGTACTCCCGATTCTTGCTTCAACGTGGTTGAGGGGATATCCGTGTCCGAGAGGCGAGACGGTTACAAGCTCGCTCTCCGGGCGATCGCTTCCCCCTATTCGCGAATGTTGGCGACTATCGACCTATCCCCGTGCGATAGCAAGGCGCCTGGCGCACTACTCGTAGGTCTCCCACGGCAGCGCTATCGGCGTCAGCGCCTCAAATTCCGTCCGAATGTCGCACGCCGGTACTGCAGCGAAGAATGGAAGAACGCTCGTTCGATCTGCATTTTCCCGCTCCCGTTCAAGGCTCTGCGTGACAAGTCCGACAACGTTTCCCTCGAGCGTTACGAGAGGTCCGCCGCTGTTGCCTGGGCGGGCGATGGCACTAAACAAGTCCACGTCTGTGCCCCAAAAGGTTGGTACATCGATCTGACTGATTTCACCGCGCTGAAATGTGGGGAACCGGGTCGTGCTGGTTGGCACGGTAGGAAAACCTGCCACCAATACATCCTCTAGCAGGTTTGCGTCGCGAAAGAGTAAATCTGGCAGTGCTAAGGGCACCGGAGGCTTAACCCGAATAACACCAACATCGATGCCTAGCTTCACGTTCTTAAGACAGTCTACGACTGAAACCCATACCCCATCAACTTCGAGAGTACGATCGACAGTCATGTCGCGGATCACATGGTCGCAGGTCACTATGTATTCCGGGTGAACGTGTAAGCCCGTTCCGACTGTCACGTCTTGATCTGCGGTCAGCCCGGAAATCGCGACTAGTGCCCGTTGAATTTCATGTGCAATGTAGCTTGGGCCGAGGGCCTTTCCGAGAAAGAGAGTCCCTCGAGATGCACCGCGCGAGAGCTCATAGCTCGCGAAAAAAAGATCTTGATCGCCCAGTACGCCACTGCGCGCTTTGCCTTCGTGATACAGCAATCCCGCTCGCACCAGATTTTTCGCGACGCCGACAATGTGATGTCGAACTCGGGAATAGTCCGGCAGCCCGCGATGCTTTGCTGCCCGATCAAAGAATTGCGCAAGACTAAATGGCTCTGCATGAGCCAACGCCATGAGAGATAATTGGCTTCGAATCTGATGCGAATTCCGTGGATCGAAAAAGTACAGCAAATTCGTCGCAACCTGTTTCTGCTGTTCGATGGAGAGAGGTTTAAGGACGGAATTGTGATCGCTCATTGAAGTTGTGCCGAACGCGAGAGCCTCAGAGGAGCTTTGCACTTTACGCCATTCCGCAGAACGGTGGCAATCTGGATGGATGCTTGCTGCAGTCCAGTCGGTCTGTCGACTCCGAAGCCCCGTCTGGAGGGCGATTTCAGTCAGTAAATTTTCGGTACATAGCTATTGGTCCAGTCGTCGCCCTTCGGCCTGTCGACGCACGGCCAGTCTGAATCAGCGCACGGGCCGTTCACTAGGCGCGGCGGCCGTCCGTTCACGCGCCTTCCTCCCGGCCAGAGCTTCGGTCGGCTCCGGCAACGGTGGAAACACTTCATGGAAGCCTCGGTGCGCATTGCGCGCCATCTTCACCAGCAAATTTAGGAGGTCGTGACCATCTTTTTGCGTTTCGTGAATACGCTGTTTGAGGCGAACGCTGGAATCTCCGCTATCCTTGAGATAACGTTCGTCAATCTCGCCCCCGTTGTGCTCATACACATGGCGGCGGTGGAACATGCGCGCTGCGAAGCTGCGCTCGCTCTCCGGCATGCCATTAAACAAGTCGATACCGAACCACTCGGCAAAGATTCGCTGCGTCTCGTTGAGGTCGTGGAAGCGCTGATTGAGCAACCGTGCCCTGCGTCGCTCGATCATGGGAACGAGCATGGCAAGTTGTTTCGCATACTGCGCGATAAATGAATCGAACGCCGCAACTCCATCGCGCACGCAGTCCTCCGGCTGAGCACTCGCCTTGAGCCGGCTACGGATACCGGAAACTGCCTGCTCCTCGAACTCAACGAGGTCATTTCTCGTGCCGCAAGTCGAGCAGTACCCGAAACGTCCCAGAATATCGTTGAACTGTTCGCAGGCACTACAGACGAACTTGTGCTGTTGGCTCTCCTCCGATACGTAGAAAGCCGGCTTTTCGCCTTCCTTTCCGACCGCATCGGCCACTTCGTCCATGTCGATCTTAACCTGGACATCATGGTCCGACCGCAATGCCTCACTGAGCACCTCGCAATAGCGTTGCACGTATCGCTTTTGCGCCCCAGAGAGGAAGTCATGAGTCGGCGCCATAACCGCGCAATATGGGCACACATTCGGCCAGGGACCACTTCGCCAATAGCCGCCGCACGCGGGGCATAGATGACCAAATTTTCCCTCATTGTCGGAAGCGATGACCACAGGCAAGCACCCGGGGAGCGGAGGCGGTCGCGAGCCGAAGCCTAGATCATAGATACCCACCGGAATTCCATTTGCGGGAAGCGCCCAAATCCCAATCAACGCCACAGGTACTGGCCTCATCGAGGACATGGTCGTTTGGACGCTGGTTCGCCCTTGATCGTCGACGCGTACATCGAACGTGATCGTACCTCCCGAATGTCCAATCTCTTCAAATTCGCCTGCCATGTTGCCCTCAGTTGGTAACGATGCAGAGCAATAGCGCGTAAATTTCGATGCATTGCCGCGGCATCAAACGCCGCTGCGTGCAGGTTCACCCCACCCCATCGCATCCAGTCCGGTCGAGCCTGTCATGACCAGCGCATGCCATATTCGAATCGCTCGAGCCGCCCGGCGAAGCGAACGCTCCGCTTTGCGACAACGGAACCCGACATGCACTCGGCGACGGCACAGCGGAACTCGATATCGAATCTAGCGGCTTGTATCTATTCGGTTGTCGGGGGTCTGCTGAGGTCGATATCAGGCAGTATACAAACATTCGGCTGCCCCTCTTCCCTCTGCCCAAAAACGGACGAAACGACCATCGGTGCAACGCACGTAAACGGCGAGTGCTTCAAACGCTCTGAGCGACAGCACTCGACTGCGGATTCAACGTGACGGAGAATCTCTCTGAACGGCGAACGCCAGTTCGAGGTGACCGGCCGCAAAAAAACCCGGATCGAACTATTCCCGGGGACGTCGCTCCCCGACTTGCCGATTTTCGGCCACAGCCCGACGAACGGCTTCCAGAAGGTCGGGGCGAGCGTCAGCGGTGGGGACTTCGATCACCTTGTGCGGAGGCTTGGCGTGCGGCTTCAGCATCACTCCAAAAAGCTTTTGCGGTGCAGTCATATTTTGTCTCCGGCTTCGATGACGGCCAATTCGGACGGCAGGCTTGGTGTTGCCTCCGGTTTTCGAAAATCAGGCCTTCGGATCTTTACTGAGCAGCGGGTTATGCACACCGTGCGTCGCGTGTCTCCAGGCTTCGTCGGCGCGTTGCTGAGCCGACTTCACGGTATATGCAACCCCAAGCTTGCCCTTCGGTGCAGGCGCAAGCGCCGAACTCAAACCGGAAAGTGTCCGGCGGACGATCCTAGTGACCATGGCGCACTCCGCGTTCGTGTCGGAATAGTAAGTCTAGGCGTTTACGTGAAGAGCGCCATACTGCACGTTTATACAGCATTTTGACGAGGCTGCTATGGACGAGAGAAAGCGCCGCGAGCGAAACCATGGCGCAATCATCGTCTTCCTCGTTTGTGCGTTCCTTGATTGCCACGTGTCCACTTCACGCCTTGCAACCCATCGCGCGGTCCACGCTTTGGTTCCAACGGTTGGGCATCGCAGGCGTACGCCGCCACCCGCATCACCGGGTGCGCTGCCGTAACGTCCGCGATGACCACCGTGCGATGTAGGGAGCGTCAAATCCGTCGTCGACAGTCGCAAACGTCCACCTCCATAGCCACTCATCTGCGTTTTTCGAGAAGTCCCTTTCGAGGGGACGAATATTTTCGAAGAGAAAAGAGCCTCTGAATCAACCAAAAATTTCGCGAGAACCCATACGGCCGCCAAAGCTATACCTTCCAGCAGGAACCGCAGTTTAGCGGCATCAGACGGAGCATCAAATGCTTCACAAACTTTCGTGGAAAACGCTTCAAAGGATAAGAACTCTATGACACTCAGCGCACACATTATTATCGATGGCCACCCGATTGACGTGAGGAGACACCGGTACGAATGTACGTGGCTTTTCCGTCCAGAGGATCGGGTCATTCGGACACGGACGAAAGGCGAAAGGAACCAGACCATTCGGGGCTTGCCGGATGACCCGAAAGAATGGGACGAGCCGGAAACAGAGTATCTGTATGTCGTTAGTGCGGACACCCTTCGTCAACGCCTCGCTAGCACGGGCCGAGACCGCACGTCCCTTGAACTTGAATTCCTCAGGTATACATCCGCGGTGTTCAAATCTAGCAGCGCGCCGTACTTCTTCCGAGCTTCTTATCCTGCTACCAAGGAGATAGCGCTTGCTCGGGCACGTGCCTTCCGAGATGCGAACCTGGACGACTGGCTGCGGGCACTCAAAGTAGTAAAGCAGTCTGGCTTGGTTTACTGGAACAGACACGGCAAAGACGCCCCTGCGGATCTGCTGGTCGACATCGTAAGCGGGCACGACATGCCTATTTTCGATGCGACTCCACCTGACCGTCTCGTGAATGGGTTTCCATACGCATCGTTAGGGAGCATGGGAATTACGTCAGGTTCTGGCCTTAATCCACCTGCTCATATGTTGAATGGATTCCCGTGCACGTCGCTAGAGAGCATGGCAGTCGCGATGCTGGAGATTTCTCCTGCAGATGCCGAATGTGTTTTTGACGTGAGTGACTTCGTCATCTACGGTGATGATCATTCTTTTGACGATCTTCGTATGGACAGAATCCAGATGTAAACTTGGCATGCGCGGTCGTCGGCCGCGCATGCTTTGGGCCAAAATCCTTTCTTACCGGTTGCTTCTTTTAAAGCTATCAACCCTTCCGGTTCGAATTGTTCATGTCGGAGTAACCAGTCCGGCATGCGCCACCATTGAAGTGTGTTGAGATACTGATCAACTGCGTTTTTGAACCCGGTCGGGTGCTCTAGCGTAGGCGACAGGTGGCGTTCGCTGCCCTGCGTTTTACGGTTATCGTGACTACAAAGGGAAATGCGCAACCAGCGGCCGCGCATTTCTTGGAGTTTCAACGGCACATCTAAACTGTTTTTCTACAGTTGAGCTGGCTTGACAATCAGCTGCGTTTCCACGAGCGGCCGCTGTTTGGTGAAGGGCTCCAACCGCTCGGTAAGCAGAGCGCTTACAAAGACGCGTCGTAACCCCACCCCGGGAATATCGCTGGTGGCTCCCATCTGCAAGAGGCCACTCCCTGCCAAGGATGCAAGGCCATGCCAAGTATGCGCGGTCGGTTCACGGTCCGGCGTCCGGAACTGCTCATTACTCAGTTTGCCCGACGATATCTCGGGCGTGCAAAATTTAACTCGCCATTGGTCGCCAGATTCGACCTTGAACGCAATCGGCACGCGTCGCACCCGCTTCCACATATCGATTGCGGCCCAAATCTCTGGGTCCGTCATTTCGGCAACCCAATAGACTTGAATCTCTCCAAGCTGCAGTCTGATGGTCATTAGGATGCCTTCTTCAAGTTGTATCCGGCCAAATCCCAAGGACGCGTGACGATAGTTGGACGCAAGGCATTGAGCGTCCCTAGCCGCTATCGGACAGGTCAATACTGGAATATCGCCGGGCAAGCCTGTTGCCGGACTCGAAGCTGTCCTCAACGTCCGAAGTTTCTCCAGACGGCCGACAGCCACCATTGGCTCGTCGTCAGATACGTTTTTGCCTTTCATTTTCATGTCCATTTGACTTTTTGAGAGGGATATCGCCGGGCCATAAATTGCATGGAGTGGTGCATGCCTGTCGAAGCAAGGGCATCGACCTTTGAGCTGATCGAAAATGCAGCAACAGATTTCCAGCTCTCGGTATAGCTTGTCGAGCATGGGCATGAAGAAGAAAAGACTGTCCGGCAAGCAAGGAGATTTTCGCTAGTCCAGCACAGCCGGCCCGTTCGCGTGAATATCTGGAACAACATCGAACACCATCCAGCGAAAAGGAGGACCGCTGGGCGCGGTGAAACACGCCATGCCACACCAGAAATCCAGACCCCGTCATGCGGAGGCTCAATCGATATAACGGAAAAGCGCGCAAGCTGTGCCGCTCTGGTCTGAGTTTTCAGGTAGAACCGCAGAGCTAACCTCAATCCTCAAGCGAGGCCGTTGTCATGGGTCCACACAGTAAGAGTCGGGACTACGTTACGTTTCCCGACCCGCGACAGCGCATCACTCACATGCACTGAACCCGCACTGCTCCCTCTTTCGCCGCGAACTCGAACATTTGCCACCAATGTTTGTAGGTGTCGTAAAAGGATTCGTCTAACCACCCACGAGCCTGCGCAAGCAGGTTCCATGTGGCGAAGTCAGCAGCGAGCTTCGCCGAGACAATCGTCCCGAACACATCACTTCCTTCATTAAGAAAAATCTCGCAAAACGGGCCCGTCTTATTCTCGCCAGGTCGCCGCTTCTTATAGTTCGCGAAGTCCGCGAGTTTTTCGAGTCCCTCAAAAAATTCGAACCGATGGCCGAAGGCGAACCAGTGGTCCTCAAGGAATTCATACGCAGCACCAGGCTCCAACCCTTCGGTGAGTCGCGGACAATTCGGCTTGTCGTATATGCCGATGACATCGGTTCGATCAAGTTCGTGGACGTCCCGTGCGGACACCCCCTCAAGCTTTTTCAGCCCCCTATAAGCAACAAACAAGACGCTCATGATCTACTCCATGTAAGCCAATATTTTGACGCGCGAACGAGCTACCGCCTAGCCGCGCACTGCATCGTGTTGCGGAGCGCCGAGTCTCGAATTGACCTCCGACGATTTCTCCGCAACTGGTTGCCCACACAAAGTATAAGAAGATGAACGGGGGATAACCTCAGGGCAAACAGGACAAATCTAAAAAACTCCCTCCCTGCTACCGAGATATTTTCTTTCGAAGTGCAATTGACCGAAATCGCGCTTGCTGGCAAAGAGATTTCAGATCTTCTGAATCGCCTGCTCAAAATTCCCGGGCCAGCATCCCGGTGCTTCGACCATATACTTGGTCTCGTCTTGGCTGCCACACCGCTCGAGACATGCGCGCCGGACAACTTGAACGAAAGCAAGAGAAATGAATTCACGACACATTGACCTCGAAGGCACCGACGATACTCACGCAGGAACCTCCGATGCGCTGTTCTCCTACATGGACGACTGCCGATTCACCGAGTCGCATCTGACAGCTGGGCACCTCGTGTTGGCTCTTGAGTATGTGTATCAGCCGCGCTCCAGATTTTGGCAGGACCTCAGCATCGCTTTCGTAGTCGATGCGGTGACTCGTCGCTTCCCTAACTGGCTGGAGGCTCTGGGTGCCACGAACGGCGGCCCCACAGCTATGTTGCGAGTCGTCCAGGAATTTCTGCGGATTAACGCATTCGATGAGGCAAATGCGCAGAAGCTATTGACACTGCCGGGGCACCTGCGTCCATCGGATCCTGCATCGGCGCTTACCTGGCTTTGCGCATATTTCGTTAGCAATGAACTCTGGGAAGATCTCGAGTTAGCTGAACGAGATGGCAATCGCTGCGGGTCAGAGGCGCTTGACGTTGTTTATATTCTGGAGCAATCGGACTGTGGAACTGTCGCCTGCCGAACTGGCACACTTGTGGCTCGTGCATATCGCGACTCCGTTGTAAAGCGTCACGCCGAACTTGCCGAGACTGCGGGTGTTACGTGACCAGCTTAGCTTACCTGACCAACAACGGGTCTTTCCTTGACTTGGCCGCCTCAAGGGCTGCAGTCTTGCATCGCGGGACAGGCACGGAAGGTCGCCGACATAGCAATTGACCGCGGCCTAATTTTCGCCGTGGACCGAACATCATTTTTCTGCTCGATCGACCTCCGGTATTGCAACCCTGTTGATGAGCTATGGAGTTGCCCCTGTAACTCAGGACACTCGAACACCGTTAAGTTGCTGATGATGCGGTTCGACGAAACTCCCTCGGGGAGCGGTACTTCAATGCTTTATGCGGGTGGCGTTCGTTGTATTGCTCGAAGGCGCCGGCTAGATGCACGAGCGCTGTTGGCACATCAGGCTTATGCATGAAGGCAATGTAATCATGCTTGATTGTCTTCACGAACGACTCCGCCATGCCGTTACTTTGCGGCGAGCGGACCGGGGTCGTCAACGGCTCCAGACCTAACTCGCGAGCGAAACTACGCGTGCGATGGTCGATATAGGCAGAGCCGTTGTCCGACAGCCATTCAATGGTTGAGCCGGGCTGCGCCGTGCCGAAGCGTTGTTCGACCGCTGCGAGCATCACATCACGTACAACGTCGCCGCTATGGCCGCCAGTTGTCGCTGTCCAGCTGATAGCCTCCCGGTCATGGCAGTCCAGCGCAAATGTCACGCGCAACGGCGAGCCATCATCACAACGGAACTCAAAGCCGTCTGAACACCAGCGCACATCGCTTCGGTCAACTGCAATTCGTCCATCATGGCGGCGGGTGTCACGTCGTTGACCGGGGCGTCGCAGCAGCAACTGGTGGTCGCGCATGACACGATAGACCCGCTTGACGTTCACGCACGGCGCGCCAGCCATTTCCTGGCTACGTCGCAGTAGCGCCCAGACTCTGCGGTACCCATACGTCGGCAACACAGCCACCTGCTCGTGGATTGCAGCGACCAGTTCCGTGTCGTCCGTCTGTCGGGCGCGACGGCCATCCTGCCAGTCCGGGGAGCGGGCTCTTCTGACTGCCAAAGCAGAGCGCGCTACGCCGAGAACATCGCAGACCGTTTTCATTGGTCGTCCCCGGGCAGTAAGGGCGAGCGCGCAATCCAGTTTTTTGAGCGGCCATATTCGACTGCTTCCTTCA
>Ga0153933_1000529_pt1 | contig 13266 bp, 10 predicted proteins | sample TSNJ017MetaG_FD_102275 | JGI IMG/M metagenome (GOLD analysis project Ga0153933, IMG submission 102275) | Attine ant fungus gardens microbial communities from New Jersey, USA - TSNJ017 MetaG | ecosystem: Host-associated > Fungi > Mycelium > Unclassified | place: USA: New Jersey, Wharton State...
AGCGGCACGCTCTCGCCGCCATTGGGCCAGTCGGAAAAGTCCACGTCGAAGCGGACGACGTAATAGCCCGCAGACGTCAGATAGCCATATTTGTATTTATCAGGACTGCAAACCCGTGCACTGAGCGTCCCGGCAATTTTCGGCCAGGTTTCCGGTTTCAGTTCCAAACGGAAGCGCCGGTCGGCAGGAATCGCCTTGTAGCTGTTGGTGTAGGGCTTTTCACGCGCACCGCTGTGAGTGACCTCGACGATCACCTGACCCTTGGGCGCGTCGGGCAGCGTAACGTCGGTTTCCAGCACGCGCCCGCACTGCAGCGCCAGCACATTGCTCTCGCCCTCGAATACCACCTGCCGCGCGATAGCCGCCTCGTGGCGCAGTTGCGCCTCCCACTTCGCACCCTGCTGGTCGAGATGGTTGGTCCCGTAGATGTACGGCTGGCCGTAGGTCGTCGGATCCTGCGGCGCGACATTGGCGCTATCTTTAAAGCGTTCCCACGCCTGCTCAGGGTTGTAGTCTGCAACGACGAATGACTGCGGCACCGTGACCGTGTGTGTCCTGAGCGACGTCACCGCCTCAACCCCACCCGCTTCGAGGCCAGCCGCCTCACGATACGGCACGATCAGCCGTGGGTCATAGAGATAGTGATCGATGTCATCGCTAAAGACCACCTGGTCACCGTACTCCGTCTCCACCACATAGCAGTAGATGCCAGACTTCTCCATAAGCATTCGCACGTAGGCGAGATCGTCGACCTTGTACTGAAAACGGAAGAGATGTTTGAGGTACTGGTTCCTGAGGCGAAACGAGTACTGCTCCGGCCTCAGGCCGTGACGGCACATCACCGACTCGATAATGTCGGGCGTAGACTGGTGCTGATAGGTCTGGGTAGTCGTGACCGCGGCAAGCCGTCCAAAATGGGACTTCAAGACGACACGGTACTTCGTATAGTCCTTCGTGGTCTGGATCGTTGAGAATCGCTCGATGTATCCCGAGAACTTCTTCGGAGCACTATCGTCCGGCACGATCGTGAAGACCGCATCGCGGTTCAGGTAGTCGGTACGCGCGAGCTGTTGCGGATGGGTCAGCTCAATGCAAACTTCAATCGGCTCGCCCATCTTCTCGGTTGCATCGAATGACACGACCGACAGTTGTGCCGCGCTGACGGTGCCCGGCACATCCAGAAAATAGGCCTGCCGTCCTGTAAGCGCCGTTACGCTGGACACAGACCTTCTCGCTTCGTCATACAGGCTTGCCATCTTTTTTCGACTCCTCACCTGATCAGCACTACTTGACAACTGCTATGCGTAACAACAGATACAGCCACGCAAGCGATGCACATTCGGGAGGAGACGATACCCGCCTTCATTCCGCTGGTGAAGGGTCGGAAGCGGTAACTGATGGCGTTTGTTGTTTTTAATCAATCACTGAGATTTAGTCTGTTTCTGAGATGGCTGCCATGCTAAATATGTCCGACTAATCGATGCTTGGACAGATCAAGAACTGAACGATGAGCGCAAGCTTCCAAAGCAGTAGGCAGCGAGACATGAAGACCGCAGCATCCGATCCATTTACGCAAACGCCGGCGGGCTCGCATGCGCGTGTGGATCCGCCGCGCCTTGATCACCACCTCGCCATCATCGACCGGAAGCTGGCCCGGCAGATCGACGCCATCCTGCATCACCCGGCTTTCCAGGCATTGGAATCCGCATGGCGTGGCCTGCAGTTTCTGGTCGATCGCACGGACTTTCGCCGCAACGTGTGCATTGAGGTACTCGACGTCTCGAAGGAGACCTTGCGGGAGGATTTTGAGGACGCGCCCGACCTGATCCAGAGCGGCCTGTTCCAGCTCACGTATGCCCAGGAATACGACACACCCGGCGCCTACCCCATCGCGGCCATCATCGCGAACTATGAGTTCGACGCCGGCACCCCGGACATTGCGCTGCTGCGGAATCTTTCGAAGGTGGCGGCTGCAGCGCACATGCCATTCATCGGCGCAGTCTCGCCGGCCTTCTTTGGCCGCTCCTCCATGGAGGAAGTGTCGGGCATACGCGATCTCGCCGGTTACTTCGAACGCGCGGCCTACCTCAAGTGGAAGGCGTTTCGGGAAACGGAGGATGCGCGCTATGTCGGACTCACGCTACCCCGGTTTCTCGCGCGCCTGCCGTATGGGCCCGATACGAATCCCGTGCGGGGTTTCAACTACACCGAAGACGTGCGCGGCGGCGGCCGCAATGCCTTTTTGTGGGCGAACGCGGCATTTGCCTTCGCCGTGAACCTGGTCAGGAGTTTCGTGCGCAACGGCTGGTGCCTGCAGATCCGAGGCCCACAGGCGGGCGGTCTGATCCGGGACCTGCCAGTGCACCTCTATGACCTCGATACGGGGCATCTGGGCAAGATCGCAACCGACGCGCTGATTCCCGAAACGCGCGAATTCGAATTTGCGGAGCGTGGCCTCATTGCCCTTTCGTACACCAGCAATCACGATCACGTGTGCTTCTATTCTGCCCATTCAACGCAGAAGCCTGCCATTTTCGATATGCGGGACGCCGCAGCGAACAGCCGCATCAACGCGCGCCTGCCGTACATCTTCCTGATCTCTCGAATCGCGCACTACCTGAAACTGATCCAGCGCGAGAACATCGGGACCACCAAGGATCGCAGACTGCTTGAGCTCGAGCTGAACAACTGGATCAAGGGGCTCGTGACGGTCATGACGACACCGGGCGACGACCTGCAGGCGTCCCACCCGCTGCGCGAAGCCCGGGTCGAGGTGGAAGACGTTGAAGACAACCCGGGCTTCTTCCGCATCAAGCTGTTCATCGTTCCGCACTTCCAGATCGAGGGTATGGACGTGAGCCTGGCACTCATGTCGCAGATGCCGAAGGCAAGACGTTGAATGTTGTCCCCTCTCCTTACCTGAATTCCGACCAGCACCAGCAATGAAGATAACGAAACCCCTGTGGGCGCGTGGCATTTTCATGACGCCGCAGCACTTCCAGCAGCAGGCACTGTGGGAACAGTTTGCCAATGACCAGACTGCCCGTATAGCCAGCCCCGATGCGTGGGGCGTGATTCATGTCGCGCTGGATACACAGGCGCTCAACGTCGACCGGCTGCAGCTCGCGAGGCTGGGCGCGCGTCTGCGCGACGGCACGCTCATCGACAGCGAAACGGCTGACTGGCTGCCCGCGGCGCGCAGCCTGGCCGACGTGCCAGCCGGCGTCGAGGCGGTCACGGTGCTCGCCGGCGTGGCGCTCGTCGATGCGCAGGGCGGCAACTGCGTGGAACCGGGCGAGAAGCCCGCGCGGCCACGGCGCGTCACCCGCGAATTCCTCCATGTCGTCGACATCAACGGCGAGGGAAAGGAGGAGATCAGTGTTGAACGGCAGATCGTGGCGTTGCTGTTCGATTTCGAGAAGACGGACGACTATGTCACATGCCCGCTCGCGCGGCTCGTGCGCACGCCGCAGGGCCGCTTCGAACCGGATGAGACGTTTGTGCCTCCATGTCTGTTCCTGTCGGCCAGCACGCGGCTCACGCAACGCATGCGGCGCCTGTCCGAGATCCTGACAGCCAAGAGCGCGAGCCTCGCGGTACGCCGCAAGGAGCGCTCAGACCAGATCGCAGACTACGCAGTGTCCGACGTCGCGCTTTTCTGGCTGCTGCATTCGGTGAACAGCACATGGCCAGAATTGGCGCGCCTCGCTCAGGCGCCCGACCAACATCCCGAGCGCCTGTATGCGGTGCTCGCGCGACTCGCCGGATCGCTCCTCACCTTCTCGACCACGGAAACATTGCAGGCCATTCCCGCTTATGACCATGCCGCACCGGAGCCCGTGTTTGCGGAACTCGAATCCCTGATCCGCGCGTTGCTGGATGCGGTGATTCCATCGCGGGTCGTGCCCATTGCGCTCGAACGCCTGCGCACTTCAACGTGGCTTGGCCACATCAACGACGAACGGCTCACCGAAGGCGCCGACTATTACCTGTCGGTACGCGCCGCCATGCCCGCCCATGCCCTTCTCGAACGGCTACCGGAGCTCTGCAAGATGGGCGCCCCCGACGAGGTCGAGCACATTGTCAACTCCGCGCTGCCAGGCATCGCGTTGCGTCCCGTGTCGCGCCTGCCGGCCGCGATCCCGGTGCGCATCGAAAACCAGTATTTCGCGGTGGACAGCACGGACCCGGCATTTGGGCGAATGATTGCCGCGCGGGTCTGCCAGATCTATCTGCCGGCCTCGATTCCCGAGGCCGAGCTTGAGGTCTATGCGGTGCTGCCGTCATGACGATCGCCACAACACATCCGGCAGATCTGCTGCCCGTTGCCCTGCGCGACACGGCACGCACCATCGTGAAGCTGCGCAGCGGTAACCTCCCATCGCTGGAAATCCTGCGCAAAGACTGTGATGCGCAGCTCGCCAGTCTGAGCGACGAACTGCAGCGGCGTGGTCAGCCGCGTGACGTGATCGATGATGCGCTCTACGCTCAATGCGCCCTTCTCGATGAAGCGGCCCTCAATGGACTCGGTGCAGACGCGCGCGATGCGTGGGAACGCGAACCGCTGCAAGTGCGCGCGTTCGGGCGCAACGATGCGGGTGAGGAACTGCTGCGGCGGATCAGCCAGCGTCTTCGCGAGCCAAGGCCAGTATTGCCGCTGCTAGCCATCTTCGCCGCCGTGCTCGGCCTCGGATTCAAGGGTCGATTTGCCGTAGCCGGAGGCGACGCACACGCGAGGCTGATCCGTGAGATCGACGAGCGCCTCACGCGGGCCGCGGGTGGTGCCGCGCGGGATCTGGCCGGCCCCATGGTGGTGAATCCGTCCCGGACGCGCCGCCGGGCCCTTTCGCCATTGGCCTGGGTCCTCATTGCGTGCGTCGCAGCGGGACTCGCGTGGTTCGCCATCGACCGGTGGCTGCTGGCGTCGATCGCCGGCATGGCACGTTGAGGGACTCATGCGTATAGGACCTGGGCTCTTCGAGCGCATCACGGGGCACTTCGCCGACGGCTCTGTCGTGAGCGAATTCACGCCGGAGGATCAAACGTTCCTTTCCGTGCGGGATAACATCGAACGCATCCTGAACAGCCGGCGCCGCTCCCTTGCGCATCTGCCGGATTACGGTCTCGATGATCTGTCGGAAATATACCGCCACCTGCCCTCATCAACGCACAAGCTCAGAAACGCCATCGAGGCGACGCTGCTGAAATACGAGCCGCGCCTGAAGGCGGTTGAAATCGAAGTGCACGCCCCGGAGCCGGGCATGGTCGTCAGCTTCACGATGGTGTGCCACCTGCACCAGGAGGGACTGGTGCGCTTTGACACGGTGTTCACACCGGACGGAAAAACCCGACTCAGGATGCTGCAGGCGGCGCTTGACCGGTATTGACGCAGTACTGACGAATTCAACACGAACAGGAGAATGAGATGGGAACGATGCTGGCAGTCAAGCGCAACGGAACGACGACCGGGGGCGAAGTACTGGACGGTGACGAGGACTTCTCCGACGAAAATGGAGCGCTCGCGAAAAACATGGGGCTCGCATCCTGTGGGCGCTGCGGGCACAACGGCCCCATGCTGGGCACAGCCACCGGCTGGGGACTGACGGGTGAGACCGCAGTACGCGACAACGATATCGTGGCGTGTCAGTGCCCGCGTGGCGAAAACCGCGTCATCGCACGGTCGAACTACTACGACGAATAATACATACGGCCGGTCGCATGCGCCCGTGCTGCTGTCTCATCCGATGTGGACAGCCCGATCTCATTGCGTCAACGACAGCATGCGTGCCGGATCCAGCACGGTCATCTCACCCTGCAACTCGGCAAGCCTGCGCGCGAGCGCCGGTTTGTCCACATCCTTGCGGCCGCTAGTAGCCTTTAGCGCCCGGACGAGCTGATGCTTGACCTCGAACACCAACGCCGGATCCCAGCGCACAAGCGGCAGCGATTTCCCCGCCGCATCCAGCTCGAGCAGCAACGCCATGGCCGTATCCGCACGCTCTGCATTCTGCGCAAGGCGTGCCATGACGAACCGCTGCAAAAAACGATGCCGCTCCGTTTTCATGCCGGGCAGGCCCTCAAGCCAGACAAACGCCGCTTCGATGCCGTCGCGCGCGGCCAGATCCCTCGCCTGCGCCTCGATCTCCGGCCAGTCACCCGCGGCGCCTTCCTCGCTGTCGGCCGACACCGGCAGAAGCGCGAGCATCTCGCCCGCTTCGAGATTGCGCACGACCGCGTGTCGGGCGATCCACTCGAGCGTCGTATCGTCCGCGAATGGCGTTCCATCGTTGAATGACAGGCGCTCGATTCCGGGTAGTCGCTCGAGGAAAAGCGCGAAGTCAGCACGCAGCAGTTCCCGCCATAGGCTGTGCGGCGCGCCGACGTGATCGAGCGCGACATGCTGGAAATACTGAAGGTCGAACCAAAGGTGATTGACGCCCTCCATGAAGGCGCCCTCGACGCGCTCAAGCAATTCGTTCCACTGCTTCTGCAGGACGAGCCGCTTCATTTGCGCGCGCAATTCCTGGCGCGGCGCGGCAAGCCGCGTATGCGAGGCAGCATCCGCCGGCGGCACTTCATGCAAGGTATCCCAGCGAATGCAGCGCGCGAGACGTACCGACGGCAGGTAGCCCTGTTCCTGGTCACGCAGCCACGTGGCCATCGCCCGCGCCTGCTCGAGCAGATCGCGCGTCGAGGCAATGCTGCCTGTCGACATGCCGCCCGCCATGGGAGACGAAGGTGCCTGCGAAGTGTCAGTGGCGATGCCCGCAGGCTCTCCCCTGCGTTCGAACCGGGAGACAAGTGGTTGCAAGTTCGGGCGCGCGGCTTCTGCCCACGCTGCCGTGTGCGTGACAAGCACATCGAGCGCCGCAAGCGAGCGCTCGAGCCCGGGCGAGGCCAGTTCGCCGCAGCGCTCCAGCAGTTCGATCATGCGCGTGGTGGCCAGCATCTCCAGTGCGCCTTTCTTCGCTTCCGCGCGCGCCGGCAACAACGAGTCCCCGAACCTCTCGATGAGCGCGGCGACTAGTTCCAGCCCGTCTGCGAATCCAGCCGCCCCATCCTGCCTAAGGCGCGCCCCGGCGTAATAGCCGGCTACCCTGAGATCCTTGCCGGTCTCCTTCAGCAGTTGCTCGCACGAGCTCACGATCAGTGCGTCATCGATACCGGAAAGCTTGTTCGCCTCGTCCTTGAGCGCAAAAAACGCGTCTTCGTAACCGGGATCGCGCCCAACGCCGTTTCCGCCGGACAGCGGTTGCAGCCAGGCGCTCCAGTTATCGAGCCGCGAGCGTGTGATCTGTTCAGCGTCACGCGATGGAAACAGTGCCTTAAGCAGGCCGGACAGCATTGGCGGATCCCCGTATGCAGAGCAAAAAAATGACGCCGGGGCGGTACATTGCCGCGGCGTGGTTCACATGGACAGCGGCCCGGTCAGCTCTTGGCCTTCGGCATCTGCGACACAAGCGACAGCCCGATGTCCATCCCCTCCACCTGGAAGTGAGGGATGACGAAGAGCTTGATGCGGAAGAAGCCCGGGTTGTCCTCGATATCCTCGACGGTCACCTTCGCCTCACGCAGCGGGTGGGACGCCTGCAGGTCGTCACCTGGATCCTTCATCTCCGTCACAAGACCCTTGACCCAGTTGTTGAGCTCGAGTTCGAGCACACGCCGGTCCTTGGTCGTGCCGATGTTTTCGCGCTGGATCACCTTCAGGTAATGCGCAATACGCGAGAGCAGGAAAATGTACGGCAGGCGCGCATTGATGCGGCTGTTCGCCGTCGCTTCCTTGGTCTCATACAGCGCCGGCTTCTGTGCCGAGTTGGCCGAGAAGAAGCACGCAAAGTCGTGGTTCTTGTAGAACGACAGCGGAATGAAGCCAAGATTGGCAAACTCGAACTCGCGCGTTTCGGGAATCAGGACCTCGCTCGGAATCTTCGGCTGCACGCCGGTACCGAGGTCGTACAGGTGAACCGGCAGATCCTCCACCTTGCCGCCTGCTTGCGGACCGCGAATCTGTACGCACCAGCCATTGTTCACAAAGCTGCGCGTCATATTGGCCGCAAACGCGAACGATGCGTTGACCCACAGGTAACGGTCATGGTCCGGGCCCTTGACGGCCTCTTCGTAGTTGAATGCGCGGACCGGCACGGTGTCCTTCCCGTACGGCAGGCGGCCGAGCACGCGCGGCATCGTCAGACCGACATAGCGCGCATCGTCCGTATCGCGGAAGCTCTTCCACTTGATGTACTCAGCGCGATCGAAATAGTTGCCGATGTCCTGGATGGCCGCCACTTCTTCCATCGACTTCTTGCCGAAGAACGCCGGGCCAACGGAGCCGATAAATGGCATGTGCGCCGCGGCCGCGACCTTCGAAACGTTGCGCAGCAGCGCGATGTCCATTGGCGAATTCACGAATTCGAAATCGCTGATTAGCGCGCTGACCGGCTGACCACCCGGTGTATCGTATTCCTCAATGTATGTGAGGCGATACAGGCCGCTCTGGATGAGTTCGGGCGTGTCCTCGAAATCGCGCTGCAGCGCTTCCTTCGACACGTCAAGTACTTCGATGCGGGCATTCCTGCGAAAGTCCGTGCGGCTCACCAGCATCTTGAGGCCACGCCAGCGACCTTCGAGCGCCTGGAACTCCGGCGTGTGCATGACCGCGTCAAGCTGCCGGCTGATCTGACGGTCGAGCTGGCCGATGTGGAAGTCGAGCAGCGATTTGTCCAGCCGGTCAACCGGCTGGCTCGATTTCGCGACGAGGTCGAGAAATGCACCCATGCCGCGCGCAATCCGCTCGTCGGCCGACGCCTCGGAGAGCATGTCGTTGTCACGGAATGCCTCGAGCGGGCGTGCCGCAGCGACGGGTTTGAGATTGATCTTGCTGCACAGCGATTCGTACACGCTGCCGGGGGCATCAAGCACAACGGTCTCAGTTGCGCCTTGCTGGGATTCGTTCTGGTTCATTGTTTGTCCTGTCTGCGTCTGTAGCGTCACCTGGTTGCGAAAAGAAGTGAAGGCCTGCTTCGGCCTGCGCCCCTCAGGCATGGCCTTCCGGTTGCGTGGCGGCCGTCGCGATCTGGCCCAGTTCGCCGCGCAGCTTGTCGGACAGACGCCGGTCCTTCAGAATCTTCTCGAACTCGCGTCGGAACGTGACGTTATCGAGGAGGTTTGATTTCAGGTCACGCAGCAGGTTGCGCATCGCGAGGAGCGCCTGGAGCTCGGGAATCTGGTGGGCGACCTGCTCCGGCTCAAAATCCTTCATCGAGCGGAACGAGAGGTTAACCGGCAGCTCCGAGCCGTCCGCAGCCAGGGTATTGTCGGCTGCAAACTTCAGGTCCGGCGCGTAATCGGCCAGTACCGAATCGAAGTTATTCTTGTCGATGTTGACCTTCTTGCGTTCAGCCAGCGGCGCCTGCTCCCGGCCCGCACTGAAGTCGCCTGCGACCAACAGCTTGAGCGGTAGCTCGACCTTCTTCTGGGCGCCGCCCGTATGCAGGTCGAGGGTGATTGAAACACGGCTTTTCGGAATCTCTCGCTGGAAGCTATCCATCAGTAATCCTTATAAATAGGTTTTCAATCTTCGCAGGTGTCGACCGTCGCGAAGAGAGAGTCCTGCACACGCACCGCGAATGCTTGTCCGGACAGCTCTCTATGCAAGGCTTTCAATCATGCGACCCTTTTGTGGAACAGTATTAAACAGGTTTATGGCCATTACGTCAAAGCCTGTCCTTACATAGAAAAACAACGAATCATAAAAATTTGTAAATTTCACTGGAAAATCATTTCTCAAAAAATAACGTGCTGCCTTTAGATGCCCCGCGAACACTCTGTGACCACGCATCCCCTCCAGATGAGCACACAACGTAAGGTTATTTGAGTCAAGGCGCTGCGGCGCGAAGCATTGATATAAATCAATATACGTTCTTGTAAGTATTCTCAATGACTATCCCTAAATTAAGAATTTAGGCGCATTTAAATTCATAGAAATTTACTCAACCATTCGTCTGATAATTCTCTATGCCAAAGTCAAAATTGACATATAAAATCTCACCGCCTAACAGAAAGCGGAGACCCTACATTGCAGACAGATAGCCCGTCCTGGCCAGAAGACGTCTCCCTCTCGCGGCACGTGTACTTGTGGACTTCGTCGCGAGAAATTTCCGAGATTGTTAGCAAGACTTACGAAATCACCATACCGGCGCATCGGGGCAACCGGTCCTGCGTTGGATATCCGCGCGCATGATCACCCTGACCTTGGCCCGCGACAGGCGTGCCCACATGAAATCCGTATCGGACGTTGCTCGTTCCGCTAGCGTTGCCATATGCGATCTGCTGCAAGATACGGCGCTGCTCGTGACATCACTCGCGTCCGGCGGAACCGTTCAGGACGCGGGAAAGTTTCGCGAGCGCTGCAGCCAGCTTGTTGATGAGTTCGCCAATGCACTTGCGCAACGCGGTTATCCAGAAGACGTCCAGCGTGAAGCGCTGGTTGCCCAGTGCGGACTGCTCGATGAAATGGCGCTGCGCCATCTATCGACCGAAGCCCGCACAGCGTGGGAACTGGAACCAATGCAAGTCGAACGTTTCTCCATCCACGATGCCGGCCGACGTGTCATCGACTGCATTGAGTCGCATCTCCAGGAAGCATCGCCTGACACCGACCTGCTCGAGTGTTACGCGACGATTCTCGGTATGGGTTTCATTGGCCGCTATGCCCGCGAGGGAGATGCGAAACGCGCGGCGTTGATCGCCGCGCTCGATACCCGGCTGGAACTGCTTCGTCCGCTCGTGGAAGAGCCCTTCATGATTGATCCCGCCGCAGGTCCCCAGCTTTTCAACGGACTCTACCGACTGGTGCCGTGGATCATTCCCGCTCTCGTGTGCCTTGTTGCGGTCGCTGTCTGGGTTGCCGGAAGCAACGCCCTCGACGCGCAGTTCTCGCAGTTTGGGTCTGCAAAGGTCAACCGGCGATGAAATCTGATCTGTCCGTACTCACCGCTGGTTCCGCGTCATCGCAGGCTTCGGGTCATGAAGGGCTTGGGTATCCCTTGCGTCTGATGGTCGTGTTTGCAATCGCTCTTGCTCTCACCGTAATCTGGCTTGTGGCCAGACCTGGCCTGGGTCTCGCGTGGACGCTCACGGTCATGGTCGTGAGCGCCGGCCTTCTGCTGATGCTGTGGCGCACCCGGCTGTCTGGTGGTGCGCGCAGGGATGGCGCACATGTGCTGACCGCTCTCGGCGCAGCAACCGCCGACATTCCGCTCAGACTGCGTACGCGCATGCCGCTCGTACTGGTCACGGGGGATGATCTGCCCGCGCTGTTCGACCGGCACGACGGACAACGCTTCGCGCATGTAGGTGACGGCGCCATCTGGCTGCGTGTGGACCGACCGCAGGACCTGCCGCGCATGGCCGCCGCCGTCAGACAGTGGCGCGACGGCCGTTCACCGGACGGTGTCGTGCTTTCGGTGGCGCCAGCCCGTCATACGGACCCGGAAATGCTCACACAGTCGCTGCGGGTGGTCAGACAGGCAGTGGCAGACGCCGCGCGCATGCTAGGTTCACGCGTTCTTCCAGGATATGTCGCGGTCTATCAGCGGCTCACGACCGAAGGCATTTCCGGCACGCCGCAAAAACTGACCTGGGGCCATGGCGCGTTGGCATCGGCTGATCTTCTCGCACCGCAATGGTATGGGGCTTCGTCCACCGCCCGCATACTGGATGCACGGCATTTCGAGACTGTCATCCGTGCGGCCGGGCGCGAAGCATGGCGCGTGGCGGACAGCAGCGCGCCGGCAACCCGCGCCGCCGCACTCGCCTCGATCATTGGCTGGACACAGCGGGTCGTGATTCACGCACTCACCGACCCGCGGCAGCCCGATACGTCCTGGGCACTGTTTGGCGCTGGCTGGATTGATTGCGGACCGGCATGCGGGCCAGGCCGTCCGTGGGAAAGCGATGTGCAGATGCAAACCGGGGTCGCGCGCGCACCGGGCGCAGCTTCGCCGATGCCGTGGCCGCTGCCCCAGCGGCTGATTCGGGCGATGCCGAGGCGCTACTGGATGTCGCCACGCCTCATCGCGCTCGCCCACGCACTGGCTCTATTTGCCTGTGCGGCCGCCGTCGCGTTCTTCTTCTCGATCCGGCACAACGAGGCATTGCTGACGCGCATGGGCGCGGATCTTGGCCGCTATTCGATGATCCCGGCCAACCACGATGCCGCAAAGCGTGATGCCCTGCAGACGCTCGTCGCCGATCGCAACGAGCTCGAACGTTACGCACGTACCGGTACGCCGTTGCCGCTGTCATTCGGCATGTACCGCGGCGCCCGGCTGATCCCTCCACTCAACGACGCGATTGCATCGTATCAGCCGCCACCGTCACCGCCCGCTGTCGTGACGCTCGACAGCATGTCGCTCTTTGACAGCGGCAAGGCCCAACTCAAGGACGGTTCGACGCGCGTCATGGTCAATGCGCTCGAAATGATCAGGGCGCATACCGACAAGCGGATTCTGGTGGCGGGCCACACCGACAACGTGGGTGACCCGGACAGCAATCTGAAGCTGTCGACGGCCCGCGCCGAGGCCGTACGCAACTGGCTTATCGAAGCGTCGGGTATTCCCGCTACGCAGTTCGCCATTCAGGGCTATGGCGATACGCGCCCCGCCGCTGATAACCATACCGAAGCTGGGCGCGCAAAAAACCGCCGCGTGGAGATCACGCTTGTGCCTGACGCCGCGCAGCAGTTCCCACCGGGAAACACGCCAAAGGAAGGCGGCCCTCAGGAATCCGCCGCACCGGCACGCACAGATGGACAGCGTGGATAACGCATTTTTTGTCCCCGAAGCCTCTGGTCTTCGGGATTTGTGAAGCCCGGTTACTGACCCCGGGCGATTGTCGCTGTAAGCAGAAGGGAGTTAAGAAATGGCAATTCCGTCATACATGTGGCTCAAGGACGATGGTGGCGCTGACATCAAGGGTTCGGTGACCGTCCAGGGCCGCGAGGGCAGCGTCGAAATCACGGCGTTCGATCACAGCCTGCATATTCCGACCGACGGCAATACCGGCAAGCTGACCGGCACGCGCGTTCACTCGCCGATCACGCTAGTCAAGGAAACCGATGCGTCGACGCCGTACCTCTACAAGGCGGTCACGAGCGGCCAGACCCTCAAGTCTGCCGAGATCAGGTGGTACAAGATCGACGACGCCGGCAAGGAGAAAGAGTACTTCAACACGAAGCTCGATAACGTGAAGATCGTCGCCGTG
>Ga0153933_1000532_pt1 | contig 13228 bp, 10 predicted proteins | sample TSNJ017MetaG_FD_102275 | JGI IMG/M metagenome (GOLD analysis project Ga0153933, IMG submission 102275) | Attine ant fungus gardens microbial communities from New Jersey, USA - TSNJ017 MetaG | ecosystem: Host-associated > Fungi > Mycelium > Unclassified | place: USA: New Jersey, Wharton State...
CTTCTGGAAAATCTCGCCGTTAATCGTGCCGTTGCCGACTTTGGTGACGGGTCCGCAGAGGACGATGGAGAAGTCGTCTCCGATGGTAATTTTGAGTTCGCCGCCGGGCATGTGTACCCGCACATTTGGGCCGCATAAGCCTAGTCGCCTCGCAACGGCTGCGGCAGCGGACGAACTGCTGCCCGAGGCCAACGTATAGCCCGCCCCACGTTCCCAAATCTCAATCTGAATGTTACCCTGATCGAGCACCTTCAGGAACTGCACATTCGTCCGATTTGGAAACAAAGCGTGCCGCTCAAGCTTTGGACCGAGACGTTTAGCCAAGTCCGCGTCGACCTCATCCCGCAAAATCACACAATGCGGATTCCCAATAGTCGCGGCCGAAAACTTCAAGCTCTCACCATCAATCTCTAAAGGCTCATCGAGCACTTCTCGACGTTCTCCTGTGACCGGAATCACATCACTCCAAAAATTCACGGTCCCCATTTCCACTTCGATCTCGTGATGAGGATCCCGCACCCGGCACCTCACGATTCCACCAGCGGTCTCCAATAGAAAAGGGTCTCCGCCGACCGAGCCGCGTTCCCAAAGATGCCGGCAAAAGATGCGGATTCCATTTCCGCTCTTCTCGGCTTCGGATCCGTCCGGATTAAAGATTCGTAGCCCGGCCAACGCCGACTTGGATGGTAAAGGGCCAAACAAAATACCGTCCGATCCAATCCCAAAGTTACGGTCGCAAATAAGGCGGATTCTTTCCGGGCTTTCCATCAAAACCATCTCGTCCATGACGAGATAATCGTTTCCTAACCCGTGGTATTTGGAAAATCTCATAGCCTGCATTTATCAGCAATGCACGCTACGACGGCAGAGTGAGCCGGCGTAAGCCTGACCACTCTGCCGTAATAGCCGCCGCCTCGAGAAAAAAATGGAGGTCCATTTTTTGCGCGAGGCGGCTAGCGGCGCGCTAAGCGGTAAAACAGAGTTCCGCCTAGGGCGAGATACAACACGTTGGGTAACCAAATCAGAAGCTCCGGATGAAGGCTGGCGTTACCCTTCACGTTGTCGGTCAGCACGATGAAAATAAAGAAAGTGAAAGCCACACAAATGCTGATACCGATGCCTATGGAAGTCTCGCGCCGGTGGGCGGTAATACCCAGAGGGATTCCCACCAAAACAAACGTGATTACGGCCATCGAATTTGAAAAACGTTTACTCAGCTCGGTGCGCAGGATCGTAAGCTGCTTGCCTTGCTTTTGTTCCATGGCTTCCCGCAGGTGGCTCAGAGTTAGCTCAGTTGGACGTTGGTTGCTGTGCGCTTTCGCGATCAACTCATCAAGCCCGATTGGGAAAACGCCTTCCTCGACACTAATCCCGTAGTGCATCCTTTTGAGATCGTTAACATCCGACTCATCCCGGTCCTCGTAACGGGCATCAAAAATCCTGAGCAGAATTCGTCGATTCTCTTTATCTACTTCCATCGTCCCGCGCTTGGCGTAGATGACCCGGACAGGGACCTGCTGCGCATTCATCTCATAGATATGCAGGTCTTCCAGAGTAGTGCCATTCTTATGGCCCACATAAATTTTCCGGTTAGGAAACGCATCGATCACTTCGTCGGAGCCGAACAACGCCAGCGGTTCTGTTTCCGCCAATTTAAACGCCAGCTCTTTGAACCTTTTTTCGCATTCGGGCGCTACGTAAAGATTGATCCAAAGACAAAGCGCGAGGCAACCCAAGGTTATCAAAAATACCGGCGTACAGATGCGGAGAATCCCGATACCATTGGCGCGCAGGGCCACCAGCTCGTTCTCGGAGGAAAGTCTGCCAAACACGAGCAACACCGCCAACAGGACGCCCCAGGGAATCGAATAAATCATCGAGAACGGAAGGAGATCGCCAACAAAGGAGAAGATATAGCTCCAAGGCAAACCATGGGTCATCAACAGCTCGAGCAGCTGGCGCATGGCATTAGCCACCACTAACATCAGGCTAAGCATGCAGATCGTCCAGGTCAGCGTCACGAGGATCTGACTACTGATATAGCGATCAAGGATCTTAACCACAGGTGCAGAATAAATTGCGATCCCCGTAGACGTTGTCAATTCTGCCTACGGGCGGCCAATATTTATATTCTTTGGTCCAAGAGGCGGGAAACACGGCCGACTCCCGGCTATAGCTCCGTCCCCAGGGTTCAGCCGTCAGGTCTTGGGCGGTGTGCGGCGCCCTTTTCAGAACGTTGTCTACGCGGTCGGCTTCCCCGGTCTCAATCGCCCGAATCTCACCGAAGATTGAAATCATCGCGTCACAGAACCGGTCGAGCTCGGCTTTCGACTCGCTCTCGGTTGGTTCGATCATTAGCGTTCCCGGCACCGGGAACGACATGGTTGGGGCGTGAAACCCATAATCCATCAGGCGCTTGGCGACATCTTCGACTTCGATACCGGCAGATTTCTTGAATTGCCGGAGGTCAACAATGCACTCATGAGCGACCCGGCCGGATTTGCCTTTGTACAATACCGGATAATATCCCTGCAGCCGGGTAGCGATGTAGTTGGCGCTGGCAATCGCTACCTTGGTGGCTTGAGTCAACCCGGCGGCGCCCATGAGGGCTATATAAGCCCAAGAAATGCATAGAATCCCAGCGCTACCGAACGGGGCGGCAGAAACCGGCCCGATCGCGTCGGGATTCTGATCCTTGGCAAAAGGATGCGTCGGCAAGTAAGGAGCCAAATGCGCTTTGACTCCGATTGGCCCAACGCCGGGGCCCCCTCCCCCGTGCGGAATACAGAACGTCTTGTGCAGATTCAGATGGCAAACATCCGCGCCCAGGTCTGCCGGCCGGCACAAACCTACCAGCGCATTCATGTTGGCTCCGTCCATATAGACCTGACCACCGTAACGATGAACAATCTCACACAGGTCGATAATACCTTCTTCAAACACACCATGGGTCGAAGGATAGGTCACCATTAAAACACCGAGCTCCGCTTGATGGAGCGCCGCTTTCTTTTCGAGATCCGCCAAATCGATATTGCCCCCGGAGTCGCACAGAACCGGCACCACGTGGAACCCAGCCATGGCTGCCGAGGCAGGATTAGTGCCATGCGCCGACGTAGGAATCAGGCACACATTTCGATTTTTTTGTCCCCGCTTCTCGTGAAAGCGGCGAATCGTGAGCAAGCCGGCATATTCTCCTTGTGAGCCGGCGTTCGGCTGAACGGTGACTGCAGCAAAGCCGGTGATCTTAGCCAGCCAATCCTCGAGACCGTGGATCAGGCGGCGATAGCCTTCGGTTTGTTCCCGCGGTGCGAATGGATGGATCTGACCAAAGCCGGGCCAAGTAACCGGCAGCATCTCCACCGCCGCATTCAGCTTCATGGTGCAGGAGCCGAGCGGAATCATTGAGGTCGTCAACGACAAATCGCGATTCTCCAAGCGCTTCAAATAGCGCATCAACTCGGTTTCAGTGCGGAACGAGTTGAAGACAGCATGTTGCAAAAAGGCGGACTGTCGCCGGAAACCTTCAGGAACCGGTTCGACTTCCGTGTCACGAAACTTGTCCCACGCGAGCTGTTGTTCCGGATCGAAGAGCTTCGCCAGCGCTTCCAGATCCGCAGCGGAGACGGTTTCGTCCAGCGAGATCCCCACCCAGCCTTCGGCATAGAGCCGGAGATTAATTTTCTGCTTGCTCGCTTCCGCTAAGATTTTTTCAGCCGTTGCTCCCAGATGTACTTTGATCGTATCGAAGCGGAGTCCGGCGAGCACTTGGAAATTGAGCGCGCTTAACCATGCGGCCAGCAACTCGGTCTTTCGCCGAATCTCAGCGGCGATGGCCTTCAACCCCTCCGGCCCATGATAAATGGCGTACGTAGCCGCGATTACCGCCAGTAAAACCTGAGCGGTGCAAATATTGCTGGTGGCTTTGTCTCGCCGGATATGCTGTTCCCGTGTCTGCAGCGCCAAACGATAAGCGGGCCGGCCGGCCGAATCTTTGGAGACGCCGACCAGACGTCCGGGCATATGTCTCTTAAATTCATCGCGGGTGGCAAAGAAAGCAGCGTGTGGCCCGCCGAAACCGATCGGTACACCGAACCGCTGAGAAGAACCGACACAGACATCAGCATTGAACTCTCCGGGAGGTACTAGAAGTGTCAGGCTTAAAAGATCCGCTGCCACCACCACCAGACTACCCGCGGCATGAGCCGCTTCCACGAAAGCTCGGTAATCGTTTACGGTTCCATCCGTATTCGGGTACTGAACGAGCGCTCCACAAAAACGTTGGGTCCAATCAACGTTCTCAGGCAGCCCTAGCACTATTTCGATCCCAAGCGCTTCCGCTCGGGTGCGAACCACGGCGATCGTCTGCGGATGGCAATTACTAGCAACGAAAAATCGATTGCGGTCATCCTGTTTCGCAACGGCAAAGCAAAGCGCCATCGCTTCGGCCGCAGCCGTGGCCTCATCCAGCAACGAGGCGTTCGCGATTTCCATGCCGGTGAGATCGACCACCATGGTTTGGAAGTTTAGTAGTACTTCCAAACGTCCCTGAGCAATCTCGGCCTGGTAGGGCGTATAAGCCGTGTACCAACCAGGATTCTCCAAAATATTCCGCTGGATAGGGGGAGGCGTCACCGTCGGATAATACCCGAGGCCAATGTAAGACTTGTGGATCGAGTTTAAGTAAGCCAGCGAGCGCATGACTCGCAGCGCTTCCGCTTCGCTTAGTGGTTCCGGGAGCCCGAGATCCCCTTTAAACCGAATCTTCTCCGGCACCACGGAGTCGATCAGGCTATCCAGGGTTTCGAACCCAATCGCATTGATCAAGCTTTCTAACTCGTTGCCGGTCACACCGATATGGCGGTGACTGAATGATGGCAACGAGGTTACCGACGTCTCTAGAAGGGTTCCCTGTGTTCGCATTCGGCGAAAAAAGAAGATATTGCATTCACTTTGGACGTTTCGCAAACCCATCTAGCCCGCAAATCTCATACCTGATCTGCAGAGACGCGCTCATTGCGGGCCAGATAGCTGTGCATCAGACGCTCCCGCGTCCGACGTACAGCCCTTTTGGAAAAAGTTTGTCAAACAGGCTGTTGCGACTCTTCTTTAAGAAAAACAGCAGCAGGCTGGTCCAGCGCAGCCGGAATATCCTGCTGCCACAGCCTGCGTTGCTCGCAAATCTCTAAGGATTTGTGAGCGACGCAGGCTATGTTGGCGGCCATGGCTTCAACTCCATCCGAACTACAACGCACGCCGCTGTACGGGGAACATCTGAGGTTACGCGCTAAGCTGATCGCCTTCGGCGGTTGGGAAATGCCAGTCTATTACACGAGTATTTTGGAGGAACACCAAGCTGTCCGCCAGCGGGCCGGTATTTTCGATATCTCCCACATGGGCGAGGTGGAAATCTCGGGACCAAAGGCGACGGAGTGGTTAAACTCGATGCTGACCAACAATCTGGATCGGCTCGCCGTCGGAGAAGGCCAATACACGCTGATGTTGAATGAGGGCGGGGGCGTAATCGATGACTTAATCGTCTATCGTCGATCGGACACCGGCTATTTTCTGGTGGTAAATGCTGCCAAGATCGCTGAGGACGTTTCCTGGCTCCACGATCACCAGGTCGAAGGCGTTTCGGTCTCAGACCAGAGCCAGTTGTTCGCTGCCGTGGCAATACAAGGGCCAAACGCGGCCCAGGTCTTCCAGACGATCGGTGAACTGCCGGCCCGGAACCATATCGGAAAGTTCAAGCTCGGTCATGTACCGATGTTAGTGGCGCGCACCGGTTACACGGGAGAAGACGGATTTGAAGCCTTCTTCCCAGCCGAGACCGCCGCGGAGGTCTGGTGCGCTTTTCTGGAACGGGGACGGGCGCAAGGCCTGACCCCATGCGGTTTGGGAGCGCGCGATACGCTGAGGCTAGAGGCCTGTTATCCGTTGAATGGCTCCGATTTATCTCCGGACACGACGCCTTTGGAGGCAGGGCTGGGGTTTTTTGTGGATTTGAAAAAGCCCGGATTTATCGGACAAAAGACTCTTCTGCACCAAGCCGAAACCGGGCTCACCCGGCGTTTAGTCGCCTTAAGAGTGCCTCCCAAATCCCCTCCGCCCCGTCCCCATTATCCGATTTCGATCGAGTCGGAGGTTATCGGCGAAATTACCAGCGGCACTCAATCGCCCACGCTCGGGATTGGTATCGGCCTGGGCTACGTGAAGATTCCGTTCGCAAAACCGGGTCAAGCCATCGAGATCGATGTGCGAGGCCGCAAATTTCCCGCGACTGTAGAAAAAAAACCGCTATACAAGAGAAATGTTAGTGCCTGAGGACTTAAAGTACGCCGAGACGCACGAATGGGTGCGGGTCGAGAACACCATTGGTACCGTCGGGATTACAGATCATGCTCAAGCTGAGTTGACCGATATCGTTTTCGTCGAATTACCTAAGGTGGGCGCCAAAGTAACCGCCAAACAGCAGGCTGCCGTGGTCGAATCCGTTAAAGCCGCCAGCGATATTTATTCGCCCGTTTCCGGCGAGGTTACGGAAGTTAACAGCCAATTGGAAAGTAGCCCGGCGCTGGTTAACACGTCACCTTACGAGGAAGGCTGGCTGTTCAAGGTCAAACTGGACGAAGGCGCAAACCTTTCTGAGCTAAAAGATGCCGAGGCCTATCGAGCTCAAATTGGTGCCGACTAGAAAAAAAGACTGATGACAAATGACAGATGACAAATCAAACGATCAACGATCGAACATCGCTCGAGGGTTCCTGGCAGCTCGCATTTGTCATTTGTAATTTGTCATTTGTCATTTTGCTCTCCCTATGTCTTTGCTGAATTGGTTGGAGAACCGCCTGGGTTTTCTCGCGATCCCACGTCTGATCCCGGCGATCGCGTTGCTGAACCTCTTTGTTTACATCCTGTTTCAACTCGGACACGACTACAAATTCATCGGTTATTTAACGCTAGATCCTGCGCTGATCTTACAGGGACAAGTTTGGCGGCTGGTTTCGTTTGTGTTCGTTCCAGAGGCTTTTCTGGGAGCCCCTTCAATCCAGCAGTCGCTTTTCCTTCTGCTTTACATCTGGTTCCTGATCTGGGTAGGGAATTCCCTTGAGCATGCCTGGGGCGCGTTTCGCCTAACCTTGTACTACGTCCTGGGAATGGTTTGCGTCGCGATCGCCGCATTTTTGGTGAGCATTAGCCCCGAAGCGGAGAGTCTCCCCATCTTTGCGATCCCGATGTTTAACAATCTTTCCTTGTTCTTGGCGTTCGCGACTCTGTTTCCGAACGTTCAGGTTTATTTATTCCTCTTCATCCCAATCAAAGTGAAGTGGATGGCTATCATCAGCTTGATTCTGCCCCTTTATCTGTTTTTGAGCGCCGGGGCTTTGACCAAGGTCGCCATCGTTATTTCGCTGATGAATTACGTGACTTTCTTTGGTCCGATCGCGATCTCCAATGCCCGACACAGTCGAGACGTACAAAAACGCCGGCTAAAGTTTAACGCCGGTTCGGTACCGGTCGACGAACCCCTTCATCGCTGCGCGGTCTGTAAACGAACCGAACGCGACGACCCCGAACTAGAGTTTCGGGTCGCCCGAGACGGCGAAGAGTATTGCGTCGAGCACCTGCCAAAGCCGGTGGGAAAGAGTTAAGGGTTTGCAGTTAGCGGTGAGCAGTTGGCCGTTTGCGGTTGGCGGTTGCGGCCTCACAAGTCCCATGAGTCGCACGAGTCCGATCCCTGCCAGCGCCTCAGCGTCCCTGCACGTAGAAATCCGCTGGCCCACGCTCCGCAACCCCTAAAGCCGAGGACGACGACGAGTACGCGCACGAACTGCTAACCGCAAACTGCTAACCGCAAACCGTTAACCCCTAACCCCGAAAGAAAGCTTGGAATTCCCGTAGCTTGGCTACAGCTTGACCGGAATCGACCAATTGGGCTGCAAGCTGCAGGCCTTTATCCATCCTGGGAGCCAAACCCGCCACCACCAATGCGGCCGCGGCATTGATCAGAACAAAGTCCCGTTTTGCGCCTCGTTCTGTTCCCGAAAGAATCGCTGTCAAAGTGTTGGCATTCTGTTCGGCGTCGCCACCTCTCAATTCATGCAAAATCGGAATCCGGAGTCCGAATTGATCAGGAAACAGATGAAAATAGTTGAACGATGAATCTTTGACCTCGTGAACCGCGGTCTCGCCAACGGTCGAGATCTCATCCATGCCGGAACCATTGGGCACCTCGCCATGTACCACCCACGCGCGTTTCCTTTTTAACCTGGCCAACGCGAGAGCGTATTTCTCGAGGATGGTGGGTGAGAAAACTCCGATCAGCTGATATTCCGGTCGCAACGGGTTCAACAACGGTCCGAGCAGATTAAAAACCGTGGCTATTCCCTGTTCAGCCAGCTTCTTCCGAGCATTGGCTACCGCTGCAAATGCCGGATGGAAGAGTGGTGCGAAAAGGAACCCGATCCCGGTTTGCTCCAATGCAGCCATCATTTTCTCCGGCGAATTGGTTATTGTGATCCCCAGTTTCTCCAAAACGTCGCCTCCGCCTGAGCGAGATGTGATTGCCCGGTTCCCATGTTTCACTACGGCGGCGCCACCAGCCGCCACGATAAACATCGCCGTAGTGGACACATTGATCAGTTCCAAGCGATCTCCGCCCGTGCCGCAAATATCGATACTGGGCTTCCCACCAAGATTCGCTACGGGAGTTATCGCCAAACTTAAAAAAGCTTCGGCGAAATAGCCTACCTCTTCGCCGCTCTCACCTTTGTCTCTAAAGGCAGCAAGAAACTCCACCTTCTGTTCATCCGATTGCTCGAGATCCGCCAGAAAATTAGCGGCCGCCTGCACCTCACTTGGTGTAAGATCGACGCCCGCCCGCAGTTGTTCGATGAGCTCCTTCAAAACAGGTCAAAAAAAGACGATTTTTCAACTCAGAGAATACGCAACAAAAGAATGATTTTCACAGCAAGGCCGCAAAGACCTCAAAGGGGAATCTCCTGTTTTCGAACCTTCGTAACCTTTGTGGCCTGGTTGTAAATATTTCTATCTTCGTGTCATCCTTCGTTAGCTCCCTGTTAAAGGAGTCATGCGCGAGCATAGTAAGGAAAAGCAATAATTTGTCTAGAAGCATGACCGATTCAGCGCCTTCCCCCGAAACATCGGCAACGCCGGCCACGACGCCTAAGCCGGGCAAGGAACGGAGCGTCATGGTGATCGGGTGCGGTTACCTAGGAGCGAAGCTTCTCAGACAACTCACGCGGACCGGATGGAAGGCGACGGGAATTACTCTCTCGGAATCCTCCGCGGAGGCGCTCAGAAGTGAAGGACTAAAGGTCGTGGCAGCGGATCTGCGCACGTCGGATTTTCGGCTGATTTCGGAGAACAACCCAGCAGTTGTCATTCATTGCGCCAGTTCAGGACAACGTGGACCAGGCGCATATAATGAGATCTTCCTGGAAACGACGAGGCGCCTTATTAAAGAGACGATCTTTGAGCACTTGATCTTCACCAGCTCCACGTCGGTCTATGCCCAAACAGATGGCTCGGTGGTTACCGAGAGCGATCCGGCAGAACCGGAACGGGAGACTGGAAAAATCCTGAAAGAAACGGAAGGGCTGGTCCTCGCGCATCATGGAACCGTTTTGCGGCTGGCAGGTATCTACGGCCCGGGACGCTGTGTGCCGTTACAAAAGTTGCTCGCTGGTGAGGCGACGATCGAGGGTAGCGGTGACCGTCCCATCAACTCGATCCATCGGGATGACGCGGTCTCCGCATTTTGCTTGGCCGCAGGTCACCGCTGGCAGGGCATTTTCAACGTTGCTGACAACACACCAGTAACTCAACTGGAATGGTTCCAATGGGTTTGCAGTCGACTTAGGCAGCCGCTGCCTCCGTTTGTCCCACCCGATCTGAACCGAAAACGCGGTTGGACCCGCAAGCGCGTCAGCAACGCGAAGCTCCGCTCTTCAGGTTGGACGCCTCAATATCCAAGTTTTCGGGAAGGCGTAGAGGAAATTTTGTTAGGGCGAGGCGACTTACGGTAGGGAGGAGCTCCTGCTCATCCGCGGTTGGCTATTAGCGCCGTTAGGGGTTGGGGTTTTGGTTCAGAAGAGATTTTGCCTCCACAAAATTCTCATTCCAGGACTCTGGATAAGGGGCCCAGATCGAAGCGCTGGTACGAGACCACCTTGGACCCTGGCGGACACCAACGCCATTTCCTGGCCTCGGCAATCACCCGTTCATCAGTCCAATCTGCCATTCGCAAGTACAATAACCGATTCTTACGGCGCTTTCAGCATTCGGAATGACAAATGACAGATCTGGAGCCAGTTGCGCCACGCAAAGCTGCAATAATTTGTCATTTGTCATTTGTCATTGCTGCGTAGCGGCCCCCTTGGAGCAACGGCCAGCACCAACAGGCCTCCAAGCAACACCGCTCCACCGATCCCATAGAACGCATAGTCGGATTTCTTGGTAACGTCGGTCACTGCGCCTACGGCCGTAGGGCCGAAAAAACCAGCTAGACCACCTAAAGAATTGATCCAGGCAATCCCGGCTGCGGCGCTGGTGCCGGCCAACATGTCGGCCGGAATCGGCCAAAAAATTGGAAAGAGTGACAGGACGCCGATCGAAGACAGGGTGACGCCAATCATGGTTAACCAAGTGTTCTGGCTAAACGTACCGACGATGGCTAGACCAGCACAACCCAGGATTGACCCGAAAAAATAATGCCAACGCCGTTCATTCGCACGATCCGAACTACGTCCTAATACCACCATCGCTACCGCGGCAAACCCGTAAGGAATCGCAGACAAAAGCCCAACGTCGAGCGGATCACTGATGCCGGTATTCTTGATGATTTGGGGCAACCAAAATCCGATCCCATAAAGGCCGAGCGAGTTGCAAAAGTAAATCAGTGAAAGCACCAACAATTTCGGCTCCACCAATACCCGAAAGAGCGGCAGGCGGTCTTTAACCACGTTCTCGGCAGCGATATTGGCTTCCAACGCTTTCTTTTCTGCCTCCGTCAACCAGCGGGCAGACCGAATACCGTTCGGCAGCATAAGCGGCACGCAAACGCCGATCACAATCGCCGGCAGAGCCTCCGTCAAAAAGAGCACCTGCCAGCCCTTTAAACCCGCCAATCCGGAAAACTGGTGCAAAATCCATCCCGAGAGTGGGTTACCGATCACTCCCGTCACGGCAACCGCGGTCATAAACCAGGCGACGATCTGCGCCCGCCGAGTCGATGGAAACCAGTAGGTAAGATAAAGAATGATACCCGGGAAGAAACCGGCCTCAGCAAATCCAAGTAAGAAGCGCACGGCGTAAAACGAGGCGGCGGAATTCACGAAGAGCGTTGCACCGGAGATAATCCCCCAGGTGATCATGATGCGGGCAATCCAGAGACGTGCTCCGATCTTATCCAGGAGCAAATTGCTGGGCACCTCGAAGAGCAAATAGCCAAAAAAGAAAATGCCGGAAGCAAAGCCATAGACCGAATCGCTCAGACCGAGGTCGCTTTGCATCTGCAGTTTGGCGAAGCCCACATTGATCCGGTCGATATAGGCGGTGATGTAACAAACAAAGAGCAGCGGTAACAAACGCAGCGCGACCTTCGTATAAAGGCGGTTGGTCGAAACGGAAGCAATTTGGTCGGGGGAAACAGCCATCTAGCCGGAGGTCGAAAGTCTGAGGTTCTAAGTTTTAGGTTGGAAGCTGAATCTCATGCTAAGGCGCGTAGACGCCAAGGTTTTGTAAGGATTCGCTCACCGTCGACTTCGGGCGAATTACCTCGAAACCAATACGCGTGGTCACAATGTTCTAACCCACTTTCAGACTCAGAGGGATCATAAGAAAAATGGGAACAATGCGAGAGGCCCACAAGACATCGGAAATCACCCACTCCTTTACGGTGGCCAGCAGAATCGGCAAGCCGAAGACCTTTGGACCCATCAGCGTAGTGAACTTGTAGCGATCAAATGGGAAACCGATTCGAAGGCTCAAGCTCTCCGCAATGGTTCCAACGCTCAGGCATAGAGTTGCGAAAATAAGCAAAAACCAAAGCGAAAACGGACATCTCTCGATCACCATCCCATTCTCTCAGTGCGGCAGTTGAGTGCAAGGTTTCGCGGCGTGGCTACCCCTTCGGCCTCGCCCCTTCGGCCTCGCAAGCGAGGCAACGCTCCAGGGCTCAACCGGCAAAAAATCGTCAGGGATTTTTGGCCGGTTCAGGCTCTGTGTTATCCCACATGAACGCCATCACGTCGGCGGCTTCATCGACGGCTTTCGCCAGGGGTTTGCCGCCTCCATGCCCGGCCTTGGTGTCGATCCGGATCAAGACCGGGTTATCGCACCCTTGGGCCGCTTGTAAGGTCGCGGCGAACTTGAACGAATGGCCGGGCACCACGCGATCATCATGGTCTGCCGTCGTAATCAAGGTCGGTGGATAGCAGGTGCCAGGATGGATATTGTGCAGCGGGGAATATTTAATCAGATATTTGAAGTCTTCGCGATTATCGGAACTGCCGAAATCCGAAATCCAAGCGTAGCCGACAGTAAATTTCTGAAACCGCAGCATATCCATGACGCCGACGCCGGGAACTGCCGCGCCAAACAGATCGGGGCGTTGGGTCAGGCAGGCCCCAATCAGCAGACCGCCATTTGATTTGCCGGTAATACTGAGGTGCTTGGAGGTCGTGTACTTGAGGTTGATAAGCGTTTCCGCGGCCGCAATGAAATCGTCGAACACGTTTTGTTTGCGTTCTCGGGTCCCTGCTTCATGCCATTCTCGGCCATACTCGCCGCCTCCGCGAAGATTGGGTTGGGCAAAGATGCCCCCCTTTTGCACCCAAGCCAGATAACCCGCGGAGAAGGATGGTTTCATCGAGATGTCGAAACCGCCGTAGCCTGTCAAATAAACCTGGTTATTGCTGTCAAGCCGGCTGTCTTTACGCCGGACGATAAACATCGGGACCCGAGTGCCGTCCTTGGAATGATAGAAGATTTGCTCGGTTAGGAAATCGTCCGGATTGAATTCGAGAGACGGCTTTCTAAACACCGTTCCTTTGCCCGTCTCAACATCGTAACGAAAGATCGTCGCCGGATAGAGAAACGAGGTAAACGCGTAGAACAGTTCCGGGCGATCTTGATCCCCGCTGATACCGTTTATGGAGCCAAGCGCCGGCAACGGGACCTCAGTGGACGAGTGACCGTCCAATGA
>Ga0153933_1000534_pt1 | contig 13200 bp, 15 predicted proteins | sample TSNJ017MetaG_FD_102275 | JGI IMG/M metagenome (GOLD analysis project Ga0153933, IMG submission 102275) | Attine ant fungus gardens microbial communities from New Jersey, USA - TSNJ017 MetaG | ecosystem: Host-associated > Fungi > Mycelium > Unclassified | place: USA: New Jersey, Wharton State...
GTGAAAGGTGAAAGGTGAAAGCTGAAAGGAGTTCAGAATGTCATCGCTGAAACCTCCGGAAATCCGCGAGGCGCGGAACGTGGGGATGGAAGCACGCATTAGGTTCTGCGGTTTTCTACGTTCCGGATTCATTCTGAACTCCTGAACTTCTGAACTCCTGCAAGTCCATCACCGTTGCGCCCGTAATCCTGTAGGATCGTCCTCTGAAGAAGGCGATGGGGTGACCCGATTGGTTGGTGACGACAACGTCGTAAAGGCCTAGACGGCCGGGTAGGGCGCGCTCACTGGCTTCGGCAGTTAGTTCATCTCCGATTCGCGCCGGGGTGATGAAATCGATCGAACCTCCGGAGGCTACGGTGCTTCGGTTGTAGCTGTTACAGGCAAAAGCGAAGGCGCTGTCCGCCAGCGTAAAAATGGCGCCGCCATGGCAGATTGAATGGCTGTTGGACATGTCAGGCCGGACTATCATTTTAAGGCAGGCGTAACCGGGGCGAATTTCGACAATGCTGATACCGAAAGCACGCGACATAGCGTCTTGCGCCAGCATCCCTTCAGCGACGCGCTCCGCCAATTCAACCTGGTCGGATTTAGTTGGTTCGGTCACATCTATCCCTCCGGGATCGGAAGACAATGGCGGATCCAGTTGTTCAACAATCGGCTAGGCTTCATCCAATTGCTTCCCTACCCATAGGCTGTTCTTGATTAAAGGCGACGTTCGATACCGATCTTCGCCATAATAGGCCGAGAGATTCTGCAGAACAGTGTGGACACGTCGTAGTCCGATCTGCCGGCTCCATTGGAATGGGCCAACCGGGTAACGGGTTCCTTTCTGCATGGCTAGGTCGATATCGGCACAAGTGCCAACTTTTTGTAAAGCGGCGTCAGCAGCTTCATTTATTAACATGCTTACCGTTCGCATCACGGCTAATCCCGGTACGTCAGCGAAAGTGACGACTTGGTAACCGGCAGCTTGAAAAAGGCCAACCACTGATTGGTACGCCTTTTGACTGCATCGCCGGGCGGGCGCGAGCGCTAGAGCGGCGGCACTTTCATAATCAAAAGCTAGATCGACAAGTACGGTGTCAGGTTGCTCCTGTTCCAGCGCAGTTTGGCTGGCGGTCCTCCCGTCAGTCAGGCGCACGGCTGCTTGATCGACCATGGCTAGTAGATCCCCATCTGCCTTGGCGATGCGGCCGGCATTAGGAAAGGTTTTTCGCAAACGAGTCAGCAATCCGGTTGTGAGCGTATCGCCGGCCGACAGCCAAGTCTCATGGGGAGGCGAGTGCGACGTTTCCAGCGGAGGCTTCGTCTCGGTGGAGACTTCACCATAATCATAAAAGCCGCGCCCGGTTTTTCGCCCGAGGAATCCTGCTTCCACGAACGCTTGCTGATAAAGCGATGGGGTGAATCTCGAGTTCTGATAAAATCCGTCAAACACCGATTGGGTCACGGCGAAGTTGACGTCATTGCCGATAAGATCCATTAACTCGAATGGTCCCATAACGAAGCGACCGGACTCGCGCAGCACATAGTCGATCGAGGAGGGCTCACTGCCTTCTGTGGCTAGACGCAAAGCCTCGGCATAGAACGGGCGAGCAACGCGGTTAACGATAAAGCCGGGCGTGGATTTGGCTTGTACCGGGATTTTGTTCCAGGCTTTAGCGGTTTCCGAAACGACCGAGACCGTAGCCGCTTCTGTGGCTAGCCCAGGGATAACCTCCACCAGTTCCATGATTTGAGCCGGGTTAAAGAAATGCCACCCAACCACTCGGTTTGGATAGACTAGTCCGGCTGCTAGTTTGGTGATAGAAAATGAGGAAGTGTTAGTAGCGATAATAGACTCATGGGGAAGGATATTCTCCAATTCCTGGATAAGTCGTTTTTTGGTGTCCAGGTCTTCAACCACGGCCTCTATCACCAAACCGGCATCGCCAAGACCAAAAAGACTGGTGACCGGTGCGATCCGCCGTTCGATCTCTTCCGCTGCTCCCGGCGTGAGTTTGCCTTTCCCCACTGATTTGTGCAGGCTGCGGTTAACTTTTTCGAGCCCGCGAGTAACCGCCTCAGGCACCGAGTCAAAGATTTTGACCGGATGGCCGCTGCGAGCGGCTACCTCGGCGATTCCCGCGCCCATGGTCCCTGCACCGACGATCCCTATCACGGTATCCGGTGGGATCGGCTGATCTGCCGCGAATCTAGGTCTGGGAACGGTGGTTAGCATGGGGACAACGGCAGAGGAGGATCTCCGGCTCATCCGGGTTTGTTAGAATTTAACGCGGGCAAATTGTCGATTGGCGAAGCACGTCCGGATGAGCAGGGGCTCATCCCTACCGTAGAGTACCTGTCTCGCATACGTCACGTCCCGGTAAATTTGGGCGCCCTTTTTTCCAGAAAGGCGGTAACCCCTTCTCGAAAATCATGGCTGTGTCCGAGCTCACGCATGTAGTCGCGCTCCAGATCGAGTTGTTGGTCCAACCGCAACCCGATGGAACTGTTAATTGCTGCCTTGGTATAAGCAAGTCCCTTAGTTGGCGCTACCGCCAAGCGGTTAACGAGTTCCTCGACGCTGGCTGGAAAAACTTCATCGTCGACGCAGCGCCAGATCAATCCCCAGGCTGCGGCCTGATCCGCCGGGAGTCGCTCACCTAAGAGAGCGAGTCCCAAGGCTCGAGCGGTGCCGACCAACCGGGGCAAAAAGAAAGTGCCCCCGGTGTCAGGAATGAGACCCAGTTTGGCAAATGACTGGATAAAACTAGCCGACTTAGTCGCGATCACCAGGTCGCAAGCCAAAGCCAAGCTTACTCCGGCTCCCGCAGCGACTCCATTAACACCTGCCACTACGGGTAAAGGCAATGCCCGCAAGGTGCGTACCAGCGGTGTATAATACTTCTCGATGCTATCTCCTAAATCGACTGAGTCTTCTCCAGGTTTACTCTGACGATCGGCAAGATCCTGCCCAGCGCAAAAGGCGCGCCCGGCCCCAGTTATCAATAAGACGCGAGTGCGATTCTCCTTTATCTGGTTAAGCGCTTCGCGCACCTCCAGATGCATCGCTTCGTTAAAGCTGTTAAGCTTGTCCGGACGGTTAAGTGTCAACCGGGCGATATCGTCCTTAAGTTCGAATAGGATAGTTTGGAACATAGGAGTTCAGGAGTTGCAGGAGTTCAGGAGTTCAGAATGAACGGGTTCTCGTGTGGAACCGTGGACCGGGTTCGGTCCACCGTAGCAGATGCTAGCCATTGTGAACTCCTGCACTTCTGGACTCCTACCTATTCTTAAAGTTCGGTTCACGTTTTTCGAGAAAAGCCGACATGCCTTCTTTCTGGTCTTCTAGGGCGAAGGTGGCTTGGAAACTGCGTCGTTCAACCCTTAGCCCTTCCGTTAGCGGTAATTCATCGGCAGCCTTAATCGCATCTTTTACTAACATCACGGCCGGGCGGGAAAGAGCAGCGATTTTGGTGGCAGTGCGGATCGCTTCCTCTTTCAGATCGGCCAGCGGAACGATACGACTGACCAAGCCGGCGCGTTCGGCCTCATTTGCATCAATGAATCGTCCGGTTAGACACATCTCCATGGCTTTTGATTTTCCGATGAGCTTAGTAAGTCGTTGCGTGCCACCGGCGCCGGGCATCGTGCCGATGGTGATCTCGGGTTGGCCGAACTTGGCGTTGTCCGCTGCGATGATGAAATCGCATGCCATAGCCAGCTCGCACCCTCCGCCGAGCGCGTACCCGGAGACCGCCGCGATGATCGGTTTACGCATAGCGGATACGCGAGTCCAGGCACCGCCGCGGCCCTCGGGAAAGTCGTTTAGAAATTGAGCGGCAAACGTCTGATCTTGCATCTCTTGGATATCGGCCCCGGCGGCGAACGCTTTATCATTTCCCATTAGCACGATGGCGCCAATGGCATCGTCCGTTTCCCATTCCGCGAGCGCCTGCACCACTTCACGCATCAGGCCCGTGGAAAGGGCGTTGCGTCTCTCGGGCCGGTTTAAGATCAGGATCCCTACGGGGCCGCGGGTCTCGCAAAGGATGTTTTGATAGCTCATGATTGGCGGAAACCCCCGGATGCCAGAATGTCGTGGATCTCCTTTGCGGGTGGATCGTATTTAGGCAGCTGCAGCCGGCGCCGGTTCGGTTCCGGCTTAGGTAAGGGTTCGCAGGCGGACATACCGGCTAACGAGCGTTCAGCCAGCATCTGATAAATGCCGGTTCCTTTCGTTTTATTGGCCACCTCTTCCTCGGTTAGTTCGCGAACGAGTCTCCCGGGAATCCCGGCAACTAACATGCGGGGAGGTACGAACATGCCAGCTTTAACAAATGATAAAGCTGCCACCAGAGAAGATTCGCCGATCTCCGCTTCATCCATTACCACGGCATTCATGCCGATCATCGCATTCCTTCCGATGCTGCATCCATGCAGAATGGCTCCGTGACCGATATGGCCTCCGGCCTCCACGGTTGCCTCCATATTTGGGTAGGTATGAACCACGCAATTATCTTGGAGATTACTACCTCCCTCTATGACGATTCTACCCATGTCACCGCGAAGCGATGCCCCGGGGCCAATATAACAACCGGGGCCAATAATGACGTCCCCTATGAGCACCGCGGTGGGATGAACGAACGCTGCCGGATCGACTACCGGGATGATACCGTCGATAGAATAGATGTTAGACATAAGGTGAGACGGAGTAATGGAGTAATGGAGTGTTGGGGTGTTGGGGTGTTGGGGTTGGTAGGGCGAGGCGGACCGCTACGCGGTAATGACAAATAGCAGATAGCAGATAGCAAATTGGACAGACAGCTGCACCGGGCCGTCGCGGAATTGGTTGGGTGAGGCTCCCGAATAGCCCAATGCTCGCGCGAAGAGGAAAGTCTGGCCATGACGCATGAAGTTATTGGGCCTAAAAATCCGCCGAGCTGTTGGGGTAAGCGCAATCATGAACGAATGGGTGGTTTTAAAGGGGAATTCTAGTTTCGACGATGCGGAATCGGTTGGCAACAAAGGCGCTATCGGTCAGGCTGGCGTTAGCAGCGGGATTGGCTCCCGTGCCATGATAGTCGCTAAAGGCGGCCGACTGGTTTACGTAGACTCCGCCAATGAGGTTGCAGGATAGATTAACCCCGGCTTCAGCCGCGACTTCGGCGGCTGCCTTCAAAACGACTTCCTTGGTTGAATAGACCGAGAAAGTCAGGGAACCGCAACGAAGAGAAGTCATGCGCGCCAGCTCCAATGCTTGTTCGCAAGTGTCGACTGGAATCACAAACACGATCGGTCCGAAACATTCTTGCAAGTAATACTGGTGGTCGGATGCAGCTAATTGAACTAGCAGCGGAGTTTGTACGAAAGCCCGGGGAAATTGAGGATGACTGATCCTATTGGTATCGGACACCAATTTGCCCAATTTACGAGCGGCCTCGAGGCGATCCAAGGTCGCTTCGCTTTGAATGGCGCCGAGGATTTCGACCGCACGGGCGGGGTCGCTGAGGAGCTTAGCCAGACTATCCACCAATCCTTGCACGACTTGGTCGAAGGAAAGATGGCCATCAGGTGTGTCCACTCCATTCTTGGGAATATAAAGATTCTGTGGAGCAGTACACATTTGGCCGGAATAAAGAGAGATGGAGAAGGCCAGGTTCTTGACCATGCCGGAAAAATTGCTCGTGGAATCAATGACTACCTGGTTTACCCCGGCTTTTTCGGTATAAACGGTAGCTTGGCGAGCTTCTTTCTCGAGCCATTCCCCATTCTTGGTACTTCCGGTGAAATCGATGATCTTAATTTCCGGGCGTAAGGCGAGCTTTTGCGGCGTGTCGTCATCCGGGCTATGAGCGACCAGCGTGACTACGTTCGGATCGAATCCGGCTTCTACCAGGACTTCTCGCGCAATTTCGACAGTTAACGCCAAGGGAAGAATCGCACCGGGGTGCGGTTTCACGATCACCGCATTGCCGGTGGCTAAGTTCGCAAAAAAACCTGGGTAAGCATTCCAGGTCGGGAACGTAGAACAACCGATAATCAAACCGATACCGCGGGGAACGACTTTAAACTGTTTGTTTAGCTTTAAGGGCTCGTTCTTGCCTTGCGGTTTTTCCCAGTAAGCCGTTTTGGGAACATGATTAAGTTCGGTCCAGGCGTAAGCGACCGCCTCGAGACCTCTATCTTGAGCATGCGGTCCACCAGCTTGGAAAGCCATCATAAACCCTTGTCCGGTGGTATGCATGACCGCGTAAGCCATTTCGAAGCTGCGTTGGTTCAGCCGCTTAAGAATTTCGAGGCAAACCCCAGCCCAGGTTTCGGAGTCTGCCGCGCGCCAGGATTTTTGGGCGGCAAGAATCGTCTTAAATAGCGGGTCCAGGTCAACCTTAGGATAAGTAATTTCCAAAGGGAAACCGTAAGGTGACTGCTCAGTGCCGGTTTGACCACTGATTGCCGGAAGCGTTAGGGAGTAAGGTTTATGTAACCTCGATTCGAACGCCGCTTTTCCCGCTTCGTTGGCGGTCTCACCGTAAATCTTGCCGCTAGGGACCTCCGGGAAGGCGCTCCAATACGTGCGCTTCTCAATCGCTTCAGCTGCATCCTTCAGGAGCTGTTGATGAGTGGAAAAGAAAGAATTAGACATGGAGGAGGGGGGTGAGATGTAAAAGGTGAAAAGTGAAAGGTGAAAGGTGAAAGGTAGTAATCCAGTAAGCCAGTAAGCAGTGGTTATTTGTTTACCGTTAGTGGATGCGATCGAAGTCGACTACTAACTCGTTACTTCGGGGATAGCTTTGACAGGTCAGAATAAATCCACGATCGATCTCGTAATCTTCCAATCCATAGTGAGCATGCATCTCCACTTGCCCGGTGCGAAGATGGGCCCGGCAACTAGCGCAGACACCGCCTTGGCAACCGTAACGTAGTTCCAATCCGTGACGCAGCCCAGCTTTAAGGACGGATTCTCCGTCTTTCGGCATAGCAAAGCGATGCTCGATGCCGTCTAAAATGATAGTAACGGTACACGGTTCCTTCGCCGCTACGGGATCATCGATGTGGACATCGGGTTTCGGTGCCGCAAACAGCTCTATTCTGATCTTCGCCGCGGGTAGTCCCTCGGATTGTAACGCGGTTTTAACTTCTTCGCCCATCGAGCCGGGCCCGCAGATGAACGCGTTATCGACGTTACCGGCTGAGACCCAGCTCTTCAATAAATCTCGGCACTTTGGGTAGTCGAATCTGCCATAGAGGAGATCGCTTTCTTGTCTCTCGCGAGTCAATACGTGCACTAGCGTGAACCGGCTTACAAATCGATCCTTGAGATCGCCGAGTTCGTTCCGCAGCATGACAGAGCTGGTAGACCGATTTCCGTAAAAGAGGGTAAATTGGCTTTGCGGTTCGGCGATCAACGTTGACTTGATGATCGAAAATATTGGCGTGATACCGCTGCCCGCGGCAAAGGCGACGTAATTGTGGCGTTGAGTGGCTGAAAGGAGCACACCGAAACGCCCGGAGGGCGGCATGGTCTCGACGAAAAAGCCGGGTTTAAGATGGGTGAATGCCCAGTTCGAAAACAGGCCGTTCGGGGCCCGTTTAATCGCGATCCGCAGAGCGTCATCTTGAATTGCGGAACAAATAGAGTAAGGACGGCGTACCTGAGTTCCGTTGATGTTCGTCCGGAGGATCAGATGTTGACCGGGCTCAAAGGAGAACTTGGGTTTGAGCTGGTCGGGAACCGCAAAAGTCACTAACAGCGCGTCAGCCGTGTCCGGACGAACCTCGCCAACTTCCAGGGGGAAAAAGTTGCTGAGTGGCGGGTCCGTAGTCGCGACTTCCATTGGATTCAGTGACATTTGAAGTGATCGAATGGTTCCAGACAAGAGTTGCAAATGTAAAATGCCTTACACGGAGTCGAACCGAATCGACTGACCAGCCGCGTGTCAGCCGAACCACAACGTGGACAAGGAATCCCCATGGTGCGTGCCTCGCTTCCTCCGTCGCTGAAGCTATGAAGGACAGGTGCAAGGCCGAGTTTGAGAGCGCCAACTGGCGCAGTGCAGCCGTGCCCTTGGGCCTCAGGGGGCGCGATCCCGTATTCGAGCAGCCGCATTTTTCCGCGCTCACTCATCCAGTCCGTCGTCCAAGCCGGAGAAAGCTGAGTTTCCAGGCGAACGCGATTTACGCCGCGCTGCTGCATCGCTCTAATAATCTCTGCTTTGATGACCGCCGTAGCCGGACACCCTGAATAGGTTGGAGTAATCGTAACTACGAGAGTGGAATCTGAGCTTGGGGAGCTTGGTGGCGTTGCAGTGAGATCTGCCTCCGGTTCCGCCTCGACCCACCTAACGCTGCGCACGATTCCTAAATCAACGACTGAGAGCACGGGTATCTCCGGGTCGCTAACTGCGTCTAACCAAGTCCAGATTTCCGCTGTGGAAGGCAAGCTCGTCTGCATATCAGCTACCATTGGGCTTGGGGATAAGCACGCTGCAGGAATTGCATCTCAGCTAACAGATAGCCCAGTCCCTCAGTATGAATGCCTCGTTTACCACCGGTGTGCATCGAAGCGGATGGCGGGAGTTGAAGGGTGGCCTCATCGAGGACAGTTTGTACGCCAACTAACCAATCTGAGCGAATCTGGCTTAAGTCCGGCCCGATCCGCTCTGCCCACATCGCGCCGTCTACTGAGTCCGGCGTGAATAATTCGCCGGTGTAGCACCAAAGATCGTCGATCGCTTTTTGTATTCTGCGATTACTTTCATCGGTGCCGTCACCTAGCCGAATCAACCATCCGCTGCTATGGCGTAGATGGTAGCGGGCTTCTTTCAGGCTCTTTTCGCTGATCTCCCGAATCCGCTGATCGGCCGAGTCCAGCAAGGCGGTGAGCATTAAATGGTGCCAGGTATCAAAGTAGAACTGGCGAGCCATGGTCCAGGCGAAATCCTGGTTCGGTTGTTCGAGCAAAAGACAGTTTCTAAAATCGCCTGCGTCTCGGAGGAAAGCGAGCATGTCCGGCGACCGTTGTTGGCCTTCCAGTTGAGCGGCGTATTCCAGCCAGTTTTGCGCCTGGCCGTTCAAATCCAGTGCGATGTTAGTCAACGCCATGTCCTCTTCGAGCTCGGGCCCATGGCCGCACCACTCGCCCAAGCGCTGGCTTAAGATGAGGCAGTTGTCGGCCAGGCGAAGGACGAACTCGAAGCGCAGGTTGTTGAGGGCAAGAGCCATGGTTCGTTCCGCCTAAAAGCTTACCGCAAAGCGGTTTGTCTCCGCGACTGGCTGAACTGTCGTTTGGTACCGCATCCTCGGTGAGCCAATTTGCTATTTGCTATTTCGTAACGGCTAGAGATGCTTCACTTCCGGCGGGACCTGGTAAAACGTCGGATGACGATAGATTTTGTTCTTGGCCGGATCAAAAAATGTCTCTTTGTCAGCAGGATCGCTGGCGAATAGGTCTGCGGATCGTACCACCCAGATACTGACGCCTTCATTACGACGGGCATAAACGTCGCGAGCATTGTCGATGGCCATCTTGGCATCGGCCGCATGTAGACTACCCACGTGTTTATGGGATAGCCCGTTCTGGCTCCGGATGAAAATTTCCCAAAGGGGCCACTCGTTCATAAGAAATAGCCAATAGCCGATAGCCAATAACCAAAGAAGGAAAACGGAGGGAGAAAAAGAGCAGACAGCAGATACGCGACCGCAAGGGTTGGCGTAGCGCTGGGGGCGGGGCAAATCGCAAATGGACAAGCCGAGGAGTGCTCGAACACTTGCAACCATTTAAATTGGTAGTCAGCTTGCTGCGGAACCATTGGCTAATTTGCCCTGCCCGCAGCGCTATTGCGCAGCGTTGCGGTCAGGTATCTGCTATTTGCTAATTCTTATTTCCAGCGTGTTTACTTGCGTAAGCATTGGCTGCTTCTCGGACCCAGGCGCCATCGGTATGAGCTTGGCGGCGAGTCCTTAGACGTTGCGTATTACAGGGACCATTTCCCTTGATAACGTTATAAAACTCGGACCAGTCGATCTCTCCGAAATCGTAATGCCCGGTCTCTCCATTCCATTTCAGATCGGGATCGGGGACCGTCAGATCGAGATATTCTGCCTGGGGCACGGTCTGGTCGATGAACCGTTGCCGGAGCTGATCGTTGGTCAGCAATTTGATTCTCCAGCGGACCGACTCCGCGGTGTGCTGTGATTGGGAATCGGGCGGACCAAACATCATGAGTGCAGGCCACCACCAACGATTCAGCGCGTCCTGAGCCATATTGCGCTGGGCAGGGGTCCCGCGCGCCATGATGGTCATGATCTCGAAGCCTTGGCGTTGATGAAAACTTTCTTCCTTGCAGATGCGAATCATCGCCCTTGCGTAAGGGCCGTAAGAACAGCGGCACAAGGGGATCTGATTCATGATGGCGGCGCCGTCCACTAACCAACCGATGGCGCCGATATCTGCCCAGTTAAGGGTAGGATAGTTGAAAATACTGGAATACTTGGCTTTACCGGCGAGAAGGTCGGCGACCAATTGTTCTCGGGTGACACCCAGAGTTTCGGCGGCTCCATAAAGATAAAGACCATGGCCCGCCTCGTCCTGAACTTTGGCTAAGAGGATCGCCTTGCGGCGGAGAGTGGGGGCGCGAGTAATCCAATTGGCCTCCGGCAGTTGACCAACAATTTCGGAATGAGCGTGCTGCGAAATCTGGCGGATCAAAGTTCTGCGATAACCGTCCGGCATCCAATCCCGAGCTTCGATGGTGTCACCGGCATCGATTCTAGCTTCGAACTCAGCTAGCTCCGGCGAGGGTTGGTCGCCGGTGGTCTCAGGGGTGACCATCTGTGCGTACATAAAGCGGGAGATTTCTAAAAAGCGATTCTTTAAAGAGCGGTTCTTAAAACGGCGATTCTAAAAGGACAATTTTCTAAAAGGACAATTCTTAAAGGACGATTCAGGACGATTCCAAAAGGGCGATTGGGGGAAACGTAGAGCCGCCCGCCGCAACGAACGAAATTCACCACTGAGACGCAGAGTCACAGAGAAGGAGGGTTGTTTTTCCTCTGTGCGCGCTGTACCTCGGCTTCAAAAATCGAAGCGTTGCGGCTGTGTCAGCTGAAACGACGTTATGATACAAAAATTGATTAGTCAAAGGAAATAGTGTATCACTTTGCTTCATTTCGTCGTGGTGGCCACCCCTGTTCCTCCAACTCGAATTTCTAACGTTCCGCTTTGGATTCGCCGGACGCTGGCGGCCGATCCGCCTCGGGCTAAGTCACTGGTGGTGAGTTTGTTTGGCGACGCCATCGCGCCGCATGGTGGATCCATCCGTTTAAAGAGTTTGATCGAATTGCTGGAACTCTTTCAGGTCAATGAACGATTGGTCCGAACCAGCGTTTTTCGACTGGTTCGAGAAGATTGGCTGGAAACCATGCGGAATGGCCGGGAAAGTTCCTATCGCTTAACTCGTACCGGTTTCAGGAGGCTCGAACACGCTTACGAAAAGGTTTATCAACGTCCTGCTGCTAGCTGGGATGGAGCTTGGACTTTTATTCTGGTCCCCAATGATGGCATCCCGGCGCCGCGCCGATCGCAATTGAAACAGGAATTAGGATGGGAAGGGGTCCGGCAACTGACCTCGCACCTGTTTGCGCATCCTACGATCCAGCCGGAAGCGTTGATTGAGATCTTGGATCGTTCCGGGACGAGGGGCAAAGTTATCAGTTTTACCGGGGCTACCACCGATCAACTGGGAATGTCTGTGATCTGCGAGCTAGTGAATGGCACTTGGAATCTGAAACAAGTTGCGGGCGCCTACCAAAGCTTTATGTGCAACTTCGGCCGGTTGCAATTGCTGTTGGCGCGCAGTTCGGGGCTATCCGGATGGGAATGGCTCGCCATCCGGGTGCTCTTGATCCACTCCTTCCGCAGAATCGTTTTACACGATCCACTATTGCCGAATGCATTATTGCCCAAACCCTGGGTCGGAGATGACGCGTATCGTTTAGCCGGAGAAATCTACCGGATTTGTTTGCCGATGTCCGAACAGTATCTTGGAGAGCGCTTGGGACCTGCGACCGAGGCGGCAGTGCGAATTTTGGAGCGGCGGTTTTGTGTGGAACGGATGGCGGTGACTGGACACAACAAAATGAACCGGGAATAGAACCGCCTTCGGGAGTTGCGATACGAGCAGAATCGGCATATAGGAAACGCAAGAATAAAAGGGGGGAGGCCCCTTATAGCGGTTTGAAGTATTTGAGTAATCGGAAGAACATAAGCTTCGAAGATAACGCGCCGGAGGCGCCGACGCAGGTCTGGATGACTCGCTGTAATGCGGGCGCGGTAAGAAGAGCGGCTCGACGGGTGACGCATTTTTACGATACCGTTTTGGCTCCGACCGGGCTTAAGCTTTGCCAATACGGAATTCTATCGTCGCTGAACGCTCGAGGGGCGGCTCTGCCGAGCGTACAAGATCTCGCAGGCGAGTTAGTGTTGGACCGGTCGACCCTGGGGCAAAATCTTCGTCCGCTCGAGCGGGACGGTTTAATCAGTTTATTGACCGATCCTAAGGACGGCCGCGTGCGGTTGATCGCCCTAACTAAGGAAGGGCTGGTGAAGTTCCGGGAGGCGAATCGGTACTGGAAGACCGCTCAGGGGCGCTTCGAGTCGGTCTTCGGTAAGGACGAAGCCGCAAAGCTGCGCACGGTCCTATTGTCCGTGGCCTACAACTCGGAGTTGGATAGATCGCGGCGAGGCGGACCGCCGCGAAGGTTGGAAAAGTAATCAGTAGGATAGTAATCAGTGCTCGGTCTCGTCCATCCGCACTGATTACTGATTACTTGACCTCTGGCCTCGAAGAGTATCCGCTCTTCAAACCGCCTGGTAAGCAACCGAGACTGCCTTGTTCCCAACGATAACTTGACAGATCAGTCAAATAGAGGGATATCCCTCTAATTTATCTTATGGCTAGGACTCAGCTTTCTAAACCCCTGGGCTGGTGATGCGTTATGTGGATCGTAAAGCTCGCTCTGAATCGGCCTTACACCTTTATCGTCTTGGCATTGCTTATCTTCGTGCTGAGCCCGTTGTTCATCTTGCGAACCCCAACGGATATTTTCCCGAATATCGATATCCCCGTGATTTCGGTGGCGTGGACGTATACCGGGTTGAATCCGGAGGATATCGAGGGTCGCTTGACCACGCCTTATGAGAAAGTGCTCACCACA
>Ga0153933_1000535_pt1 | contig 13191 bp, 8 predicted proteins | sample TSNJ017MetaG_FD_102275 | JGI IMG/M metagenome (GOLD analysis project Ga0153933, IMG submission 102275) | Attine ant fungus gardens microbial communities from New Jersey, USA - TSNJ017 MetaG | ecosystem: Host-associated > Fungi > Mycelium > Unclassified | place: USA: New Jersey, Wharton State...
TCCAACAATGACCGAGTCAGAGAACCAGCTCCGTCCCAGAATTAGGGTCATGACAGGAATCATGGCCATGACTGGTACAGAGGAAAGAACGACCAAATAAGGGGTTATGAAATACTCCAGTGAAGGATAGATTCTGATAACGGCCGAAATCAATATAGCAGCGCCCATTCCGAGAAATAGCCCGCTGCTCGCATGAGCCATGGTCAGTAACCCAGGCTCGAGAAAGATCATGCCGTGCGCAGATTTAGGATCAGACCAGAGATACAGCCAGACATCACCGGGGGTTTTGGCAAAGTACGGGTCTAAAGCGAACCCTTTGAACGCGATCGTCCACACGAATAGACCAAACCCGATAATACAGGCTAATTTTATGGTGTCTTTAACCGGCGTCCTACCGGTCGCCGGTTGTTGCGTCGCGATTGGCACCAAAATCGGCGTCTGTTGATCGCGAGCCCATGGCGTTGTCTGCCATCCGATCAGCCGAACCAACAGATAGCCGGAAAGCGCTAGCCCGGCGGCAATCAAAGCCAGTCCCCAGGTTCGCTCAACCTGGAAACCGGTCTCGGCATACACCATCGCAATTCCTAGCCCGTTCTCGCTACCCATGTATTCGCCGACCATGGCGCCCACAACTGCGGCAGGGACTGCCACGGCCAGACCACCCATCAAGGTGGGAAGACAAGCGATAGCCCGAATTCGTAGAAGCTGATCCAGTCTCGAACCTCCATAAACGTGTACCACGGCCAAACTTTCCGGAGGTATTTGTCGAAGGCCGACGAGCGCGGCGATGAACACGGTAAAAAAGACAAAAACCGCGGCCAAAATAATCACCGGGACCAGACCCGAGAAAAGCACCTGAAGAATCGGCGCTATTATCAAGAGTGGCATGCAATAGACCGTCAGCGCCGCATTGGCTATTGCCATTTCAATGGCAGGAAACAAAACCGCAACGAGCGCTAAGAGAACGGCGATGCCTGCCCCCAGCAAAAACCCAGCGAGAGCCGCCTGACTAGTCGCCTGAAGATGAATCAACAGCGTTGGCCAGGAGGTCCAAAGCTCTCTTATAATCTGGCTGGGAGGGGGTACGACCCGCCAGTTAGCCAATAGGCTGGACGCTGCCATTTGCCATGCCCCCAGTGTGACCAATAAACTGATCGACCACTGCACTAATCGTTCGCGCATCTCTGCTGTCATTAGCGTTCGAACAAGAGCTCACTGACCCGGTCACAAACCCGGTGGAACTCCGGGGTCCGCATGTCGGCCAGTTGACGTGGGCGGCGCAGATCGATTTGGAGAATCTCTTTGATGGTCCCAGGCCGTTGGCTCATAAGCACGACGCGGTCAGCCAAAAAAACCGCTTCTGCAATCGAATGCGTCACGAGAACGGCCGTCATCGGGTGCTCGCTCCAGATCCGCTGCAACTCCAAGTTCAGTTGTTGCCGGGTCATTTCATCCAGAGCTCCGAAAGGCTCATCCAACAAAAGGAGACGGGGATGCAACGCAAGTGCTCGAGCGATTGAGACGCGCTGCTGCATCCCTCCACTGAGCTGGGAGGGCCGGAACCGTCGAAACGGTTGCAACCCGACCAGCTCCACCCAATCCTCAATCGTGTCCTGATCCGCAGTCTTGCCCGCGATCTTTAGGGAAAAGGCAATGTTTTCCGCGACGCTGAGCCAGGGCAGCAAAGCTGGCTGCTGAAAAGCGACGCCGAGCTGGTGCCTCTGGCGAATAGCCGACGGAGGGCTTCCATCGATCAGAATTTGGCCATCACTCGGAACTTCGAGATCGGCCAACATCCGCAAAATAGTCGATTTACCGCAGCCAGAAGGGCCAATGAGAGCCACAAATTCACGAGGCGCGACCTCTAGCGACACCTTCTTCAGTGCTACCAACTCAGTCCGCGCTTTTCCGAACGTTTTCGTGATCTCTCGTAAAATGATCGTAGCTCCTTCGGTTTGCATAGCGCTAGGAAACTCCCGCTCATCCTTGGTAAAAGAGGCTCCATGGCAAAAGTGAACAAAGCCGGATAAGCGGGAGCTCCCTGTTGTTACCGACTGCATCAACCACGACTGATACCTTTGACGGCTTCGTTAATGAGTTCAGTACAAAAAACGTTGCGATCGATATTGACGCCGGTTTGACGGGTCGATTCGATACACGCATCGATTGCCCGATCACTCATGGTTAATAGGCCGTTACTGATTGTCTCAGCGGTTTGTATAAACGGAATCTCAGCCCGAGCAGAGTTGATCTGGGTCGACTCTTTTAACCCAAACCGGTCGCCGAAAAGGCGTACCATCAGTCTAGCGGCGCTGTCCGGGTCACGAATTACTTCTTGCCAGCCAAGAACCGTTCCCCGCAGAACTTTCACGAGTTCTTCTCTTTTAGTCCTGTCCGCGAGCGCGTCTTCCCGCACGATGAAACAATTGGTGAACTGATTCCAACCGAAATCCGCCCAAACCAATGCCTCCGTCTCAATTCCCTGTTCCCGCAGCGCCACTGGTTGGTTAGTCAAAAACGAGAGAAATCCGTCCACCTGGCCAGTAACCAACGGAGCAGGGTCAAACCCAACCGGCACGATTTTGACTTGTTTCAAATCAATCTGGTTAATTTTGCAAAAGGCACTGAAAAACAAGTATTGAGCCGGGGAAACCCCAATCCGTTTACCGATAATGTCCTTCGGTGTCTTCAATGGGCTCTTCGGCAATGAGATGATCGTCAATGGATCCTTCTGAAAAGTGGCAGCAATAACCTTCAGCCGTGCGCCGTTGCTGATGCTATGAGCGACGCTTACCAGGTTGTTCAATGTGCACAGGGCTTTCCCGGAAACCAGTTGGGAAATGCCATCTACTTCGGGCCCGCCCGGCCGAAACTCCGGCTGAATCCCTTGATCAGTATAGAAGCGATTCTGCTGCGCTACGTATTCACCGGCATATTCAACATTACTAATCCAACCCAATTGGATTCCGGGCGCCGTGCCCGGCAAAGTCGAACTCCGGCCCAGCCGGCTAAACATCGAAAAGACAGCTGCCGCTCCCAGCTCTTTTAACAATTCGCGTCGCGATATGCGCACTTTCCTGTCTCCTTATTCTTTCTGCACCAGCCAAACGAAATTCCTATGCATAAACTTTGAGCCGATTCGGCGATGGTATCGGGCGCGGCAGGCTTTTACCGCGCACCCAGGTAGCTTGGACCATAGAATGACTTGTTCGGTGGATTAACAGCCCGAGCGCTTGGGTCAGGTCCTGGATCTCCAGGGCTCCTGTGAATCGTAGAGACTCCAGGTCGATCAAAATCATGTCGGCGTCTTTACCCACTTCTAGCGATCCGATCCGGCTCTCTAGTCCTAATGCTCGTGCTCCACCCAGTGTCGCCAGTTCAAACCAGCGTTTCTGCTCCAACATAACCAATGCACGGTCATTCAGTTTCTGGCGCACCTTTTGGCATAGCCAGCCTACCTCGATGGCGTGAAAGCAAGATGAACTGGTGGATACGTCTGTACCGATCCCGATCCGTAGTCCGGCCTTTAGATAGCGCGCTAAATCCATGATCCCCGCGCTTCCGAATACATTCGACGGACAGTGAGCCACTACGCTCCCGGTTTCGACCATCCGATTTATCTCCGCATCAGACAGAAAGACGCAGTGAGCGAAAATGCTATTCGGACCAAGCCCGCCAGCCCGGTCATAAACATCCAGATAGTCTCTGGCCTCGGGGTACATCTCTCGAATCACTCCCATTTCTTCAGGGGTTTCCGAGAGATGAGTTTGCCAATAAGCTCCGTGTTGACTAGCCAGCTTGGCCGATTCTTTCATCATTTCCCGTGAACAACTCGGAGCAAATCGCGGAGTAAAAGCATAAAGCAGCCGACCTTGGTCGTGGTTATGCCAACGTGAACACAATTCGTCCGATTCCGCTAACCGTTGTGCGGTTACCACTGCGTCCGGTATGGTGTTGTCATACCGCATCTTATCCATTAAGCATTGGCCAAGGATGATCCGGAAACCGTGGGTTGCTGCCGTCGCAAACGCGTAGTCGGTAGCATCACGGTCTACCGATCCGTAAGATAGTTGAGTGGTAGTCCCAGCCGCCGCGATTAGGCTCAAATACTCCAGAGCACAACTCCGGCTTTTCTCGCCGTCGAAAGCGCGTTCTACCGGTGACATGACTTTCTCTAACCACTCCACAATTTCGTAGTCGGTCCGAAACCCGGTCAGAGGTAATTGGGGTAGATGGCTATGCACATCGACCATTCCAGGAGTGACCAAGAGCGGCCGAAGATCAACGGCAGCGGACGCTTCCAAATAATCTTTGCTAGGTCCGACCCAAGAAATCTTTCCTTGAGAATCGATCACAATGATCGCGTCTTTTTCAAAAAAGAATCCCCCGGAAGTCAAAGGCGTTGCCAGGGTAGCTCTTAAGGCAAACGGCGGTCGCAAGACCTGCGGAGGTAACAAACTGTTTACGGTTTCGATTTCCATAGAGAACCTAAAGTCCGGTGCGCTTTGCGATCTCGCTGAACCGGCGGCGTCCCTCGAACAAGGTCTCTTCTTCGTCGATGCTTAAGACCTGCCGATTTCGCATCAGTACTCGGCCATCCACAATTACGTCGGTGACGTCCTTTGCAGATCCAGCACTAATCAGCGTATTTAAAACGTTGTAAGTGGGCGACAAGTGGGGCTGCTCGAGATCCACCAAGACGGCATCGGCTTTTTTTCCGGGACTCAACGAGCCGATTTTGTCGGCTTGTAATAACGCCGCCGCGCCGCCCGCAGTTACCATCCGGAATAGCTCCTTAGCCGGCATCACCTGAGGATCGAAAATCGGCACCCCCCAAGTCGCGAGCAGCCCGTATCGCAACGCTCGCATTTCGTCGAACAGACTCAGTCCGCAATTAGCCGCTCCGTCACAACCTAGCCCCAAGTGAGCGCCGAGATGAGCCAGACGAGGGGTTTTCGGTATGCCATGTGAAGTGAGATTATTCCGCGGACAATGCACGATTTTTACCTCACGGTCAGCCAGCAACGTTAATTCCTGCTCCGCCAACAAAACATTGTGAGCGGTCAGCAAATTGGGACCTAATGCTCCCAGCGATTCCAGAAATTCCGCCGGACGTTTGCGATAATTCTGCAGACAAAACCCCACTTCGTCCCGGTGCTCAGCTAGGTGGGCATGCAAACCGGTCTGATACGCTTTAGCTACGGTAGCCGCTTCCCGGATATATTCCGGGCTGCAACACATTAGCTGTCGCATTCCGAACCAGACATGGATCCGGCCATCCCCAGCTCCATCGAATCGATGATACAAATCAATCGTATCGCTGAGAATTTTCTTACCGGAGCGTTTCATCGCATCCGGCATGAACGTTCCGGTATCAATAGCTGAGGGAGCGATTGCCGCCCGCAAACCTGATTCTAACGTGCTCTGCACCACAAATTCCGTATGGGGACCGCCGGCGTCGGCAAAGGCCGTGATCCCAGCCTTAATCATTTCTAAACAGCTCAGCCGGGCGCTGGCCCTTACATCCTCCTCAGTCAGAGCGCCCTCAAAAGGAACGAGAATCCGACTCCATACCATGGGATACTCGTCCATGGTCCGTCCCTTCAGAAACTGCTGGCAGGTGTGCGTATGCGCATCGATGAACCCCGGCAGGCAAATCTTTCCGGACCCATCGATCGTTGTCTTCGCCGTATACTGCGCTTCTAGGTCTGGAGTCGGACCAATCTCGCGAATAAGGTTCCCTTCGATCGCGATCGCAGAGTCCGAGCTTATCTCGAAATCAGGCAACAGAACGTCGCAGTTCGTTATCAGGATGTCGACGTTCACGCAGTCCCAAATGATAGCCCCATTTTCCCGAGCCACTGGCGATAGGCAATGGAAGCCCGGTCGCTGCGCAAATGAAGTTCAGCTTGCAAATCGAGTGGCAGCAATTCCGGTCGTTGCGACTCAATCACTGCGATATCCTGCGCGAATACTTTGTCCTGGAAATCGCGAATTACCTCATCCGCCGTCTCGTGCCCATAGTTCATGGTAACGCAGGAATAAACTTTACTGTGATACTCATCGACCGGAGCTACGCTTTGAAAGATCACGAACATTGGGCCATTCGATTTTTTCCGCGTGATCTTAGTGAACGGACGATGGACCCAGAGGTTATAAAAGACTTTCCCTGGTTTGCCGGTGCCATCCGGATCATTCTGCCAGAAGCCGATATCCCTTGCGATCAGGACTTCCTCAGGCGTCACCTCCACTGGATAATCAGGAACCTCGGCATGGCTGGAGTCGCCTAGTATGCCGTCGTGAACAATGGCGAAATGCGCAACATCAAGGCTGTTCTCAATGATTCTCGGCGCACTGGCCGTCAGGGCGTACGGCCCGCAGTGAACGTTCCGATAAGCAGGATCACCGTATTCGGGAAACTCAACCAGACCGTGCGCCGGTTCTCCCAAGCAAGTCCAAATGAACCCATACGCTTCTTTAACCTGATAGGTGAACGTTTTTGCTCTCGGCGGCGGTGTCTGCTCAGGATGGGCGGGTATTTTAACACACTTACCTTCCGGGCTATACAACCAGCCATGATATGGACACTTCAAACACCCATCTTGTATCGTTCCCATCGACAGTTGAGCTCCCCGATGGATACAGAGGTCCTTCCACACTTGCACCTGTCCATTCACCCGCCAAACGACTAACTCTTCCTTAAGCAACGTCGATTTGATCACCTGGCCTTCTCGCACGGCGCTGGATAACGCAACCACATGCCAGTCGTTTAATAGAACCTTATCTTCAATCATAATGCGATTTGCGGTTAGCGGTTAGCAGTTTGCGGTTGCCGTTTACGGTCGCCGGTTCGGTTTCGGATCTACCAACCGCAAACCGCAAACTGCAAACAGCGAACTCAATCAGGGTTCTCCCGGCCAAGGCCCCAGAATGCCGGGAACTCGCCAGTTGGTATCAAAAATCCCCTCTTTGGTTAGTCTCTTTCCCTGCGGAATCCTGGTAATTCCCTTACTATCAATCACCGGCCCGCTAAAAGGTTCGAACGGGATTGCCGTTGCCGCCATCTCTTGGTGCCGCTTTAACACCAGGTCGTACACTGAAACGGTGCCATCGCTCCCGTTGCCGATTGTCATCGCTTCCAATTTTTCCTTAAATCGAGGATTGATGGGCATCCCGGGTTTGGCTCCGAATTCAATGACCCCATCAGACAATCGGCACCATTCATGCGCTGCTTGTAGATTTGAGGGCGTCCAGGCGCCCTCATGAATCTTCGTGAGGACGTTCTCAAACAAGACCTCCAGATGCATGATATCCCCGGAAGCCACATAGTCCGGAGCCACATCATACATGGGAAAATTATGACCGAAAACTGGCAGGTGATGCGCTCCTGCTACTTGGACCACGGTAGGGGAATCCATATCTGTCACTAAAACGTCGGCCCCTTGAGCGATTACCGATTCCGCTGCTTCTTTGGCGGCCGGAGGATCATACCAGGAATTAATCCAGGTAACTCTCATCACTGCGCCGGGCTTAACGACGTGAAGTCCCAAGGCCATCGCATTAATAAACCGTTTTACATCCGGCCCGGGATAAGTGCTGACATATCCGATCTGGTTTGAATTGGTCAGGGCGCCCGCCATGAGCCCAAAAAGATAGTAACACTGATACGCATCCGGAAGATAACTGGCAACATTCGCCGCCGACTTAAAGCCGCCTTCATTGACGAATATGATGTTAGGGTAACGCTGAGCCGCTTCGAGCGTCCCGTCGATATAAGTCGCGCTGGTAGTGAAAATGACCTGGTTTCCTGCCTGTACAGCTAAATCGACACAGGTCTGCAGATCACCCTCAGCCACTGATTCGACATACGACGACTCGAGCCAGCCCAGTTTCTCTTGCGCCTGACGCCGGGCGTCGTCATGCGCTCTGGTCCAACCAAAGTCGTTTACCGGCCCCACATAAATAAAAGCCGCCCGGAGCTTGCCCTCAGCCGCGATTACCGAACCAGCAATCGAACATAGCGCGATCAAGGTACAAATAATTTTCATACCCGAAACGTCGGTTGGTCGGCTGAGCTGTCGCGGCCCGCACCCCCATGGTAGGCCCGCGCTGCTCGGATTAAAATCTAATCGTGACAGTCCCTTGAATATGGAACGGTAGCCCGGGTACAATCAGGTCATTCCCGTTTTCAGCATACGAACCTCCCGTGGTGAAATTCAGCTGATTGGTGACGTTCAAGAAATCAACCCTGACTTCCCAGTTTTTGTGCTTATAGAACACTCCCGCGTCCAGCTCGTATTGCCACGGAATCCAAACGTTTTGCAACTCGCTGGTTGCCTGAGGCGAAGTGACCCAGAAGCCGATGCTGGCGCCCAAACCACAATCCAGCGTATAGGAAGCGATCCCGTTGATCAGCCAGTGGGGCAAGCCGGGCTGCTGATAGTGACCGGGAGGATAGGAAATAAAGTTGGGCGAACCTACCCCGGTGCCGTACGGAGGGGCGAACGCATCATAGACGTTATAGGTCTGTTGAGTACCCGGATTTATTTCAATCGCGTTGATATAGGACAGACTGAAATTGGTGTAGAAATTCTTATTTGGCTGATACGTCGCCACCAACTCCGCTCCATCCGTTCTCACCGCTGTGACGGTACCAAAACTGCTGAGAAAATTGTGTTCCTGATAGTATCCAGCCAGACTGACAAAGAGTTTGTGATCGAGCAGATCGAATTTGGCACCCGCCTCATATAAAACGTTTTCATAATGGTAGACGCTGCTCGGTAGAATCCCTTTTCCGTAACCATCCCCTTGGAGGTAGGCAAAACCACCACTGTAGCTGCCTTCGTAAGATTCGTTAAATTCTGCCGTAAAGTAGTTCGTCATCCAGTCGGTGGTTTTGTAAGTCAGGCTTATGTTCCCAGAGTACAACAACTGGCTGGTACTATCGGACGCCGGGGTAAATCCATCCGGCGCTAACGGATCGCTCGCCTTGTCCGCAATCAAATCCAATCTTCCGCCCACGAGCAGATTCAACCGGTTGGTGATGGACACATTGTCCTGCACAAACCAACTCGCTTCGTAGCCATGTTCGCGTAGGGTACCCGGGATTCCGTTCGGATAGTTGGCGCTATACGCCACAGCCGGCGTGCCGTATAAGGCCGGTATTCCGGGGATAGGCACCACCCCGAAAAGATTAAGAATCGGATAGTTGGCAGGGTTTTCCGTTAGGTCAGTTCCGTTCAAATATTCATTGAAGTAGTCCTCATATTGGGTGACCTCGACGTACTTGAAAGCCACGCCCGCGATGATGCTGTTCTTGGTAACTCCACCGGGTGTAATCTCTGGTAATTGTTTGCCATCCGGCGGCGGCTCGCCGCCAGATGCCCAGCCAAAAGGCAGGTCATAATTAATATGAAACTCTAGCCGATCCTGGACAACGTTGGAGTCAATAAGGTTGTTCCACCGCTCCGCGTCCTCTCGGTCACGCTGGTAGTAATATTCATAGAGGATGCGGTTTACGATATAAAAATTATCGTTCACATTGTAGGTCGCCTCCACTTGCAGGTTAAAGTCTTTCCCGTAATCACTGTCCCCCGGTGCAACCAGGTCGGCTGAAGGACTCAGAGGGACCAGCCCAGTCGGAGTGATGACTCCTGCGAAACCGGGTCCTCCGGGAGGTTCTCCGGTGTAATATAGTCCGTTATCTATTAATTGCTGAGTCGGACGGTTCCAGCCGGTCGGCTCGTTAAACTTGTCCTCGAAGAATTCCGTATTGATTTTAAGCGTGAACTTCTCGCTTGGTGTGTAGGTAAGGGCGAAATAAACATCCGTACTCTGGGCCCCGATCACATTGTTGTAATAACTGCCGGAATTTTCCCCTTGGTAGCTAAGCCGGAACGCCAATACATTCGGTATCAGCGGACCGCCAATATCTTCGGTCCAACGATAAGTGTCCCAGTAACCCGTCAGAAATGTGCTCGAGCCATGCCAGCCGTCGAAGTACGGCTGCTTGGTTTGCCAGTTTATATAGCCACCCGTATACTGGTCGGGGCCATAGACAGAAGATGGTGGTCCAGGGATGACATCCATCGATTCGACGGAATTGAAACTCATGGGCAAGCCGTCGGATCGCGTCGTTCGCTCCATTCCGTTCTGGAACACTTCCCCCATTTGACCTCTGATCATCGGCATATTAGCGCCACCCCATTGGTTGTTGCTGTAGGTGCTCGGGGCGACCTTCATGAAATCCTCCGGACCAAGAATGTTAGCTGTCTGCAGCAGTTCTTGGGACACGACCGTGACGCTTCGCGGCGTGTCTTGAATCGGCATGTCGTCACCGAACACGGACGAAACCGGATTAGCGGTCGGCAACACGTTGTTCGGCAAGATACCCTGCACAGTAACGGTACTCAATTCTGATCCTCCCCCACCCGATGTCGCGGTCCCCGAAGAACTCGGCGACGGAGAGGATACCGGTTGCTGGGCCTCCGCCGAAGCGACTGCCAGCCATAACGCTGCGATCTTCACGAGCATTAAGCCTATTTGACTACATTCCCACTTTCTATTTCGCATCAATTTCCCTGTCGCTGTGGTTACAGAACACTTCCGAGCGTCCTCGCGCTGGAATAGATAAAGTCGCCGCCTGAAAGTCGCGGCCTAAACTATTCGCCACCATATTTCCCGCGAATAGACTAAGCCGCCGGATTTAGCAGCTGACATGCCAACTAGTTCCTATTGTGAACGTTGACGACAACGAAGTCGTACCGCCTCGGCATGCCACAACAAAGGCCGCGAAACGTGCAAAGAAACGCGTTCCCGCAGCTCAGCGCGAGAGGTTCTCAGGCATAACCGCAAACCCGGTAAAGGCCGGGCTACCGATCATTCGGCAAAAAAATCACTTTGCGGGGCACAAGCTGGCTAGAATAGTCCACTTCTACAGAATAATGCACAAACCAAGGTGCCGGGCGCTAATCATTGACACCATTCTAGAGTCATTGGCAGAATACCTAGTGCGCGCCCTGTGCATTATTTTGGTTTTTTGGTTATCACAAACTCGCCAATTCCATTTCAGACCCTGACGCAAAACGGCTGGCCGGCCGCGGTAAGCCCAGATTCTCTCTCAGGGTACCGCCTTCGTACTCAGTCCGAAACGCATTTCTTTCCTGTAGTTCCGGGACCACGAAATCCACAAAATCTTCTAGGCCACCCGGAAGATAGTGCGGCATCAAATTAAAGCCGTCCGCGCCGTTCTCATTTACCCAGTGGATCAATGTCTCCGCTAACTGGTCCGGTGTCCCGATTAATCGCAGATGCCCTATGCCAGCCGAAACATTATCCAACAACTCACGGACCGTGAGTCGTTGGCCGTCGCGTTCAAGGAAGATCCGGAACCGGATCGCGGCCTGGTTAATCTCAGGCAAATCGGGGATCGGTTGATCGAAATCAAACCGAGAGAAATCAATATTCGGAACGATATGGGTTAACATCGCGTTTCCCTCTTCCGGAGTCAGGCAGTCCTGCACCGCGCGGAACTTCTCCCAGGCCTCCTTTTCAGTGTGGCCCACTATCGGGACCAATCCCGGCAGAATTTTCAATTCATCCGGTGAACGTCCGTACTTAGCCATTTTCCCCTTCACACCGGCATAAAAACGCTTGGCTTCACTGAGCGAAATTGCTTTTCCGTACATAACATCCGCGGTTTGCGCCGCGAATTCCCAGCCAGTTTCTGAGGCCCCAGCCTGGCATAACAGGGGATGACCCTGAATGGGCCTAGGTAGGTTCAGTGGACCGCGCACCTTAAAGTGCTTGCCTTCATAATTGAGACGGTGGACCCGATCGGGGTCAAAATAAGTGCCGGTTGTCCGGTCGCAGACGATCGCTTCGTCATCCCAACTATCCCAAAGCCGGCACACCACTTCTAGGAATTCACGGGCTCGCTCGTAGCGGGTTGCGTTATCGATTTGACTGTCGAGCCCGAAATTGAGTGCTTCGGCGTCTTGCGATGATGTGATGATATTCCATCCCGCTCGACCGCGGCTGATATAATCCAGGGAAGCGAACTTGCGGGCAACGTTGTAGGGTTCATTGTAAGTGGTAGAAACCGTTGCCACCAACCCAATTCGGTTCGTAACCATGGCAAGCGCACTCAGTAAAGTGAGCGCCTCAAAATGAACCGCCGAGAACCCTTTCATTCCGGCTAGCCCAATCCGATCTTCGCGCACGCTATAACCATCGGCGAGAAAGAAGATGTCGAACTTCCCTCTTTCTGCAGTCCTAGCCAGATGCTGATAAAGTTCCACGTCCATTCGGCCTTCAGCTTCAGCTTTGGGATAACGCCAGGCGAAAGGGGGACCGCTCGGTAAAACTGCGAGCGCCATTTTTCGGTTCTTAGCTGTCATGTTTCTTAGGTGTTCACGGTTTGCTGTTCGCAGTTTACCGTTGAGAGACAACAGCGGGCATCTTGCGTGCCACCGATCGTTTGGTATCAGGTTTTAAGTTTTAGGTTTTAAGTTGCCTAGGGACTTGGCGCGGACCGGCACCTAAAACTTATAACTTATAACCTAATGCCTAGAACCCTCACTTGGTTCTTCCGGATTTGCTGTGGGATTAATCGGTGGGCTCCGAGCCATGAAATGGCTGCAATGAACAAGCCCGGTCTTTCGTCCTGCAATCAGGCGTCGCGAGATCTTGATCCTGCCGATCTTTGTCCCGAAGGGACTACGGGACTCAGCCTGGGGTTTTAACCCCAGGAATTAAGTGCAGCAGGTCCCGCCCTCACAAGGCGCTTCGTACACGTCCTCCCGCCTTCGCCAAGCCTACGGCGCGGCCGGCTGTCGTCGTCCTCGAAACTAACAACGCGGAGTGAAGGAGTATTGGAGTACTGGAGTACTGTGCCAGTGTTCGAAGTGCACCTCGCGACCGCGAGGTTGGGGATGCTGAAGGGCGGCAGAGAGGATTTCCTACATGGTGTCCAACCCAACGCTATTGCACCAAGCGCGGAAGGGATCATCTTGCGCCCCTTCAGGGCGGGACGGCTTCTTTGATCGATTCCTGGGGTTAAAAACCCCAGGCTCAGTCCCGTAGTCCCTTCGGGACAAAGATTTTTGAACGTCGCAGCGTCAGGCCGGAACCCGCGGCCTATTCTTCTGAACCACTTCATAGTCGCTCTCGGATCCCACACTAATCTCCGAA
>Ga0153933_1000536_pt1 | contig 13187 bp, 12 predicted proteins | sample TSNJ017MetaG_FD_102275 | JGI IMG/M metagenome (GOLD analysis project Ga0153933, IMG submission 102275) | Attine ant fungus gardens microbial communities from New Jersey, USA - TSNJ017 MetaG | ecosystem: Host-associated > Fungi > Mycelium > Unclassified | place: USA: New Jersey, Wharton State...
AGCGTATCGGTCAGTCCCATGATGCGGTGTGCGCCGCGGTCCCACATGTCCTGGCGCAACTGGCCGTCGTCGCTGAAGAGCGTATTGACGAGCCGATGCGTGCCGGTTTCCGTGGAGAGGATGTATTCGCAGCCTTGCGACAGCAGATGCGAGATCGCCGCGTCGAGACTCGGCGCCTCGGCGTCACCGTCCGGCTGCGCCAGCGCGAGCAGGGTAGCGTGATCGGCGACCAGCAAAGTGGTTTGCGGCGCGAGCAGGTCCGCGATCGCTTCGCGCAGTTCGTCGGCGGCGAGTACGTGTTCGTCGTCGAGGGTGAAGTCGGGGGCGAGGATCAGCGGGATGTCGTCGTAATCGGCCACGACTTCGGCGATGGCGCTTACCACTTCAGCTCGCGTCGCCGCGCCCACCTTGAAGGCGGCAATCGGCATGTCTTCGAGCAGCATGCGCGCCTGGGTCGCGACGACTTCCGGGTCCAGCCCGGTCACTTCGTCGCAACTCGCCGAGTCGCGCACGGTATAGCCCGTCAGCACGCTGACGCCGTGGCAGCCCATGCTGGCTAGCGTCATCAGGTCGGCTTGCAGGCCGGAGGCGCCCGTCGGGTCGGAGAGGCCGAAGGTGAGAACGATCGGAGGCGTGTCGCTGGGCATGAAGATGGTTGGCAGGAAATGAGCATGTAAGCGCGCACCGGGCACGCAGTCGGCTCAATTATGCGGCCTAAAGTGCAACGGGGGCGTTTTTTCGCACGCTGAGAGGGGCTTCTCGCACCGAACCGAGGATCGCGTCACGCCTTATCCAGATGGGCGGTCAGCGCGCCCGCAACGCGGTACGATGGCGACTTTCGATTGCTAGGCATTAGGGCGGTAACACGGTACCATCATGGCTCTCGTTTCAACGCCCCTTTTGACGCGACACAAGAATGGAATATAGAAGCTGGATGTGCCTGATCTGCGGCTGGATTTATGACGAAGAAGCCGGTTTGCCAGAGGAAGGAATCGCGGCGGGCACGCGTTGGGAAGATGTTCCCATTAACTGGACCTGCCCTGAATGCGGCGCGCGCAAGGAAGACTTCGAGATGGTCCAGATCTGACCATCCGGCGTTCGTGCGTCCGGTGGACGGCATGAGCGCGTCTGGCGGCCGCGCAGCGCGGCATCGTGGAACCTGTATTTTCACGTTCTGTCGCAACGGTAGTTCGTCATCGTCCTGTCGCGGGCTCGCGTGCTCATTGGCGCGCACGGCCGTGCGCCGGTCTGTCAGTGTTCATGCCGCTTGCCCATGATTCCTGGATCCGTACCCCCCGGCTCTTTCGAGGCACTGCCGAACCCGCGTGGCGGGTCGGTGCGTGCTGCGGAACTCGCGCTCGCCGAAGCGCAGCTTGCGTTCGAGCAGCGCGGCGAGATGGCGGCTGCGCTGTTGCGCGCGGTTCAGGCCTTGCGCCAGGCGGGCTGGCTCGGGGCGCAGCGTCTCGCGGATGCGCTGGTGCTGGTGTCGCCGCTGACGGCGGCCGAACCGTCGGAAGAACCTGACGCACGTCAGTTGTTCGCCGCGGCGCTGCACGATTTCCGCGCGGCGATTGGCCGCCACAACCTGCGCGAGCTCGCTTGCTCACCCACGCTCTTCACGCACTATCAGGCGCTCAGCGCGCTGATTGCGCGGCGCACGCCCGGTTTCACGGTTACGTATGAAGATCTCGCGCTTGCCGCGAGGCCTTTGCCGCCGGTGTCGTTCAGCCAGCAGCCTGCGCAACGGCTGGCGCACTTGCGGGCGCGCTACGAGCGCGCGCTGCTGCCGGTCTTGCGGGCGCATTCGAGCGACGGCGCGGCCAGCGCCGCGGCCGCCGCCCTGACGCGCGCCGCGCTCGATGAACTTGACGCCTGTCTGGCCGAACTCGCCACCCCCGATCCCTATGACTTCTGGCGTCTCGCCTCGGCCTGTGCCCGCTCGTTGCGCGTGAGCGGTCACCTGGTGGGAGACGCAGACGCCCGGCGCTTTCATGCCCGCTGCAATCTGGCGCTCGCCGATCACGCGCGGGGCTTGCCGCTCGCGCCGCGCTCGATGGTGCGTGCCACGCTGTCGCTGCTATGGCGCGATTACGCATTGTTCGGCGCTGCGGCAGAGGACGCCGAGCACGTCGAGCTGCTGCGCGACTATGGCTTGACGGTGGACTGGCACGTGGCCGCCACCCAGGAATCGGAAGCCTTGTGGGAAGCGGGCGCGGCCGAAGCGCAAGGCGTCGGCGCCAGCGCGGGCTTGCGCGAAGCGCGCACGCGCGAACTGGGCGTGCTGACCGTCAACGCCCATGCCTATGAAGATTTCCTGCAGACCGCAGATGGGGCGATCGCCGCACTCGCCGAGCATGCACGGGCCGCGGGTCATCCCGAGAAAGCCGATCCGAGCGAAGCGTTGCAGGCAGGCGACGCCGCCTACCGGCTCGGCGCCGCCGCCGGCGCGCTGGGTCTGGGTCACGTCGCGCTGCTGGCGGATGCGCTCGGGCTCGCCTGGCGGCGCCGCGCGCACGCCGGCGTGTCGACCCCGGCGGTGCGCTCGCACGTGGTCGTTGAAGCGCCCGACGCGCGGGCGCTCGAGCAGGGCGCCGAAGGACTGCGCGCCATGCTGCACACTATTGCGGCGGGTGTCGCGCCGCCCGGCGGCAGCCCTGTGCTGGCCGCGCTGACCCGAGCCATCGAGCAGGGCGGCGGCGCGTGAAAGGCTAAGCGCCAGGCACGCGCGGATGCGCACCCGAATACGCGTCGTTGGCAAGGTGTAAGCGCGTGATAGAGTGGCAACATGATCCGCCGTTCATGGATCGCGGCAAACCTGATCTGCCCACGCTCAAAGCCCGCCATTCCGCATCGTCTTTGCTAAAATCCGAACTATGTCCAAGAGTACCGATCGCATCAATCTGACCAACCAGTTCCTGATCGCTATGCCCAGCATGGCGGACCCCACGTTTTCAGGAACGGTGGTCTACCTTTGCGATCACAGTGAGCGCGGTGCGCTCGGTCTGGTGATCAACCGGCCGACCGACATCGATCTGGAAGCGCTCTTCAGTCGCATCGATCTGAAGCTGGAGATCGAACCCCTGCTGCATGTCCCCGTGTACTTCGGCGGCCCGGTGCAAACCGAGCGCGGCTTCGTGCTGCACTATCCGAAGGACGGCAGCCCGTATACGTCGTCCATGTCCGTGCCTGGCGGTCTGGAAATGACCACCTCCAAGGACGTGCTCGAGGCCGTGGCAAGCGGCACCGGTCCGGAACGTTTCCTGCTCACGCTCGGCCACGCCGGCTGGGGCGCGGGTCAGCTCGAAGAAGAGATCTCAAAGAACGGCTGGCTCACGGTCGAAGCCGATCCGAAGATCGTATTTGATGTGCCGGCTGAAGAACGTCTCGAAGCCGCCCTGGCGCTGCTCGGTATTTCCCTCTCCATGCTCTCCGGCGAAGCAGGCCACGCATGAGCAGTGCGGCCGGACGGGCAGCCACGCTGCTCGGGTTCGACTATGGTGAAAAACGCATTGGCGTGGCGGTCGGCAACTCGCTGACCAAAAGCGCACGGCCGCTCGTGGTGGTGCAAAACCGCAATCGCGAGTACCGCTTCGAGGCGCTCGGCAAGCTGATCGCCGAATGGAAGCCGGATGCGCTGGTGGTCGGTTTGCCCATGCATCCCGATGGCGCGCCCCACGAAATGACCCAACTCGCGAAACGCTTCGGCAACCAGCTCAACGGCCGCTTCAATCTGCCGGTGACGTGGGTCGACGAACGCTATTCGTCGGTCGAAGCGAAGGCCGAGATTCGCTCCGGCAAAGGGCGCGCGGACATGCTCGACGCCGAGGCCGCCTGCATCATCCTCCAGCAATATCTAGACGGACTTTCTGACGACCATGAGTTCCATTGACGCCGAAGCGCTGTATCGCTCCGTCCTTGAACAGATTCGTGCCGCCTATGGCGACGCGCTCGACGGCGCGGATGGCGCCGTGCTGGCCGGCATCTACAGCGGTGGGGCGTGGCTCGCGGAGCGTCTGGCGCGCGATCTGAACGCCGCCTTCGGAGTCGTCAACGTTGCGCTGCATCGCGACGACTACGCGAAGAAAGGTCTGCACGCGCAAGCGAGCCCGACCGCGCTGCCGTTCGAAGTGGACAAGCGACGCATCGTGCTGGTGGACGACGTGCTGTACACCGGCCGCACCGTGCGCGCGGCCTTGAACGAGCTCTACGACTATGGACGGCCGGCCTCGGTGGAACTGGCGGTGCTGGCCGATCGCGGCGGCCGTGAGTTGCCGGTGGCGGCGCGCTTTGTCGGCGGCGTGGTTGATGTGCCGGCCGAAGCCACGCTCGTACTCGCGCGCGACACCACTGGCGCCACCGAGCGTTTCACGTTCCACACCGAAGCACGCGCCGATTGAGCGCGAGGTGTGCCGCAAACCACACGCCAAACGCTACACGCTCCAAGCAACACGCGGCACCCCACACGCACTCGCAGCACGACTCGTACACGTTTGAATCAGGTCTCTCATGAACACCGCCACCCAGGTTTCCCAGGACACTACCGGCCAGACGCCGTCGCCGGACCGCTTTCGGCACGGCTTCCTGAAGGGCAACCCGCAGCTCACCAAAAACGGTGAGCTCAAGCATCTGCTGACGATCGAAGGCCTGCCGCGCGCGATCGTCAATCACATCCTCGACACCGCCGAGCAGTTTGTCAGCGTGACAGACCGCGAGGTCAAGAAGGTGCCGCTGCTGCGCGGCAAGTCGGTGTTCAACCTGTTCTTCGAGAACTCGACGCGCACCCGCACCACCTTCGAGATTGCCGCGACGCGCCTCTCGGCGGACGTGCTCAATCTGAACATCAATGCCTCGTCCACCAGCAAGGGCGAGTCGCTGCTGGACACGATCAACAACCTGTCCGCGATGCATGCCGACATGTTCGTGGTGCGTCACGCGTCGAGCGGCGCGCCGTACTTGATCGCCGAGCACTGCGCGCCGCACGTGCACGTGATCAACGCCGGCGATGGCCGTCATGCGCACCCGACGCAGGGCCTGCTCGACATGTACACGATTCGCCACTACAAGAAGGACTTCACGAATCTGCGCGTGGCGATTGTCGGCGACATCCTGCATTCGCGGGTGGCGCGTTCGGACATCCATGCACTGACCACGCTCGGCGTGCCGGAAGTGCGCGCCATCGGTCCGCGCACCTTGCTGCCGGGCGGCCTGGAACAGATGGGCGTGCGGGTGTTCCACAATCTCGACGAAGGCCTGAAGGACGTCGACGTCATCATCATGCTGCGTCTGCAGAACGAACGGATGAGCGGTGCGCTGCTGCCGTCGGCGCAGGAGTACTTCAAGAGCTGGGGGCTGACGCCCGAGCGTCTCGCGCTGGCGAAGCCCGATGCAATCGTGATGCACCCGGGCCCGATGAACCGCGGCGTCGAGATCGACTCGCAGGTGGCCGACGGTCCGCAATCGGTGATCCTGAATCAGGTCACGTTCGGCATTGCCGTGCGCATGGCGGTGATGGGGATCGTCGCGGGCAATCACGACTAGGCAACGACTGAGCGTCTCAGGCAACACAGAAAAAGGCAGGGCATGAAGATTCATATTCAAGGCGGCACGCTGATCGACCCGTCAGCCGGCACCGAACAGCAGCAGGACGTATTTATCTCAGCGGGCAAGATCGTTGCGCTTGGCAGCGCCCCCGCGGATTTCCAGGCCGAGAAGACGATCGACGCCACCGGCCTCGCGATCGCGCCAGGCCTCGTCGATCTCGCCGCGCGGCTGCGCGAGCCGGGCTATGAACACAAGGCCACGCTCGAATCGGAAATGGCCGCCGCACTCGCGGGCGGCGTGACGAGCCTCGTCTGCCTGCCCGACACGGATCCGGTATTGGACGAGCCGGGCCTCGTCGAAATGCTCAAGTTCCGCGCGCGCAATCTGAACCAGGCGCATGTGTATCCGCTCGGCGCGCTGACGGTGGGCCTCAAAGGCCAGGTGATCACCGAGATGGTCGAGCTGACCGAAGCCGGTTGCATCGGCTTTTCGCAGGCCGATGTGCCGGTGGTGGATACGCAGGTGCTGCTGCGCGCGCTGCAGTACGCGAACACCTACGGCTACACCGTGTGGCTGCGTCCCGTGGATGCGTATCTCGGCAAGGGCGGCGTGGCGGCCAGCGGCGCGCTGGCGTCGCGGCTGGGGCTCTCGGGCGTGCCGGTTTCGGCCGAGACCATCGCACTGCATACGATTTTCGAACTGGTCCGCGTGACCGGCGCGCGCGTGCATCTGTCGCATCTGTCCTCGGCGGCGGGCGTCGAACTGATGCGCGCGGCGAAAGTGGAAGGCTTGCCGGTGAGCTGCGACGTGACGGTGAATCATATCCACCTGATCGATCTGGACATCGGCTACTTCGATGCGCAGTTCCGCCTCGACCCGCCGCTGCGCTCGCAGCGCGATCGCGATGCGATCCGTGCGGGACTCGCGGACGGCACGATCGACGCGATCTGCTCCGATCACACCCCCGTCGACGACGACGAAAAGCTGCTGCCGTTCGCCGAGGCCACACCGGGCGCGACCGGGCTGGAGCTGTTTCTCTCGTTGACGGTGAAGTGGGCGGAAGAAGCGGGCGTGCCGCTCGCGAAGGCGCTCAATCGCATTACCGCGGCGCCGGCCGGTGTGCTCAAGCTGGACGCGGGACGCATCGCAGTCGGTGCGGCCGCGGATCTGTGCGTCTTCGATCGCCACGCGTACTGGCGGGTCGAGCCGCGTGCGCTAAAGAGCCAGGGGCACAACACGCCGTTCCTCGGCTACGAATTGCCGGCGCGCGTCCGGGCGACGATCGTGTCCGGACACGTGGCGTTCGAACAGCGCTGATTTCCTGAAGACCCCGGCCTCGCGCCTAAAATTAACATCGACCCCTGGCGACCGAAACGGAACGCTCTGACCATGAAGCTCGCACTTCGCAAGGCCCGGTTGATCGTGCACCTGCTGCACGGCATGTGGACGGTGGCGACGCGGTTCCCGCGTGCCACTGCTGCGCAACGGGAAGCGCTCAATCGCGCGTGGTCGCTGAAGATGCTGCGGCTGTGCGGCATGCGCCTCGTGGTCCATAACGACAGCGCGCGGCTCGACGCCGGCGCGCTGGTGGTGGCCAATCACATCTCGTGGATCGACATCTACGTGATCAACGCGTGGCGGCCGACGCCGTTCGTCTCCAAGGCCGAGATCCGTCAGTGGCCGGTGGTGGGCTGGCTCGCGCAGCAACTGGGCACGGTGTTCATCCAGCGTGAAAAGCGTAGCGATGCGAAGCGCATCATGCATGAACTGTCCGACCGGCTGAGCGCGGGCGAACTGATGTGCGTGTTCCCGGAAGGCACTACGTCCGATGGTCTGACGCTGCTGCCGTTCCACGCCAACCTGTTTCAGGCGGCCGTCTCGGCGGGGAGTCCGGTGCAACCGCTCTGCCTGATGTACGAAGACGCGCAGGGACGGCAATCGACGGCGCCGGCGTATATCGGCGAGCTCTCGCTCGGCGAGTCGCTTGACGCGCTGCTGCGCGGCGGACCGCTGACGGCGCATGTCTACGTGGGCGAGGCGCTGGCGCCGGGGGCCGACCGGCGCTCGCTGGCGGCGCAGGCGGAGCAGACGATCGGCGCGGCGTTACGCCGCCTGCAAGGCACGACCATGGGAGCAGGCGCAGCAGCACCGCTCGAAAGCGCGCCGGTTGCCAGGGCGAGTTCAGCGGAGGCAGGCAGGTCTCAAGCGTCTCAAGACATTCAAGACGCTCAAACAGGAACGCTGATCGACGGCGTCGATCAGCAAGGGCGCTCAGCCTAGTCGGCGGAGGCGCGGCAGCCCTCGCACTCGACCTGGGTCAGCGCGCGATCGGCCGGGTTGGCCGCGAGCCGCACGGCGGACAGCTTCTCGCCCCACACGCAACCTGAATCGAGGCCGATCAGGTTGTCGCGCATCAAGAGGCCCAGCGCGGCCCAGTGGCCGAACACCACCGTGACGTCGACCGTCTTGCGCGACGGCACGTCGAACCACGGCATGAAGCCCGGCGGCGCGGAGTTCAGGCCACCGCTCGTGCTGAAATCCATCACGCCATCCGGATTGCAGAAACGCATGCGCGTGAGCGCGGTGCAAGTGAGCCGCAGACGGTCGATGCCTTTCAGGCCGGGCTTCCACCGATTCGGCTCGTTGCCGTACAGACCCGCCAGCGTTTCCTTCCAGTTCGGCGCCTGCAGTGCGCGCTGCAGTTCATCGGCGAGTTCCAGCGTGAGCGTCACATCCCATTGCGGCAACACGCCGGCATGCACCAGCAGCATGCCGTTCTCGAAATGCACCAGCGGACGATGGCGGACCCAATGCAGCAGGTCTTGCGCATCGGGCGCGGCGAGGATCTCGTCGATGGTGTCGCCTTTCTTCGACTTGCGAATGCCCGCGGATACCGACAGCAGATGCAGATCGTGATTGCCCAGCACCGGCTTGGCGCGTTCGCCCAATGCGATGATGTCGCGCAGGGTGGAAAGGGACTCGCCGCCGCGATTGATGAGGTCGCCGGCGAACCACAGCGGCGTGTCGGCGGAAGGCGCGGCCTTCGCGAGCAGTTGCTGATACTGGGTGCGGCAACCTTGCAGGTCACCGAAGGCAAGGGGGATGGAATTCGGCAGGCTGGAGACGGTCATCTGGGGCGGAATCAGGGATGCACGGGCGCAGGAGGCTGCGCGTTAGCGTGACATAATAGCCCGATTGGTGCAGCGCGATTGAGACGTTATTGCGACGTTGTCGCGCGGCGCCAGGTCACCGTAGCAAACAGGCTGCAAAGCAGGCTGCCCAGAGGTCACAGGCAGGTAGCCAACACGTCGCAAACAGGAGAATCTGGGTGAGCGGAGAAACGACGAAACCAGCAACGCATGCTGAACGCCTGACACGAACACTCGTTACCGGAGCCAGTGGCTTTACCGGCGCATGGCTGATCGGCGGTCTGCTCGCGAGCGGCCACGCGGTCACCGAGACCGTGGCCGGCGCCGGCGCGCCGGAGACGCCTTCACGGCGCCGGCTCGATATCACCTCGCTCGAGCAATGCCGGCAGGTGATCGACGAAGTGCGGCCCGACTACATCGTGCATCTGGCCGCCATCAGTTTTGTCGGCCACGACGATCCGCTCGATTTTTACCGCGTCAACGTGCTCGGCACGCTGAACCTGCTGCAGGCCTGCGCGGATGTGGGCCATACGCCGCGCAAGGTGCTGGTGGCAAGCAGTGCCAACGTCTACGGCAACGTGACCAGCGACGCGATCGACGAGAGCTTTCCCGTGGCGCCCGTCAATCACTATGCGGCTAGCAAGGCGGCGATGGAGTCGATGGCGCGCACGTGGTTCGACCGGCTGCCCGTTCTGATTGCCCGGCCCTTCAACTACACCGGCCGCGGCCAGACCTCGAACTTCCTCGTACCGAAGATCGTCGAGCATTTCGCGCGGCGCGAGCCTGAGATCTCGCTGGGGAATATCGACGTGGCGCGCGACTTTTCGGATGTGCGCTACGTCGTGCGGGCCTATGAGGCGCTGCTCGATTCCGCCGCGGTAGGCGAAACGGTGAACGTGTGTACCGGGCAGCCCTATACGCTTAGGGAAATCCTGACAATGGCCAGCGACATCACCGGCCATGATCTGGAGATTCGGGTGAATCCGGCCTTCGTGCGGCAGACCGATGTGAAGGTGCTGGTCGGATCGCCCGCCAAGCTGCGGACCCTGGTGCCGGAGTTGGAGGCGATCGAGTTTCGGCAGACGCTGGAGTGGATGTTGGCGGCGTAGTCCGTTGTTGCAGCACAACGCCCTTATCTTTCAGCGCTGTAAGTCTTACCTGTCAGAATACTTCAGGCAGTGACAGGCCGTTTTCTTCCGATCATTCGTGCCGGAACTGACAGAGGTCGTGTTTTATAAAGTTCAGGAAAGATTTGCCTTTTTTGCTGCCATTCGGGAATGAACTTTGTCAAGCTGTTTCAAGTTGTTAGGTCTCTAGTTTTTGCCCGCTGCCGCTTTATAATCGGGGCTTCATAAAATAGCGGGTGCTGACGCCTTTTTTACATATAGGGCGCAGATGTAAGGCGATAAAAATCGCCACATACGACCACAACGCGGGTGACCAGATCAACAAGTCCGGTTGCATCGGCCACGAACATCTAGAAGGGAATTTCATGATCCTGGTAACGGGCGGCGCCGGCTTTATCGGCGCCAATTTCGTGCTTGACTGGTTGAACGCCTCGGATGAGTCGGTCCTGAATGTGGACAAGCTGACGTACGCAGGCAACTTGCGCACGCTCAAGTCGCTGCAGGACAGCCCGCGCCATGTCTTCGTACGAGCCGATATCTGTGACCGGGCCGCGCTCGACGCGCTCTTCGCCGAGCACAAGCCGCGTGCCGTGTTGCACTTCGCGGCCGAAAGCCACGTCGACCGGTCGATTCATGGCCCTGCCGATTTTGTGCAAACCAATGTGGTGGGCACCTTCACGCTGCTGGAAGCCACCCGTTCTTACTGGAACACGCTGGGCGAGGCCGACAAGGCCGCTTTCCGCTTCCTGCACGTTTCGACCGACGAAGTCTTCGGTTCGCTGTCCGCAACCGACCCGCAGTTCTCGGAAACCACGCCGTATGCCCCGAACAGCCCGTATTCGGCCACCAAGGCCGGCTCCGACCACCTGGTTCGCGCGTATCACCATACGTACGGCCTGCCGACGCTGACCACCAACTGCTCGAATAACTACGGCCCGTACCAGTTCCCCGAGAAGCTGATCCCGCTGATGATCGCCAACGCGCTGGCCGGCAAGCCGCTGCCGGTGTACGGCGACGGTCAGAACGTGCGCGACTGGCTGTATGTGGGCGACCACTGCAGCGCCATCCGCGAAGTGCTCGCGCGCGGCGTGCCCGGCGAGACCTACAACGTGGGTGGCTGGAACGAGAAGAAGAACCTCGAAGTCGTGCATACCCTGTGCGACCTGCTCGACGCGCAGCGTCCCAAGGCGGCCGGCTCGTACCGCGAACAGATCACTTATGTGACGGACCGTCCGGGTCACGACCGCCGTTACGCAATCGACGCCCGCAAGCTGGAGCGCGAACTGGGCTGGAAGCCGGCTGAGACGTTCGAGACGGGCATGGCGAAGACCGTGCGCTGGTATCTCGACAGCCAGGAGTGGGTGGACGAAGTGGCTTCGGGTGAATACCGCAAGTGGGTTGAGACCAACTACGCGCAGCGCGCGTAAGGGCACCGTCATGGCGCGCAAGGGCATTATTCTCGCAGGCGGGTCGGGTACGCGTCTGTACCCGATCACTCACGTCGTATCGAAGCAATTGCTGCCGGTCTACGACAAGCCGATGATCTATTACCCGCTATCCACATTGATGGTAGCGGGCATCCGTGACGTTCTGATTATCTCCACGCCGCAAGACACGCCGCGCTTCGAGACGATGCTCGGCGACGGCAGCCAGTGGGGCATGAACATCCAGTATGCGGTTCAGCCGTCGCCCGACGGTCTGGCGCAGGCCTTCATCATTGGCCGCGATTTCGTGGGCAACGATCCGTCGGCGCTGATTCTCGGCGACAACATTTTCTACGGGCACGACCTCGCCAAGCAGCTCGAGCGCGCCACCGGGCAGGACGACGGCGCAACCGTGTTCGCGTATCACGTGCATGATCCCGAGCGCTACGGCGTGGTGGAATTCGACAAGCAGTTCCGGGCCCTCTCGATTGAAGAGAAGCCGGTCAAGCCGCGCTCCAACTACGCGGTGACGGGCCTGTACTTCTACGACAAGCAGGTCTGCGATATCGCGGCCGACATCAAGCCTTCGCCGCGCGGCGAGCTGGAAATTACCGATGTCAACTCGCGGTATCTCGCCAACGGCGCGCTCAACGTCGAGATCATGGGGCGCGGTTATGCCTGGCTCGATACGGGTACGCACGACTCGCTGATCGAAGCGGCCACCTTCATCGCAACGCTGCAGAAGCGTCAGGGGCTGGTGGTGGCTTGCCCTGAGGAAATTGCGTTCCGGCGGCGCTGGATCAGTCCGGAGCAACTCGAGAAGCTGGCCGCGCCGCTGTCGAAGAATGCCTACGGGCAGTATCTGCAACATCTACTTTCGGACCCCTTGGCATGGCCATCCATGTAATTGAGACCGCTTTGCCGGACGTGAAGATCATCGAGCCCAAGGTGTTCGGTGACGCGCGCGGCTTCTTCTACGAAAGCTTCAACGCGCGCGAATTCACGAGAGAAACCGGCGTCGACGCCGAGTTCGTGCAGGACAACCATTCGCGTTCGGCGAAGGGCGTGCTGCGCGGCTTGCATTACCAGATCCAGCATCCGCAGGGCAAGCTGGTGCGTGTGGTGTCCGGCGAGGTGTTCGACGTGGTGGTGGATATCCGGCGCAGTTCGCCGAGCTTCGGCAAGTGGGTGGGCGTGGTCTTGTCCGCCGACAACAAGCGGCAACTGTGGGTGCCGCCTGGTTTCGCGCACGGTTTCTGCGTGACGTCGGAAAGCGCCGAGTTTCTCTATAAGACCACGGATTACTGGTTTCCCGAGTTCGAACGCAGCCTGCTGTGGAACGATCCGGCGCTGGGTATCGAATGGCCGCTCGAGGGCGAGCCGCAGGTTGCCGCGAAAGATGCGGCAGGGCGGCCGCTTGCCGAAGCAGAGGTGTTCGAATGAGGATCATGCTGACTGGCCGTAACGGGCAGGTCGGATGGGAGCTGCGACGTGCCTTGGCTCCGCTGGGCGACGTCGTGGCGTTCGACCGCAACGAAGCCGACCTGGCGAAGCCGGAGACGCTGGCGAAGCTGGTGGCGTCGGTGCGTCCGCACGTGATCGTCAACGCGGCGGCCTACACGGCGGTCGACAATGCGGAAACCGAAACCGCGCTGGCAAACCGTGTGAACGCCGAGGCGGTGGGCGTGCTGGCTGAGGCGGCGCGCGCGCAGAACGCGCTGATGGTTCACTACTCGACTGATTACGTGTTCGACGGTTCGTCGAGCACACCGTACGTCGAGCTCGATCCGGTGGCGCCGTTGAATGCCTATGGCGCGAGCAAACTGGCCGGCGAGCGGGCGATTGAAAACGTGGCCGGCGACTGGCTCACGCTGCGGACCACCTGGGTGTACGGCCCGCGCGGCCGCAACTTTCTGCGCACCATGCTGCGCGTGGCCGGCGAGCGC
>Ga0153933_1000538_pt1 | contig 13134 bp, 12 predicted proteins | sample TSNJ017MetaG_FD_102275 | JGI IMG/M metagenome (GOLD analysis project Ga0153933, IMG submission 102275) | Attine ant fungus gardens microbial communities from New Jersey, USA - TSNJ017 MetaG | ecosystem: Host-associated > Fungi > Mycelium > Unclassified | place: USA: New Jersey, Wharton State...
ATCGTCAATTGCGCCGGCCGCACCCGTTCCATCATCGGCACGCAATCCCTGATCAATGCCGGCCTGCCCAACAAGGTGCGGGCGCTGCGCAACGGCACGATCGGCTGGACGCTGGCGAAGCACGATCTCGAGCACGGCGCCGGCAGGCGTGGCGAAACGGGACCGTTCGAGGGCGCCGCAGACAATGCACGCGACGTCGCCTATCGCGCCGGCGTCAGGCACATCGGCCCGCGCGAGCTCGCCCTGCTGGACGGCGAGACGCATCGCACGCTCTATCGCTTCGACGTGCGCGATGCCGACGAATACACGGCCGGTCATCTGGCCGGCTTCCGTCATTATGCCGGCGGCCAATTGGTCCAGGAGATCGACATGGCAGCGCCCGTGCGCGGCGCGCGCATCGTGCTGACGGACGACAAGGGCCTCCGCGCCGACATGACGGCGTCGTGGCTCGCGCAGATGGGCTGGGAGGTTGACGTGCTCGAGGGCGGCTATGACGGCGCGCTCGAGGTCGGGCCGCCGCTCGTGTTGCCGAAGCCCGATCCCGCGCACCGCTACCGGCGTCCCTACGAAGGCACCGAGGTCGCCGAAAAGGCGATGCAGGCCTATCTCGATTGGGAGTACGGCCTCGTCGACCAGCTTCGCCGCGACGGCACGCACGGGTTTTACGTGATTTGACCAGGCTGAACTGCCACCACGCAAAGACTGCGCTCCCCCTCCCGCTTGCTGCCTTCGCAAGGGGCGCCGCCGAAGCGACGAAAACAACCCCATGCAAAGTAGCCGGCGGCTGCCGTCGACACGACGACTTGACACGTCGGGCAAATCAGCCGCATAATTCCATTATTCCGAAATCGTGCAAGCGCACCCACCCGCAAGCGGAGGAGGTGCGCTTGAGGCTGCGGCTTCAGGCATTGCTCATTTCGGCAGCACGACCGGCGTCAGCTTGAACGCACCCGGGTCCTTCCCCTTGTTCTCGCCGATGATGTAGGACAGCTTGCCCTCGGCCACCCATCCGGTATCGCCGACTTGCGTGACGGACACCGGCCCCTCAAATCCGTCCTTGATCGTGTCGATCTCGGCCTCGTCACCCTTGATGGTGACCTTGTCGAGCTTGCCGTTACCCTCGATCATGAGGAAGCCGTTGCCGAACGCGCGCATGGCGTCGCTGTGGTCGAGCGGCCGCGACGTTTTCAGCTCCGTCACCGCGCCGGCCCTGCCGTCCTGCACCGCGACCCGGAACAGTTTTGCGGGAATGAAGGTGTTGACATGGAGATTGCCGTCCGCGCCGATCGCGATGCCGTCGAGCCCGACGCCGTCCTTGGCCGGCGCAAGCAGCGGGTCGGTCGCGAACGTCGCGAGCGCGGTGGCGCCGGGCTTGAGGCTGTGGATGATCGGTGCACCGGAATCGCTGACATAGGCGGTGCCGTCGCTGCCGACCACGATATCGTTGCAGAACGAGGTGGGCTGGCTCAGGGCAAAACTGCCCTTCGGCGCGCCGCTCTTGAGATCGAAGGTCTTCAGCCAGGCGCCCTTGACCTCGCTCGGACCTGCGACGCCGAGGCCAGAGATGTCGTTGGAGCAGACATAGAGCGTGCCGCTCTTTTCATCCGCGAGCACACCGAGCGTCGATCGGCTGCCGCCGGCGCCCGGCTTGACCAGTTGCTCGGGCTTGCCGCCGGAGGGCACTTTGGTCACGCCGCCGAGATTGAAGCTGCCGACAAAGAGCGCGCCGTCGGATGTCGAGGTCACGCTCTCCGGAAGGCTCTTGTCGGGAACGCCGACCGGAGCCGTTTCGGCGCGTGACGCGCCTGATATGCCAAACGTGAGGATGATGGCCGCCGCGCCAAGCGCAGATGCGCGACGAATGTTGAGCACTTCTCCCTTTGCGCGCGGACGACCCGCGTCGCTATTTTGTTTTGTCATGATCGCGTTTCCTGATGGGATGAGGTCCGACCAGGCAGGAATTCTTTAGGCGATCGTCGCCGGTCGACGGCTTGTTGGACGTGCAGGTTCCCGACCGGATCGTTCACCCGCCTGCCTTGTCGTCAACGATATATACGGTAGTATATAACGAGACGAAAGCCGCGATGGCGAGCGGTTGAGTCATGGAGGGGGAGTTTGCCGCGCAACATCGGTGCGCATGCTGTGACGGCGTGATCGCCGACCTCACCGACGACGGCGCGATCGGGCTCGATGCCCGGATCGGGCTGGTCTCGGACCAATGCGCCTTCGTCTGCAAGGACTGCACGGCAAGCCTGATCGAGGCGGCAGCGCTGCGGCGCAGGCGCGAGACGGTCTACAGCAAATGGCTGACGCCTGGCCGGCGCGCCTAGGGCGCTCCGTCACTGATGCGCGGGTCGTAGTGCCGCGTGCTAGCAGCTCTTCTGCTGCAAATGCTGGATGCAGGTACACGTGGTCGAGGCCGTGTACTTGACGTCATAGTATGGAAAGCTCGCATTGGCGGGGCTGTTCGTCGAACAGCGCGGGAACAGGTAATAGCTGTCCTGAAGCGTGATGGTTCCCTTGACCGCGAAACCGAGATTGGGCGCATAGGCGTAGGACACCTCGCCCAGAATGAGCGAGATATTGTAGTTCGACGCTCCGGTGTACGAGGCTGGCAAGGTCATGACCTGACCTACCGTCCGCCCCGCTGACACGGTCGTTCCGTTGTACGATTGGCTCCATTGCACGGTGGCTTTGCCGTTGCTGTCCGTAGAGATGCCGGACACCGTGACTGTTATGAGCGATCCGCTGCTGTTGGTCGTCGCATAGGGGGCCATGATTGCCGTCGCGGCTCCGAGAATGCTTTGTACCTGGGAGGCGCTGACCTGCGTGTTTTGTGAGATCATGTCGGCGACGGAGTGCGCGGTCTCGGTGACCTTGACGTTGATCGCCATCCCGTTGCCGAGCTCGACGCCGCCGATGTAGAGCAGCAGCATGAACGGCAGAAGGAGAGCGAATTCCACCGCGGCGATGGCCTTGGCATCTCTCCACAATTCCCGCACGCGATATGACAGGCTGGTCATCGGTAAACCTTTAGGACGACGGTTCATTCTGGAAGGCGGCAGTCGCCATGATCAGGCGGCTGCCGTTGGACTGATTTGAGAGACTGAAGCCGAGAGGCCCCCCGAAGACCGGCCACAGATACATCACCCGGACGATCACGATGCTGCCCGCGGTGCCGGGATTGAATTGCCAGGTATTCGTGACCTGCCCCTTGGCGTTGTAGGTCAGCGTGGGCGCGGCCGTATTCGTCGAGGACCATGATGCGGCAACCTGCACATCGACCATCAGGCCGCTGCAGCTGAACAGGATCTTCGTCTGGTTGCAAACAACCTGCTGAAAGGCAGTTTGCGTCATTTGCGCATTCTGCACCTGCCCGGTCATGATTTGACGACCGGCTTGCTGCACAACCTGTTCCAGCACGCCTTGGGCAAAAAATACCACAAACGTCTGAAAGAGCGCGACGATAAGCGCAAGAAACGGTGCGGCGATCATCGCGAACTCGACCGCGGTAGCGCCCCGTCGGTCCTTGATGAAGGAGGCACGACGATTGCGGCGCCCTGCACGTGATGCATTTCTCACTTCGTCCATGGCGCTGTTCTTACTGCGTGAGGCTGGCGGTGCTTGACGCGACCTTGATGAACAGGTTGGTCAGCGCCGTCGAAATGTCGCCGCCGGTTGTAACGTCGGAGAAGAAGCCAGGCGAAGCACACGCCTGGAGATTCTGCGCGATTTGGCCCGTCGCGGCAGTCGGAGTGTCGTAGGTGTTGATCCAGCTCATGTACCAGCTGTCCGTAATATTCTGATTGGCGCCGAGATTGATGAGTTGCAGATACTCCGTGTAGAGGATCGCAATCTTGATGCCCCGGTTCTTGATGGTCGTGCACGTCGTCGTGTCGAGCGGCTGCTGGCATCGGCTGTTGCCGGCGAAACTCGCGTTGGGGCACGACGAGACGATCTTGTCTTCGACGCCGTCGGTGACGATGAACACCACCTCCTGCGGCGTATCTCCCGTCGAATTGCTTCCAAGGCCGGGGGTCGGCATGATGCTGTTCAGGCTGGAGAGCGCGCCGGCGATGTCCGTGCCATAGTCGGTTTTGCAGGACGATGAAGTAACGCAGTTCTGGTAGAGGACCGGCATCAGCGCGATGTTGGAAACCTGGGTTCCCGCGCTCGTCGGGCTGGTCAGCGTCGCGAGCGTGTTCAAGCCGGTGTCGAACGTATAGAGCGCGGCTTTATAGGCGGTGTTGTTCAGGGCCGACATGCACTGCATGACGCCACCCGACACGCCGGACTGCGGGCAGTTCGACCATGAATTGAGCAACTGGTTGACGGCATTCACCACGAGATCGATCCGCAAGGTGACACTGTTGTTGCGTGCGATCGCGAGGTTGTCCTGGGTTCCGCCGTCGTGAGCGATATTGGTTTCGTGACAGGCGAAGCCGCAATTCTGCGATGATCCGGCCGGCTGATTTGCCGGGGCGGTGGCCGCGATCAGATTGTTGATGTCGTTCAGGGTCGCGCCGATACCCATCGACGGCGAGTCGTCCATTAGCAGATAGAAGTTGATGTTGGGCGCGCTGGATGCCATCGCCGTCGACGAGCCCTGGATTGGCCAGGCCGTGCTGCCGAGAAAGGCCGGAAAGTTGTTGTTGGATTTGGTCTGGTATGAAACCGTGACCGTGCGTGAGAGTCCGGAATCGGTGATTGTGATCGTGGGCGTCGGGGTCGAGGACAGGCCGGAAAGATTGTTTGCAGTCGATTGGAAGACCGACAGCGCAGCCGCCTTGGCGACCGCATCGGTTTGCAGCAGCATGGCGGGCCTGACGGCCGCGATTGCGGCTGCGTCGGTGGCGGCGTCCAGTTGCGTTTGCTTGCGCAAGGCCTGCGTGTAGTCCATCGCCAGGCCCAACGCATAGATCGTCGGCACCATCATGATGGCGAAGATCACGGCAACGTTGGCCTTGTGATCTTTTGCGAACCGATAAAGGCAGGCGCGCAGCATTCCCCATCCTCCAGTTGCCGCTCGGTCCGGCAGCGGCGAGTCCAATTTCCAAAGCAAGGACGGGAGAACGCGGTGAGGAGCCTTCTGCCTATCTCTCGGCCGGATGGAACTTGCGGGACGGCTCCTTAAGCAAAGCTTATCCGGATACTGCCAATTCGAGCGACTGGAACACGGCCGCGATGAGATCGAGACGGCATCCCTAACCGGGCCTAAACGACCCGAGAAGAAAAATTGCAGCTCTCGAATCGACCACTTTCGCTTGTGGTCGCGATGGCGAGGTCAATGAAGATTGGCTCTGCTTTGCGTCGCCATTTCGTAGGCAGTCTGCACATTGCCTAGTCGGCCGCGAACGCGTCGTACACCAGCTTCCTGAAAACAGGCGTGATGCGCTGCCGCTCGTTCTGGGTCTGCTCCAGCATGATGTAGATCATGTCGAGCTTCGGATCGACGCCGAAATAGGTGCCGCTGCCGCTGTCCCACTTCAGTTCGCCGATCGAGCCGGGCGGCGGCGGCTTTGCGATGCCGGGATCGGTGCGCACCGCGATGCCGTAGCCATAGCCAAAACCGTCGCCGGGAAAGTACCAATAGTCGCGGCCGACGCCGGAGCCCGGTCCGATATGATCCGTCGTCATGTCCTTGAAGGACGCGAGGCTGAGATAGCGCTTGCCGTCGAGCTCGCCGCCATTGAGCAGCATCTGGGCAAAGCGTGCATAGTCGAGGATGGTCGACAGCAATCCGCCGCCACCGGATTCCCACTCGGGGTGCGCGCGGCGGTCGCGCTCGCCGTCGATCAGGATGGTGTCGGACGGCAGCGGCTCGGCGAGCCGCGTCCGTTCGGTCTCCGGATCGAGCACGTATCTTGTGTCCTTCAGCTGCATTGGATCGAAGATGCGCTGCTTCTCGAACTGATAGAGCGTCTTGCCCGTGATCACCTCGATCACCCGCCCGAGCACGTCGGTGGAGTGGCCGTAGCGCCACAGCGTGCCGGGTTGCCGCGACAGCGGCAGTTTTGCCAGTCGCGCGACGAACTCCTTGTTGTCGAACGGGCCGTCGAACAGATGGCCTTCGTGGTAGAGTTTCTGGATCCAGTCGGCACCGATATATTCGTAGGTGATGCCCGAGGTGTGCCGCATCAGGTCCTCGATGGTCACCGGGCGGATCGGCGGCACCAGCTCGAGCTTGCTCAGATCGTTTCCGCCATCCGGTTCGATACCGACCTTCACGTCGGCGAAGGCCGGGATGTATTTCGACAGCGGGTCCTGCGGCGACAGCTTTCCCTCGTCGACCAGCATCATCGCGGCGACGTTGGTGATCGGCTTGGTCATTGAATGCAGCGCGAAGATCGTGTCCGGCTGCATCGGCGCCCTCGTCGTGACGTCGCGATAGCCGAAGGTTTTCAGATAGACCGGCTTGCCGTGCTGCTGGATCAGGATGACGGCGCCCGGAATCCGTCCGCTCGAGACCTCGTCGTTGAAGAAGTCGGTGATGTGCGCGAGCTTTTCGGCCGACGGGGCAGCGGCGTCGGCGGCGCGGGCGGTGCCTGATGTGACGGATAGAAGACACGCGATGGCCATCGCGGCTCCGCGACATGCGCGCGCGGTCACGTGAACGACCCGATCATGACAGCATGACATTGATGGCCCGCCCCTGCCTGAGGTCTTGAATGATTATTGTCAGCGTCGGCATCACGCGCGATATAGCAGGTTTCCGGCGAAATTATTCCCGGCGACGGCTCGAAGTCTAGACGATTTGCGTCGCGCCGACCGGCGTGCGGACCGCGCGCGACAAGACTTGCAGCGCCTGGCTCAGCTCGGCGCGGTTGCGCGCGGCGCCGAGCGAGACGCGCAGGCCGCGCGGCGCGGCCTCGCCCACCGCGAAGGCATCTTCGCCGACCACCGCCAGCCCGTTGCGCATCAGATGCGACAACAGATCGGTGCCGTCGAAATGTTTCGGCAGCGGCATCCAGAGGTGATGACTGGCCGGCCGCGCCGCATAGGCCGCGCCCTTGAGGAAGCGCGTGGCGAGCTGCTGGCGGGCCGCCGCCTCGTTGCGGATGGCGCGGATGATCTCTGAAGCAACCCCGGAGCGGAGCCATTGCGTGACCAGCGCCACCATCAGCGAGGGCGGCATCTGCATCGTGGCCTGGAGGCCTGCACGCATGCGCTGCTCGGCGGCTGGATCCGGCGCCAGCAGATAGGCGACGCGCAGCGCCGGCGCGATGCATTTGGCGATCGAGGCGGCAAGGTATGTGCGCTCGGGGATCAGGGTCGCAATGGGAGCGACCTGCGGCTCGAGCGGGCCGTAGACGTCGTCCTCGATCAACACGCAGCCGCGCTTCCTGATGATGTCCGCGATCGCCTTGCGTCTGGCCGCGCCCATCGTCGCCGTGGTCGGGTTCTGCTGCGTCGGCACCAGATAGACCGCCTTCGGTCGGTGCTTGCGGCAGGCGTCGTCGAGCGCGTCGGGGCGCGCCCCTTCGGCATCCATGGCGACACCCACGAGGCGGACATCGAGCCGCGCCGCGGCGGCCTTCAAACCAGGGAAGGTGAGTGCTTCCGTCACGACGACGTCGCCGGGCGAGGTCAGCGCGAGCAGCGCGTTGAAGATGATGGCCTGCGATCCCGGATAGATCACGATGCGGTCGCTTGATGCCTGCGGCACGCGCGGCTGCAGCCATGATGCGGCGACCTCGCGCTCCTCGGTGGTGCCGCCGGGGCGGGAATAGCCGAGATAGGCGGAGAAGCCGGCCTCGGCGCGGATCGTCGAAAGCCCCTGCGCGATGCGCAGGTCGAGATTGGCCTCGACCGGCTGCGGCGGCAGGTTCATCGACAGATCGATGTTGACCGGGGCTGATAGCTCGGAGGCGGCGCGCGCGGTGGTCTCGGAGACGAAGGTGCCCTGGCCGACGCGCGCGTCGAGCAGGCCGCGGCGGCGCGCCTCGCCATAGGCGCGCGTCACCGTGGTGAGGTCGATGTCGAGCGCTGACGCCAGCGCGCGATGGGTCGGCAGCCGCTGCCCGCGCACCAGCCGGCCAGAGGCGATGTCGGCGGCCAGCGCATCGACGATGCGCAGGAACAGCGGGCCCTGCCACTCCGAAACTGTAGGGATCCAATCCATGCAATCCAGCGCTTTGTCTTTGATTGTAGGTCTATCGATCCATATTGTATGGATCAACAGATCAGGTCAAGGATGACGGCCAAAGGATCACTGCGATGACAAACGCGATTTCCCTGCCAAAGGCGATGCTGCGCGGCTTTGCGATGAAGTGCCCGAACTGCGGACGCGGGCATTTGTTCGGCCGCTTCCTGAAGGTGGCTGACCATTGCGAGGTGTGCGGTGAGGATTTCACCCCGCAGCGTGCCGACGATTTTCCGGCCTATCTCGTCATCGTCGTGGTCGGCCACATCGTGGTGCCGGCGCTGCTGTGGATGGAGATGACCTACGCGCCGCCGGCCTGGCTGCAACTGGCGATCTGGCTGCCGTTCACGTTGTTCAGCGCGCTCGGCCTGCTGCAACCGACCAAGGGCGCGATCGTCGGCTTGCAGTGGCAGCTCGGCATGGAGGGATTTGCGGCGACGCGGCGCCGTGCCGTGCCGGTGCGGAGCAGCGTCGGACGGACCAGGGAAGCCTGACGTGGGGTGGGCAAAGCGCTGACGTGCTCGTCACACGCGCACGGTCTCACGCGCACGGTCTCTAGGCGACCCCGGCGCGACGCGCTATTCTCCGTCCACTTCACATGATCCGGGCTACAACCGACAGGTGACCTGTGGACAGCGATCCCTTCAAGATCATCCCGGTTGGGCCGATCCGCTTTGAGCACCCGCTGCGTCGCTTTGCCCGCGGCGTCACCAAGGGAAAGCCCAGGATCGTTGCGATCGGCTCATCGACGACGGCGGGCGAAGGCAGCATCAGGCCCTACCCGGACCGGCTGCTGTCGATGCTACAGAGCCAGATTCCGAACGCCAAGTTTACCATGATCAACCAGGGGATCGGCGGTCAGGAAGCGCCGATCGAGCTCGAGCGATTTGATGCCGACGTCATCGCCGAGAAGCCCGATCTGGTGATCTGGCAAGTTGGAACGAATGCGGTCTGGCAAAGTGCGGACTCGAAGCCGCCGCCCCCGACGTTCGACGAAACCATCCGCGCCATCCAGGACGGACTGATCAAGCTGCACAACGAAACGTCGGCGGACGTGATCCTGATGGACCTGCAATATCTGCCGGCCGTCCTGACGCCTGCCAATGAGGAGAAGGCGAGCGCGATGGTGGAAGCCATCGGCAGGGAGGCGAAGGCTGCGGACGGCGTCAATCTGTTCCCCCGCTTCGAGTTCATGAGGGCCTTACACAAGGTCGAGAAGGTCTCGTTCGACCGGATGGTCGATCCCGGGGATCCGACCCGGCTGCACCAAAGCGACTGGGTCACGGATCGTGTGACGATGGCGCTGAAAGACGCGATCGCCGACGGCGTCAGCAGGGCGTGGTCTGCAGAGGCCGCGCGTACCGGCTAGCGCGTGTTCCGGGATACCGATGTCAGATCGGATGATGATGCGGGCGGAACATGCGGCCCTTTTCCGTCACCAGCACCACTGCCAGCGCGGCCAGCGTGCAGAGGAAGAAGCCGGTCGCGAACGGCAGCAGCGTGCCGTTATAGTCCTGGCCGATCGTGGTGCCGATGCCGATCCCGAGCAACGTCGTGATCGTGCCGTAGAGCGATGACGCGGTGCCGGCGATCTTGCCCTGCGGCTCCATCGCCAGCGCGGTGAAATTCGCCATCATCAGGCCGAAGGCGAACATCATCAGCGCGGCCAACACCATGAACAGCGGCAGCGACAGCATCTCGGTCTTCACCGCGACGAGCAGCACGGCCGCGACGACGGCAAAGCCCGAGAGCGCGGCGTGCGAGATCACGCGCATGCCGATGCGGCCGACGATGCGGGAGTTGAGGAAGCCGGCGATCGCGACGCCGACCGCAGCCGCCGCGAACGCGACCGGGAAGTAATGTCCGAGCTTGAAGATCTCGGTGAAGATCTGCTGCGAGGAGAACACGAAGGCGAACAGCGAGCCCTGCACGCCGCCGGCGGCGAGCGCGTAGCCCAACGTCTGGCGGTTGGTCACGGTCTGGCGGAACGCCGAGAGCACCTCGGGGATCGCCAGCGATTTGCGCATCTCCTGCGGCAAGGTCTCCGGCATGCGCAGCGCGCTCCAGAGGAGCGCGATCACGCCGTAGACCATCAGCACGACGAAGATGCCGCGCCAATGCGTCAGCAGCATCACGGCCTGGCCGAACGACGGCGCGATCACGGGGACTGCGACGAACACCATCATCGCGAGCGACATCACGCTCGCCATGCGCCGTCCGGCGTAGCAGTCGCGCACGATCGAGGTGGCGATCACGCGGGTTGCCGCGGTGCCGAGGCCTTGCAGCGCGCGTGCGAGCAGCAGCGTCTCGAACGAGGGCGCCATGATCGCGAGCAGGCCGGCGATGGTGTACACGGCCATGCCGCCGAGCAGCACCGGGCGGCGGCCGAAGCGGTCCGACAGCGGGCCCATGATGAACTGGCCGACGCCGAAGCCGACCAGGAAGATCGAGAGCACCATCTGCGGCCGGTTGGCGTCGGCGATCGCAAAGGCGGAGCGGATGTTCGGCAGCGCCGGCAGCATCATGTCCATCGCCAGCGGGTTCAGCGCCATGATGGATGCGATAACGACGACGAATTCGGGAAAGCCCATCGGGCGGTGGCCTGAAGAGACCCAGGCATCGGCATTGATGTCGGACACGTAGCAACCTCTTGGGAAGCCTCGGATTGTAACGATCTTGTTGCGCTGCACAATCGGCGTTTCGGGATGGGTGCTCGTCGATCGCGGGTGAGGTAGCCGGGTCATGACCGCGCGTTACAGTTGCATGTGCAACTATTTTGCTCGCGCCAGGCGCGGAGTTCTGCTATCCGGGCCGGCAGAACCGGGCGGGGCGGGGCCGATCAGGCGCCCCCCGCAGGAGCAAGAACCGGCATCGGGGAGGCCACATGTCCATCGAACTGTCCGCGCGCACGCGCGGCGCTGCACTGTCGGATGAGGAGCGCAAGGTTCTGACCGCGACGCTCGTCGGCACCACGATCGAGTGGTACGACTTCTTCGTCTACGCGCAGGCCGCGGGCCTGGTGTTCGGCACGCTGTATTTCGCGCCGATGAACAAGAACGATCCGCTGCTGGCGCAAATCGCGGCGTTCGCGACGCTCGGCCTGTCGTTCCTGTTCCGCCCGCTCGGCGCCATCGTGTTCGGCCATCTCGGCGACCGCTTCGGGCGCAAGAACATGCTGGTCGTCACGCTGCTCTTGATGGGCGCCGCGACCGCATTGGTCGGGCTGCTGCCGACCTATGCACAGATCGGCGCCTGGGCGCCGGCGCTGTTGATCGTGCTGCGGATCCTGCAAGGCTTCTCGGCCGGCGGCGAATGGGGCGGCGCTGCGCTGATGGCGGTGGAATCCGCGCCCCGCGACCGGCGCAGCTTCTTCGGCTCGTTCCCGCAGATCGGCACCCCGCTTGGCATGATCCTGGCAACCGGCGTGCTTTGGATGCTCACGTCAACGCTCGGCAAGCAGGCGATGATGGAGTGGGGCTGGCGCATCCCGTTCCTGCTGTCGATCGTCCTCATCGTGGTCGGCATCGTGATCCGCCGCACCGTCGAGGAATCGCCGGTGTTCCAGGCGATGCAGCGACGGCACCGGGAGTCGGCGGCTCCGCTGCAGGAGCTGATGCGCAATCACGCCAGGGATATCCTGCGCACCGCGTTGATCTTCATGGCCAACAATGCGGCCGGCTACATCCTGATCGCCTTCATCATCAGCTATGGCGCCAACACGCTGAAGATGCCCTCCGACCAGCTGCTTTTGATCGGCACGCTCGCCGCGGTCAGCTGGTTCGTCTTCACACTGCTCGGCGGCATCCTCGGCGACAAGATCGGCCGCGTGCGCTGCTTCCAGATCGGCTACGCCCTGATGGTGCTGTGGGCGGTGCCGATGTGGTTCCTGATCGACAGCAAGAATTTGCTGCTGTTCTTCGTCAGCGCTGTCGGGCTGACCATCGCGCTCGGCCTGTCCTACGGTCCGCAGGCGGCGCTCTATGCCGAGCTGTTTCCGGCCAAGGTGCGCTATTCCGGCGTCTCGATCGGCTACGCGCTCGGCGCCATCTTCGGCGGCGCCTTCGCTCCGATGATCGCGCAATGGATCATCGGCACCTACGGCCAGTCCTGGCGGGTCGGCGTCTACATCGCGGTGCTCGCGGTGATCTCGCTGATCACGGTGTCGACGATCCGGGATCCGCAGGGCGTCGATCTGGACGTGAGTGACGCGGGCGGCTAGCGGATCAGGCAACACCCAGCATCGTCTTCAGCTTCGTCACCGCGCTGTCCGGCGTCGTCAGCACCGGCCTGCCGGTGACCTCGGCGACACGCGCCGCCGCCGGGGCCATGCTGTACTGGGCGAGCGCGATCAGATCGCAGTCGCGCAAATCCTTCGACGCCTCGACCACGAGGCGGTCGTGCTCGGCGCGGTCGCCGCGGTCGAGCGCGGCCAGCGCGCCCTCGGCGAGCTTTGGCACCAGCGCGACCTGCGCCGGAAACTCCGGCGGCATCGAAACCAGCGTCGGCGGGAAGGTCGAGAGCAGGCCGATCCGTTGTCCCCTGGCTGCCGCCTGCTCGATCATCGCCTCGTTCGGCTTCAACACCGGCATCGGCGCATGCGCGCGCGCAACCGCCTCGATGCAGGGGCCGAACGCCGAGCAGGTGAACAGGATGCCGTCGGCGCCGGTCGAGGCCGCATAACGGCCCATGGCGAGGAAGCGTTCGGTCATCCGCTCGGTGAGCTTGCCGTCGCGCGCCAGATCGGCGGAGAGCGAGTCGTCGAGCAGGTTCATCAGCCGCGCCTCCGGCCACAGCCGTGCGAACGACGCCTCGATCGGGACGATCGAATGTTTCAGGGCATGGATCAGGGTGATGCGCATGGCTGCCGTCTAGAGCGGGATGGGTCTAGCTTGAATCGATTGAGGATTCCCAAATCAGATCGGTTCTGATTCAACATGCTGGCTGGGAAGGAGGCCAGCATGGATGGGACGACCTTATTCGGAGGACCTTCG
>Ga0153933_1000540_pt1 | contig 13126 bp, 10 predicted proteins | sample TSNJ017MetaG_FD_102275 | JGI IMG/M metagenome (GOLD analysis project Ga0153933, IMG submission 102275) | Attine ant fungus gardens microbial communities from New Jersey, USA - TSNJ017 MetaG | ecosystem: Host-associated > Fungi > Mycelium > Unclassified | place: USA: New Jersey, Wharton State...
ACGATGGTCTCGTCTCGTTCGACTTGCTCATGCGTTCGGTCATGAGCGTGACGCGCCGGCCGCTCGACACGCGCTGCCGCTGTGCCAGCGATCTTGCGAAAGACGAAGCCATGCTGCTGCAATCCATCGCGCTGCTGCAGGGCATGCGCAGCGACGAGGCGATCAGGTTGCTTGAAGACTGGCTACCGCAACAGGCGATGAGCGTCGTGCTGAAGGTGGTCCGCTGGTTTGCGATCGCGCTGCTTGAGGCAGGACTTGAGCTCACGGTCCGCGAGCGGCGCGTCACCTATATGCATTGAAAGCGTGCGCGGCGTGGCAGAAGCCAGCCCGGCGGCACGCTACGAGCCTCTCCCGCGCGCCGCCACTCGCCACATTCGTGAAGCTTACTGCGCGCCGAGCTTCTTGATCAGCACGTCCAGTTGCGCCAGTTCCTCTGCAGTCAGGTCCGTAAGCGGTGCGCGCACCGGACCGGCGTCGCGGCCCACCAGCTTCGCACCCGCCTTGACGATGCTCACCGCGTAACCCTGGCGTCGATTGCGAATCGCCAGATACGGCAGGAAGAACTCGTCGAGCAGTTTGCCCACGGTGGCATGGTCGTCGGCAGCAATCGCGCGATAAAACTGCATTGCCGTCTTCGGAATGAAGTTGAACACCGCCGACGAATACACCGGCACGCCCAGCGCCTTATACGCCGCCGCATAGACTTCCGCGGTGGGCAAGCCGCCGAGGTACGAAAAGCGATCGCCGAGCCGGCGGCGAATCGTCACCATCGCCTCGATCTCGCCCACACCGTCCTTGAAGCCGATCAGGTTCGGGCAGCTATCCGCCAGACGCTCGAGCATGTCGGCGTTGAGCTTCGAATTGGCGCGGTTATAAACGATCACGCCCATGTTCTGCACCGACTTGCACACCTGCTCGACATGCGCGGCAATGCCTTCCTGCGACGCTTCGGTCAGGTAGTGCGGCATCAGCAGCACGCCTTTGGCGCCGAGCCGCTCGGCTTCCTGCGCATATTCGATCGCCACCCGCGTCGGGCCGCCCGCGCCGGCGAGGATCGGCACCTTGCCCTTGCAGGTTTCCGTAGCAGTCCGTATCACGTTGCTGTAGTCGCTCTTGGTCAGCGAAAAGAATTCGCCGGTGCCGCCTGCGGCGAACAGCGCCGTTGCGCCGTACGGTGCGAGCCATTCGAGGCGCGCCGCGTAGGTGTCGGCACGGAAGTCGCCGTTCGCATCGAAGTCGGTCACGGGGAACGACAGCAAGCCTTCGGAAACAATCGCTTTGAGTTCTTGAGGGGTCGTCATGGTCTGAAGAGTGTCAAGTTTGAGAAAAAGTGAACGGCCACTCCGGCCGTCGCCGTATCGGGGATCGAGGGTCCAGGTCCGCGGTTAGAATCAGCGCACGAGGCACGGACGCTTGTTGTCGAACTTCCAGTTCGGAATCAGGTACTGCATGGCCACACCGTCGTCGCGCGCACCCAGGCCGTGCTGCTGATAAAGCGCATGCGCCTTGTCGAGCGCATCCAGATCGAGTTCGATGCCGAGGCCCGCCGCTTGCGGAACCTTGACCTTGCCGCCTACGATCTGCAGCGGATCGCGCGTCAGATGCTGACCGTCCTGCCAGATCCAGTGCGTGTCGATGGCGGTGATCTTGCCGGGCGCCGCCGCCGCGACATGCGTGAACATCACCAGCGAAATGTCGAAGTGATTGTTCGAATGCGAACCCCACGTCAGCCCCCAGTCGTTGCACATCTGCGCCACGCGCACCGAGCCTTGCATGGTCCAGAAGTGCGGGTCGGCCAGCGGGATATCCACGGATTGCAGCTGGATAGCGTGGCCCATCTGGCGCCAGTCGGTCGCAATCATGTTGGTTGCCGTCGGCAGGCCGGTCGCGCGGCGGAATTCCGCCATCACTTCGCGGCCCGAGTAGCCGTTCTCCGCGCCGCACGGGTCTTCCGCATAAGCTAGCACGTCGCGCTGGTCGCGACACAAACGCACCGCTTCCGCCAGCGACCATGCGCCGTTCGGGTCGAGCGTCACGCGTGCATCGGGAAAGCGCTCGGCCAAAGCGGTCACGGCTTCGATCTCGGCATCGCCCGGCAGCACGCCGCCTTTGAGCTTGAAGTCGTTGAAACCGTAGCGCGCTTGCGCAGCCTCGGCCAGCCGCACGACCGCTTCCGGCGTCATCGCCTCCTCGGTGCGGATCCGCTCCCAGGCGTCGCGACCCTCCGCGCCGCTCGCGTACGGCAGATCGGTTTTCTTGCGATCGCCAATGTAGAACAGGTAGCCGAGCATTTCGACTTCGTCGCGCTGCTGGCCTTCGCCGAGCAACGCAGCGACCGGCACGCCCAGATGCTGTCCGAGCAGATCCAGCAGCGCCGCTTCGAGCGCGGTCACCGCGTGGATCGTGGTGCGCAGGTCGAAGGTCTGCAGGCCGCGACCGCCTGCGTCGCGGTCCGCGAACTGTGTGCGCGCCTTGTTTAGCACCGCTTGCAGATTGCCGATCGACTGGCCGACGACGAGCGGCCGCGCGTCGTCGATCGTCTTGCGGATGCTCTCGCCGCCTGGCACTTCGCCGACGCCGGTGTTGCCGGCGCTGTCGCGCAGAATGACGATGTTGCGCGTGAAGAACGGCCCGTGCGCGCCGCTCAGGTTCAGCAGCATGCTGTCACGGCCGGCGACCGGCACGACGCGCAACTCGGTGACGGTCGGCGTGGCGTTCGATTGAATAGGTTTCGTAGACATGAAGTAAGACTCGTGAAGTGATAGAGCCGGCTGGCAAGTGTCGTTGGATAGGTATCCGAATGATCAGTGGGCTTTGCTATGAAGCGGCGGCGCCACGACGTCGTGATTCACGCGGCGATTGCGGGTCAGGAAAGCGGCCGCCGCCGCGACGAGCGACGCCACGCCTAACGCATACAGCCCCCCGGAAATCGAGCCTGTATGCTGCTGCAGATAGCCAAACGCAGCGGGCGCGAAGAATCCACCCAGATTACCGACCGAGTTGATCAGCGCAATCACCGCCGCCGCCACGCGTGCATCCAGATAGCCCTGCGGGATCGGCCAGAAAAGCGAAGACGCTGCCTTGAAGCCGATAGCCGAAAAGCAGATCGCCACGAACGAGAAGACCGGATTGCCGGAGGTCGACGCAAACAGCCCGCATGCGGCAATCACCAGCGCGCCGGCGAGCCACGCCTGCTGGAAACGCCACTTCGCCGACAGCACCGCAAAGCAGTACATGGCGACCATCGCAATCAGCCAGGGAATGGTGTTGAACATGCCGACCTGGAAATCCGAGAGTCCGCCCATCTTGCGAATGATGGTGGGCAGCCAGAACGTGGCCGCGTAAATGGTCAGTTGAATCGCGAAGTACAGGAAGCAGAACAGCAAGATTTGCGGATCCTTCAGCAGCTTCATGGCCGGCAAATGCGCGCCGCCGAGCGCGTCGCGCTCAGCCTGCTCGGCGGCGATCGACGTCTGCAAAATGCGCTGCTCTTCCGCCGTCAGCCACGCGGCATCGCGGATGCGCGATTTCAGCAGGACCCAGCTCACGCCGCACAGCACGATCGAAAAGCCGCCTTCGATCAGAAACATCCACTGCCAGCCGCGCAGGCCGAGCCCGCCGATCGAAAGCAGGCTACCGGTGATCGGACCGGACAGCACCGACGCGAGCGCCGAGCCGCCGAGAAACACCGCGATGGCTTTGCCGCGCTCCTTCTGCGGCAGCCATTGGGTGAAGTAGAACACCACGCCCGGGAAGAAACCCGCCTCGGCCACGCCGAGCAGAAAACGCAAGACATAGAACGAGGTGTCGTTCCAGACGAAGGCCATCGCGCCGGCCACGAGACCCCACGTCCCCATGATGCGGGTGAGCCATGCGCGTGCACCGTACTTTTGCATCAGGACGTTCGACGGCACTTCGAACAGCGCGTAGCCGACGAAGAACAGCCCGCTGCCCAGACCGTACGCCGCCGCGCCGATGCCTAGATCCGCCTGCATGTGCGAATTGACGAAGCCGATGTTCACACGGTCGATGTAGTTCGCGATGAACATGATCAGAAACAGCGGCAGAATGTGCCGCTTGACCTTCGCGACCGCGGATTCCAGCGGGTCGGGCGTCGTGGTGAGAACAGAGGGCAAGGGCGTCTCCTGGATCGGCCTGGGCGACGGCCAAATCGAACGCAACGCGGCTGGGTTGGACGTGGAGTGGGATGACTCCAGCCAACAATCCGAGATACGTTGTCTGACGACAGTCTACTCTGTTTTACCCCGGGCTTCCAACAAGGTGTTTACCCTGTCATCAGGCGGCTTGAGCCTGATATTCAGCCACTTTCCGCGCCGCTGGAGCACGCACAAGGGGCAACGACCCCACGAAAGTCTCCCGTTTCGCGGCCGCAATTTGGCTCTAATCTGACCAGTTGTACGATGACGTTGCCGTGACATCGCATACCAGTCAAGCATTGCCGGGACGGTTGGCTGACGGTTTTCCGCTGTGCGAGGACCTGCCGCTGGTAGATATCGAGATTAACCTCGTCGGCGCGAGGCCACTCCGGCGAAAGCAATGTCGCGATGTCTCGATGCGCACAGTTTGGCCTGACGTCGGCCGAGGCTGCTCAAACCGTGCGCTCGACACCCTCTTCCGACGCACTACTCAACCGGCGCAGCCGTTCGCGGCTGCTCGACAGATGCATGCGCATCGCCGCCCGCGCGCCCTCGGGATCGCGCCGCGCGATGGCATCGAGAATGCCCTCGTGCTCCATATTGACCCGCGCCATATAAGCGACAGGATCGCTCTGCGCCAGGCTCGGCGAATCGACACGATGCCGCGGAATCAGCGCGGTGCCCATCTGCGTGAGAATGTCGACGAAGTAACGGTTGCCGGTTGCCCCCGCCACCGCCACGTGAAAGCGCAAATCGGCGGCTGCGCTGTCGCCGCCGGCACGACTGGTGGCTTCGATGGCGTCGAGCGCCGCGCGGATATTCGCCAGGTCGCGCTCGCTGGCGCGCTGGGCGGCGAGCCCTGCGCACTCCGTCTCAAGGCTAATGCGCAACTCCATCACGGACAGCAGGTCGGCCAACGTGGTGGCGGGCACCATCGCAAGACCCAGCGACTCGCGGCGCGGTTCGAGCACGAAACTGCCGATGCCGTGACGCGTCTCGATCACCGCATTCGCCTGCAGGCGCGAGATGGCTTCGCGCACCACCGTACGGCTGACGCCGAGCAGCGACATCAAGGTTGTCTCAGTGGGCAGCTTGTCGCCGGGCTTCAGCGTGTGCGCCGCGACCTGCTCGTTGATGTAGTTCACCACCCGGTCAGCAAGACTCCCACGCACGCGCATCGGCGGCGCAGTTAGGGTTGGGGACGCGGTCATCATGGACCTCCTTGGTTGTTTGCTGACCCGTCCATTATACGTTGTCCTACAACGCGAAACGGCCGATATCGTCGGCCGTCAACCTGTCCGCGAGGCCCAGAACGCCCGTTGCACCCGCATGATTTCCTCCTCCACCTCAGCAACCGGTCCGATCAACTCGACGGGCTTCTGGCAATGGTCGAAGACATAGCGCGACGACACGCTCATGGTGGGATTTTCGGCGTGATCGCCGGTGGCCTGCAGCAGCTGCATCTCCGTCATGCCGAACACCACGCGGCCGATGTTCGCCCAGTAGGCGGTGCCCGCACACATGCAGCACGGCTCCACCGAGGTGTACAGCGTGCACCCCCACAGGTACTGCGGCGTGAAGTTGAGCGCCGCGACGCGCGCCAGCACCGACTCGGCGTGATTGACCGTATCGACATTGCCCTGCTCCATCAACACGGTCTCCTGATCGGGGCCGACCAGGATCGCACCGAACGGGTGGCGGCCCATCAGCGTCGCCCGTTCGGCGACCGCGCACGAATGCCGCAGATGACGCACGATCTGCTCGCGCGTCGGTGTGAGCCCCTGCGGCGGATAAACGGGAGCGTCGCCGGCGGGTGTCGCGGCAATGGTCAGACTCACAGACAGGTCTCCTTGTTAGTGATCAGCTCGGCGAGCCGCCGGCGCCAGGCGGCAAACAGCCAGCGACCGGCTTACTTGGGCAGCGCGCCGTCGACGCCCTGCACGAACCAGTTCAGACGCGACAGGTCCGCATCGGCCAGGCTCTGGCCGGCCGCGACCTTGACTGCGCCGGTCTGATCCTTGATCGGACCGGCGAACGGGTCGAACTTGCCGTCGATAATGTCCTGGCGTTTTTGCGCCAGCGCCTTTTGTGCGGTAGCGGAGACGGCGTCGGTATTGATGTCGGCGAGGTCAATGGCCTTGTCCTTCAAGCCCCACCAGACCGGCGCATTGGTCCATTTGCCCGCCTGCACCTGCTCGATCAGATGTGAATAGTAGACCCCCCAATAGGTCACGCAGGCGCCCAGTTGCGCATTCGGGCCGAACTTCTTCATGTCCGAGTCCCAGCCGAAGGCGTGGACCTTCTTTTGCTCGGCGGTCTGCATGGTGGCGGTCGAATCGGTGTTCTGGATCAGCACATCCGCGCCCTCGCCGATCAGGGTTTCGGCGGCCTGCTTTTCGCGGCCCGGATCGAACCAGCTATTGATCCAGATGACCTTCACCTTGGCATTCGGATTGACCGAGCGCGCGCCGAGCGTAAACGCGTTGATGTTGCGCACCACTTCCGGCACCGGCACCGAGCCGACGAAACCGAGCGTGTTGGTTTTGCTCGTATAGCCGCCCACGACGCCCGCGAGGTAGGCGCTCTGATAGGTGCGCACGTCGTAGGTGCCGAAGTTGGCCGCCTTCTTGTAGCCGGTGGCATGCTCGAACACCGTGTCCGGGAAGTCCTTGGCGACCTTCAGCTCGAAGTCCTGGTAGCCGAAGCTGCTGCCGACCACGATCTTGTTGCCCTTCGCCGCGAGGTCGCGGAAGACGCGTTCGGAGTCGGCGGACTCGGGCACGTTTTCGACGCGGGTCACTTTGATCTTGTCGCCGAACTGCGTTTCGATGGCCTTGACGCCCTGCTCGTGCGCGTAAGTCCATCCCGCGTCGCCGGGATTGCCGAGATAGACGAACGCGACGCCAAGCGGTTGAGTCGTGTCGGCGTGGGCGCCCAGCGCGAGGCCGAGGCTGGCCACCGCGAGGACGGTAGCCGGCATGCGGAATAGATGGCGAAGCGTGCGGGTCATCTCTGCTTTCATAAATTTTTCCATGGCGGGTTGGGCTGGATCTGCGGTCGGGCGCTGGGACAAGGCCCCAGCAGACGAACAGCATCAGGGGGATAGTCGAAGGCCAATTAGCCGGCAAATATTTGCTGGCGTTATTTCCGAGATAACGAAATTGATATCTGACCGCCTCGGCGCGACCCGCTATACACTGCGTCCTCACGCGTTGCGCATCATTCCAGAGGCCTCAACGTGCTTGCAAACCGCGTTATAAACGAAAGGACCACGAAAGAATGAGCTTCTCAGCCGGTGTACTCATCTTTCTCTGCGCGTGTTGCTGGGTCGCGGTTGTGCTGGCGCGTTCGGGCGCGCTGCGCAGCACGAAGGGCGGCGCGCAGGAACCGCAAGGCCGGCGGGTGTTGCGGGAGGCGCTGGAGAAACGCGGAGATGTGCCTGACGTGCGAGACGTCCGTAGCGTCCGGGACGTTCACAGCGTCAGAGAGATCAGAGGCCTGAAAGGGAATCGGGCCGGCAGGAACAAGCGGGGCTAAGCCCACCGTCTCGAAGCCGCTGCGCTTTCGCGCAGACGTCCTCGAGACGGGCGTTATTTCATCGCGCGGCGACGTTCGTATCGGCCTCGCGATTCGCGTCGATCACCGTCAGTGCCGCCATGTTGATGATCCGGCGCACCGTCGAGCTCGAAGTGAGAATGTGCACCGGCGCATTGGCGCCCAACAGGAACGGGCCCACGGCAACATTGCTGCCCGCCGCGGTCTTCAACAGGTTGTAGGCAATGTTGCCCGAGTCGACGTTCGGGCACACCAGCAGATTCGCCGCGCCCTTCAGGCGAGACATCGGCAGGATGCGCGAGCGCAGTGCTTCGTCGAGCGCGCAATCGCCGTGCATTTCACCGTCGACTTCCAGCGTCGGCGCCTGCTGCGTCACCAGTTCAAGCGCGCGCCGCATCTTCGCGCCGGAGGCCGAACTGCCCGAGCCGAAGTTAGAGCGCGACAGCAGCGCCACCTTCGGCACCAGGTTCAACCCCGTCATGCTGTGCGCCGCGGCAATCGTGAATTCGGCGATCTGTTCGGCCGTCGGGTCGTCGTTGACGTGGGTGTCCACCAGCGCAACGGTGCGATTGTCGAGCAGCAGAATGTTCATGGCCGCGTAGGTTTGCGCACCCGCTTTCTTGCCGATCACCTGATCGACGAAGCGCAGGTGATCGTGATACGCGCCGACCGTGCCGCACACCATCCCGTCCGCATCCCCCAGCTTCACCATCATCGCGCCGATCAGCGTGAGCCGGCGGCGCATTTCCACGCGCGCCATCTCCTTGGTGATGCCGTCGCGGCACATCAATTCCCAGTAGGTAGTCCAGTATTGATGGAATCGTTCGTCATACTCAGGATTCGTCACTTCGACGTCATGACCGAGGCGCAGACGCAAGCCGTATTTTTCGATCCGCGCCATCAGCACTTCCGGACGTCCCACCAGAATCGGTCGCGCCAGCTTTTCGTCGACGATGCCCTGGACCGCCCGCAGTACACGTTCTTCCTCGCCTTCGGTGAACACGATGCGCGACTTGCCGCCCTCGCGGACAATCTGCCGCGCCGCCGCGAACAACGGCTTCATGAAGGCGCCGGAGCGGTAGACGAATTGCTGCAGTTGCTCGGTGTACGCCTCCAGGTCCTGCAGCGGGCGCGTGGCGACGCCGCTTTCCATCGCCGCCTTGGCCACGGCCGGCGCGATACGCACGATCAGGCGCGGGTCGAACGGCTTCGGGATGAAGTACTCGGGCCCGAAGTCCACGCCATACGCGCCATACGCCGCAGCCACCACTTCGTTCTGCTCTTCTTCCGCAAGGGCTGCGATCGCGTAGACCGCGGCCTTTTCCATTTCAGGGGTAATGGTGGTCGCGCCCACGTCCAGCGCACCCCGGAAAATATAGGGGAAACACAGGACGTTGTTGACCTGGTTCGGATAGTCGGAGCGGCCGGTCGCGATGACCGCATCGTCGCGCACCGCTTGCACCTCGGCCGGCGAGATTTCCGGCGTGGGGTTGGCCAGCGCCAGGATCAGCGGGCGAGCCGCCATGCGCGCCACCATGGCGGGCTTCAGCACACCGCCGGCCGACAGGCCGAGGAACACGTCCGCGCCTTCGATGACCTCTTCCAGCTTGCGGGCCGAGGTGTCTTTAGCGAAGCGCGCTTTCTGCGGGTCCATCAGCGTGGTACGGCCTTGATAGACCACGCCTTCGATGTCGGTGGCCCAGATATTTTCGATGGGCAGGCCGAGTTCCACCATCAACTCGAGGCAGGCCAACGCCGCCGCGCCCGCGCCGGAGGTCACCACCTTGACCTCCTTGATGCTCTTGCCCACCACCTTCAAACCGTTGATGAAGGCCGCGGACACGGTGATCGCCGTGCCGTGCTGGTCGTCATGGAAGACCGGAATCTTCATCCGCTCGCGCAGTTTGCGCTCCACGGTAAAGCATTCCGGCGCCTTGATGTCCTCGAGGTTGATCCCGCCGAAGGTCGGTTCCAGGCCGGCAATGATGTCCACCAGCTTGTCCGGATCGGTCTCGTTGATCTCGATGTCGAACACGTCGATTCCGGCGAACTTCTTGAACAGCACCGCCTTGCCTTCCATCACCGGCTTGGAAGCGAGCGCGCCGATATTGCCCAGGCCCAGCACCGCGGTGCCGTTCGTGATGACGCCCACCAGATTGCCACGCCCGGTGAAGCGGAACGCGTTGAGCGGATCGGCAGCGATTTCCTCGCAGGCCGCGGCCACGCCGGGCGTGTACGCCAGAGCGAGATCTCTCTGGGTGACCAGCGGCTTGGTGGCGGTGACCGCCGTTTTGCCCGGAATCGGGAATTCGTGGTAATCGAGTGCGGCCTGGCGATCCGATGCGTTCATGTTCTGAGCCCTATCTTTGGCGGTTTGGCGGGCGCCCTTGCGGCGCGAATCCAGCGACAACTCATTCTAGGGACGAGCCATAAGGACAATATTTGGAGTTAATATGCCCCCATCACCTTTTTCTAATGGCGCGGCACCTTGATGGCAGCATTCGATCCCAACGTGGTGGTGCGCAAACTGGCCTCGCGGCTGAAAATGCGCCACCTCACGCTGCTGCTGCAGATCCAGCAGCACGGCTCCCTGACGCGCGCCGCCGAACATATGGCGAGCAGCCAGCCCGCGGTCACCAATGCGCTGGCGGAGCTGGAGGACATGTTCGGGGCGCCGCTGTTCGACCGCTCGGCGCGCGGCATGGCGCCCACGGCGCTGGGCAAGGTCGTGCTGGCGCGAGCACGGGCGATGACCGAGGATCTCGACCATCTGGTGCGGGAAATGGAGGCGGTGGCGTCCGGGCACGCCGCGCATCTGCATATCGGCGTGATCCCGTTCATTCCCGGCCAGATGCTGTCGACGGCGATTGAACGCACCCGGCCCGAAGGCGACCGGCGCCTGACGGTGACGATTCACGAGGGCACGAGCGAGCACTTGCTGGCCCAGTTGCGGGACCACACGGTGGACATCGTGATCGGACGCGCCTCGGCTTCGCTCGATCTGCAGCAGGTCGGCGTCGAGATCCTGTATCGCCAGCAACCGCGCCTGATTGCCAGCCGCCGCCTCGCGGCCCGGCTGGCGCGCGGCCGGCTGGACTGGCAGAAGCTGGCCGAACTGGACTGGATACTGGGCGCGCCGAACACGCCCATGCGCGAGCAGGTCGCCGATCTCTTTCTGGGCGCCGGCCTGACGCCGCCGACACCGATTGTCGAAAGCTACTCGTCCAAGCTGATCGGCGAGATGATCGTCGCGGGCGAGCAGTCGGTGTCCATCGTCCCGGCGGATATCGCCGAGGAGCTGGTGCGCATCGCTGGCGTTGCCATCGTGCCGTACTCGTTCGAATGGACCTTGTCGCCCATTGCGCTGTTCACGCGCATGAACGAAGCGCAGCGCATGCCCAGCCTGCTGTTCGCAGAGGCACTTCGTAAGGTATGCCAGGAAATTTATGCGAGGCCCTAGCGTTTTGAAAAAACCCCATATCGTCATACTCTTCACGGTACTGCTGGACGCAATCGGCTTCGGGCTCATCATTCCCATCCTGCCGGGACTGCTGCACAGCCTCGCCGGCTCGGACACCGCTGTCAGCAGAAACTACGGCGCCCTGCTCGCCGTTTATGCGTTGATGCAGTTTCTGTTTGCTCCCATCCTCGGCGCGCTGAGCGATCGCTTCGGCCGTCGTCCGGTGCTGCTGGCATCGCTCGCGGGAGCGGCGGTCGATTATCTGGTAATGGCCTCGGCGCCTGGCCTCTCGTGGCTCTATATCGGTCGTGTGCTCGCCGGCATCACCGGTGCGAACATGGCCGTCGCCACGGCCTACCTCACCGACGTCACGCCCGAAGCGGAGCGCGCGGGCCGCTTTGGTCAGATGGGTGCGGCGTTGGGCGTGGGCTTCATTGCGGGACCGCTGATCGGCGGTCTGCTCGGCGCGTTGCATCTGCGGGCGCCGTTCGTCGCGGCCGCGGCGATGAATGGGCTGAATCTGTTGCTGGCGTATTTCGTCTTGCCCGAATCGCGCGAGCGGCAAAGCGGTCCTCGGGAGAAGCGCAACATGAACGCGTTCGCCGCCTTGCATCGTCTGCGCGGCACGCCGAACCTGATGCCGCTGGTGGGCGTCTACGCCATCATCATGCTCGGCTCGCAAACCCCCGCCACGCTGTGGATCATCTACGGCGAGGACCATTTCGCGTGGTCCACGACGATCGCCGGCGCCTCGCTGGCCGCCTTCGGCGCCTGCCATGCCGTATCCCAGGCCTTCGCTATCGGGCCGCTGGTGGCACGGCTGGGCGAACGCGTCGCGTTGTTGATCGGACTGGCGGCGGACGGTCTGGGCCTGGTCTTCATGGCCATTGCAACGCGCGGATGGATGCCTTTCGCCATCCTGCCGCTGTTCGCGGTGGGCGGCATCACCATGCCGTCGCTGCAGGCCATGCTCGCACGGCAAGTCGACGATAGCCGTCAAGGCGAATTGCAGGGCACGCTCACGAGCATCGCGAGTCTGATTGGCGTGGGAGGGCCGCTCGCGGTGACATGGCTCTACGCGGCCAGTCAGCACATGTGGCCGGGTCTCGTGTGGGCCATCGGCGCGGCGCTCTACCTGCTGGTGCTGCCGCTGCTGTTCAGTTCGCGCATGAAATCGCCGCAGGACGGCGCGGTGGGGACGAGCGCAGGCGAATGACGTCCGCGGCAGGCTCAATACGTTCCATCAATTCACGCGCTTGCTAACAATTACCAGGCCGCGTGACAACCCGCTGACGTTATCGACCGCTTGCGATCCCGCGTACAACTGCGCGATCGACACCCACACCGCCGGGTACTTGTAGCGCGCGACGTCGAGGACAAGCGCGCTATCGCTCGCGGCGTCGAAGGCGGCAAGCGGCGACCAGTGACCGCCGCCCGCTTCGCCGATCTCCACCCGCCTGAAGTTCAACAGCGCAAAGCGGTCGCTATGCGCCGTGGTATCGCGGATCAGCTCGCGAAACTGCGCGAGCGTGAGATCGCCGGAATGGAATTTTTTAACCTCGACCGGGAATTCACCCAGCACCGCGCTGAGTTGGTCGAGTGTCATGCCTTCGTGCGAGACCCGCGCGGCATTGGCGACCTGCGGATCGACGCTGCGAAAGAAGTCCTCTTGAGAGAAGTATGGGAAGTCAGGGTATTGCGTGGATTCGGGACGCTGGATGCCCAACGCATTCAGCGCCATCACCGAGCTTGCCACCGAACAGTACGCCTCGTTCCGCTGCGTTTCGAAATACTCCGAGAGTGGCCAGTACGACTGCTTGTCGGTGCTCGACATCAGCCGCTGTTGACCTTCGGGCTGCGTCAACGCGACAAGGTTGGGCGGAACCGGTAAGGGGCCATCGGCCGGTTGGCCGGCTGCGGGAGCGTCCGCATGACTCTGCGTGGACGGGGACGG
>Ga0153933_1000541_pt1 | contig 13117 bp, 14 predicted proteins | sample TSNJ017MetaG_FD_102275 | JGI IMG/M metagenome (GOLD analysis project Ga0153933, IMG submission 102275) | Attine ant fungus gardens microbial communities from New Jersey, USA - TSNJ017 MetaG | ecosystem: Host-associated > Fungi > Mycelium > Unclassified | place: USA: New Jersey, Wharton State...
GCGAGGGACGTGATTGTCGAGGTTGAACGAGTAGAAGAGTTTGTCTTGACCGCTGCCCAGTTGACCCATCATCTCGAAGCCCTCCCGTCGACCGATGTCTTCCAGGATAGCCAACAATTCACGTGCCGGCCGACTTTTTCAACAGAATCGGCCATCTACAGACTCTCATTTGCCCTCCTGCTTTGACGTTCGAGCGTCAGGACTATCTGAATAGGAAACGTTCGCGCAGCTTCGCATTTTTGCCTTTCGCTGGTATTCACGATCACGTTGAGTTGGTGCCCCACTTGACACCGGGGTTAAATCACCTGGATACTTCATTGACATTATTTAGGGTCGAAAACATGTCGATTGCTGCGGCAAAAATCTCGGCTGATGCATTGTCCGACATGCTTCAGCTATTTGAGGCTCAACCATGGACAAAAGAGCACCCTCACGAGCTAGTCGAGCTCTGGGAAATTTGTACCTCCAGAAATCAGCAGACTCTTCTGAGAGATCTCATTAAACATTTCTGTATGTTTGACTCTCAAAAAGAAGCCATCGCGTGCAATCAATTTAACGATCAAATAAAAAATTGGGGCCTAAGTCCGAATAATACGTGGGTGGTCGCGGTCGCTAATGAAGATGAAGTGGACGGATCGACTGCCGCTATGCAAAAATTAAAAAATAAAATTACTCCCCATGAGGCGTGGCACTCACGCTTTATGCCCAGCATTCCATCTGCGGCAAGGAAAATTGCCAATGGAGATAAAGTCGTTCTGTTCGACGATTTTGTTGGGACTGGCAAGAAAATGTCGAGAAAACTAGAATGGATAAAAAAAATTCTTCTTGAAAAGAGCATTGATTCTGTTGAGTTTTACTGTGCTTGCTTCAGTGGGATGAGGCTTGGTATTGAATGTTTCAAAGAAAATTCAAAAATCCCAATTTTTGCATCCATCGTCCTAAATCGCGGAATTTCCGATAATTACATTGGCGAGGAGGCGCAGATTGCGATCAATCTCATGAAGGATATTGAGGCGCAGCTCGCCGAAAATTATAAAGCAAAAAAACTCAAAGAGTATTCGCTGGGATATGAGCAGAGCGAGTCATTATACTGTGCAATAAATGACAATTGCCCTAACAATGTTTTCCCAATATTGTGGTGGGCATCGAGGAAGAATGGTCAGCCTTTTAAGACATTGCTTAAACGGGCGGGGTAAAATGATGGATGGTAACATCGCTGCATCGGAGTTATTGAGGACGATATTTGATAGGCAGTGGCATGAACTATATGAGGTGCACGCCCGGTATCGTTTGAGTCCCATCGAGATATATGAAGCCGTTACGCTGTTGCAGCGCATGGGAATTATTGAACAAAGAGGGACACAGATCCGAATTTGCGAGGATTTGGACGAGCAGAGACTATCTATCATGAATCGTTTATCCAAGACATCTCGCCCCGCTCAGCTAGATTCATATGTTGCCACGCCTTTGACTTTTTCGAAAAAACGAGTAACATACATTCGCCGAACTTGGCATTAGCAATCGGAGGTGTGATCGCCTCTATCGATAAGGCTGCTTTTAGCCACGAAAGAATAAAACTCTGCTTCTTCGAAGCAGAGTTTCATCCTTTCACTGACGTTCCAGGATGACGTGAAAAGGTATGGTTCGTAATGCTCAAGTTCGGCCCATTTTATGACCGTTTTATATCCATTTTCGGATGAGTTGAGTCTTTGGGAAATCAGAGATTTCTCAATTCAGACGTTGGCCGGCATCCTTTCAAATTCCTCAAAATACTACCGTTCATTCGAAATACCGAAACGACGTGGTGGTTTACGAAAAATTGATGCGCCATATCCAATTTTGGAGCAAATTCAACGGGCCCTTGTCCGGTATTTGCAAAATCGCTGTGAAATAAGTGAGTGCGCTTATGCATTTTGCCGAGGTAAAAATGCGGTGATGCACGCGTCTTCTCACGTCGGAAGCAATGAAATTCTAACGGTAGATGTTGAAAATTTTTTTGGATCGATAACACGCCAACAAATTCAACAAACACTTTTGATTAATAATATCGAAAGCGATAATTCTCACATCGCATCTTTAATATCCACGCTCAATGGAGTCTTGCCACAAGGGGCTCCGTCCAGCCCATTTTTAAGCAACGCGGTTTTCCATGCGCTTGACGTGCGATTTTCCCGTCTCGCAAGTCATTTGGAGCTGAACTATACCCGCTATGCTGATGATCTCGCATTTTCCGGGCAGTCCATTCCAAGAAATTTGCCTCGACTAATCGATAAAATTCTCTCGTCGAAGGGGTATAACCTCAATTCGATGAAGACGAAATTAAAAATCAATGGCGCGAGGAAAATCATCACAGGCGTTTCGATTAGCAGCGGCGTACCGAAAGCGCCGCGCCAATTCGTACGATCAGTGCGCGCCGAAGTGCATAGGATCGAAAAAAATATCGGGCAATTTTCCGCGTCCATCAGTATTGATCCGTTCATTTACGAACGCGTATTGGGGAAATTGAACTACTGGCTACAAATCGAGCCTAACAATGAATATGCGATAAAGAAAAGAAAGTTGATCGGTGAGGCACATCAACGTTTTCTAAATTTAAGTGCCGATTTAAGTTTAAATTTTGGCTAAAGCGGCGAACATTCGACGTTCTTTTTAGCTATAAATTTTGAGAAAGATCCGGATACGGTCGCACCAAAATTTTATAGCACCTCAGACGAGACCCGACACCGGCTTTAATACGGTCGATTTTTCGACTGACGGTACAGACAAACGGGTCAATCGTCCGCTGGGGCAACCGTTCAACGCTCACAAGCAACCATAGATATCACAAATGACCGAACGACAGTAACGGGTCGCAAAGCGTCAATCGAACAATGTGACTGTGGTCTATGTGAAGGCGCAGCAAGATTCGACGGTATCAGCCGCAAAATACGAATACTAATTTTCTATAGATACTTGAGGTCAGGGGTGATCTCAAACGAGTATGAATCCCGCATCACCACAGAGCCTGTTCGGCGGTCGGCTGGCGGCTAGGTCTTTTGGGGGAAGGTGGGTTTGTGCGATTGCTTGCCGGAGGCCGCGGAATTTTTACGTTGTACACGCTTCTTTTCGTCTGTTTGACGGATTGCATATCGCAAGGAGTTGAGGTTGACGTCAATACCCTCCTGGGCTGCATGTTCGATTAATTCGTTCAGTGTGTACCCTTTTTCACGAGCCATCCGTATTTGCGTTTGAATCGTGCTCACGGCATCCCTTACCTTGAGGGGCTGCTTGTCCTTTGGTTTTTCGGGAAGCGCATCTAGTCTGCGTCCCAGCGCTTCCCATTGCGCTCGCGTGAAATTCCTTACACTCGACATGATTCGCTCCAACGCATGACCTTGATTGCATATTGAACAGGTGTTAACACGTCGTCAACACCCGCCGCCGGCGATTCTCGGCATAGATGGAATGCAACGGAATCCATAGGAACATGGAGGAACGAAAAAATATTTTCTCTGCCGCTATTTGGTGTTTCGTCTACGTACATGAAATTGCACGCATACGTCGTTCGAGCGCACAGGCATCAATAGCGCGAAATACAGTACGCCTATCGATTTACGCTGGGAGACAGCTACGGCGCATTTGGCGCCACCGATAGACGAACGGGGCATACTCCGTCTTGCTTCACTATCGTCATGTCGCTTCAGCGGACGGTCACTAGACAGGTATGAATGTTCACCGCTATACGACGACGGGTCGAATATTTTCTTGCTTTAGATGGCGCGTCTAGCACATTGGAGGTCAATCGTCCGTCGATGGGTTTTTCCGCGCATTGCATCGGGTGCGCGTAGCAGTCGCCCACTATGTATACGCTACCTGTCTCGTTGCTTCATAACTTTGAACATGCAACGTACAACCATTACATGGGAGCGCATTGTTGTTGTACATGGCGTTATACATCGTGCGCGTCGAAGTCACACTTGGCACAAAAAACGGGATGAAATGCAGGTATGGCAGGATAGGCTTGCGCCGGTTTTGGACGCCATGTGACTTTGGCTTGGGTATGCCTGGGTGCGAACAAATTTCTCTGTTTACTATTGGCGTCAATCGAACCGGGCCCTCGATAGCGGCCGAAATCGATATCGAGGTGTATCGGGCAACTATCGGCTACGAAGGATAATTACTCGGGACATTTAGAAACAGTCGAGACGACCAGAATGCCGGTCCGCATATCCGCCGCGGCAGCACTGCGCCCTGCGACACGCATGGCCACGACGTCTCGCCAGTTACCCCCAAAGTCGCTGGCCGCGCCACACGACGCTTACTTGATCTCTGGCTCGCCGCGTAAATACGGTCGAATGCGCGCCCACTCCAGGACTTTCAACTCGCGATCAAGTTCTTCGAGCTCCTTCAACGTCTCTATGGGATCAAACACCTCCTTGGTGGCAAACGTGTTGCCCTTTCGATCCGAGGGATATCTATGGCGCTGACCCAGTGTCGAATGGAATCGCTCTTGGTCATCCGGAAATAGATCAAAATTTAGGCTGACGCTGAAGCGGGGCGGGATTTCGAAAGAAAACCTTAACTCGGGATAAAGGCGGCGATACTCGAGGAAGAGCCTGCTTAAGTCGTGGGTTGTCGGCGCCGAGCCTTGCCCAGAAACAGCGCCAATTGCTCCCTTAAGGAACAATTCAACGCCTTGGCGAGCTAGGTGCAATATGACTCGACTCGAGGAATACTGAGAACTGAAATCACCTTCGGACATGCTCTCGCACAAGCACCGACTCGCTTCGAGAAACGCGCGTGAGAGCCAAAACGCTCGATTCCACTCGGCTAGGCTAGCAAGTTCCTGGGAAAACGACGGATCAGCATCCTGTTTCATGCCCTCTCTCCAGTGCCACGTATTCTCCTTAGCCCGTTTGCAACGATATTACCCATTGCGAGCGCTAACGCGCCGCGTGCCTGTGCGATAACGGGTAATCACGCCTGATTCATTCAGCCACGCTTGTCCCCTCTGGCCGAGAGACCCCGGCCGACCATGCACGAGCACACAATCGTAGAATTTTTAGGGCGATCGTGAGCATCGGCGAATCGAATGATGGCGATGGGCTGAATATGCCTTGCACATAAGTTGACTGACTGCAGCCTATCATGGCTGCTTGATTCAATAACCGCGTGTGTTGTCGGCGGCCGCTCGCCAAGAGGACAGTGGCCAAGAATTCGGTTCCGACGTTCGCACAGTTTGGTCTGTAGTGGTCTCCTGACGGCGTCTGGCGAATAAGCACCTCGTAAACGAGTGGAATGGTCGATCCGATAGCTCAGAGACTTGTGTTACATTTTGAAACATAGTGCGATTAGCCAAATCCGATTACCAGCCTTGACCACGTATTAGTCGTGAGAGTCCACGGTTGGCGGGCGTTGGCACTCTATAGCCCAAACTGACGGATTAGCGCGGGCATAGACTCGAAAAAGGCTAAGGAGATGCAAAGAACGCGCTCACTCGACTATGACCAAGTACGAGGACGGAGAAAAGGAAAATGGCGCTGGAGGCGATCTACAGTTTCTTGACTTATCCCAAGCGGAGCAGTCCCGAAGAACCGCTCGCGCCGGGAACCCAGATCCCGGTGGACAACGACAACAAGCTTGTCCGTATGCTGGCTGACCTGTATGCGAGAGCGCCGAATGACTGCCACGTCCCCATTAAGTTCAGAGCCGACAATGACGATCAGACGAATCCCGTCCGCAACGAACTAATAGCGCTATTGGCCGCGCCTTCTGTCGAGTCTGCGGCTCCCATCGCCCTTCGGCTTCAGAAGACGACTGGCGGTAGCTCGGGCATGGGTCTCATGTTCATTTGCGTGGGCGTCGAGGGCGACGTAACGCGACTCCTAATTTCTCGCTTCCCGGCAGATGAGGGAGTTGTTGCCGAACGGAAGGAGGCGGAACTCACAGTTCAGTTTGTTGAGCAGGTTTTCCTGAAGAGCGCGCACTCGTACAAAGCGGCAGCTTTCCACGCTAATGGCCGACCCGACCAACTCTGGACCGGCCATATCGTTGACCGGCAGCTCAACCACGGTAGCCGGAGCGTTGCGGATTACTGGATCGTTGCGTTTCTTGAGGCCGAGGAAGCAACGACGCCGGCTCTTGGGACCAAGCGCTTGGCCAAGACGCTCAAGAAGGCGCTGTCCGAAGCGAACGACCTTAACGTCAAGCAGGAGATCACGGCAGCGGCCCAACTCGCTGGAGGGATACCTCCTCGTCGATCGCTCTCCATTGCCCAGTTCTGCGAGCATTTTCACTTCTCTCAGGCAACTACCGATCTGGTGTTGAAGTGCATTGACCCGCCTCGGCTCGCAGACGACAAGTTCCGGTTCGACCCTCAGGAATTCGCCCAGCACCTCGCCTATAGGCAAGTCGAGCTGGATAACGGAGCCATCCTTACGGCGCCTGCCGATCGTTTCGACCAGATCTACGAGAGGCAGAAGCGACGAACCGGTGAGACGTTCTCGACGACTGGTGAAGTCGTCGACCAAAAATTGAAGACCAGTAAATGACCAAAGATGAGGCTCTTGCCGAATACACAGTTCGCTATGAGGCGTTGCTTAAGCCATTGACTGTCAAGCTCGAAGAGCTGCTTAGAGATCACCTTGAAGGTATCTCTCACGTTGACCGAGTCAGTGCGCGGGCAAAATCACCCCAGCGTTTTGCCGATAAGGCAGTTAAGGTTCTCGAAGACGGAACCTTGAAGTACTCGCACCCGTTTGAACAGATACAGGATCTCATTGGCGTTCGGGTTGTCGTCTTCTACAAGCAGGACGTCGACATTGTCTCGACGATTGTCCAAAAATACTTCACCCGAATCGAGAAGAGGGACATCGTGCCGGACAGCGAGAGCAGTTTCGGCTACGTCGGCAAGCACTTCATCCTGTCGGTTCCTGCAGACGTTATCGCTGACAACGCCGATACTTCGAAATTGCCGAAGTTCTTCGAACTTCAAATCAAGACGCTCTTTCAGCATGCGTGGAGCGAGGCGAACCATGACCTCGCGTACAAGCCCGAGAACGAACTAAGCAGCCACCAACAACGGCTCATCGCCTTTACGGCTGCCCAAGCGTGGGGCGCTGATCATCACTTCGCGCAGCTCCATACGGAGTTGAACAAGGCACCACCCGCGGCGAACTGATCGGTAGTCAGTCGGGTGCGAGAGTGAGGTAGTCGCTTGGCCGGATTCTGCAGCCGCTTCTTGGTGTAACTGCTGGTCAAGGCCAGCCATTCTGCAAGTACGCGACAAGGTCTCCCGCCTCGCGCTGAGCGACGATCAGAGCAATTAGGGCATGTCGTCGCTTCGCAGGACGCGGCTGGTTTGCAATGGCACATCCGGATTCCTAATGATGATCGACACCATTTCAAAGGGGCAAACGTAAGAATGAGCGACGCAAGAGATCTGAACCAAGCTGTCAAAGCCGATCCACTGGGGCCTGCCGAACGTGCTCGCTCTAACTTTGTACGCGACATGGTGCAGCGCCGTGATGACTCAACGCTCGTCTCGACGACGTGGTCCAGCCCGACTCCAAAGCGCATCGTGCAATTCTGGAACGATCTGCAGCGATTGCCTGAAGACGTTAGAGCCTGCATGGACTCGTGGAAACAACTCGAACGAATTGGGTTTGAGTTAGAGGTGTTCGATGAGAGCTCTGCCAGAACCTTCATCCGAAACCGCTTAGGTGCTCGCCATGAGAGAGCCTTTAACAGGTGCTACCACCCTTCAATGATGTCGGACTACTTTCGTTATTCGTACGTGTTCGTAGAAGGCGGTTTCTACATCGATGCCGACGATGTCTACCACGGCAGGCCGATCGGTCAACTGTTCCTGGATGGACGGCTGAAGCTTCAGCCGTTCTGCTACGACGTCGCAACGTCTCAAATGGTGCCGCCGTCGATCTTTGCCGAGCCTGGGGCTTACCAGCCGGGGTGGATCTTCTACTTCAACACCACGCCTCTGATCGCGTCGCGTCATCATCCTATCGTTGAAAGAGCGTTGTCGAATGCCACCTTATCCCTTGAAGGGGATCTAGTGGACGGGTTGCCCGAGGTCCAGGCTACGACCGGCCCTGGCAACCTCACCCGGTCGGTTTTCGAAGTGCTCAACGAAGGATGCTCAGCTGACGCGATGATGGTTGTGCACGATTGGGAATTGACGTCCACCAGCCAGTGGCCACTTAGCTACCGCAACGACTCAAGGAACTGGAGGCTGTCCAATCAGCAGGCGTACCGTGCATCTCCATTTTCGGACTCGAAATGAATCCGGCACGCTCACCCTTGGCCGCTCTTCGTTTGGTGTCCCGCCTAGGGCACAGCCTTCGCAAGATGCTTCCGGTGCAGAGGTCGCAAGCATTCGGAGCTCAACAAACGTCGAACGGTCAGACGATTGAAAAGATCTACGTAATCAACCTCGACCGGGAGCCAGCCCGTTGGTTTCGCGTCAAGCAGGAGCTTGGACGCATACGGGATGGGTCCGGCAATGATCTTCTCAGCCTCACGGAGCGGCATGCCGCTGTGGATGCGAGGCGTTTTTTGCAGGACCCACCCAAAGACGCGGATGTCGATCCTTATTACACGTTGGCAGATCAACTTTTTGTCGAGCCTCAACCGCAGACACTTCCGACTCGGTACGAGCTTGACGCACCGATCCAAATGAGCAAGGCTGAGGTGGCGGTTGCCAAATCACACATTGAGGTTTGGAGGCGAGTTGCGCAGGGTACGCAAGAACATGTCCTCATTCTTGAGGACGACGTGTGGTTTCATTCCAGTTTCACCCGTCATTTAGACCAAGCTTGGAATGATATTGTGATCGACAGCGGAAAGCACGGAGGCTTCGACGTGCTTTATGTGTCGTACATGGAGGTAACACATGGTGCTCCAAAAATGTTTGTGTCGAACCATGTATTCCGGCCGGTGCGCGGACTGTGGTATTTGTCCGGGTACATACTCTCCCGACAGGGTGCAGAAAAACTTCTCCGTTTACTACCTTGTCGCGGGCCGGTCGACCTTTGGATTAACCACCAGTTCAGCGTGCTGAACGTGCGAGCAACGAGGCGTTCCCTTGTTCGTCAAAGAAGCGACGCCTCTTCTACTAATTCGTACTCGATTCTTCCCACCCTCTCCAGGATCGGCGCGATCAATAGCGAAGGCGCTGCCCTGTTCAACATTCGTCCGACTCAGCTACCTGTTTTTGCATTTGGCCCAGCCAACTCAGGCCAGTCTTCCCTCGCAATGGCGCTGTCGATGCTCGGGTACCGATGCTGCAACGATCTGCATGCACTGCCATTGCTAGAGTTGGCGCGGCTTCGTGAGGGCAGTATTGACCGGGTCTTCAATGCGTACGTAAACGTGGGGTGTCTGGAATCGATGGTCGGAGACCTTCGACGCGGCTATCCTCAAGCAAAGTTCATTGTGACGGTTCCTCCGGGCGATGCCGCTACCCAAACCGCCTGGAGCGTTCCGCCCGGCCTCGAAGGCGCGGACGTCGTCGTGCTTGATTCAGGCAACGTCAATGCTTGGCGGATCCTCTGCGAGCACCTCAGGTGTGCTCCACCTTCGTGCTCGTTCCCAAAGTTGGAAGACCTAGGGCAACGGCACACTCTCGAGGTTGGCCTGCAGGCTGACCTTGCTCGCAAGCGCTCAATAGCTAAGCGGGATCGATCCCCGTGGGTCGTTGAGTCTAATCACCGCGGTTGGTTAGGTATTCGGATTATGCCCATGACCCATGAGAGCGAGGGGAAATGGGTAGATGTCGACGATCGCTTAGAGCGCCTCGACCCGCTGCGCTGGTCTGTAAGGACCGACACCTTTACCGGTAATTTGGCATTGTTTCGTCCGCTGAACGTTGAATTCCATGGAGTCGAGGGCGCAACGTTTCACATACGGCAAGAAGAGCTTGGAGTGCGGCAATACAGCGCCGGCGCTCTGAGCAGCCATGCCCAGTACCTTTTCGGGAGGTTCGAATCTACCTTCCAGGCGTCTAACGTGCCAGGGGTGATCACTGGATTCTTTCTTCACCGTAATTCACCGCATCAGGAAATTGACATCGAGATTGCCGGCAACATGCCAACCCGCCTCCTCGCCAACGTCTTCTACAACCCGGGCGATGAAGGCGCTCAGTTTGATTATGGCTACAGAGGTGCGCCAAGCCACATCGAGTTGGGCTTCGACGCATCGAAGGGTATGCATCGATATGCCATCGAATGGACCCCGTGCGAGATCCGATGGTGGGTGGATGACCGGCTTGTTCATCGACGTGTGCGTTGGGACCCAACCCCGATTCCACACTTGCCGATGAAACTGCATATCAACACTTGGCCATCTCGGTCCGCTCAGTTTGCGGGGCGACTTAACACCCGTCTGCTTCCAGCCATGACGCATGTGCAATCGATTCGCGTGAGAGCGCACTGTCCACCAGTACTCGAGCCTCGAGATGGGACTTATCCAGCCTGGCAAGGGGCAGTTATCAGCGGAGTTGCAACATGAAGATACTTTCTTACAACCCTGGCCACGACGGCGCATTTGCATATGTGGAGGACGGCCGCTTGGTGTTTTCCATCGAGGCCGAGAAGGGTTCGAAGTACCGACATTCATCGCTATCTGTTCCCGATACATTCGACGTACTCGCCGAACTTCAGACGGTTCCCGACGTGCTGTGCAGAGGGGGCTGGTGGCCCGGTGACTCTCCGCTCGGGCAGGAGGCCGTGGCTGACTACCGTGGTAGCCATCACGACCAGATAGTTGTCAGCAAGCGGCGCTTGTTGGGCAAGACCGTCGACTTCTTTTCATCGTCCCACGAACGATCGCACATCCTATGCGCGTTTGGAATGTCTGACCTGCCGAAGGGAACTCCCTGCTATGTGCTGCTTTGGGAGGGGGTCATCGGAGCGTTTTACGAGATCGATGCAGAGTTGAATGTGACGAAGGTCGGCGACGTCGTGCCAGAGCCCGGCCATCGATACGCAATGCTCTACGCATTGGCAGATCCGACTTTCGACAAAAACACTGCCGGATTCTCCAGGCTTTCCGATGCCGGAAAATTGATGGCACTCGCTTCGTTTTCGAAGCGAAGCCAGCCGTCGGAGGAGGAAGAGAAAATCATTTCCTTCCTACTGCAGGATTGCCAGCACCTCAAACCCATCCAGTGTGAAGCCTTGAAAGAATTGCGACACTACAACGTGGGACTGGACGATCCGGAATTCCGAAATTTCGCAGGTATCTTCAGCGACCGCCTGTTCGACCGCTTTCAGCGGTTCGCTGCGGCAAATCTGAAACGGGGCATGCCATTGTTGATTGCGGGAGGATGCGGGCTCAATTGCGACTGGAACACGAAGTGGAGAGAGTCAGGAATCTTTTGTGACGTGTTCGTCCCTCCGGTCGCGAACGATTCGGGTTCGTCAATTGGGACAGCCATCGATGCGCAGTTTCATTTCACCGGCGATCCCAAGGTCACGTGGGATGTCTATTCCGGGCTGCACTTTTTGTCCGACGAAGCTGTCGATGCCGCTTACTTCGATGAATGGGAGCCGAACATTTCGACCGTCGCCGACATGTTGGCCAATGATTTGATCATGGGGTGGGCAAATGGCCGGTACGAGATTGGACCGCGCGCTCTTGGTAATCGCTCCATTTTGGCTGCGCCTTTTAAAGCCAGCACCAGAGAACGGCTGAACGTCATCAAGCAGCGAGAGCAGTTCCGTCCGATCGCTCCCGTCTGCTTGGAGGATGACGCCGGAAAATGGTTTGGATGCAATCGCCCAAGCCCGTTCATGCTTTACACTCATCGGGCCTCCACGGATGTGCTGGCAGCGGTGACCCATGTGAACCGGACTGCGCGCATTCAAACGGTATCCGATCTGACCAATCGCCCGATGTTCGAGTTGCTGACTGCGTTCAAGGTGCTTACAGGCTATGGTGTCTTGTGCAATACATCTCTGAATTTCAAGAACAAGGGCTTCATCAACAAAATGTCCGATCTTTCGGCATACACGTTACAGCATAAGCTTGACGGGTTTGTGGTCGAGGGGCGAATCTACATGCGGAAATCGTCGACTAGGTATCAGAAGTACCTTTGTGACGACAAGCGCCCCTTGGCAAGGAGGTGACGAGTACCTATTCCCTCCCGCTGTACCCACTTGGAGTGGCAAGAGTGGGTTCATCAAAGAACATGGCGGGCGGGGGAAAGGGACGAGGTCAGAGAGAAACCCATCATCGGGTTCTTTCATGAAGCCCAAGGACGCACATAACTTCAATTTCGATAGCCAGCCGCTCGACGCGGTCAGCGATGACATCGCGGACGTCGGTGTCGGGGTTGTTACCTTGGGCTAGTCTCGGAAGAGCCAGGATCGGCGGGCGGCTATTTTTGATCCATCGTAATAATTTGTTGAAAAAAACTGCAGCGACAAAGCCGTTACCCTCTAAGTCGTACCCATAAGGAGGCGGGGGCATTTACCGCCATATCTGACACGCCTCTCCCCGGTTTTTTCGATCCCAGCCGGGCACCAATAGCGATAAGGCTTTCAGCGATTTCCCCCGTTTCCGTTCCCGCTCCGCTCGAATTGCAGCTAAATTGCCGCTAACTGCGGTCCTGCTTGCACCATCATCGGCTGCACCCACTGCGCCAGGTGGTCGGCCGACAGGTGCGCATACCGCTGCACCATTTTCAGCGTTTCCCATCCTCCCAGCTCCTTGAGCACCTGCAACGGCGTGCCGGGCTGCACATGCCAGCTTGCCCACGTATGGCGCAGATCGTGCCGGCGGAAATCGCGGATGTACGCGGCAAGCCGATGGACGCCCGGGTGTTTCAGGTCAAGATCGCGGATCATCTGGAGTCGGTCCAGAATCTGATCCAGAAGCTGTCAATCTGGGAACAGCGGTTCTACGCGGTACAGCAGAAGGGCATCCAGCAGATTCCGAGGCCGTCTACGAAGTGGTGATGAGCCGAAGCGGAAAATTGACGGCGCGTAAACTGCCAAGATAATCACATATTTGCCCAGAGACATTGCATGCTGACGAACGACGCCGATCTGCGGGAATTGCGTGATCGATGGAACATCGGGAAGTACAAGGACCTGCTCGACGCGCTCAAGGGTGCGTTACC